>Ga0114977_10000576_pt1 | contig 24324 bp, 27 predicted proteins | sample S_130805_MF_Meta_FD_87026 | JGI IMG/M metagenome (GOLD analysis project Ga0114977, IMG submission 87026) | Freshwater microbial communities from Lake Simoncouche, Canada to study carbon cycling - S_130805_MF_MetaG | ecosystem: Environmental > Aquatic > Freshwater > Lake | place: Lake...
GCTTCAACCCAATCATCATATAATGATTTGTTATCGGGATCTCCATATGTAATATGAAAATCACCTCGATATACTTCATGTCGATCACCTCCGCATATAAATGCACTATCTCCTTTTATAGTATGATGTTCGTTTATATTTGTTACAGTTGCTTTGTTCTCAACATTAATTTCTACAGTATTATGGTTTCCTATTTCATAATAAGAACCACTATAATGAGAGATTTTTATCTTTTCAAAATCATCGGTTTCAGTAAATTCTAAAGATCCTGCTTTGGTATTTAAAACCGTTTGTCCTGTGAAAAAATAAGGTTCGTTATCCTGTATATTTTCTGCACCTGCGGGATAATGCAAGCTGGGATTACTTCCTTGTGGATTTACAACACTGTTCCAGTCTTGTTTATCATAAACATATGCAACATAAACAGGGTGATGTAAACTACCATGATCAAAAAATAACCAAACTTGTGATCCAACTCTGGGAACCGAAAACATTCCTTTTGTTGCATTATTGATTGCAGTTGGAGCATATGAATTATTATAAACATCACACATTCCAGTTCTGTATCCTTGATCAAATCCTCCTTGTACTCCGTGTATAGATATTGCAGCTTTTGGAGACACGCTTTCACCAGATGGTGTAATACTTTCTTCTCCTAATGTTTCACTAACTGTTCCACGATGTCCTTCTCCAACTGTAGCTTTGGTATTTTTAGCATCAAATACACCAGCCGTACCACCTCCGATTAATGGTGCTGCTTGTTCTGCCCATGGTAACCATTTACAAAATTCCGATAATACTTCTGCACTAAAAATTGTATTGATGTTATCGCCACCAACAAATCGAGCTGAATATGTTTCAGCGGGTAATTTTTTACTTCTTGCAAATTGAGATACGAATTCCGAAGTCGCTATTTTAATTCTACCTCTACGTTCACTATCATTATTTTGAATAACAATACCTTTTGTAAAGCCATAATGCTTTTTATCAAATGAATTTTCTTTACTCATTTTATGTAAGTAATTTAGTTTGTAGATTTGCTTTTGTCATGAATTTCGTATGCCTGTCTACTTGACCTGAGATAATACCATTCACTCCCATTGCTTTTTTCGAAACTGAATCAGCTATTTTTCCTACATGTTTATCCACATTCATAGCTACTTTATTAGATATCTGATCAATTGCAGATTGTGCTAAACAGTTTAATAAATTAGCTGCCATCTGAGAACAATTCTGTTTATCTTTGAAATAGTTATCCATGTTTGTGGCTTTATCAAACAAATTCTGAACACCTATTAAAGTTGCAGTAAGATCCGATATGATACCTTCTATTTGCCTAATTGGAGATAATACAGAATCTATTATTTGATTAACTCTATCATAAATTACTTTTGATACAGATAATACGATTGCGTCTATCATTGCGGCTGCAACAGTAGCCAAACCCTCCAATAACATTGCGGGATTTAATAAAGATGCAGCACCAAATATTCCATTTGCAAGACACATCAATCCATTAGATGCTGATATTAAATTATCAACAACAGTATTTGCTGGATTTAGATAACCCGATTTTGCTCTTTGTAACACTAGACCCATATAAAATATTTATATACACAAATGAAAAAACCTCCACTATTTCTAGTGGAGGTTTAAACAAAACAAAGAAAGAAGATTAACCTTCGATTGCGAAACGGCGACGTTCATTCGGGCCGCGATTATCATAACCAATAGATGCTGTCACAGATTGGGTTGCAGTAGCTGTGGCAACTGTGAATACTGTGGTCGCTCCATCTCTAAAATATAGAGAAAAAGATTTACCATTATATTCAGGAGCAACTTTGAACTGAATACGATCTGTTACAGAAAGAGTTACTGAAGCTGTGGAAGCAGTAGGAATCAAATCAAAAAGAATACCTACTGGTTGTTTTCCTTGATATGTACCCGAAGAAAATTTTGTGGTAGGAACAATTGCTGCGGTGAGTACATCAAACTGTGTTTTAAGAGCTGATGTAGATCCGTAAACAGTGGTTAATGCATTGAATTGTGTATCAATAAATTCAGTACCAGCAGCGATACCAGAAGCGACCCATCCAGAGTAAAAACCAGAAAGTACAGAGCTACCTGTGATAGCAGTAACTTGTGTTGCACTAAGAGGAGGTGCTGTGAATACATTTTTATTAACTGCGGTGCTGGTGTTATAAACAAGCACAGTAGGAAGAAAAACTACTGAATTATTTGAAGCAGAAAGACCCACACCAATCTGTGGAGGGTTTTGAGTAGTTGTATCGAATACGAAATTACTGAATGTAGCCATGCTATTATTTACTCTCATCACACTTATTTTTCAAAGTTTATTCGAATAAACTAAATACATTTATGAACTTTGATGAACTCTTCGATCACCTAATGCTACTTGAATCCAAATGCACTAAAGTAACCAAAAAAGCACATTCTACCAGAAAAGGAAAGAAATGGATGCAATGCGTTAAAACAAAAACTGGATACAAACGAGTTCATTACGGCCAAGCAGGGGTGCGAGTTGGAAAAAATAACCCAAAACGTAGAAAATCATTTCGTGCTCGTCATGGCTGTTCCTCTGCCAAACCCGGTACTGCAAAGTATCTAAGTTGCAAAAATTGGTAGTTAAAAATACATGAAAGACAATCCACTTAACTATATATGATTTCTTTTAAACTATTTTATGAAAATACCAATGCAGGTATAATTGTTCCTGCTGATATATATTCTTTTTATTATATAAGCAATTATAAAAGCTCTTTATTACAGTCTGATCACAATCGAGAAACCATTTTAAACTTTCTAAACAATTTAAAATCCAAATATCTTAATACATTCAGCATTGTATTAAAAGATCAAATAGAAAAATACTTGGGTTATCAACAAATGGGAAGAAAAAGAATAAAAACTGGTGCGGAGCTTTTACAAATCGATGCAGCAGAATTTCTTAAAAATCCTGTAGTAGATTTTGATAAATTGGAAAAATATATAAAAGAAACTACTAGAAGTAATTCCGACCCAAACGAAAATTGGAATATTTTTGCCGAATGGATGAATAAATTATCTAAAAAACAGGTAAGTATTGGTTCTATTAATGCAGAAGGTCAAGAAAACATTTTATTTATTATAGATCGTATTAATAATTGTGTGCATAATACCAAAGAACCTATTTTTGATAAAGTGCGAGAAAATGGGAAACTATTAATAAATGCATTCGAAACTGCCCACAAAGCAAGAGATGCTAGATTTCTAAAAACAAATTCTCAACCAGAAATAAAAGAAATGGAAGTTTCTTCTTCTGTGGAAGATTCTTCTGGTTCTAGAAACATAAGTAGATTAGAAAAACAATTTGGTGGATCGGGATTTTATAAACATTCTGGAGATTAATAATTAATAGATCTAGCCATTCAAAGTCGATAATGGATTAGTAGTAATTAATTAAAACGCATAGAATATTTTTTACTACCAGCATCCCAAATTTTTACATAACCGTGGTTATCCATATTTTCAAATTCGGATAAATTTGGATCGTAATTTTCTAATTTATCAGCAAGAACATTTTTCCTAAATTTGAAACGATGTTCTCTAGTTTGATATGTATCGGTATACCAATAATTTGGTTTTGTATTTTTCAAAAATACAAAACCCATATTTTCATATACTTTCCCATCAGACCATCTTCTGTCAGCATAGCTTATAATCTCCAAGGGATTATTTTGTTTTACGAAATGTTTCAATAATTTACTAGCACCACCAACAACATTAATATTTTGTTTAGAACAAAATCTATTTAATTCATAAACGCCATTTCTTTTTTTAGATCCTAATGCAATTCTTTCTTTGCTGAAACTCATCAATGATACTAATTCGTCGTTGTAAAATAGTCCATAATTCAAAGAAGTATTGCTATTTCCTTGTGTATGATTATTTTCTAAAAATTCGGACTTTTCTTTTCCGTTTACTTCTTTAATAACGCATTTTCTTGCATGGATTTTTCGGGTATTTAGATTTAATAAATTTTTCAATCGGCTTACCACAATCTCGTTTTTTAACTTAAATTCATCCTCAAAAATTTGAATTAAATTAATTCCCGCTTTATTAGCTAAATCTGCTTTTGTTTTATGTAATTCTTTGTCTTTGTGAATTTCGGTATGCCAATACAATCCATGCATCTCTATTCCTAGTTTATATTCTGGAATATAGATATCAATCTCATATCCATTCAGCATATTTCTGTCTCGGTAAATAAAATTAATATCATACTGATCTAGAAATTGTTTGATGAAAATTTCCATTTTAGTTCCAATTGGTTTGCACTTTCTGCATTCCAAATGCTTATGGTATTTTATAATAGCATCATATTCATAATTACACTTTTTGCACTTCCACCTATACATTTTATAGGCATTTAAAAATCCTTCATATTCCTCGAATGGAAACAGGGGAGCCACAACATCACCATCAACTAAACTTTTATAATATTTGTGCCGTGATGTTTCTGATACCAACTTTGGATTGGTTCTTGGTTTTATGTCTCCAGATTTTATTCTTTCCTTAAAATCTTTAGACTTTGCATAATTCTCAACACCATATTTTGCAAAATTAGTTTTTCTGAGCTTTTCTTTTCCTTCTTTAGAAGCTAAAAAATTCGTAGATCCGTATTTAATCAAATTAGTATTTTTCAACTTTTCCATTCTTTCAGGAGATTTCATGTGGCATGTTCTGCTACATGTTGCTTGCCACCCATTATTTGAATTAAAAATTGTTTCTTCACCGCAAACTACGCATGTTGGATTAGCTGTGACATCTTCGATAAATGATCGAACTCTTACGGAAAAAGCATATTTTGTCCCTTCCAAAAATTTGGTTTGATCGAGTACTGTGTTGTATAAATCAGCACCAAAAGTATTCACAAACATTTTTTCCTTTACGAATCTATAAGATCCCCCGTAATTCTTTTCCAAAAATTCTATGATTTTATTTTTTTCCATGTTCATTTGATTCCAAATATATCATCAATATTTAGCATTGCAAGGATTTTATTTATTCGGATGCAAAAAAAACACCGCAGATTTCTCTGCGGTGTTTTGTAAGTTGTTTATTTTTAAACAGTTAAGTTTAGAAATACACTGATTGATTACCGGGGGTAAACGCTTGACCGAGTCCTTTAAGGATGATCGTGTGGTAATAGAGCGCGGCTCCAAAAATATTATCCACTACGCCATATCTTGTCAAGAGTCCAACGCGAGGAGCGAAATCATTCGGTCCAATTGTGCGCTGAATCATAACAGGGATGTATGGGCAGTAAATGATACCAGAATCATAGAATTCAGTACCTTTATATCCGAGGAGGGCATATTCTACACCAGCGGTTTGACCAGTATAACCTTGATCGCCGTATACAGCACTGTTCTGAACTTCAGTACGAGTGTCGCGGTATACTTGGAAACGGCCACCTAGTGAACCAACCTTGGCTACACCAGCTTGTTGAGTGGTTACGTTACCTTGAACGGTAACCCATTGGAATTCAGGAAGCATTTCGAAAATTGCACAAACGCGAGGAGTTGCAACAATGAAGTTTGCAGGTCCACGACGATTGCGAATTGCGATACGGTTTGCTTCGATAATTACTCTCTGGTAGAAGTCACGATTACGTTCAACTAACCAACGGCCATCGGCAGAAGCGGGAGACCATACAGAATATCCTTTTCCATAACCACCGTTGAGGGAGGTTTGGATCATACGGATAATCATTTCACGGTCGATTTCGGCCTGAAGTTCGTATGCCATAGCATTCGTGATTTCAGAATCGATATCAATACCGTTCATGTTCTTTAGATCTTGCTCTAGTTCGACAGACCATTTAGCACCAAGGCGGCGTGTACCAGCTTCAACTGCGGTCTTTTCAAAGCTAACTTCAACTGTTGGGATGTTGGCATTGATTTCGAAATTCTGGAGAATTTCAGCAATACCGCTATCTTGTGCGGAGAAAGCCCACTCGGAGTTACCGGAGAGGAAAGCAGAAGAAACGCCAGTGTAACGAGAATCGAGATGTTGATATCCGAGTTCGTTATCACCTTGAGGTGATTTGCCATAACCTGCGCCAGCAGCAGAACCTGCGTAGTTCACGGTGCTCTGATTGTGAGTACCGGGAGCGGGTGCCCATGCACCACCAGAAGTGGAGGTGTCTTGGTAATTACCACCGAGGGACTGATTGCTGTACTTATAACGAAGAGCGAATGCTAGACCAACTGGTCCAGACATAGGCTGAACGCCAACGATTTCGTTGGTGATAAGTTCAGGGAATGTACGGCGAATCATTGGAATCAAGATTTTTGGTAGACGTTGATCGCCAGTTGCATAACTATCGGAACTTCCGAAGTTTGCAGCAGTGGCACCGTTATTACCACCGAATACTCCTGCACCACCGGAAGTATTAGCTTCACGTAGGCAGTAGGCTTCTTGGTTTTCAAGAAGCATTGCGGTGTTAAGACGGGTATGTTCGTCTTCGATTGCGGCTACGCTCTTAGAGGTATAGTCGAGCACGGGTGCCCACTTTTCCAAAAGAACCTTAGCGCGATCTTGATCAATATATGATTGTGCGGGTTTAATTTGTTTCATATGTGTTTGTTTTCTTTCTTTTATTTTTCGACCTCAAGCATATCTGCATATGCAGGAACTCAAGTAATATTTACTTCTACCAAATTTTTAGTGAATAAATATATTAATATTTACTCAATTCGTTCAAATAATTTGAAACGGTTGAAAATTCTTTTTCGGGTTGTGGTTGAACTTGTGTATCTTCTTCCAACACAACACGATCAGCTTTTACTTTACGCTGTTCGAAAGCTTCTTCTTTTAGAGATTGGATACGCTCTTCTTCTTTTTTATCAAAAAGTGAAAGGGTATAATCAATATTTTCCAAAATGAACTTTGGAGATTTTCCTTCGAAAATACGTTGGGCATATTCCTTCTTCTTTGCAGGAAGTGTGGAAGTTTTTTGTTCGAGCACCAAAGCTGCTTTTGCTTTTTGTAGGGATTCGCGGAGTTGTTCATTTTCCTGTTGTGCTTCGGTTGCGACTTTACGAGATTCGGTGATTTGCGTCTTACCATCAATAAGAGCATCTTTTAATGATTCGCTCATGAGAGCGGAATCGATAGCAAGAGATTCGCGAAGATTATTGAGAATAATACGAGCCTTTTGATTCTTAACGGCTTCGTTAATTGATTTGGTTGGAATCTTGGATTCAATGAAGAGATCAACGTAATGAGAAATTTTTTCAACTAAATCATCCTTGAATTCAAGTGCTTGTTCCTTGATGATCTTTTGGTAACGCTCAACAACCATCTGAAGTTTTGCGTGATTGTTTTGATCAAGAGCTTCAACAACACGTTGAAGTTTTGCACTATGATCATTATCAATAGCTTCTAGGAGTTGTTCGGCTTTTGCAGTATATTCTGCATCTTGTTCGGTGAGAGCCTTTTCAACATGTAAACGAACTCGATCATTTACTGCTGCATTAAATGCTTCTTGAATTTGTCCGAGAGTTTCTTCGGTGAGGATTCCTTGGGTTGCTTCTTTTAGAAGAGATGAAATTTCCGTTGCCATAATATTAGTTATTCTTTTTGTTAAAATTTATTTCGAGTTACTCTTAGTTTTTTTATTCTTGTCTTCAGCTTTTGGAAATTTCCCTCCAAATGCGCTCTTTTTAGCTGCTTTCTTTTCTTCTGGAGTTCCTCCAAAAACTTTCTTTTTAGCGGCTTTTTTAATTTTGGCTTTAACCTTTTCTTGAATTACAACTTCCAAAAATTTATGAGCACCACTGTAATTTTCAGCGATCATGGCATCGATAAACTTCACGATATTTTCTTTTTCGAGATTCATATTTTTATTTATTATTATTTGATGTTATTTAAGAAGTTAATGATGCATTCCTTTAGATATTGCTCTACTTCTTTGTTTGGTAACTTTTTGATACCTTTTTCGAAGCTGTCATATACTTCTTCAAATTGTCCTGATTCACCAAGTACCCATTGTTTTGATTCTAAAATTCCATTTACGAAAGCTTTTGGAAAAGATGGATCAGCCACACAATCCACAGAAATAAGACGGAAATTCCTCACAACATTTTTACCATCGGTGGATTCTTCAAGCTGTCCAAGTGCTCGTGAACTCATGCCTACACGTACTCCATCTTGTACTAATGAACGAACAATATGTCCGCATGGTGTGGTTAATACTTTGCTTGTACCATAAAAAACATTTCCTTCTTGAAACATATCGGTCACAAGATGGCAGGCTTTATCAAGACTAACTTCTGCGCTGCTTTCGTGATTTAAGGTTCCCATTGCTCGTCCAGTTACAACCATTTCTTTTTTATAACGAGCAACTTCGTCAATCATTTCATCCAAACGATACAAACGATTGTTACGATTATAATTTTCGGCCATCATATATGGCCCTTTAATGAAAAGAGTCGCAGGGCTTTTGCGATCCTTTTCTTCGAAAATATATTCGAATTGTTCTTCTGGAGCAGGCTTTTCAACAATTAACCTTAGTGACATAAAACTATTTAGACTTATGATTTAATATTTTTAGAGTAAAACACTTGAAATACACAAAAAAACCTAAATAATCTTATGGCAGAAGATATTAATCTAATTTTTGAAAAGTATTTAGAGGTAGTAGAGGAGGCAGGTAAAGGACATAGACCACAAAGTTATGGTGATGTTATGTTGGGTAAACAACATAAACAAAAAGGTGCTTTGGCTTTTGGATTAGGCCAAAAAGAAGCAGATAATTTTTATAGTGGTAATACTGGATTAACCCCAGAAATCACAAAACAATATAGATCTGACAAAACCTACGAACAAATTGTAGGAGAAGAATTAAATGATCCTTCAAAACATATTTCTGTTACTGGATCTGAAGGAATTGTTTCTCCAAAAGCACAAAAAACTTTCTTGGCTATGCGAGACCGCAAAGAATTGGATCGTTATCTGAATATTAGCAACACAGATGATATCTTAATTCCTCATTTCTCATTAGCTCAAACTATCAATAACTTCTCATTACATGCTAGGAATTCAGATGATGAGAATGTTAAAAAGGCTATTGCTGAATTTTTATCAAAAACTTTAAAGTTTCTTCAGAAAGAATCAAATTATCGTAAGATGTATGCGAATGCTAATGTGTTTTTTGACAATAAAAAGTTCGTAGCAGATTCCAAGGAAAACATAACAGATCCAGCAGATACTTATTCTGAACATATTGGTGATATCACAGAAGCATTAAAAGGGTTACAACAAAAACCAGTACAATTCATTGATCCTAAATTAGAACCATCCTTCTATAAATTTAGAAAAAAGACACGTTTTGGAACTAAAGACGTATCTTTTGCTATAGATCCTACCAAAGGAGAACGTCAGGCATTTGCTCCAGCATCCGAACCACATCCAAATATTGGTGGTGTGATGCCAACTCAAAAAACTGGAAGATCTGCCACAGAAGAAGAAAGCAAAACAACACAATTAAAAAATCTAAGTGCTCAGATGTTTAAATTGATGAAAAATAAAGCTCCACAATCTGAAATTGATGCTGTTAAAGAAAAAATGAGAGAATTAAATCGTGCATCTTTACAAGCTGCTCCTTCTGTTGGAACTGCTGCATCAGCTAAAAAATTATCAAGAAAAGGAAAAATTAAAAAAGAATCTTATGAACCGTTCGTAAGAAATATTCTTTTTTAAGGCAAATCTTTCTCGGTTATTACAATAAATTCAGCTCCTTTGGCAGTAGCAAACTTCTTAGCTGCTTCCCATTTAGCTTGGTTTATAACCCATTGTGTCGTTTCATAAAGAACGGTAGTTTTCTTTTTACGATTCGAAGGAGCAGGAGGAAGTGTTTGTTTATATGGTTTAATCTCAATTAGATATTTTTTTATCTTATCGCCTTCTCTTAATACCACATAAGTATCCACATAATATCTGTGTAGTCTTTGATCTATTGGAGATTTATAAGGAACAATAATTTGTTCTGAACTCCATTGTAGTACATTTGGATTACCATCAGCCCAAAGAAAAAACTTACGTTCAAGCGAAGAACGAAATATAGCAAATTTTCCAATAAATTTTTCGGGATTCTTTGGTTGGAATACCCCCTGTTTGAATCTTGGATCTTTTTTAAATATCGGAGGCATTTAATTATTTAATTGCATATAGCAAAGAATAATTATTATCAGTAGTAGAATCCAAGAACATTGTGGGAAACTTATCACCTAAATATCGTTTTAATATTTTCTCGTATAATTGTATTCGTTTTGATTCATTTTTATCTATTCTCATGGAGATAGCTCCAGTATTAGCTATCATTCCTCTAGATAATAAACTATCTTTTAATACATCCACGACTGTTTGAAAAACTTCTAGTGCTCCTAATCCTTCACTATTTGTTAAATTAGATTCTCCTGTGTCTGTGATAAAATTTATCATACAAATCTTTTCGTTTGTTTTTAATAAATCATTTTTTAGTTTATTATAATTCGAGGCTAGAATATTATCTTTCTTGAAATTTGAACTAGTTTCAGAAGAATTTGCTATTTCGTAAGATGTATTCTCGTCGTAATAACTAATCAAAACTCGATACGAAGAACCTGATTTGGTTGTTATTGAATAATTGTGATGCGTGGCATTATTTTTTAACGTATCGTTTAATCGTTCAAATGATTCTAATATAGAAAATTGCTGGGATAATTCATACAATCGAAACATTTCGCTCCAATCATAATTTTCTAAAATTACATCAGAATCAAATAAATCAAATCTTTTACACTGTTTTAAAATTACACTTTCGTAAATTTCTTGCATATATCTATTTCACAAAGAATCCAAATATTCTAGCACCAATACTTAAAAATCTAGTAGGGAAAAAATAAAACAATGCTCCGAGTGCTGATAATATAGTTCCAAAAATAGCAAACCATTTAATAGTTTTCTTTCTCTCGTAATCTCTAATAGTTTCGGTTCTGATGTTCTCCGTAATGATATCAGATACAAGATCTTTGTTCTTATCCTCTAGTTCTTCTATGATATTTACTTCTTTTTTATCTTCTTTGAATTTATCATCTATGGCTTTGGATAATTCTGCCGCAGTTAGATTTTTGTATTCATTACCGTCGTCAATCTTAGATCCTAGTAATGTTTGGCCTTTTTCCAAGATATCAACAGCATTTTGTAATTCAGGATCAATTTGAGATTTTTTCTTTATTAATTCTTTGGCAACCGCAATAAAGTCCTTAGCATCTTCATTTAATTTATCTTGTTTTTGATCTATTTGTCTTTGGTATTTTGTATACTCATTTACTTTAGATGTGGCGCAAGATGTGGTAAATCCCACCAAAACGATCAAAATAGTTTTAAATAAAGATTTCATAAATCTACGTAAGTTATTGATTATCAACCACAAATCCAGAAAGAGGGCTCGGCGTCCCCAAATCCTGCGGCGTTAGTATATAATTGTGTTTCTAACTTTTCTTTTTCAGCCAAACCCTGCTGCATAATATCAGTAGTAAAAGCTTGTCCTCCGAAAATTTGTACTCCGCTAAATTTTCCTCTTACATGACCAACATTTATTTTTGTGAGTGCCAAAGCATATTGATAAACCCATGGTTCTTTTATTAGATCTCTTATGGGTTTTTCTATATAACAATTAATTACTCCATAAAAATGCACAGAAGTTGTGGGTTCGGGATAGATCCTCATGTACTGTGTACGATCATCAAATTCATATGATCTCTTTGTAGCCAATACTTTTTCACGAGTTTCAAGCCAGTTTTTAACTGTGTACCAACTGATTAAATCAAATCCATAATTTCCCATGGCATAACTAAAATAAGTTTGTTGTGCCAAGGTTTGTTCGATTGTGAATAGTGTATTAATTCCAGTGGTTGCTCCTTCTTCGAAATCAGTAATCGCCATTACTTTACGATAGTCCATGGCATCATAATCAAACATGTTATTGTAGATTACGGGAGTTTGTGCATTACATTCCCCATTCATCGTAAGTTCTTTTGTTACTGTATTAACAAAGAATGATGATACTGGTATCATCGAAAGAATTGGATTCGCTGCAAAAGATGTTACAACTTGATTATATGTAGAATAATCTAGAATCTGATTACGTTCCATTCCATCAATAAATGCTGCGGATAATTCTGGAACCACAGAGAAAAATACTTTATTAATACTAGATACTGCAACATACATTGTATCTGGTGGTAAAAGATACGGAGCAGTATCAACAGATTCGGTTTTGTGTGTAACCTTTTCTCTTAAATTTAAACCATTATTTGCCAGAGTATACAAATGATCCAAACGAATTCCACGTCCACGTTCATATAGAGCAGAATCTAGAATTAGATATTCTTTGGTATATCCTGCGAATTTTGAGAACATTTCACAGGCAATACCAATATTTTCAAACAATTGATCCTGATGCACCTCCACAGATATTAATGGAGCACCCAAAGATCTTACAATCCTGTCACCCAAACGAGCAAAACAATCAATCTTATTATTAAGATTAGTACTCTGAAATGCCGAAACAGGCGTAATTACACATGACATGTAATTATTTAGTCATATTATGCTGCTGGTGGTGTTTCTGGTGCTCCTCCTGCGGGAGGTGGTGCTCCTGCTTCTCCACTTGCTTCAGCTCCTCCTTCAGCACCTGAGGGTGCTCCCATATTAACGGGTCCACCTGCTGGAGGTGGTGGTAATCCTCCACCCCCTCCACCTCCACCACCTGATGGAGGTAGTCCTTCAGCTCCTGCTTCTCCTCCTGCATTAGCTTGTGCTTCTAATGCTTCTTTCCATTTTGGTCCTAAAGTTTCGATCTGTGTTAATTCCCAACGAAGTTCTTTATCTTTACGCAAGAATTCACGGTTCGCTTTAATATCAATATCAGACCATCCAAGATATCTCTTCTGAGCAAAAGTTGGAGATACTGATTCGTTCGCAGCCAGATTTCCGAAATTAGAAACTTTAAGCTCCAACTTCTGGCTTTCACGAAGTTCATAGAAATTAGTTGGAACATTAAATTCAATCTGTACGGATTCTTCTTTTAGTTCGAACTCTTTCCACAGATTCTTCATCTGAAGATGAGTTATAAATCCGTTTTTCAAACCAGCACAGAACAGTTGCTGCAACCTGATAATAAAACGAGCAAACTTTAATTCTTCACGAAGCATATCAGCTCCGTCACGGAATGCATCTTGAGGATCTAGACGAGTGGTTGGTACTTTGAGAGACTGATATAACTTCTTAACGAAGTAAAGTAAATCTTCTAAATTTCCAAGATTTTGGGCACCTTCAAGCTGAATTACGCTAGTTCCTTCAGATCCAGCACGTTTTGCAAACCAAAAATTATCCATAATAGATTGTGGATTGAATTTTTGTGTAATTCCACCTTGGGACGGATCGTATGTTTTGCTAGACCAATATTGTGTTACCAATTTACGAAGATATGCTTCGGCTTTTGGTGCTGGCATATTACCAACATCAACATTAAAAACCAACCTTTCGGGAGCACGAGCCAAACGATAAATTACAATCGAATCTTCGATCATGCTCAACTGACGATAAGCTCTCCTAGCATTTTCCAAAAATGGAAGACGCATTGTTTTGCTTTCATTCCATACATCAGAATGAACATATGTTACTTGGTTTTTATCCAAGGGTACATAATCCACGCCAACTTGTTTCAGCGGATTATTGGGATCGAATTTTGGCTTACGATAAAGATATCCTTTTACCAAAACATTCTGTACATTTGAAAAAACTGGATCGACTAGTTCAGTCGGAATCTGAACAATTCCAAGAATACCTTCTTCAGGATAATCTTTATGAATAATATGTTCCCAATAAATTTCTCCTTCAACTAACAACTGCCTAAAATAAGACCAGCCTTTGTGTTCGAAATCAAAATGAGAAACGTATTTAAAAAACTCTTTGTTTAAGGTTTCCGTCTGAAAATCCGACAAAGAAATATTTTTGAATTTAAGATTCAAACAACTATTTGTAGAAGAATCTATATTAATAATTTCATCACAGATCTCATCTAATGCATTAGCAACTTCTGAGAAAGCTGCCATGATCCTATAATCTCTTACTCTTGCCAATTTATCCTTCTGGATATTGGCATACATTACTTCACTGTATCGCTTGTCCGCAGTAATGTTTCCTACACTTTGATTGTTAAATTCAAAGTTTTGAGAAATAGAATGACGTGATAAAACTTCAGCTCTTCTTGTTCCAGTTTCTTCGAAATACTTGTACTTTGGATTTAAATTATCGGTTAATTTTGATACATCAAATCCCGAGTAAGGTAGCTTTGATGTGATGTAATTCATCAAATCTCTACCAAACGTGGAACTTTTCCCATCATCAAAATTATTTGCCATACTGTGTATTTACTATAAATTAGCTAGAAAGATATGTCAATGTCGTATTAATTGAATTTGTATCCATCCAACCAATTTCATTAACCACAATGAAATTGATATCTCCATTTCCAGTAAGCGGAGGCAAATTCACATGGATTACATTCTCTCCGAATACTTGCAAATAATTATTTGGGATATCAAAAGCTGTTATCGAAGGATAATAAGTAAAATCAAACGAAGAAATATTATTATAAATTGTGGGAGAATTACTACTCAGCATAACATGATGAGTATATTGGAAGTTTTCACCAGCAATTACAAATGTCGTTGGATAAAGATAATTTGATTTTACTATATTATATCCAGATAATTCTCTCAGCCCAACAGGAGTATTCAAATATAAATTTGTTAGTAATGGAGTTCCTGAAACTGATACAGTTTCATTTTCATCTGGTAATCCTTGTCTTGGATCATACACATATTCATCCGCAGAAAGAGCTGGATAAGAATCGTAACTAAGGATGTTTTCTGTGGTGGTATGAAAATTGGCATCAATGAAATAGATATTTTTAGCTAGATCTGCTGGTGCTGCTGGGAATAGCCAGCCTTTAATCACGAAAGAAGTCGTAGCAACAAATCTTGGCTTATCAGTTGCCGTGACTTCCACAGGATATTCTAAATTAATATTTCCATCCCAAAGTACTTCAGAACGAATTTCATTGATGATTTCTATACCAAAATCATCAGGTAATCTCCAAGAAATGATAATATAAGGATTAGAATAAGGAACGAAATTTGACAGAATCTGATCCATGTCACTTTGATAATTCGTTAAAATATTAACAGCAACCGTCAGGTTCACAGGAACTGGCATGGGAACCCTAGCCGAAAATTTAGCATTAACCTCTCTTCTTACTGGCGAGTAAAAACCATCAATTTTATTAAAAACACGATTTTCGTCACGATTTATTGAAGTGATATTCACCGCAATAACAGGAACTGTGATGTTCTGTGCCTTGTTTACAATGTCCATAAGAACCCTTTCTTTGGGAGCATGGACATAACGAACCTTAATCTGTTCTTTTTCTTCTCTTAGTTTGTTGTATCTAGAAATAACAACATCATCCATCGCAGCTATGAACTGCGTAATAAGATCTTTAATTTCAAAATGGAATCCTTTATTAAACACAGAAGTATTTAGGCTAAATTATACAAAACGAGAAAGGAAATAGCGAGGTAGTTTCCTAGCATTCCGTAAAACGGCATCCGAAATTGTTCCATCTAGAATATATGTGACACATTTGTCGTTTTTCGTTCTAACTCCACGACCACATGCTTGAATAAGATGATTTAACATCTTATTTTGATACCAATCTTTGTTCTCAGTGAACAATCTTTTGATACGTTCATCATTCAGTGGCATGTATGCCGCCTTCACAATGATCTGAAAACGAGCCAAATCTTCTTTCAAGTCTACACCATAAGTCATGGAAGGACTCACCAGAATAGTAGGATCAGGAGATTCAGTATGCTGACGAATAATTTGTTCGTTATTAGCACCGTCTAATCTGAAAAGAAATCTTGGATCATGTATATTATCTTTGAGATATTGTGTGATCTCCATGGTATGTGTATGGATCACACCTTTTACATTTTTATGAAGAGTGCAGATTTTATTAATAGATTCTGCCAATTGTGGAAGCTTTTCCTTTAGATTTTTATAATTAATCTTGTTCTTGGTTGTGACATAGATCGGAGCATTTTTGGGATCAAATGTAGAATCCACTTCGATATATTTGAATTTATCAATTCCCAATGTCTTGGCAAAGTTATCTGGATCGATAATTGTTGCGGACATTAATAGAATTTTACCACCATGATCAAAGATATGTTTTGCTAGTTTATCCACCCTTAATGGTTTTAATGTGATTCCTTCAAGGGAATTCTCCACGACATATTCACATTCTTCCCATGTTTCCATGGTTGTTCGCATTTGCATCAACAAATTATTAAACAATTTGTAACGCTGAACATCCATTTCATTAAAGGAATTCTTCTTCTTACGGTTTAGTGTTTTCTTCAGTTCCTCAACTTCATCTCCAAGTTTCATTACAAGTGTATCTAGCCACACCCGAAACTTTCCATAATTTGTGATTGGAATATCAGTTGGCTTGAATCCCACCCTACGTAGAATTTTATAATTTAAATTTCGGCTGAACCTTTTAACAAGCTCGTCCTCGATTTCAGAGGCTTCATCACAAATAATATATTCTCGCCTTTTAACATGGTCTGGAAGCGAAAGAAACATGCTATAGTTTAACACTCCAAACTTATTCGTCAGAACAGATTTTCTGGAATTATAATATTCACAAACAGAATTAAGAATACAAGATTCTTTGATTCTTGGATTAAACAAACAAGGTGCCACTTCCACATCGCAACTTGTATCTACTTTGCAAATATAACTACTTTTTCCTTTCAACGAACTAGAATCATCAAACAGATTTGTATACTGATCCTGAAGACTTTTTGTGATCGTTAAGGCAAACACACCGAAGTCACGTTCTTCTTTGCATTCTTCTTCTTTTAAATAATCTCCGAATTCATCAATTCTGAAAGCATTATTAGTTTCAATTAGCTTTACGAATTCTTCGGTGGGTTCTTTGGAAATGTTTGCTAGAGTTTTAGACAAAAAAGATTTACCGCTTCCAGTAGGGGCGCAGGCAATAACGAACTTGTGTCCGTTATGAAATGCATCATCAATCTGATTCAGCAACTCAATCTGTTGCGGAAGAGGTTGAAATTTTGTGGGAAAATAGTCAAGAAGTGCCATTTACCCAATATAGGGCTACAATACAGACAGATCAAGCGAATTCTTTTCGAAGATCGTCAACTTGCTGTCAAAGAAACGAGAATTGTTTTTCTTGTTTAATGAAACCAAACGGTAATACAATTCCGCATCACTTTTAGAAATCGCCTCTAAAGTATAATCCAAAACCAAATAATTCTTCACACGTTTAATATCGTATGGATAAGGAATTTCATATTTCTTCTGCACATTATTACTCTTTAAATGAAAATTTAAATAAAAATCTTTCTGACTGAAAAGAATTAATTTCCCGTCTTTGATAATTTTGTTGTCGATTGCAAATACAATATCTCTTTGCATGAAATACTTAAAATTATCTTCTACGTTGTGCATTAAACCTATTTAAAAGGTTTATATGAAACATCAAGAGTCCATCCAGTATGCCAGTTCTGATAAGGGCATTTTAATCATTTCATTATACACAAATTCCCAAAAGAATTGATCATTCATTACTGTGATATCTTGTGTAGCCTTTCTTTTTACAAACGGAGATATGATATCATCGTTCTTTTTTATCTTTCTAATACTTTTATTAACTGGATATTCTCCCACAAGTAGGCATTCATCCATATTAATACACCTATAATCTTGCATCACAATATCCCAAGTAATAATTAGATTTTTTGCTCGGGGATCGAAATGTAAAGGAATATCACTATGCTTTGGTTTTCTATAAGCAAGATTAACTACTCCCAGAGTAGAATTTAATAATTCTGGACAATTCGAACATAACATCCTTCTAGAAGTTACTGTGGGACGTATATGCCCCCGAACAGGACGATGTCTGCGAACTATAAATAATTCACAGACACCTTTTCTGAGCTTTGCTTGTAGGCTGGAATATCCTACATAATTACCTATGGAACCAATCACATAACTATTTAATCATTCTTCTTAGCAATTCCGAACATCCTCTGTTCATTTAAGAACATTCCCTTCTTAACCTTGCCATATCCATCAACATCAAGGTTAGATACAGTGGCTCCCTTATCATTGGGGAAAATCACAATATCACCAACATTACAATAAGCTACATTTGGTCCCTTGAGAACCACCTTGGCCTTACGCCATGCCTTGGTATTAACATTTGTTGGAACATATAGTCCGTTACGAATTACCGCAGAGCCTTGAGCATCTTCAACCTCATCAACGAATTCAACCAAAACAATATCATCGAAAACAAATGATAGCTTATAATCATCCAAGCCAAAAAATCCTTCGGAATTTGAACTGAGATCAATCATTCCTTTTTTTGTCTTGAAATTATCCATATTATCTGGAAGTTTTTGTGTCATATGATTAATTAAGAATATTTTTCAAAAAATCAATCTTTATACTAAATGCTTTTTAAGGAAATTCTTCTGATATTCGAAATAATCGTTTTTGTTTAGATGGGAAAAATTAGGAACTGGATAACAAAAATGTGTAAACACACATTTATCATTTCCGATATAAAGAACGTCATCTTCAAAATGCGAATCGCTTGTTGGTCCTCCATGAAAATGGGTGTGAATCAGAGACGACATCAACACAGGATTTAGATATTTGTTAACCACAAATGAAATCAGCCATTGAATCCTTGCGATATTTTTGAAAGTACAATCATTAATATGAAAAAGTTCCAAATATTTTTCTCGCAGAATCCTCCATGCCTTCTTTTTTGCTATAATAACACCTCCATTATACACAGAATAAGTTTCTGGAACGCCTCCCAATTTCTCACATAATTCGGAATATGGAATAGTAGGTGTTAATTTTTTATATTCATTTGAAAGAGGTTCTCCGATATAACCATTCATTTGCATCATTACATCACTATCTCCTAGATTTTTAATAGTCTGAATTTCAATTTCGGATAATGGTCGCTGCATCAGAATGTCGCCATCAGTAAAACAAACCACATCATCTTCTTCTAACGAATCAAAAAATGGATGATTTAAGAATTCTCCATGCTGAATACAAATACAACTAAACGATTTAACTTCTTCTCTTTTTAAATATAAAGCTTCGATATTCTTAGAATTATTTTCTATTTCATTAGGAAACCCAACACACAGCAACAAATTCTTATCGAAATTAGAATTCTTATCAACGGTCTTCAAAAAAGGAACCATCTTTGGAAGATAATTATCAGTGGTTCCAGTAGCTAGGTACATTTTCATAAAAATTATTTGTTATAGTTTTTAACAGCTTCAGTTAAAGCTTCTTCAACGGGTCGCATCCCCAAACCAAAGCTTTCCAGTTTATCCGTATTAAGAATACAATTAGACCTAGCAGCAATTGAAGTCTTCATAAAATCTTGAATATCTGCGAAATATTCCTTGCTGCTAATTACTTCATTGAATTCTGGACGATATTTAGAAAATAATTCAAACAAACTCTTGGCATCTGTGTATCCCTTATTGGTGAGATTATAAATTCCCGATGGGATATTATGCTCTAGTGTCTTCAAGCAAGTAGAGACAAATTCTTCTTTTTGTGAAACAGAATTTACAAGATTCAAAATCTTTTTATAATTCAACATCTTCGTAAGATAATTACGAGGACTATTTTCTATATTGAAAGGAATCCTAAGACGCCAAATGTATGTGTTGGGGAAATCTCTCAAAAGTTCTTCTGACTGAGCTTTGGTTCCAGAATAAAAACTAGAATTGTTTTGCTTGAACGAAAAGTCTGGTTCGTCAGTTTCGGTATAATGCTTTTCGTACCCATTGTAAATACATCCAGAAGACACATGGCCGAAAGGAATCTTTAATTGTTCACAAGCTTGTGCAATCCACAAAGGAAAAATCACATTACCAAAATAACACTTATCTTTTTGTGCTTCACAAGCATCTACGTTTGGTTTTCCCGTAAAGCCAGCAGCATTGATGACATAATTTACTTCTTGTCCACGAAGAAATTCCAAAACATTCTTATACCCATAAAACCACTTGTGAGATGGATTTGAAATGATCTTATCACCAAGTTGATTACGAAATTCCGAACCAATATACCCACTACCACCGAACAAAATTACTTTTTCCATTACTCTAATTTAAGAGTATTTTGTAAATAAATCAAGCAAATAATTCTTATATTCTGAGTTCGGAAGATTCATAATTAATGATTCAAATTCAGTATCATTTACGAATTTGTTTCTGTATGAGATCTCTTCCAAACATGCAATTTTAATTCCTTGTCTGGTTTGAATGGTTTCAACATATGATGCAGCCTGATGTAATGTAGAAGGCAAACCTGCATCCAGCCAAACAAATCCACGATTTAATTTAGAAACATATAAATTACCAGAATTCAAATATTCTTTGTTTACGTCAGTGATTTCTAGTTCACCTCGGTTGGAGGGTTTTAAATTTTTTGAAATTTCAACTACGCTGTTATCATATAGATATAAACCGGGAATGGCATACCTGCTGATAAATTCCTTTGGCTTTTCTACTAAAAGTGTTGCTTTACCACTTTCATCAAACTTAACAACTCCGTAATCTTGAGGATTACTTACTTCATAAGCAAATACCTTTGCTCCTGTGCTGAATGTGTAATCAATTTCTCCGTGGAAAATGTTATCACCCAATACCAACATTACAGAATCAGATCCAATAAAATCTGCTGCAATAACGAATGCTTGTGCAATTCCTTCGGGTTTGGGTTGCTCTAGATAAATTATATTCATTCCCAAGTGTTTTCCATCACGGAAAAGTTTCTTATAAGCAGGAAGATATTCGGGAGACGAAATAATACAAACTTCTCGAATACCAGCATTCATCAATGTAGCCATGGGATAATAAACCATGGGTACATCATAAACAGGCAATAATTGTTTATTAACAACCTGTGTTAATGGGAATAAACGAGAACCAGTACCACCTGCAAGAATTATACCTTTCATAAGTTCAAATACGATTTAATTTCCCTCTGAGATAATTCCATACATTTTGCCATCATAGTAATTTCAGGATTCTCTTCCGCTTTATCTTCTTTGGTTTTCTTGATATACTCGATACGTTTCCTCTTGGTCTTTGGAAGAATATTCAATGCAAATTCGTATTGCTCTTGTTTAGTCTCGAATAATTTGCCGTATCGGTTTGTCGTTTCATTAACAATCGAAGCAATGTCGGGAGAATGCATAGAACTCCAGCGATTAACCATGTAAAGACTGAACTGTGTTTCTCCTTCATTCAGTGTATTTAGCTTCTTTTTGTTAAACAAAACCGAATCAATAAAATTAAAAATTGTATCTTCCATTATTATTTCTTTTTGATGACGGAAGTGATACTCATTCCGTTATTGTTATAAAATAGTTCACAAAATTCTATACTATCAAATACTTGTTTTATGTCAGATACTGCCACAAAATAATTATTAAAATCAACACCTTTTTTTACAAATTGATCCAATAGAGAAAGTGTGGTATTTTTACTCAAATCTTCCGAAAAATCATTTATGTGAAACGGAATACTAGTATGCAAATCTTCTAGAATATAATAGCCTCCAGATTTTAACCGATGAAACATAGTTACCAACGTAATTTGTTGTTGGTTCATAGTATGACCTCCATCATCAATAATTACATCAAATTCAACATCCCCAAATACAGTTTTCAAACGAACAATGTCGGTTTGATCTCCCTGCTCAATCAAAATTCGATCCTCTTGATATTGTTGCAAGTAATCAATATCCAATCCATATATATTTCCGTTTTGAAAATATTCTTTCCAAGTCCTCAGAGAGGCTCCTTGGTAAATTCCAATTTCCAATAAATTTATATTAGAATCTCGGATAGCATCCAAATGTTTATCATAGAAATCGGTGAATCCATGGTATGTGGATTTGTCGGTACAATTAAGTGAGCCTATTTCGGATAATATCTTTTTCATTTAGGAATAAATTTTAACAAACTCTTCTAAATTTTGCAAGATTTTAGTTTCGTATGTTATCATTTTATTATAATTAATCTGTTTTAAAGTTTTTGCCACACTTCGATGAAATTCAAGATTTTCCAGAGGCATTAGATCCTTTTCAGAAACATGGATATGTTCTACATGATCTTTATACTCCACAATATCATCTTCGACATTCCGATTTTCCAAAATTCCATTGTGGGTATCAATCATCGTTTTGATGTTTTTGAAGTTATTTTGTTTTAAGAAATTTACTATTTCTTCAACATCGAAAAAGTAATCTCCTTTATAAAATTTGCTATTTGGCTCAATACACCATATTAATTCAGTTTTTTCTAATTTAGAATCTATATGTTTAAATAAATCTACGACACCTTTATCCACCTCCCCAGATCGTATAGTGGGAGACCCATATACGATTCGTTTTAATCCCAGTAAAGAGGAAAAGTGTATTATTTTGTTGTAGAAATTTACATTAACTTCATCATATGTAAATTTTTTAATTGGTGAATTAAAATTAATCGATTGTACTGAATATGGAATAAAGTCAGATTTTCTTACTTCGTCATTCCATTTTAAAATATCAGCTTCAGTTAATTCATTAATATCTTTTATTTTAGAAAAAACACATTCTATAAATTTTATATTTGTGTTTTTTATTTCTTCTAAATTATTCCAAGCTAGATTACTGATTGCTAAATCCATTTACAAATTCTCCTATTTGTTTTATCAAATTCTCCTTGGTATCAAAATATCCGTTATCTGAAAATTTTGTTGCGAAATTATACCTAACCATTGTCTTTGAATTGCCCGTTTTAACATTCGGAAAAAATGAATCTAAGATATATTTGGTATAAATTGGTTCTGGGAACAGATTAAACACTCGTTCTTCTGGAAATTTATTAATCATAGAATCCATATCAGAAGACAAATTATTCAAATTATACCATTGGAAATAAGTATTCAGATTAATATCCTGTACATTATTATCGTTTAGCAAATCAAACAAAATATTCTTTTTTAGATATTTTCCAAAAAGTGCTGGTAAACGAAAAATATATAAGTTTTTAAAATCTAATAATTGAGACACCAATAATTCAAAAAGATATCTATTCGATCCGTAATTTAAGTTTTTAACAACTGGAACTTGAGATTCATTCGACAACATCTCTGAATCTGAATAAACATCAATAGTAGAAATTAATATTATTCTATTATATTGTTTTCTTTTAAGGACATTTAAAATATTATTAATATTTTCGATATCTTTTGGGATATTTTTATTGATCATCCATTTTGTTGCTGGGAGGCACGACAAATACAAATCAGAATTTTCTTGATACAAGGAATCAAATTCTCCAATATTAGAAGAATTGAAAGTATAATCAAATTTAATTTGATCTATAAGATTTTTCCCAACCAGACCACTATTTCCTATTAAGTATTGCATCTTTTACAAAATTTTCTATTTGAAATATTCCTTGGATCTTTCCTGTGAAACAACTAATTACATTACCATCAACTGTAATTGTTGGTGCTCGATTATCACTTTTATCTTTGGTTTTAGATTTTACTGATAATACATAATCTTGATATTCAAAATTCTTATTAAAATCTTTATAATGCTCTAATATCCTCGATTCCATTTTCATTTTTATATCATCCGCATCAATACTTTTACTTAATTTAGGAGGAGTTTCGTGTTTAGAAAATGGAGTATATGTCACATGACTAACACTAAAAACATCTCCTTGATATGGGTATATAGAGAATAATTCTCCGTCAACCAATGTCAGAGCATCGAATTCAATATCGTTACACTTTTTATAAAGAAGCATAACACAACTTTCCCAGAAAGAATTTTTAACATTTGGTTTCAGAATATTGTTAGTACAATTAACAACTAGATCATATTCTTTAGATAAAATATTTAATTTTTCTTCATCTATTCTTTCTTTCTTCAGAACATCTTTCAATTCACGAGAAAAATACTCTTTGCTTAGAAATGGATTTATATATCTTTCATCTACTACGATAGATCCGTCAGTATCTTGTAACCAGTTAGTATCTATTTCTTCGAAGTTATAATCGTCAA
>Ga0114977_10000578_pt1 | contig 24286 bp, 22 predicted proteins | sample S_130805_MF_Meta_FD_87026 | JGI IMG/M metagenome (GOLD analysis project Ga0114977, IMG submission 87026) | Freshwater microbial communities from Lake Simoncouche, Canada to study carbon cycling - S_130805_MF_MetaG | ecosystem: Environmental > Aquatic > Freshwater > Lake | place: Lake...
CATGTCGGTCCACGCCCGCTTGTTGAATTGCATACTCTGTTACCAAAGTTCTAAGGACGCATCATGAGTCGTGACTCAAGTCGTGACATGGCAGAGAAGTGGTTGTTGGCCGAACCCGACGAGGATATGCGTCGTGAATTGCAATCACTTATTGACGGTTCAGACGAAGAACTTGAAGATCGATTTAATGGTCGTTTGATGTTTGGTACGGCGGGTCTGCGAGCTGAAGTTGGAGCAGGTCCGAATCGAATGAATCGTTTGGTCGTTCGGCAGGCCGCGGCCGGACTTGTTGATCACTTACTGCGTACCGTTGAGGGATCGGCTGAAGCCGGAATTTTGATTGGTTTTGATGCTCGTCGAAAGAGCGATGTGTTTGCGCTTGACACCGCTCGTGTGGCGGCCGCACGAGGCATGAAGGCGATGTTGCTCCCGCATGTACTTCCCACTCCCGTGTTGGCTTGGAATATTGCGCGACTCGGATCTGCCGCAGGTGTCATGGTGACGGCTAGTCATAATCCACCTCAAGACAACGGTTACAAAGTGTATTTAGGGTCGGGTGCGCAAATTGTTCCCCCGTATGACTTGCTCATCTCTGATGCAATTGAAAGTTTTGACGCAACCGAAGTTGAACTAGCACCAGAGAATTCGCCATTGATTGAAGTTCTTGGCAACGCCTGTATCGACGAATACATCGAGTGGTTGCCAACAGTTCGTTTATGCAGGGATTTGCCAAAGATCAAAGTCGCGTATACCGCGATGCATGGTGTCGGCGGTGACACGGCGGTGAGCGCTTTTGCTTCGGCTGGGTTTGCACCACCGGTCGTCGTTCAGGCTCAACAAGAACCTGACGGTTCGTTTCCGACTGTGTCATTTCCGAACCCAGAAGAGCCGGGTGCGATGGATTTGGTGATTGAACTCGCCCAGAAAATTGGGGCTGATCTTGCATTGGCAAATGATCCCGATGCTGATCGGCTGGGAGTTGCGATCCCCACTGGAAAAGATCCCACACGAGAGTGGCGGCTACTGCGGGGCGACGAGATCGGTTGGTTGCTCGGTGATCATGTGCTTCGTCATACGAGTGGTGATGACCGATTGGTCGTGACAACACTGGTGTCGTCGTCGTTACTGGGGAAAATGGCCCGAAAGCATGGTGTGGCTTTCGCCGAAACTTTCACCGGATTTAAATGGATCGCCGATGCTATCGTGCGACGTCCAAATACGCGATTGGTATTTGCCTACGAACAAGCACTCGGTTATCTAGTTGCCGATCGTCCTCTTGACAAAGATGGAATATCTGCGGCGCTGTTGATGACTGAAATTGTTGCGTTGGCAAAGCGTGACGGCGTGACTCTGCAAGACCGGTTAGATGAAATCGCAACCGAGTACGGACAGCATGTGACTGCTGAGTTGAGCATCAAGATGAGTCCGAGTGAAGGCGCGGCAGTCGTCGAACAATTACGAGCTCATCCGCCTGAAATGATTGGAGGTCGTCGCGTCGCTGGAGTTGAAGATTTTCCTGAAGCCAATTTGTTGCGCGTGTGGCTCGACGAAGTAGGCGGACGTGGAGTGCGTTTGCAAATTCGTCCGAGTGGAACTGAGCCGAAGGTGAAGCTGTATGGCGAAGCAGTTGATATGGCTGAGAGCGAACTTAAAAGACTCTTGGCCGCTTTAGCGCCCAACTGATTATTCGGCGGTGCCGACAGGGGTGTTGTCGATGATCTGGTCCAAATACTCTGACAAGCCGTATCCGACTTTGCCCTTGTGCTCGTCACTCACCATCGTCCACTGCGTCATACCTTCGCTAATTCGAGTGGTCAACCATTCGCCATCGGGAGTTTGACGACGATTGCGCAATGGGATCAAACTCATCACATCGCCCGTGAAACGCCATTCGCGATCGCTGCGACTTGACTTGAGCACTGCCTCAATCTTGTCGTGATATGTATCTTCACCTTGGAACACCGTCGAGATCTCGGCGTGATCGCAGTAATGCATTTGACCGTTTTCCCACACGAATCCGCCGCGGGTTCCGGGTCCTTCTTTTTTGGCGACTCGCGACAACATGAAGCCGAGATTCTCATCAAAATTGGCGGTGAGCCATCGGTAGTACCAGGGCGCTTGCCAGTAGCGCGGTCCCCACGAGTGGTCACGCAAACCGAAGCCATTGATTTCCCATTCTTGATCACCGACGCGAATTGTTCCGTGAGCCTGAATCAACTGCTCGTAGTGACCCTTTGCGAACTCTTCGCCCGGAGCTTCGTGTGGCGTATCGGGTTCGCCACCAAACATGCTCGAGCGTCCTTGTCCTGTGAACGTAATGTGCGCTTCGCATTCTGAATACGGGTTGTTCTTGAAGGCGGTCTTTGGATCAACCATCTGCTCGGGTTCGGCGAGAACGACAACCTTGCCGGCAAAATCAATTTTGAGTTCTTCAAACGGCTTCACCATTGTCCAGGTGAGGCCACCGGCATCAAGCTGATTGTTGTTTTCAATTGCCGGTCGCTTGAACATGAAAGCAACCGAGCCATCGGGAAGATAAATGCACACCGTCATTTCGGCGATGCCCTCGTTGGCGCGGTTGCCCATGCGGAACCAGCCACCAACTTTGTTGACGGGATCAAAACAGTTGATGTACATGCTTTCGTTGAAGTTCGATTCGGGACCGAGTTCATGCATGTATTCATCGGAAGGATCAAGTCGTACGCCCATGAGCCCACCGTAGCCGTTTAGAACAGGGTTAATTGCTCCCAGGTGACCGCCACGTCGGTGACCGCCTGCCAGGTGAGCTTCTTACGTTTGCCAGGCCTTTTGACCTCGAGGTGTTCTGGACGTAACGAACGTGCAGCTCCGTGGGCGTCGTGCACGGTAATGCTGCCGTCGCGTTCAACGTATGCGATACGTCCGGTTTGCCAGCGTCCTCGATCGGCTCGGCGAAATCGCACTTCTTCGCCCGCTGTTAAACCGATGCTGTGCAACACTGCGGCTTGATCGACCGACGACTTTTCGGCGGCTGCTTTGGCCGAGGCAGAGCGAGGAGCGGTGGCCTTAGGCGGCATTCTTAGCCTTTTCCGTAAATCCGAGCTTGAAGTTTGCGCATACCCGAAAGCCAACGATCTCGATCTGCAGCCTTGCGCTGTTCGAATTCGGCAACTTGTGGGTGAGGAAGAATGAGAAACTTTTCTTGTTCAATTGCGTCAGACACAACAATTGCAACTTCATCAGGTTCAAGGACATCGCCCGCTGAACGAACAACATCACTAGCGATTCCGGCGCCCGGAGTATCACCTTGGCGCAACATGTTGGTATTGACGCCTTGTGGGCACAGGCAACTGACACGAAGACCACGATCACCGTAGGTAATCGCCAATGATTCAGCGAACGCTACTGCTGCACTCTTCGTCATTGAATAGGGCATTGAACCGATTTGGCTGAGCAGTCCGGCTGCTGATGCGGTTGAACAGAAATATCCACGGCCAGATGCGAGCCATTCTTCAATTAAATATTTAGCGGCCCAACGGTGTGCGTGAACGTTGACATTAAACGCCAAATTCCAGTCGGACTCTGTAGTTGTTTCAATCAGAGTTCCGTTGCCAACTCCGGCGTTAGCGAAAAACAAATCGATTCCGTTGCCGCCGTTTTGGGATAAGAACTGGCGGGCAGTTGCCACTAGTTGCTCATTGCCACTTTCGGTCGAAACGTCGGCTGTCACAGCCAATGCTGAATTCGGGCGTTTGGAATTGAGTTCAGCGGCCAAAGCAGTGATTCCAGCCTCCACTACATCGGAGACCACTACAGATGCTCCAAGGTGGTGGAAGCGCCGTGCGAGAGCCTCTCCGATGCCTCCAGATGCACCTGTGACGACTATTCCGGCTCCATGAAATTCCATAGACAGATCGTAGGGGCTGGGTGCTGTGCCCGACGACGCCTTGGCTGACCATGCCCAGAAAAAAGACTGGGATACGATGCACATGTCGGCTCGCTCTATGCGTTACTTTCTCAGTAGGGAGTTGTTCAAGCCGAACGACTTTCTGAAAAACCGTGACTAGAGGAGCATTCAATGACCGATACACAGGTAGCCGACGTGATGACCGAACTTGAAATCAGTGACATCAAAGTCGTCTCCGCTGACGTCATTAACGAAGCACTCTCCATCATTGATTCGGCGTTGTCCGATTTGGTCAAGCGCGAATTGGTTTCGACTGGTGAAGTCAGCGACATGTTGCTCGATGTTCGCAACTTGTTGACCACCGCAATGCGCGGCTAATTTTCGGTCCGCTTAGTTGCTCTGTCTTTGTTGATGACGTCTTTTCATCTTGAGCCCTGAGCCATAACGGTCGGGCTACGGTGATGGCGCAATGAAACTATTTGGGTCAATGTTCGCTGTGGCGCTGACGGCTGCGATGATCACTGGTTGTAGCCACGAACAGCTGGTCACGGGCAATTTTGACACTGAAGCCATGAATGCCATGATTCAGACTGAGTCGCAGTTTGGTGACATTGCACTTGGTTCAGACCCATGGGAAGTAGTGATTTGTCAGATCCCGCGAGATACGACCGACTCGATTTTTGAACCAGACGATCAACGACTCATGCTTTCTAGCGCTGACATCGTGAACGAATTAGGCCCGGTGATTGATTACTTCAGTCGCTGGTCAAGTGGTCGCTATTCACCGAAGTTCACCGCCGTCAACGGCGTGTCTATTAGTGCCGATGAAAAATCAGATATGTGCGTCGATCGAGCTTTAGATCAAGCCTCCGATTCAACTCGCGGAGTCTTGGTGATTGCAAATGCGCAACATGCCGAGACGGCGGTTGGTGGATGGGGGCGGCCTGGCTCGCCTTGTGTCGAGAGTTGTTCGGCTCGTCTCACTCGTCGGGCTGTCTACATAGGTGCTTCAGACTTCATGCCATATTGGAAAGGTGATCCGCCTCTTGATTTGATTGAGCACGAAATGGGTCATGCTCTCGACTGGCCGCACAGCAGTACATCGGTCGACAACTTTGGTAACGGCGTATATGACAACGCTGTTGATGTCATGAGCAATAGTGCGGCTCCTCGTGATATCAATTCAGACGAGCGCAACGCTCCGGGACCTTTGGGAATCAATATGTACCTGGCAGGTTGGCTTGATGACGCCAATGTTGCACTTCTAGAAAATGGAACAAAGTCGTTTATTCTTGTGGCAACAAATACTGAACTCGTTGTTGACGGATTGCGTTTAGTGCTTGTGCCACTGAATAACTCGACAGTTATCTCGATAGAAGTCATTGGGGCATCGGGGGATAATCGGCATTTGCTCCGCGATCGTGTGGTTATTCACCAAATAGAACTAGCGGGGGAGACTGGCTTTGAGCGGCGGCAGACAGTTCTTGATGCCGACCTTCACAGTGAAGAATCTTGGTCTGACAGCAAAGTTGACATCACAGTGAAGCAAGTGGTGACGACTCACTCGGTCACGACTGCCAAGATTGAAGTACGAATCGCGTCGTAGTTGAGTTATTTCATCATTTTGACGATGGGGCGAACTGCAAGTCCAAGCACGAGTCCGACAAATGCTCCACCGATGACATCTGATGCGTGATGAATGCGCACAAATGCGCGACTAGTTCCGACGATCGCAGCAATTCCGAACCACAAAGGAGCTGACTTCTTTCCATCCAAAGTTGTCAACACAACTGCGGCGAAAGTTGCGGCACTGGCGTGGCCACTTGGGAAGCTGCTCGTTGATGGTGTGCGTACTTCAAAGCGATCATCGCCACTTGATGTGGGGCGGTCTCTTTTAAACAGGCGTTTGACACCTTGATTCACAATCAACGATTCGGCACCAAGTAACGCTGCGATTGCAAAAGCTTGTGAAGCGCGCTTGCGACCCGTCATTGCTCGTGAAACTGCGATGAGATGCCACACCACACTGAAATCACCTAATCGACTTGCGGCTAAGAACACCCGACCCGCAGTCTTTGACGAGCGCACGATTTCGAGCAACTGATCAACGCGGTCATCAAATGCACCAACCGATGGGCCAAAGATTCCAGTTCCTGGAGTTAGCTCATCGGCGGATTCGGACATCAGGGTTCCAGGGTGTCGGCAAAGGTGTCGATGATTCGCGCCACGCGTGTTGGGTCGACGAATGGCCCAAAGTGATCAAGGTCGCTGTATTCGATGTGATTGCCTTGGGGAAGACGATCAGCGATTGCTTCAGCAAACCCTGAAGGCTGGAAAGGCTCGGGATGTCCGCTCAATACCCAGACCGGAATATCAAGTTCGGACAACTTCTTCCAGAGATTTGGAATCTCAGGATTACGGAAATTCTCCGACTCAAGAGCGGGATCACATTTGAGATGAACAGTGCCGTCGTCCGCCTGGCTAAACCCACCGCGCACGTATGCCTCAAGAGCTTCTGGCGTGAAGTGAGTCATGGGCATCTTGTTTGAATAATTCTCAATCGCTTCTTCAAACGATTTGAAACTCTTCTTGCGACGGGCAGCACCTTCAGCCAAGTTATTAGGGCGATTAGCGGGCATACGCACATCGTCGGGTTTTACGATTGGCTCGTACAACAACAATCCGCGAAAGAGGCCAGGGTTTTTGATCGCAGCGATGAGAAGAGTCGCTCCGCCCATCGAATGTCCGACTCCGATGATGCCACCAGGTTCGTTGATTGATTTCGCACATGCGGTCGCATCGGCGCCGTAGCCAGCCCACGCGACTTTCCAATCTTTGGGAGCTTTCGTATCACCATGACCACGATGATCGAATGAGTAGCAATGAAATCGCTTGATCAAGTTGTCGGCGACTGGCTTCCAACACAGACCATGAAATCCGTTGGCGTGCGAAAGCAACATGTTGGGGCCTGTGCCACCCATGTCATACATTTCGACTTTGACGCCGTTAGTAGATGCGACTTTCACGATGCGGTTCTCACTATTTCTCGATAGTGAGGCTCAGTCGTCCTTGCGGCGACGCTTTCTCCAACCGATAAACAATCGATCAAGAACAACGCCGAACGCAACGGCGACGCTGAGATTGACTCACTGTCGACTGTTGATTCGAAGAAAGGCAAGTTTACGGGCAATCTGGCCCGGTTCTGCAGAACGAACGTCGAGAGGATCAGCTATTTTCGGGTTTTTTGACCGATGGTTCACGTGGGAGGCCGAGCAACCGTTCGCCAATGATGTTGCGCTGAACTTGGCTCGTTCCACCAGCGATGCGCCCACCAGGTGCTGAAAGCACTCCGAATGCCTCCGGGCCCTCGAGAAGCGAATCCATGCCCGAGATATTTGAGCGCAGTATTGATGTTTCAAACATCATCTCGGTAATCCCCAATTTCATGAGTGACGCGGCCGTTGAAGCCACTGGTCCTTGACGCTGGGCCATGGCTTTGTAGGCCATTCCCTTCGACAGCAACTTTGCGATCTCTTGACGTTCGGTCGGCGACAGATCGCGCCCTTCGGCAAGTCGGGAAATTGAATCGAGTCGTCGTTCGAGAGAAATGACACTTGTTCCGATGTGGCCACGCTCAGAAGTGAGGACCGCCATGCCCACGCCCCATCCACCATGAAGTGGCCCGAGTAACGCTTCAGCGGGCATTTCCACATCTGTAAAAAACACCTCGTCGAATTCGGCTTCGCCAGTCATTTGCTTGAGGGGGCGAATTTCAATTCCGGGCAAACTCATGTCGAGTAAAAAGAAGCTGATTCCTTCATGCTTGGGTGCATCGGGATTGGTGCGAGCCATCAAGATGCCCCAGTTGCTATAGCGACCACCCGAGCACCAAACTTTCTGACCGTTGATGATGAACCGATCACCATCGCGCTCGGCTTTGGTGCTGAGTGAACCTAAGTCGCTACCAGCACCAGGTTCGCTGAATAATTGACACCAGACATGTTCGGCGCGCAACGAGGCGTGGAGATGTTTTGCCTGTTGCTCAGGTGTTCCAAATTTCTGTACTGCACCACCAGTGAGCACTAAGCCCACCATGTTAAAAACGCCTGGCACTCCAACGAGCGCGCACTCGTATAGCCACTGAGCTTGATGTGCGGCAGTTAATCCTTGCCCACCGAATTCAACTGGCCAATGAATGCCAGCTTTGCCTGAAGCGTAGAGATGCTTCTGCCAGGCCAAACCTTCATTAACCATGTCGGGCGGACAGATGGCACCGTAATCACGTGGAGCAAGATGCTTATTTTCAGCCAACCATTGTTTGGCTTCCTGAGCGAATTCGTCCACTGTGATCACGATGTGACCTCCCAAAATATGAGTGAGCCTTATTTGAAGAAGTTCAAGAACAACGCAGTCTCTTCACCGAGGTTGCTCGGCACCGAGAACGAATCACGATTGGTGATGGTGTCCCAATTGTTCTGGACATCTTCGGGTGAGAGTGTTGGAGAGTAGTAGCCATTGGTTTCACCCAAAAACACATGAGCAACACGTCCACCGCCAACGGAGAAGAGTTGTCCACTGACTGGGCAATCTTCGTGGGCCAAGAATGCAACAAGTGGTGAAACCAAACCTGGATCGAGCTTGTCCTTGAGTGCTCCCAAGATGTCTTCGGTCATGCGTGTCATTGCGAGCGGCGCAATGGCGTTCGCCTTAATATTGAAGCGAGCGCCTTCGACTCCGAGCACGCGGGTGAAACCAACAAGTCCCATTTTGGCCGCGCCATAGTTGGTCTGCCCGAAGTTGCCGAAAACACCAGCAGCAGACGAGGTCGAAATGATACGGCCGTAGCCCTGCTCACGCATGTGTACGAATGCAGGCTGAGTCACATAGAAGGCGCCCTTCAAGTGAACATCAAGAACGGGGTTCAACAGATCGGGTGTCATGTTGTGGAATGCCTTGTCGCGCAAGATGCCAGCATTGTTGATCACGATGTCAACGCGACCGTAGGTGTCGATAGCGGTCTGCACAATGGCGGCGCCACCTTCTGGAGTAGCAACAGAGTTGTGGTCGGCGACGGCTTCTCCGCCTGCAGCCTTGATCTCGTCGACGACAACTTGTGCCGCTGACGAGTTGGCACCAGTTCCATCAACAGAACCGCCGAGGTCGTTGACCACGATGAGCGCACCGCGCTTGGCCATCATTAAAGCGTGTTGGCGACCAAGGCCTCCACCGGCTCCGGTGATAATTGCAACTTTGCCGTCGTAACCGAGTGCTGACATTGTGACTCCTAAATAGTTGATGGGTGAAATATGTGATGGGAGATTGGGGGATATCTATAAAACTGCAGGTCTGACGCTACCCGAGAGACTTGAGGGCAATCTCAGTCAACGCCTTGTAATCAAGTTTGCCGTTACCGGCGCGACCAACCGTTGCGATGGGAATGACACGCTTGGGGGCTTTGTACGCGGCGAGGTGCTGCTTGATGAAGGCGATGAGGTCGGCCTCGACAATTGTTTGGCCGGGTAATGGCTCGACTAAAGCGGTAATGGCTTGCCCAAAGCGTTCGTCAGGAACGCCGACGACTGCAGCATCAGCCACTGAGGGGTGCAGTTTGAGGGCTTCTTCAACTTCTTCGGGGTACACCTTTTCGCCACCAGTGTTAATGCACTGACTGCCACGACCCAACAGTCGAACTGTTCCATCGGCATCGATGCTCGCCCAGTCGCCAGGGATCGACCAACGAACGCCATGAATCACTTGGAAAGTTTTGGCTGACTTCTCGGGGTCTTTGTAATAACCGATTGGAGTGTTTCCTTTGAGCGCAACACGACCGATCTCTTCGCTTCCGGCCTGCACCTCTCGGCCATCTTCGGTGAGGATCTTGGTATTTGGTCCCAATTCAAATGACGCGGTTTTTGAATCGCCGGCTGCCGAGGTCGTGTTTTGCGCCATGCCGATTGCTTCAGATGAACCAAGTGCATCAACCATGATGAGTCTTTCGCTGTGACGCAACAGGCCGGCTTTAGTTTCGGCGGCGAACATGACACCGCTTGAAACGATAACGCGCAACGAAGAAAGATCCCATCGACTTGGTTCAGCGTCTAGTGCGCGCAAGATGGGTTTGGCAAAAGCGTCACCCACGATTGACATCGAATTGATTTGGTATTTCTCAATGGTGTCAAGAAGTTCGGTTGGCTCAAACTTTCGGCCGGGCATCGTGACAATGCATCCGGCAACCATCAAGTTGCTCATCGCATTAAACAAACCAGTTCCGTGCATCAACGGTGCTGCAGGCAAATTGCGCGGCCCAGGTTTTGTTGAACGATCACCGATTGGATCTCCTTCAGGAACAGGAGGAAGGCGCTTTTTGTTGGTGCTATCAAGAGTCAGAAAGAGATCTTCTTGGCGCCACATCACGCCTTTGGGCATGCCGGTCGTTCCGCCGGTGTACAACAGCAAAAGGTCATCACCCGTTCGTCCCCACGGTCCAGAAACATTTGATGGTCCTGAGACGTTTGTTGATGTTCCTAGGCGAGAGGCTGTTTCGTAATCGGTGGCCCACGTCGGACATGCACCGCTGTGATCATCGACCCACAGCCACAAAACAATTCGCGGCACGCGATGACGTAATTGTTCAATCGTTTCAGCAAAGATCCCGTGAAAGACAACTGCAACGACGTCGGCATTGTCCCAGATGTACACCAGCTCATCAGCGGTGTAGCGAAAGTTGGTATTGACTGGTGCAAGACCGGCTTTGAAAGTGGCGAACAAACTTTCAAGGTATTGCGGACAGTTGTACATGTATTGCGCAACTTTGTCTTGTTGCTGAACGCCGGCATTGAGAAAACTTTGAGCGATTCCGTTTGCACGCTGGTTGAAATCAGTCCAGGTATAGACGTCATCGTTGAATTGTTGGGCAAGTGCATCAGGAAGTTGTCGAGCGACAGACTCCCAAGCATCGGCAAAATTCCAGGCCTTATTGGATATCGGTGCGGTAGTTGACACAGAGTGCCATCGTAAACGCTGCTTGGTTCAGCCACCGTGTTCGTCGGGCGCAGATTGACATGAATAAGGTCGTGATATGGACTTCCAGTTACCTGCCGTAGATGACCCCCGCCGAATCGTTGTTCGGGACTGGATGACCGCCCACCCGAATCCCTCCGGTCGAGTTTTGGCCGAAGCGGGCTACGTCGCCCCACACTGGCCCGCCCCTTTCGGTTTAGCGGCTGATCCAATTCACCAAATCATCATCGATGACGAACTAGCCAAGGCCGGAATTCGTCGTCCAGCGAACCCCATCGGAATTGGTTGGGCTGGACCAACAATCATGTTTGCGGGTACCGAAGAACAAAAGCAGAAGTACATCTTGCGCTTGTTGTCGGGTGAAGATTTTTGGTGTCAGTTATTTAGTGAACCGAACAGTGGAAGCGACCTCGCCAATTTGGGGACGCGCGCAGTTCGAGATGGCGATGAGTACATCGTGAACGGACAAAAGATTTGGACAAGTGGCGCTCAGCATGCCAAGTACGGAATCTTGATTGCGCGCACAAATCCTGATGCGGCAAAACACAAAGGAGTTTCGTACTTCATTTGTCCGATGGATTTGCCCGGTATTGAAATTCGGCCGATTAAAGAAATGACGGGGGCGAGCACATTCAACGAGGTCTTCTTTACTGATGTGCGAATTCCCGCTGCAAACTTGGTTGGTGAACAAGATGAAGGTTGGCGACTGGCCAAGGTGACACTCGGTAATGAGCGGGTGTCTTTGTCGACTGGTGGCGTGTTGTGGGGGAGTGGTCCCACTGCTCTTGAAATGCTCGACGCTGTTCGTCAGCGTGGTCCAGTCGGCGATCCGGTGATGCGACAACGTTTAGCAACTATCTATACAGAACACATTTTGCTTGACCTGATTCGCATGCGAACTCTTTCGGCTCGATTGCGTGGAGAACAGCCTGGACCTGAGGCCAGTATTCGCAAAGTTTTAGCCGACGAACATGGGCAAAACGTGATGGAAGTTGCCCGCGACTTACTTGGCGCAGAAGGAATGTTGCGGGGTGGCGTCGATAACAGTGAACGTGGAGCTCATAACGGATTAGGTGGTGGAGGGGGTATAGGTTTGCGCGCTCTCGAGCATCCAGGTTGGTTTGATGGCTATATGTTTGCGCGTTCGCTAACGATCGGTGGAGGAACTGGCGAAGTTCAGCGCAACATTGTTGCTGAACGCGTGCTGGGTTTGCCGCACGATAACGATGTGCTGAAGGGTATGACTTGGGCCGAAACGCAGAAGTCATCGACGCGATAATTCGGTAGTGGGCAACCAGCCTGTGATAGTTATTAAGCGTGACTAAAGGTGTTGAACATGCAACCCATCGAGCGCTGATTGATTGTGGCGTCGAGTTAGCGAAAGAATTTGGCATGTACGGCTTCACTGTCGAACAGTTATTGACCACTTCGGGGATATCAAAAGGTTCGCTGTATCACCATTTTGAAGACTTTGTCGATCTCGTTGAATGTGTCCAGGTTCGGATTTTTACTGAATATGTCGAACTCGATATCTCGGCAATTCAACGGGCGTTTGACGCGGCGACAGATCGAGAAAAGTTCGTCAATCTGATTTCGTTGATTACACGAACCGCGTTGCAACCGCAGCGCTCAGTGAGTCGAATTCAACGGGCGCGCATCATTAGTGCAACTCAAGGTCGAGAGCGATTTGCCGCGCGTATCGGCCATGAGCAAAAACACCTTAATGATCAAATGACGCGCGTGATCAGTGTTGGGCAAGAACGAGGATGGATCTCTCCTCATTTTGACGCCCAAGCTTTAGCCCTATTTGTGCAGGGTTACGCCTTCGGTTTGATTCTCAATGACGTGGCTGAAGAGCGTGTTGTGGCAGAAGAATTGGCCGTCGTGATTGATTCAGTGATTGCCAACCTTCTGATTGGTTCATAGATCTGCTTGTGAGCTTTGTTAACCACTCTGTTTCGCGGTGCAGGGCTTGCCACCGCAAACATCGGTGAATACTCCATTGAATAAAAACTCAGCCATCTGACTTCTCGCGACTTTGTCGTCGCGAGGATCCTCGTGAGGGTCGTGTTCGCCTCCAGGTGGGGTGGGCTCTACGGGAATCATCTCGGCACCCGAGTCCCAGATAACGATGACCGAACCAGTATCTCCATCGGCAACGGAATCGAGACCCCAACCAGGCGTCACTTCGCGTGAACGATCTTCGGCGACAACTGGTCGATAGATCTTGGCACCGAGTGAACGTGCTTCGTTGAACGCGGCTAGTTCACTGACTTGGTGGTCGCCCCATGCAACGTGCATGAGGACAGCCTTATTGGGCTGAGTTCCTGGGAGGGGATCGCGGGTGATGTGATTGATATATCCGCCGCCTTCTCCACGATCCCAAAGCATTTGCATCAGGGAAATAGCAATCGTTCGATCACTTCGAGCGGGATAAGCCGGCTCCATAATTGATTCGTATTGGTCGAAGTCAACAGAACGCAACAGCAAGAGTCCGTAGTTGGTGGCAGGTACGCCGAGCACGGCGCGTGAAATATCTGGGGACACGGCGGTTAAGGCAGAGCCCATAATGCCGCCTTGGCTATTTCCGTAATACACCAAGTCGCCTGCAACTTTGATGTCGCCAAAAGCCGGATCAGAAAGGATTCCGTCATCGGTGTTCATCAAACGTCCAAGCGCAATCATGTTGACAATGCCTTGCTGCAAACGGTCGGCAACTGTCGGAAAATTTGAGAGATCTTGTAATGAAACAACTGCGTTGCCGACGTCGTCTTCGCTCATTCCGGCCCACTTTGTTGCGCAAAACAAAACGTCAGCTTCTTGAGCGAGTGCTCGCACGTCTCCGCCGTAATCAATTTCGTATTCGCTACCTAATAGGCCGTGACCGTATAGGCCTGGATGCAGAACGGTTGATGGATCATCAATGGCTACTTTTGGAACTTGACAGATAAAAGGGACATCAACGACTTCTCCGATGACCGGGAGATCATTGGGTCCAGGCGTTGTTGAGTCGTACGCAAACTTTTGACCAGCGGATCCGTCGCTAGTGAGGTGAGTTGGCAATTTGAACGTTCCGGCAACTTGGACGGCGACATCGTCTTGTGATGCTGGGACGATTGAAGTGATCGTGTATTCAGGCGAATGAGTGTCAAGCCATTCGAGAGTGTTGTCACGAACGGCCAAGATTCTGCTGGTGAGATTTTCTGTTGAGGCAACTGTGAAGTCCCAGGCGAGTTGGAGTGTTGAACGTTCAATCCCTGCGTTCGATAACGCCGTGAACATGGCTTCCATTTCGTCTGTTCGCCCGTTGAGTTGTTCGTTATCAGATGTGTATCCGTCGCGATAGAACTCAAAAATTGGCGAAGGGACAACGTCGGCACCGGCAGTTGTCTGTAACTTCCGCATCGCTACTGAGTAGGTGTGTCCATCGAGTAGCGCGACTGCAGGATGCACAATGAGCAATGGCTGCTCGCCTCCAGTTTCAGCATCGAGTTCAGCCCAAAGAGGAACGCGGTCTCCCGTGGCTTCATCAATGATGACGACGGATGCATCGTTGGAAAGGGAACCTTCTAAATCGGTCCATTTTGGAAGATCTGAAGCTTTCGCGTCGAGATCGGCGATCAAGGTCAAAATTGAACTGTTGGGGCTAAAGCCGTCGTTACGGTTCCATTCGTTGGGGTCGATAAAAATCCCCTTCGCATTGACAAGTAAACCCTCGGCAGGAATTGCAACTCGCCGACCTGTAGGAGTTGTTTCATCGACAACGGTGTACCGGTTGCTTGGGAAAGGCAAGATGCACTGTGACGGGTCGAGTTCTTCGCACCCAGTGGCGCTATTGGCCAAAGCTTCATCAACTTGAATTTTAAATTCGGGCGACATAACCCGAGCTACCAAAGTGGGTTCTGTTTGTGCCGGAGAGGTTGATTCGCCGTCTGTTGTTTGCGAGTTGTCGCTTTTCTGTGAACACGCGCTCGCCAACAGGATCAATATTGATGCCGCGGCTAGAAATCTTTTAGTTGTCACGAGAACCCCCCTTAGGTCACACCTAAGTATCGCGCACAATCGGGCAAGCCTCAACGAGGCACGGGTAACCTTGAAGGGTGCGAGGTGAAGGCAGTTCCATTCAGCGATTGGCGGCTTTCTTGCTGGTGGTTGGTGCCCTTGTCACCTCTGGCTGTGCGTCAAATAAGACTTCCGATGGTGGAGATTCTCCTTCCAATGGTGGCCAAAGTTGCCCAATGCACGTGGCAGTTACTGATGGTCCGTTGACGATCGCGACGACTGTGGCGCCGATCACGAGCATCGCCGCAAATATCGCAGCAGGCACCCCGACCGTCATTCAGGGAATTGTTCCCGAGGGAACAAATAGTCATACCTACGAACCACCGCCAAGTGTTGCCGCAACTCTTGAAGATGCCGACATCATTTTCATTAATGGCTTATCTCTAGAAGAGCCAACCAAACAAATGGCTCGAGCAAATGCACGCGCTGGTTCAGTCATTTGTGAGCTGGCAACCACGATCCTTCCCGAGGACCAATGGATTTACGACTTTTCTTTTCCGAAGGACGGCGGAAAGCCGAATCCTCACATTTGGACTAATCCGCAGTTGGCCGGAGACATGGCAGCGTTGATTCGAGATTCACTGGTAGCCGCCGATCCAGCACATACGGCTCAGTACACGAGTAACTACGAAACTTTTGCGGTCAAGATTGATGCTCTCGATCAGGCTGTTGCCCAAGCGACGTCAACGATTGCTGAAGATCAGCGCCAATTGTTGACCTATCACGACGCCTACGCGTATTTTGCACGAACATACGGGTGGAAAGTCATCGGGGCGATTCAGCCATCGTCTTTCGAAGAACCGACACCGAGAGAAATTGCCGATTTAATGGATCAAGTCACATCAACGGGTGTCAGTGCAATCTTTGGCAGTGAAGTTTTCCCATCTTCGGTTCTCGCGCAAATTGGTAAAGAAACTGGTGTGCGGTACGTCGATGTACTTCGTGACGATGATTTGCTTGGAGCGCCGGGTGATGCCGATCATTCATGGTTGGGACTGATGCGTTTCGACTATGTCACTATGATCGAGGCACTCGGGGGAGACGCTTCAACGTTGAAAGCAATCGATACATCTGATGTCGGTACTGACACGGCGGAATATCCGCAATGAGTAAATTTGCAGAAAATTCTTCGGCATTAATGACATGTGAACACATGTCATGTTCATATGGTGCTGCTCCGGTCATTGAGAATGTCGATGTCACGATTCATCGCGGTGAATTTGTTGGAATCGTTGGACCTTCGGGTTCGGGTAAGACCACATTGCTGCGTGCGATGTTGGGATCGGTGAAGCCAATTCACGGTTCGGTGAAACGGCAATCAGGATTGCGATTGGCTTATGTTCCCCAATTAGAGACAGTCGACTGGAATTTTCCGGTCACTGTTGGTGAAGTGGTTGGCATGAGTCGACCTCAACGTTGGATGCGACCGCAAGCGCAGGTTGCTGAAATTTCATTGATTGAAGATGTGCTTGAACGCCTGGGATTGGGCGGTTTGACACAGCGTCATATTCGAGAGTTATCGGGTGGCCAACAGCAGCGAGTCTTTTTGGCACGTGCTCTCATTCAAAAGCCTGACATGTTGATTCTTGACGAACCGACGGCTGGCGTTGATGTGCGAACTCGACATGAAGTTCTTCATGTTCTTGCTGACCTGAATGAAAGTCCACCAAACGGAGATGGCATCGCCATTGTTCTGACAACACACGATCTGAATGGATTGGCGGCCCACCTTCCACGTTTGGTGTGCTTCAACCGTACCGTGATTGCCGATGGAACTCCGGCCGAAGTATTGCAACCGTACTTTTTGGAGCGTACTTATGGCGCGCCGATGGAAGTTTTGCAACACGGGGGTATGCCCATTGTTCTTGAGCAAGGTGGCGATGAACTGCGCAACCGTTTGAACCGAAGCAGTGCATCGTGATGATTGCCGTCGATTTGCTCAAACCGTTTTCTTATGAATTCTTTCGCAACGGATTGATTATTGCGACTTTGGCTGGCGCCCTGTGTGGACTCATCGGAGTCTTTGTGGTTTTGCGAGGTATGAGCTATATCGGGCACGGTTTGAGTCACGCAGTTTTTGGTGGTGCAGCACTAGCCGCTGTTCTGAACTTGAATTACTTTCTTGGTGCCGGATTCTGGGGCCTGGCTTCTGGATTAATGATTGGCCGAGTGTCCCGTAAGCGCATCATTGGTGCCGATGCTGCAATCGGAGTGATTACAACAGCCTCTTTTGCGATGGGGTTGGCATTGCAGGCACGATTTGGTCAGGCCAAAAGAAGTATCGATGCTGTTCTTTTCGGCAATGTATTAGGTGTTTTCACGAGCGATATTTTGGCAGTTGCTGGTGTTGGGGTTTTAAGTGTCGTTGTCATCATTGGTTTGTATCGCAAACTTTTGTTTGCCACATTTGATCCCGAGGTTGCTGGTGTCAGTGGAGTCAGCGTTCCGGCGATGGAAGCAGTGTTGATGGTTCTGCTGTCGGCAACGATCTTGGTGACCGTTCGGGTGATCGGAGTACTGCTTATTTCTGCACTGTTAGTTCTTCCTGCCGTCACCGCTCGAATGCTGACGAATTCGTTTGGTCGGATGTTGTGGCTTTCACCTGTTCTTGGCGCAATTTTCGGTGGCGTGGGCATGTACATCAGTTGGTATGCCGACATTCCAAGCGGAGCAGTCATCATTTTGGCAGGCACCTTGGTATTCATCGTGGCGTATTCGGTCGTTGGGGTTCGGCGACGTACACAACTCGCTGGCATTAGCCACCACTGACAAGTCCGTCGTTACGAGTTGATGACCCACTCGACACCTTGAGGGGTGTCACGCACTTCAATTTTGACTGCGGCGAGCCGATCGCGAATCAGATCGGAAAGGTCATAGCGCTTGTCAGTTCGAACGGCAGAGCGAAGTTCAAGCAGCACATTCATAATTGGGTCAAGAGCATCGCGAGGATCGGCCAGACCCCCAACGGCGGCATCGCCCAATCGAACGATCATCGAGCGCAATGCCGCGTGAGCATTATCCATTTCTTCGCCTTGCAAAGTATCGGCTGACCATGCGTGGATCGCTGACTCCAAGGTGAGCACAGCTCGTGCTGCTCCAGCCGCATCGCCAGCCGCCATTGCTTCATCAAACGCCCGTTCGGCCTCTTGTGTTTCAGAAGCGAGCGATGTTGACTCTTGAGTCGAAGTTTCGTGCAGAGCCTCGGCTGGTTTGATTTGCATGGGAATGTTTGTTGCTCCGCTTGCGGGAACACGCAATGCATCAATGGAAATAACATCACCTGATTTATGAATTGTTGAATGTCCTTTGATGCGCACTGTGATGGTGCTGTTGCCGATCACGGTTGCGATATTGGCGTCAAGATCCAATATGACTCCGGTGTGCTCGTCAACTCCGATGACATGAGCATCATGGGGAAGTAGTTCTTCAAGCATGGCCAGTCGGCGCTCGCCTAGGTAACAGAATCGCGTGTCGTGATGTCCGCCTTCGGCATTGTCGTAGTGCGGAATCACTGCAACGTTGAGCCCAATTTCGCCGAGGACGTCGAGTCCCTCGAGCCACGCCGGTTCATTGCCAACTTTGTAAATCTCGTACACCGGGACTGTGTAGCGACCAAGTGTCAGGGCGGCAGCAGATGCAAAGGTAACTGCACCACCCGTGCGCATTTTTCCGCGCACGATGTCAGGAACAGATGTACCAGCCCATTGGCGAAGCGCGTAGGTCGGACTGCCCGGACCGGCGAAAACGTAGTCAGCTTGACGAACGCGAGCGAGTCCTTGTTCGACCGTCAACGTGTCTTGTCCGTGTAATCGTGTGAGCCCAGCAATTTCAATGGGATGTCCAACACTCTTACGAAAATACTCAACCGCTTTTGATGCAAGTTCGGCAGCATTTTCCTGAAAGCCGTAAGGAGTATCGAGAACAACTGCTTTGGGTGTTCCAGGAAATCGGGCAATCAATTCACGGTGATGTTTCATCATCGTGGGGGCGGTTTCACCCGAACCCATGATGGTCAAGATGCGCGGGGAAGTACTCATGAGAAGAAACCATTCTTGTAATTGGTGATCAGAACATCGGCGCATCGTTCGGGATGCTGTGCATGTAGGTCATGGTGTGCAGGGCGGAACCAGTGAGCGCGCCCGCTCTTCAATTTTCCGAGGGCCGCATTAATTGCGGTTTCCTTGTTGCTTGTCCACGCCACATCACCTGAGTCGGCTGGCATAAACAAGACGGGCCGCTCAATCGACGCGAACATGTCAGATGGTCGGTGCATCCATAATTCTTTGAGAATCAACATATGTCGATCAAAGGTGAGCCATGGACTAATCGTTCCGTCCTCATGAAATTCAAAGTTAGAGAGTGAGCCAATGATTCCCGATTCTGGCCAATCAGAATTAGTGGCGCGAATCGCGCTCTCAAGTCGGCCGGCGCGCATTCCGGCGAGACGTGGCGGCTGCATTCGTTCGGCACAAACTTCCCAGTCGGGAAACGAGTCGCCTAGTTGAATAAAACCACCGTCAACAGGCACTGCTGCGATGACGCGGTCGGGGTGTTGATGGGCTGCATGGACGACGATGTTGCCTCCCCATGACTGACCAACAAAAATTGCTGTGTCGATTGCTAGAGCGTCGAGTAATTCACACAGATCACGGGTCACGGTGTCAAAGTCGTATCCATCGTCGGGCTTGTCGCTTCGTCCATGTCCCCGAAGGTCGACAGCGATGCTGCGATGCCCTTTGGCAGCGAGCGCCGAGCCGACTCCGTCCCACATTCGTGAATTAGACGCGAGTCCATGGATCAGTAAGAAAATCGGACTGTCCGAATTCTCGGGGCCGCGATGGAGGGTACGTAACCGAAGTCCAGATGCCAGGCCGATATGAGCCTCTCGGGCATCAGAAATAGGGAAACGTTCGGGGGACGCGGTCATGGTTCTTAGAGTCTGCCCGTTTTTGGCGATAAATGAGAGAGCGAAGGGCGAGCAATCGGGCACCTCGGCGTGGCACGATAGAGGGGTGGCACACTTCGAAAACTTGAGACTCCCTGGTGAAGTGCAGGCCAAGATGACTCAATTAGTGGCGATCATTGACGATCTGGGTCCCGTGGTCACGGCCTTTAGTGGTGGTGCCGACTCGGCTTTTGTTGCCGCAGTTGCGCACGAAGTTCTGGGGGCGAAACGAGCCCACGCGGTCACAGCGGTGTCGCCTAGTTTGGCTGGCGACGAAGAAGCAGATTGTCGGCAATTAGCAACTGAATGGAATTTGCGGTGGACACCAGTCAATACCGCCGAAATGGAACGTGCTGCGTACCGAGCAAACGATATTGATCGCTGTTATCACTGCAAGGCCGAACTCATGGATGTCGTTGGTCCTATTGCAGACAGTGAAAGTGCAACAGTCATTCTTGGTGTCAATGTTGACGATTTGGCTGATCATCGACCGGGTCAACGTGCTGCTCTCGAACGTGGCGCAGTATTTCCGCTGGTGCAAGCAGGTTTCACGAAAGACGACGTGCGATTGGTATCGCAAGCGATGGGTCTACGTACCTGGGATAAGCCAGCCGCGGCGTGTCTGGCCAGTCGTGTCCCGTATGGCACCCCAGTCAGCGTTGAAATCTTGAGTCGGGTTGATCGCGCCGAGGCGGCATTGCATGGTTTGGGATTTAGGCAAGTGCGTGTGCGCCATTATGGCGAAACCGCACGGATCGAAGTCGTCGAGTCAGAACTTGAAAACGCTATTTCTCAGCGAACTTTCATTATTGAGGCAGTTAAGGCCGCCGGATATCAATATGTCACGCTTGATCTTGAAGGATTCCGATCTGGAAATCTCAACATCGGAGTGACTGAAAGTTCGTCGGGCGCCTCGTCGCACTCGTAGGGTTGAGTTCACGCCTAGGGGCGAATGTTCTGAAGTACATCTCATACAACAAGGGGAAAATATGAAACTGTCCATGATGCTCAATTACGCCGGTGGATTCCATGCCGCGGTTGACAAAGTTGTCGAATATGAAAAGGCTGGCCTGGATGCCGTGTGGATCGCCGAGGCGTACAGTGCCGACGCAATTAGTCAGGTTGGTTACCTGGCTGCCAAGACCAACAAGGTAGAAATCGGTACCGGAATTCTGAACGTGTTCAGTCGTACACCAGCGTTGATGGCTATGACCGCTGCTGGTTGTGATTATGTCTCGAACGGTCGATTCATTCTTGGACTTGGTGCAAGTGGCCCGCAAGTGGTTGAAGGTTTCCATGGCATGCCATATGAAAAGCCGATGTTGCGCATTAAGGAATACATCCAGGCTTGTCGACATATCTGGGCCCGTGAAGAACCATTCCATATTGAAGGTCAAACCATCCAGGCTCCGTTGCCGGCCGGTCAAGGAACTGGTTTGGGTAAGGCCCTCAAGATCATTAAGCCTGGTGCAGAAATTCGTAAGGACATTCCGATCTGGTGGGCAAGCTTGATGGGTCTCAGCGTGACCGCAACTGCCGAAGTTGCCGATGGTTGGATGCCGATCTTTTTCGATCCAGACAAGTACCAAAATGTTTGGGGCGACGACCTGAAGAAGGGCATTGCTAAGCGCGACCCCTCGCTGGGCAAGTTGCAAATCACTGCTGGTGGAATGTTGGCTATTGATGAGTCATTGACTGGCGAAGCACAAACCAAGATTCTTGACTTCAGCCGTCCGAACGCCGCCTTGTACATCGGCGGCATGGGTGCGCGTGACAAGAACTTCTATAACACCATTTGCAAGAAGTACGGATACGAAAAAGAAGCCATTGAAATTCAAGATTTGTACTTGTCGGGCAAGAAAGAAGAAGCAGCTGCTGCTGTTCCTGGCGAGATGTTGTCAAACTCAAACTTGGTTGGGCCAAAGAGTTTCATCAAAGAGCGCATTGCATCGTTCAAAGAAGCTGGCGTCACGATGTTGTCCATCAACCCAGTTGGCCCGAACGCAATTCAGAACATTGAAACTCTGAAAGAGATGATCGGCTGATGCCCGTATTCGGTGGTTCCGTTTCAAACGGTTGGGAAGCGGTTCGTGATGCTTTCGTTGACAACTTAGAAAACTCCGAAGAAGTTGGCGCAGCTGTTTCGGTGTATCACCGGGGAAACAAAGTGGTCGACTTGTGGGGCGGATCATTTGATGCCGAAAAAACACAGCCTTATGTCGAAGACACATTGCAACTGGTCTTCTCGACAACTAAGGGAATTACTGCCATTGCTGTAGCAATGTGCGTCGAGCGTGGCCTGTTGTCGTATGACGAAAAAGTCAGCACGTATTGGCCAGAGTTCGCTCAGCATGGCAAAGGTGATGCAACGGTTGCTCAACTGCTATCTCACCAATGTGGTTTGTACACCGTCGATGGCGATATCAGCTTGGCTGAGGCTCTCAACTGGACGACGATTACTGAGCGACTGGCCGCGACTGCTCCGCGATGGGAAATCGGAACCAATCACGGCTATCACGCCTTGACGTACGGTTGGCTTGCAGGCGAACTCGTTCGTCGCGTTGATCCCTCTCATCGCAGCCTTGGAACCTTTGTGCAACAAGAAATTGTCAGCAAGATTGGTGGCGAACTATGGATCGGACTTCCCGAATCGCAGGAATCTCGAGTGTCGCCAATGATTGGTGGATTGAACTCGATTCCAGAAGATACCGATCCAGCCATTAAAGCAATGTTGGAACAGTTCATGGGGCCAAATTCTCCAGGTGGCCAAGCACTCAGTCTGAATGGAGCTTTCGGTGGCGAGGGAGCTTTCAATCGACGTGATGTTCATGCCGCTGAAATACCGGCTGCTAATGGCATCACGAATGCACGAACTCTTGCGCGGATTTATTCATCACTTATTAGTGAAGTCGATGGGGTTCGTTTGCTCAAGCCATCAACGGTTGAGAAAGTGCGCACGCTGGTCACTCCTGAAAATGAGCCTGATGCATGTCTGATCATGCCCACCACCTTTGGCATGGGCTTTATGGTTCACGGACCATTCTCGTTGTTTGGTGGTCCAGGATCTTTCGGACACCCTGGTGCCGGTGGTTCGGTGGCGTTTGCTCTTCCCGAAAAAGAAATCGGGTTTGGCTATGTGATGAATCAGATGGCCACAAACTTGGCCAACGACTTCAGAGCTCAGCGTCTGGCTGAAGCCGCAGTTGCGTGCGCAAGCGCTTCGTAGCGCGAATGTAAATCACACTCGCAATTGCCGCAGCACAAGCGAACCCCGAGATGGCTTGGCGTACTCCAAAGAATTCAGAGACGAGCCCAGCAAGCGCGCTTGTGAGCGACAACATCAAAGTAACGAGAGCGAAATCACCGGCCAAAATTCGTCCACGAATGTGATCGGGCGACCGAAGTTGCAAGCCGTAACTGCTGAGGGTCCACTGGGCACCGCCGCCTAAATGCGCCAACATCACAAAGATGGCGGTCAACCAAAGAGTGGGCATCCATGCACCAATGAAATAGAAACCACTGAAAGCGAGACTGGCGAAACCGCAAATGGTGAGCACCTTGCTCAATTGGCCACGGGTGTAACGCATGGCGATTAATGGTCCGAGTCCTGTACCAACGCCACGAATACCAATTAAGAGTCCACGGGATGCGTCGCCACCATGAAAGACATCAGAAGCTAAAACTGCGAGTTGGCTGACAACTCCGGCACCGATTGCAAATGTTGTCTTCGAAAAGATGAGGGCCATTAATACAGGGTCTTGGCGTGAGTGAGTGATTGCTTCACGCATATCAGAAATGGGTCGAATACGTTGACGTTGCGTTTGGACAGTTCGTTCTTGTTGCATCGGGGTTTTGATACGGGCGAAAAGTATTGCTGACACCGCAAATGAAACTCCGTTGGCGATGAAAGCAGCGTCGCGGCCAAAGACTGCCGCGAATACTCCACCAACCGCGGCACCGACTGCGAGCATGACACCCCATGTAGAACCAAGAAGAGAATTCGCCAGAGCTAGTTCTTCTTCATTGCGGGCGATATTTGGGATTGCGGCTTCGGTGGCTGGTCCAACGACAGCCGCAAGAGCAGAGACTGTGCTTTGGGCGAGGAAAGCTAACCACACCGTGTCTTTGCCAACAAGTAGAAGTCCAAGGGCCGCAACTGCCTGAATGATTGAAACAAAAACCAAGATTCGCCGACGATCAAAGCGATCGGCCATTGACCCAGCGATAGGTGATGCAAGAAATGAGGGCAATGAAAAAGAGACCATCACTAACGAGATCAAAAACTTTGAACCAGTGAGATCGTCAATCAATCCGAGGATCGCCACAAAACTGAACCAGTCTCCGAGATACGAAATGACTTGCGCCAAAAAGAC
>Ga0114977_10000579_pt1 | contig 24271 bp, 17 predicted proteins | sample S_130805_MF_Meta_FD_87026 | JGI IMG/M metagenome (GOLD analysis project Ga0114977, IMG submission 87026) | Freshwater microbial communities from Lake Simoncouche, Canada to study carbon cycling - S_130805_MF_MetaG | ecosystem: Environmental > Aquatic > Freshwater > Lake | place: Lake...
ACTAGATTTTATAAGATAGATAGTATCGCATTGTCTGGAATAAAAGAAAAAGCTTATCCAGGTTGTCAGATTTTAGCTATGCAAAATGGAGAAATAATTTATCAAAAATCTTTTGGGAACTATGCCTATGATGAAAATTCAAAAAAAGTTGATAATGCAACGAATTATGATTTAGCTAGTATAACTAAAATTGCCGCTAGCTCATTAGCATTAATGAAATTAAAAAGCGAAAATAAAATAGATTATAAAAAAACATTAGGGTTTTATTTACCATATTTAATTGGGACAAACAAAGAGCATCTCATTATTGAAGAAATTTTATCTCATCAAGCTGGATTAAAAGCATGGATTCCTTTTTATCAAAAAACAATTGAAAAAAATGGGGAACATAAATTTGGCTATTTTTCTAATATAAAATCCGAAAACTACCCAACGTTAGTCGCAAAAGATTTATATGTTGTTAAAGGATATAATGATACAATTTATCAAAGCATTGTTAATTCTAAAATAGAAAAAACTGGACATTATTTATACAGTGATTTGGGTTATTATTTTATACAACAAATTATTGAATCGCTAGCACAAAAAAAAATAAATGAATACGTTGAAGATATATACAAAAAAATAGGAATTGAGTTAACTTATCTACCATTAAACATGATGGCGATTGATCAAATAGCTCCTACTGAACAAGATAAAGTTTTTAGAAAACAATTAATTCAAGGATATGTTCACGATCCTGGTGCTGCCTTACTTGGAGGAGTTTCTTGCCATGCTGGATTATTTGGAAACGCATTAAATTTAGCAAAATTAATGCAGTTTTTTTTAAATAATGGGCAATTAAACGGAGTCAAATTAATTGACAGCGCTGTAGTCAAAGAATTTACATCTTGTCATTTTTATCCAAAGAATAGAAGAGGATTATGTTTTGATAAACCAGAACAAGATGAAAAAAAAATTAATCCAGTAACAAGCGAATGTAGTTCTCAAAGCTTTGGACATAGCGGTTTTACAGGGACAATTGCTTGGGCTGACCCTAAAAACAAACTTATATTTGTTTTTTTATGCAATCGAGTTTATCCCAATGCGGATGATAATAAATTACTATCATTAGGAATTCGAGGCAAAATACATAAAGAATTTTACGAAGTTATTAAAACGAAATAAAAAAATTAAACTAAAAATTATATTATTATTTTTGTTAATACTATATGTAAAAACATAATTGATTTTTTTAAATTTATGCCTTTAATCTATAAAACAAATTATTTAAATTAAATCATTTTATAACTAAAAATGGCATCATTAAATGAAAAAATACACAAATTTTATTCAGATAAATATCTATATAGACTATTTACATTATGGCTCATAACTTTTTTATTTGGTGCTAAAATTTGTGCATATTCATTTAGCTTTTTTACAATTTATCCAAATTTTATAATGAATATTCTTTTCATTCCTTTAATTTTAAAGAAAATTACTTCGCTACAACGAACATTTAAAGCTTACTCATTAATTCTATTACTATTTTTATTTTATTCTTTTATTTGGTTAGCATTAAATGTTAAAAATCAAGAAAGCATATTTGCCATAAGAAGCCATATTTTTAATTTATTATCATTTTTAATTATTGTTACTAGTTATCTAAATTTTAATAATAAAAATTTATTTGAAAAAGCAATTAAAACATGCATTTGGTTATGGCTAATATTAATTGTCACTTTTGGTTTATTTGAAATATTAACTGGATTTCATTTTGAAGGTCATTATACAAAATCAATTGTGAATACAGTTTCTAAAATGATAGATTTTTCTCCAATATTTATTTTCGATAATCCAAACGATTATGCCTTTAATTGTATCGGCTTATTTTTAATTTTATTGTTTGTAGATAGAGATAAATTAAAAAATAATTGGGTTATAATATCAATACTTTTAATCTTTTTAATAATAGCTATTTACACAAGTTCAAGGATATCTGGATACGCAATATTGCTTTTACTACTAATTATTTTATTGAGGTTTTATTTATTTTTAATAATAAAAAAAATTAATGAAAATAAAAATATTTTTATACTAGTCACAACCTGTTTTATTATTCTGATTTATTCAAACAAGCTCTTTCTTGGAAAAGATTATACTAATATTAATTGTTTAATAGCAGAAAATAGTATTTTTGAAAAAATTAATGGAAAATATTATCCAATTAATCAATTTAAAAAGATAACAGAAAATGAAAAAAAAGAGTTGTATAACTACATAAATAAAAAAAATAAAAATCCTGGTTTTAACTCAACTGATATCAGATTAAAGTTATTTAAAAATGGACTTAATTTAATAAAAGAAAATCCTATATTAGGAGTAGGACCAGGACAATTTTCTGTTTTAAACAAAAATAAAAAAGTTCCATATGATACAGGAGAAAATTTTAGTCCACATAATTTTTTTATAGAAATTATTTCTCAATATGGGCTTATTGCAATTGTTTATCTTATTTTTATATTAACTTTAATTGTAAATTTAATTAAAAATAAAATGAAAAATTATTTTTGGTTACTAATTTCAATTATTGTGTTTTATATACTCTCTTTTTCTCCATCCGCTTTTATGTATCAGCCAATATATTGGTTATTTATGTCTTTATGGATTATATATTATCAAATTGAAAGGGAAAAATATTTTGCAAAATAAATTTATTTCAAATTTCCTAACAATGCTGTCTGGAAATACTATCAGTCAATTGATACCTTTTTTATTAGCCTCACTATTAACCAGAATATATTTGCCAACAGAATTTAGTGTATTTTCAAACATATTAGCAATATCAACATTGTTTGGTATAGTATCGTGCGGAAGATTAGAATTAGCAATACCTCTACCTAAAGATAAGAATAAAGCTCAAGACATACTTTTTACTGCTATAATTATCACAATAATAGTTAGTTTATTAAGCTGTATTGTTTATTTTTTATCAGAAAAAATAAGTGTATTTTATAATAATGAAATCCTGAATAATTTTTTATTCTATGTGCCAATTTGTGTACTTAGTTTTGGTTTACTAGGAATTACTAATAACTGGATTCTTAGAAATAAGGAGTATAAACTACTATCCACTATAAAAATTTTACAATCTATAATAAATAATTTTGGAGCATTAGCATTTGGCCTCCTCGGTTATGGTATAACAGGATTAATTTTATCTTGGTTATTATCCCAATTTTTACCTGTTATTTATATTTTATTTAAAGAAAAAATTTCTTGGAAAAAAAATAGATTTACAATAGATATAATTAAAAATATAATAATTAATTATAAAGATTTCTTGATGATAAATTCTCTACATGCATTTATGGATATTTTGGCAACTCAAGTTCTAATGTTTTGGATTATTTCAAATTTTTTCGGAGATGAAAATTTAGGATTATATTCTCAGATGAACAAATATATTAAAGCACCTATTATATTAATTACAAGCTCAGTATCTCAAATATTTTATGTAGAAGCTAGTAAAGCAATTCAAGATAACCTGATCGTAATGCCATATTTAAAAAAAACATTAAAGACAACATTAATTTTTTCTATACCTTTTATTATTATAATATTTTTCTTTGGACCACAACTTTTTTCTTGGTTTTTTGGGACAAAATTTATAGATTATGGAATAGCTGGAGAGATGGCAAAAAACTTACTTCCATCACTATTCTTAATGTTTATTGTTTCACCTATATCAGGATTACCTATTCTTTTTAATAAACAAAAATTATCATTTATTTTTAGCTTGTTTGGCTATATCATATCATTATTAGTATTTTATTTTGCTGCGACTAATAAATATAATTTAAATAATTCATTATTTTATTTTAGTATTTTATTTAGTATTTATTATTTATTCTTATTGTATTGGTATATTAAATTAATTCGAAAACACGATGTTTGTAATAATTAAAGGTCTTCCTTTTTTTGCAGAAAAACTAAGTAAGGATTTAAACTCTGTTGATTGTATTATAAAGTATATTTTTTTAAATACTTATTATTCGAAAATTGATAAAATTAAATTTTTGATACTATTGCCTTTCTCTAAAGGATTGATTTCTTTAAATGGAGTATCCAATAACAGTTTTTCACTAAACTGGGCTATTTTATGGAGAAAAAAAATTATTTTTCAATGGATGGGAACAGATTGCCTTTTTGCAATAAAAAGATTTAATAATAATACGATTGTGAGGAGATATATTGATGCTGCATACAATTATATTGATTGTTCATGGCAATATGAAGAAATTAAAAGTATAGGAATTAATCCAAAGCATTTATTTTTTAATTATACAACTAAATCTATTTTAAATAAAAAATATAATACAATAAAAATATTGAGTTATGTAGCAGAATCTAGACAGAAATTTTATGGAATGGATAAAATTTGTGAATTAGCTAAAATTTTCCCTAAACTAAACTTCGAAATATTGGGCGTAACTCATTCAGAATACGAATGTCCTCCTAACATTTCTTTATTAGGTTGGCGATCAAAAGAAGAAGTTGAAAAGCTTATGAAGGAATCGGCAATTTTTATGCGCTTAACAGATCATGATGGATTTTCTGTATCAGTATTAGAAGCTCTTGGTTTTGGATGTGAAGTTATTTGGACTTATGAATTTAAATTCACCCATTACTCAAAAACAATAGAAGATACAAAAATTAAAATAATAGAATTAATTGAAAAAATAAAATCAAGGGGTCTGATTCCTAATTTTGATCAAGTAGACAAAATTTACAAATTATATAATAAAGAATTAATTTTAAATAATTATAAGCAAGAAATAAATAAAATTATTTTTGAAAGAAAAAATATAAAAATTAATAAAATAAATCGAGTTTTAATAAATGGAATTCCATTATTTTCTAAAAGGCTAGTTAATGATCTTAAAAGCTTTGACTCTATAAATTCATATTATTATGCAAATACTTATTATTCCTTATTTCAAAAAATTAGATTTATGTTTTTATTACCTTTTTCAGATCTTGTCATCTCTTTTAATGGAGTTAGTGATAAAAGTGGTTCATTAAATTATGTGCTTGTTTTAAAAAAGAAACTAATTATGCAGTGGCATGGTACCGATGTATTATTAGCAATAAAGAGGGATAAAAATAATTCGATATTAAGGAAATACATTAATTATTCTTCTCATTTCACAGATTCTGACTGGCTCAAAACAGATTTAGAAACAATTATTAGCGAAGTTAAAATCCTAAAATTTAAATATATTAATTTAGACGAAAATACAAAAACATATAGTTGTATTTCATTTTTATCATACATGGGTGAAGGGAGAGAGTTTTTCTATGGCTATAATGAAATAAAAACAGCAGCAATAAAATTTTCAAATTATGTTTTTAATATTATTGGAACTAAAGGTAAAGGATTAGAAATTTTACCAAATATTATATTTCATGGATGGGTGGATGAAAAAAAAGTAAAAGAATTAATGATAGATTCAGCTATTTATATTCGATTAACAAAACACGACGGGAATTCGATTTCTGTATATGAAGCATTAGGTTTCGGTGCAGAAGTTATATGGAGTTATCCAACTGAATTTACATATCTTGCAAGAACTTCAAATGAACTAATCGAACAAATAGAAGTTATCGTTGATAAAGTAAAAACTAGAAATTATGCACCAAACAATGAAAACTTTCTTTATATTAAAAATAACTTTAATAAAAAAGAAGTTATTCAAAACTACATTCAAAAGATAAATGAATTCGCAAATAAAAAATAAAAGGCTAGCTTTAATTACCACTTGGTATCCTCCATTAAAAGGGGTTGCAGTTGGAAGAATGAATGCTTTCTCGAAATATTTGTCTCAAGATTTTGAAGTTGAGGTTTTTTGCATGGCGCATTATAATAAAACAGTTAAAATTAATGAAAAACTAATTATTCATTACTTTCGTTCTAACAAACTTTTTGAAAAAATTAAAAGTAACCAATTAGATTACAAAATTATTCACAACATTAAAACATTAATAAGAATTATTATAAAAAAAATTACACCTAATCCACTACTAAATTGGAAAAAATTAGTTTTAAATGCTTTAGAAAATAATCATTCAAAAAATAATTTTGACCTCATAATTTCCTCCTTTTCGCCTAGTGAAGTTCATTTAGTTGCTATTGATTTTTGCATAAAAAATAAAAAAGTAATATGGATAGCTGATATGAGAGATGAAATGAGTTCTAATCCATTGATAGATATTAATACAAAAAATAATTTAAAATCTATTGAAAAAGATATAGATATGTATGCAACAGCAATTCTATCTGTTAGTGAACCAATTTTAAATGAATTTAAAACGATTTGTCCAACTGTTAAATATTTTTTAGAAATTAGAAATGGATATGATCATCAATTAGTTTTTAAAAATTCTAATAAATCAAATAGTAAAATTATAAATTTAGGTTACTTTGGTAGTTTTTATGGTTTACAAAAACCAGATATTTTGTTTAAAGCTTTATTACTTTTAACTGAAGAAAACAAAAATTTCGATTATCAATTGAATATATATGGAGCTCATAATAACTTCAAAATACCTTTAAAACTAAAAGATAAAATTAGAATGATGCCATTTATTTCATATGAAAACACAATAAAAAAAATGAATGAAATGGATTCAAACATTTTAATTATACCTAGTAATGGAAGAAAAGGTGTTTATTCAGGTAAATTATTTGATTATATTTCGGCTAAGAAACCTATTTTGGCATTTGTAGACAAAGAAGATGTTGCTGCAAAATTAATTATTGATTTAGATTGTGGTTATGTAGCTGAATTTTCTGATATAGAAGATAATAAATTGGCTTTAATGAACTTTTTTAATGATAATAAAAAATTTTACTCGAAAAAGGCTTCAGACATTGAAATAGAATCCTTACACAGAAAGATTCAGGTTGACAAAATTTCAAAATTGATAAATAAACTGATTGTAAAATGAAAGTTTTAATAATAGGTTCAAAATCCATCCATGTTTCAACTTTTATTTATAATATACATAAAAGTGGAATGCAAATTTATTTAATTTCTGAAGATGTTTGCTCATTTGATAATGTTTTAAAAGAAAATATAGTAAACTTTAGAAAATTAAATCCAATTTCTTTATTTTTAAATTATAGTAAATTAAAAAAATACATTTTAGAATTCAAACCAGATGTAATTCATATTCATCAATTAAATAGATTAGCGTACTTTTCATCAAGAATTGCTAAAAAAATAAAAACACCTATAGTCTCAACAGCATGGGGAAGTGATGTTTTAATAATTCCTTTCAAAAACATATTTTATAAATATCTAACAAAAAAAATTATTCAAAATTCTTTTTTAGTAACAGCTGACGCTAGGATTTTAATAAATTCTATGCAGAAAATAGAAAATGATAAAAAAAAATACATCTTGTTACACTATGGTATTGAAACTATAAAATCAAAAGAAAAAGAACAAATAATTTTTACTAATAGATTACATAAAAAATTATATCGAAACAATAAAATAATAGAATATTTTGATGCTTTCTCTAAAAATAATTTAACGTGGAAACTTATTATAGCCGGAAATGGAGGAGAAACTGATGATTTAAAAAATCTTGTCAAAATTAAAAATCTTGAGGATAAAGTTGAATTTGTTGGATGGTTAAATCAAGAAGAAAATAATAATTGGTATTCAAAATCAACTATTTATATATCTATACCAAATTCGGACGGAACCTCCATAAGTGTTTTAGAAGCCATGTCTGCTGGTTGTATTCCAATCTTATCCGATATTCCAGTTAGTCACGAATTAATTATTGACAATGAAAATGGAATAATAGAAAGTGAAGGAGTAAATCCAATAAATAAAGCAATATTATTAGACAGAAATAAATTAGTAGCTATAAATAAAAAATTAGTTGAGAGTATCGCCTCCAAAAAAAAATGTACAGCTAATTTTATCAATATATATATAGAAGCTACAAGTAAAATAAATCTTTAAATTAAAAAAAAGTACTAAAAAAATAACGAAATTATATAAATACAAAGCTTAAAAAAGCTACTAAGTTAAAAGGTGATAGACACAATATTAAATTAAAAAAATCTAATTAAGATCCTTAAAAATATATAAATGAAGGTTTCAGTTATTATTCCCTGTCGAAACGAGCAAGGTTATATTCAAGAATGTTTAGAAGGAATTTACAATAATAATTTGCCAGAAAACATAGAATTAACAGTAATTGTTGTGGACGGAATGAGTGAGGATGGAACAAGAGAAATAGTTGAAAAAATATCAAAAGTCCATACAAATTTATTTATAGTAAATAATGTCAATAGATTAACTCCAACTGCTTTTAATTTAGGTATAAAATATTTGAAGGCTGATTATTACCAAATTATTGGTGCAAGACACATTATATCAAAAGATTATATTAGTAAATCTATTGAATTATTAAAGAATAACGAAACAATTTGGTGTGTTGGAGGTAAATTAATTAATGCTTACACTAATTACGAGAGTGAATTAATATCGAGGGCAATGTCTACAAAGTTTGGAATGGGAATAGGGAATTTTAGAACATTGGAGAAATCAGGCTTAACAGATACAGTAACAAGTCCAATGTATCACAGTTCTGTTTTTGAAAAAATCGGCTTGTTTGACGAAGAATTAATTCGAAATCAAGATGACGATTTTAATTTTCGTGTAATAAATGCTGGTGGAAAAATATTTTTTAATAGTGAAATATCATTAAAATATTATGTTAGAGCTTCATTAGATAAATTATGGCGTCAATTTTTTCAATATGGTTATTGGAAAGTCTTTGTAAATAAAAAGCATAAATCACTTACAACTATCAGACAATTAGCCCCTCCTCTATTCGTTAGTTATTTAATATTAGTTTTTTTCTTTTTATTTCTACCTTTTGAACTTTATTTAATTACTTTACTTCCATTGTTTGTTTACTTATTAATAAGTTTTTATACAGCAATAAAAATTTCAGAAAAAAATAGTCAAGTATTCGTCTTGATAAAAACATTCCTGATTTTACATTTAAGTTATGGCTTCGGTTTTCTTAATGGGTTTCTTCGATTCATACTGCTAAATAAAAAACCATCAGATAAACAAAAAGAATTATCAAGATAATATGTAATTTCGACAGTAGTAGTTTATTTTTTAGAGAACATATTAATAAATAAATTAAAAATTCTTTAATGAGAAAAAATTAAACAAAACACGATGAGTTTAAAAAAAAGAAAAGTTTGTTAGTAATTATTGAAGATAAAATAATTGTAAAATTAAAATACATATAAATTAGTAAATGGATTTACAATTAGATAATACAATGACGTTAAAAAATAGATTATTTTATTTTTTTCCCTTATTATTTAGCTTTTGTTTGCCTTTTGGAACCTTATTTCTATCACACATTATTATAATATGGTCCCTTTTTTCATTCATAAACATTGAAATACAGGAATTAAAAAAAGGTTTATTAAATAAAAATCTTCAATTATGCTATCTGTTTTTTATTATCACGATTTTAAGTGCACTAATGTCAGATAATAAAATTGAATCACTTTTTTCGATTGAGATAAAACTAAGCTTTTTAATACTACCATATCTGGTTTTTTGCTTCAGATGGCCCATCGGATTATTAAAAAAATGTTTTATATCCTTTGTATCTGGCTGCTTCTTTGCCTGCATATACCTTATCCTAAGAGCTTTAATTTATAAATACAACAATCATTCTGAATACTTTTTTTATTCATTATTTTCAAAATTTCTACATACTGCATATTTTTCAATGTATTTACTTTTAGCTATATCAATCATAATTATTTACTATACTAAATGGTTTAACTCTCAAAAAAATATAATTTACAGTTCGTATATTTTTATTTTCATATTTGGAATTTGTATTATTTTATGCTCATCTAAAATTGGTATTCTTTCGCTTTTAATTATCGTTATAATTCTATTCTATTATAAATTTAAAACAATATTAAGTTTAAAAAATATAGGGGTATTTATTCTAAGTTTATCACTAATAATAATCACAATAAACAAACTTTTGCCTAATAGTTTAGACCGATTTAATTCATTAACAAATATTTCATCAAAACATCAAGATAAAAAAAGTTCAGAAAGTACTACATTAAGAATACTCATTTGGGAACAATCAATAAACTTAATAAAAAATAATTTCCTTCTAGGAACCGGAGTTGGTGATGCAAACGATGAATTATACAAAAAATATCAATCGAATGGAATAGATGTCGCTTTTGATGAAAAATTAAATGCACATAATCAATTTTTACAAACATTTATTGGAATAGGTTTATTTGGATTCATATTGCTATGTATAATTAGTATTGGACAAATATTTATTGCCTACAATAAAAAAAATATATTAATGTTTGTTTTCTTTATTATAATTAGTTTGAATTTTTTTGTAGAAAGTATGCTCCAAACTTCAGCAGGTGTTTTATTTTTTGTATTTTTTTTCTGCTTGATAAATAAAAGTAAAATATATTTAAATGATTAAAAAAAATAAAATCATATTATTTATATCAACTTGTTTATTTAATTATGTAACCAAGTCTCAATATGCTTGGCCTATAGACTCAAATTTACAAATAGTTAGTAATTATGGCGAAATAAGGTCAAATCATTTTCATTCAGGAATAGATTTTTCAACAAATAGAGAAATTAATCAAAAATTATACGCAATTGAATCAGGTTACATATCAAGATTAAAAGTAAATTCTGGTGGCTATGGAAATTCAATATATATAACTCACCCAGATGGTAAAGTTAGCGTATATGCTCATTTAAATTCCTATAATTATAAGATTTCAGAACTAGTAAAAAATGAACAATATTTAAAAAAATCTTTTGAAATAGATATTTTTCCTATACCTAATACATTTTTAATTGAAAAAAATGAATTAATTGGATTTTCAGGAAATACTGGAAATTCATCAGGCCCACATTTGCATTTTGAAATTCGTGATGAGCTTTCAGAATTACCAATTAATCCATTAGAATTTTATAAAAAAATTGATACTTCTGCGCCATTTATAAGTCAAATTGCTTTTTACGACATCTCAGACACTATTTCACCAAAATTTGATAAACATCTAATTATTAAAAAAAATAAAAATGATTCCTTGTTTTTAGAAAACGATCACATAAATTTAAATTATTCAAAAATAGGAATTGCTTTTTCGGGATATGATTTAACATCAACTAGCCATAAAGTTAGTATTTACCAGGCAAAATTAATTCTAAACGGAAATCTTATTTATTCACACATTTTTAATGGAGTCCACTTTGCTAATACTCGATATGTAAATCAATATTGTGATAAAAAGGACAATCAAAAATTTCAAAAATGCTTTTTACCAACTCTATTCCCAAATACAATATATGGAAATTGCATTAATAAAGGAAGGATTGATCTTAATAATTATGATTTTAATTTGGTAATCCTTTCAGTTGAAGATGAATATAAAAACAAAAAAGAATTACAATTTTATATTCGATCAAACATTAAAAGTAATTATAAAAGTAATTCAATGCAAGGTGATTCTATTATTATTTGTTCTAAAGATTTTCATTATTCAAAAAATAATATTTTAATAAAAATACCTTCCAATACACTCTATAATTCATCCCCTATAACTATTAAAAATAGAATAAAAATTGATGGAAAATTAGCACTATATCCTTCAAATATAAATTTAAATTCTGCATTTGTAATAGGATATAAAGTGCCAAAAAAATTAATAAACCTTAAACGTAAATTATTTATAACTAATAAAAATAATACTATTATCCCCAAAATAATTAACGACTCTTTATATTTTGAATCCAAAAACTTTGGCACATTTCAGTTAGTTATAGACAAGATTCCACCTAAAATAAAAATAAATAAAAACTCTGAAAAAAATTCAATTTCTTGCTTTGTATATGACAATTTGAGTGGCATTTTAAAATGCGATTTTTATATAAACGATTCCTGGGTTCTTGCTGAATATGATGCAAAAAATAAATTATTAAAATATGTGTTTGACAAAAATATTCCAAAAGGTAATTTAAAACTAAAAATTGTAGCTCAAGATAAATTAGGAAATTTAAGCACAATAAATAAAATTATAAAAAATTAATTTTAAAAAAAATGAGAAATCAAACCCATTAAGTTTATATTACTTTCGTTTTTTGTAGAATAAATAATTTTCTGCCCTGATTTTTTTACAATTAAAATCATAGGCGTCTGTGAAGAATTTAAAATTAATTTTATTTCCTCTCCACTTTTAGTTTTAAAATATCCTTTTTTTATTTCTCCTAAGGCAAATCCATTTGATTTAAAAGCAATTTCAGGTTTTGTATTACATAATAAAACAGTATCAATATCCTTAAATTGCAAACGCTCTCCATAAAATCCTTCAATAACTATTTGATCCCCATCTATTAACAAGCGATCTTCTTGAAATCCTAAAAATAAAAGAAAAATAACACCAAATAAAGTAAAAAGTAAAATAACAATTCCTATTCTATTTGTCTTTTTATATTGCCCAATTGAATATTTATTAGAACGAATTATTAAAAACAAATATGCAACAATAGGATAAATTCCTAAAAAAATGCCAGTTGCATTTTCGCTCACAAAATATTTAAAAACACATCCGCCAATTAAAAAAGAAATGCCTAAAAAAATATGAAACTTTTTAAAAAAATTTAAATAAGATTTTAAATCGAAATTAGATTGTTCTTCAACAGACATCGTATTATATCCAGAAAGTAAATATTTTGCATTACTCTGGTTAAGAATAAATCCAATAATAAAAAACAAGATGCTTAATAATAGTATAACAATCATCATAAATCAATACTTTTCAAATAATCAATTGTATGTAATCCTTTATTAAACAATAAATCTAAAATACTTAGATTTGGAGTGAATGAAATTTTATTTTCGAATGTTTGATAATAGGATTGATCTAATTTATTAGTAAGTAATTTATCACTTGAATAACTTTGCTTAGGGTGAATAATTGTTCTTAAATCAATAACCGAATCAGGATTACTTTCATACTGTTTCGTTAATTGAATATTTTTTTTTTGTTTTAATACTTTTATAATAAATTTTAGTTGATCTGTATTATAGTCTATTAATAAATTATATTTATTAGAATAAAACACTTTTAAATCCTCTTCGAAAAAATCAAAATATGGAGAATTCTTGTAAGCACTTGTTATCGCTCGCCAATGATTCTTTTGCCAATCTTCTTTATAAGAAATTTCAATGGAGTTAATTACTTTTTCTGATTTATTTTTTTTAATTGGTATGGATAAATTTAATATACCATTTGCTGATAATATTTGAGTTCGATTTCGATAACTTTGCTTGCTATAATTATCAAATTGCTCTATGTTGATGATACTTGCATTTAGAACATAAAAAAAATAATGTAAGTTAGGCCAATATGAGGTAACCAATAATACGTTCATTATTTTAGACAAGATTTTTCCTATGTCGATTTATTTTTTAATTTAAGTTTTCGGCGATTATTCCATTTATTTATACCCCAAATACCAAGTATAGATAAAATAAAAGGAATTTTGATGGAATGTAAATTACCATCATCAACATAACATAAAAAGCGTTCCCAACGGAATTTTCCATCCTTGCTATTTTTAAATAAAGAACTAATTACTGATTTTCCGCTTACTGGATTATTTTCAGAATACTTCATGCTAAACCAAACAAAAAATGGCGAACCTACAATATGATCATATGGAACCATACCCCAACTTCTACTATCAGCACTATTATGACGATTATCTCCCATCATAAAATAATAATCTTGCTTAAATGTATAATTATTTATTGGCTTCTGATCATACAAGACTTGCCCATTTTGACTAATTACTTGATGAATTCCATCATCATAAGTATCTAATATTTTTTTATACAAACATAAATTATGAGTATCTATTGGCAAGGTCATGCCTGCTTTTGGAATTATTAAAGGCCCAAAAAAATCATTGTTCCATGCATAAGAATTATTATGAGGAAAAACCGTAAACTCTCTGAAACCTTTTTGCTCAGCTTTCCGAATTACTGAAATTACATCAGGTATTTTTTTCACATCTTCAGCAACATCAGCAGGCATATTTAATTTATAAACAATAGTGTCTTTAGATATGGCTTCAACAGAAACCTCTGATGCATAAATATCTAATTTATCCAATAAAGCAGAATTAGTTAAAGATATTCTACCGTTTGATGAATTAGACTCTTCTCCAAATACACGCGAACTACATTTTACCAAAAAATAATGTTGTGCTTTTTTTGGCATCGCTTGCAAAACATCATTTATATAAATATCAGAATTTCTAACTTCGAATTTATCACCAGCAATTCCTACACATCGTTTTACATAATGTTCTCGTTTATCTGGAGGCCTAGCAACAATTTCAACAATTGGTTTATTACTCCAAGGAAATACATTTTTTGAATTATTCATATACTCCCACGCTTTACTGTAATAAAAATCATCCGATTTAGAAACTTGACCATTATTTAAATCTTCGCGTTTGATAAGATAAGATAATTGTCTTGTTAATTCATAATAACTACTGTTTTGATCTCCAATAGCAACAGTATCTCCATCAGGATAATTAAAAACAACAATGTCGTTATTTTTAACTGAACCAAAACCTGGCAATCTAAAATAAGGAAGTTTAATCCACTCTAAATATGATTTTTTAGTTTCGCTAAATGGCAAGGTGTGATGCGCAAATGGAAAAGACAATGGGGTTTGAGGGATTTTTGGGCCATAGGCAAATTTATTTACAAATAAAAAATCACCTACCATTAACGATTTTTCTAAAGAAGAAGTTGGAATAGTAAAAGCTTCAATAAAATAACCACGAATAATAGAAGCAGCAATCACTGCAAAAATAATTGGGTCAACCCAGTTTTTAATCAACTTACTTGGCTCAATTTCAAATTTGCTTAATCCTACAAATTTAGCAGTATCATCATATCCAAGTTTTACAAAAAAGATATAAGGTAAAATGGAAGCAAATAATAAATCCTGATTACTGGGTTTATTAAAAGCTCTAGCCACATTAAATCCATAAACTCCATACATGATAATATTAACTCCTGGAACAATCATAATAAGGCTCCACCAACTAGGCTTATTAAGTAATTTTGCTAACAGATAAAAATTATAAATTGGCACAAATGCTTTCCAGCTATCAATACCTGATTTTAAAAATAATTTGCTCAATCCAAAAAAAGAGGAAAGAACCAATGCTAAGAAGATATAATTTCCCATAAGTGTAAAAAGTAAAAATACTGATTTATAAAAACATTAAACTATTGTTTTATATAATATTATTTAATGATTGTTAAAAAGTTTTGTAATGACAACTCTCAAGAGGTCCGTTCGAGTAATTTTTGCCAGCCCGAAAGATTCGTTTTAGTGGGCCTTGTTTCTTGCAAAAATTGTTTGGAGAATAATCTTGTGATACGTCTCGATACAGATTTGAAAAGAGTCGAAAATCTTATTTACGTGACAATTATATTTATTAATCTGTAAAATAATTTGTAAAAATTAATTTAATTATAAGCTATTAAATACTATCTTTATTCTCGAAAAATAAACCTGCTTTGTTTGTAGGTGTAAAAAAAATATGATAAAAATAACACTACCAGATGGTTCTATTCGTGAATACGAAAAAGGAACGAACTCATTTCAAATTGCGCAAAGTATCAGCGAAGGTTTAGCAAGAAATGTTTTAGCGGCAAAAATTAATAACGAAATTTGGGATGCCTCGCGTCCAATTAATTCAGATTCTACATTAAGTCTTTTAACTTGGAATGATGATTTAGGGAAACAAACCTTATGGCATTCTTCTGCCCATATTATGGCCGAAGCTTTAGAAATATTATATCCAGGAATTAAATTTTGGGTTGGGCCGCCACTCGAAAATGGATTTTATTATGATGTTGATTTAGGAGACCATATTTTATCTCCATTAGATTTTGAAAAAATCGAACAGAAAATGCTCGAATTAGCTCGACAAAATAATAATTTTATTCGAAAAGAAATTACTAAAGTTGATGCCATTACTTATTTTACAGATAAAAACGATGGTTATAAATTAGATTTATTAGAACGATTGGAAGATGGAAACATTAGCTTGTATACTCAAGGTAATTTTACTGATTTATGCAAAGGGCCTCATATTCCAAACACCGGCTTTATTAAAGCAGCAAAAATTTTAAATATTGCTGGCGCTTACTGGAAAGGCGATGAAAAAAACAAAATGCTTACTCGAATTTATGGCATTACTTTTCCTAAAGATAAAGAATTAAAAGAGTACTTAGTTTTGTTGGAAGAAGCAAAAAAACGCGATCATAGAAAGTTAGGAAAAGAATTAGAATTATTTACATTTTCAGAAAAAGTAGGCTTAGGCTTACCATTATGGCTGCCTAAAGGAGCGATGTTGCGCGAACGTTTAATTCAATTCATGCAAAAAGCTCAAACAAAAGCCGGATATTTACCAGTAGTAACTCCTCATATTGCACTCAAAGATTTGTATGTTTGTTCGGGGCACTACGAAAAATATGGAGCCGATTCTTTTCAAGCTATACAAACCCCTCACGAGGGCGAAGAGTTCTTTTTAAAACCAATGAATTGTCCGCATCATTGCGAAATCTTCAAATCATCTCCTAAATCTTATAAAGATTTACCCATTAGATATGCTGAGTTCGGAACAGTTTATCGCTACGAACAAAAAGGCGAACTTCATGGATTAACTCGTGTAAGAGGCTTTACTCAAGATGATGCCCATTTATTTGTAAGACCAGACCAAGTTAAAGAAGAATTTTGTAAAGTTATAGATTTGGTGTTACACGTGTTTAATGCCTTAGATTTTAAAGATTATACTGCACAAATATCTCTTCGCGATCCAAATAATAAATCAAAATATATTGGAAGCGACGAAAATTGGCATTTAGCTGAACAAGCTATTATTGAATCTTCTGCCGAAAAGGGTTTAAGAACAATTGTTGAATTAGGAGAAGCCGCCTTTTATGGACCAAAACTAGATTTTATGGTTAAAGATGCGCTTGGCCGAAAATGGCAATTAGGAACTATACAAGTGGATTATAACTTACCCGAACGTTTTGAATTAGAATATACCGGAAGTGATAATCAAAAGCATCGTCCCGTTATGATTCATAGAGCCCCATTTGGTAGTTTAGAGCGATTTATAGCAGTATTAATTGAACACTGTGGTGGTAATTTTCCATTATGGTTAACACCAGATCAATTTGCAATTTTGCCCCTAAGTGAAAAATATAATGATTACGCAAAAAAAGTTCAAGTTGATCTTCTTTCTTTTGATTTAAGAGGGTTTGTAGATGATAGAAACGAAAAGATTGGTAAAAAAATAAGAGATCAAGAATTAATGAAAATTCCTTTTATGCTAATTGTTGGAGAAAAAGAAGAAAATGAAGGTAAAATAGCACTCAGAGCTCATGGTAAAGGAGATATAGGGGAATATAGTATAAACGATTTTGTAAAATACGTCAATCAAATGATAGAAAATGATTTTAATCAAAAATTAATTTCTTAGATTTGTAAATAATAAATAATTTTAATTCAAAAGCGGAGGCACTTATCAATCTAAAAAAACCAAACACACCCCCACCGGCTTCAACCACAGGCGGTGAATCGAAACAAGCAGTATTTAAACAACCAAGAGGTTTAAAAGCTGGATTTAAACGTCCGGGTGTTAAAGAAGAATTACACAGAGTAAATAACAGAATTACCGCTAATCAAGTAAGAGTTGTAGGAGATGGCATAGAGGCTGGTGTTTATTATATTTCTAAAGCATTAGAAATGGCAAGAGAACAAGGTTTAGATCTTGTCGAAATAGCGCCAAATGTTGACCCACCTGTATGTAAGATTGTTGATTACGGTAAATTTTTATACGAACAAAAAAAGAAAGCCAAAGAAATAAAAGCTAAAGCAGCCAAAATTGTTATTAAAGATATTCGTTTTGGTCCGCATACCGATGATCATGATTTTAATTTTAAAAAAAATCATGCCATTAAGTTTTTACAAGAAGGTTGTAAAGTAAAAGCATTCGTTTTCTTTAGAGGCCGAGAAATAGTATTTAAAGTTCAAGGTGAAATTTTACTTTTACGTTTTGCCAACGAATTAGAAGAATGGGGAAAAGCAGAACAATTACCTGTTTTAGAAGGAAAAAAAATGTTGATGCTCATTGGACCAAGAAAAAAATAAAATTCAATTTATTATTATTAAATATTAATTAAAATCAGGATTTATCCTGATTTTTTATTTTAAAACGAGTTAATTTTATTAAATTAGAGCCTAAAATAAATCTTTAACACTAAATGTTATTAATTTATTCTATGTTATGAAGACGCAACTATTTCTTTCAAAAAAAAACAAAGGTGAATTCATAAAATTTAGCATTAAAATTTCAAATCTCATTTTATTATTAAATTGCTTTTACTCAAATACGGTTTTTGCCCAATATAATACTGAATTTTTAAATTATAGAAATACAGGAAGAAGCATTTGTTCTGATTTTAGCATTGATGCAGGAAGTAATGGAATGAGCAACAGACTTGCAAATAAATTAATATGGGGCGGATACATAAACTCCGAAATAAAAAAACAATCTTCACAACATTTAAACAAACAAAATAATTTAGGAATTAATCTTAATTACAATATAAGTGCCTTTTATAAAGGAAATGAAAAATTTGACTATTTAATTGGAATTAAGAATCAAGAAATCATAAACTCAACATATAGCCAAGATCTATTTAATTTAATATTTTACGGAAACCAATCCTTTAAAAATAAATCTGCTGATTTAGGGAATTGTAATTTTAATTCTCTAAAATTTCAAGAAATTAAATTTGGTGCAATGATGCATAAAGTTGACTCTATCGGAAAAATTGGAGTGTCTGTTTCGTTTATAAAAGGCGAGAATTTATTTTATTTAAATACTAATAAACTATCAAGTTTATATACTTCTGTCGACGGAAGCGAAATAACTTTTAATTCGAATTTCAAGATGGCTTTAAGCGATGCAACTAACAATAACTTAATTAGTTTTAATGGAATGGGTGCTAGTGCAGATATTTTTTTTGAAACACCTTATAAAAGTAAATTAGGAAAAAAAAGCATATTAACTGTAAGCGCTAACAACATTGGGTTTATTCATTGGAATAATAAAAGTATTCAATATAGTAGTGATTCAAGCTTACATTTTATAGGTTATAAAATAAATAATTTAAATGATTTAAAAGATTCAACTATTAATCGTTTGAACAAAGATAGTTTGTTGCGTAATTTATCAAACGAAAGATTAGAAGGGTTTAATATGAATATCCCAACAAATTTAATATTAATCAACAAAATTTATTTCGGCAAAGAATTATTTTCTCTATCTACTGGCTTTAGATATATTTTTAATGCCAATTATAAACCCTATCTTTTTATTGAACCTGAATATAAATTAAAAAATCTTACTTTTACATTACATACTGGTTATGGTGGCTATGTTCGATTTAACATTGGAGCATCAATTATTTTGAATACAGAAAATTGGTTTATAAAAATTGGTAGCAATAGTTTACAAGGTTTTATTTTACCTAAAAGTGTTTTTGCTCAAGCTATTTATTTGACTTTCGCTAAAAAATTTAAATAAAATTAAATTTAATGAATGGATTAACTAATATAAAAATTTTAAACACAAAAAATATATTTTTAATATTACTTTTTTGCTCGAATCTTTATGGTCAATTATCAACTAAGTTTTATTCTAAATATGGTGGAGAAGGAAGAGATCTTGGATATGGAGGAAAAGAAACATTTATAAAAAAACAATATATCGTAATTGGTTCAACCTCAAGTTTTGGAAATGGAAGTTCAGATGCTTATTTGTTTCTTATAGATAGTGTTGGGCAAATCCTATGGCAAAAGTCATTTGGAGGTTCAAATGCAGATATAGGTAAAAGCGTAATTATTAATCCAATTGATAGTGGCTATATTTTTACAGGATTTACCAGTTCTTTTGGAAACGGAGGATATGATGTGTATTTAGTTAGAACTGATAAAAATGGCAACCTAATCTGGCAATCATCCTTTGGAGGACTTGATTGGGAATTCGGAAACGATCTAACCTTTTCTCAAGATGGCAATTTAATTATTTGTGGTGAGACCTACTCAAGTAAGTATGGGAAAAAAGATGGTTATGTAATAAAAGTAAATAAAAATAATGGCGCAGTAATTTGGGAAAAGAAATACGGTGGCTCAGAAGACGATGAACTAAAATCAATTAAATTAACTAGTGATAGTAAAATTACAATAATTGGAAATACCAATAGTTTAGGAGATATTAATGGTGATTTTTGGTTATTAAAACTTAATGATAACGGAGACTCCCTAGATTCAAAAAGATTAGGGAATTCAAACAAAAAAGAGATTTTTTATGATTTTATTGAAGACAAAAATGCAAACATAGTTTCTTGCGGTTCATACGATACTAGTTTTAATAATTCGGGTAAAAACATTTCTTATATTATTAAAACTAATTTAAATGGTAATTTCATTTCAGATTTAAAACATGCAGGTGGTTTTACTGATGAAGATAAATTTTACTCTATAACAAATTCAAAAGATGGAAATAAATATTTTTTATCAAGATATGTTTTTAATGGGGGTAATAGCATTGATATTCAGCCAATTTTAATTCATGATTACAACTATAACTGGATAGAAGCGACAACTTATGGTGGCTATGGTATTGATATTGCCGCTAAAGTATCATCTACTAGTGACAATGGTTTTTTAATGATTGGAAATACATTAAGCTATGGTGCAATATCAAATGATGTTTTTGTCTTAAAACTAGATAGTCTTATCCTAAACTCTAATAATATTGTATCGGTTCATGATAATAATAGTATTAAAAATAAAAAAAACATCTATTATAATAACAATATTATAAATTTCGAAAATTCAAATTCAGAAAATATTTATTTTCAAATATTTAATTACGCCGGCAATATTGTTCAAGAAGGATTAACAAGTAATAATAATATTAATTTGTCACTAAATATAATAGATGGCATATACATAATAAACATAAATAAAATAGGTTTTTTAAAATTCATGAAGTGTAAAATTGAATGAACAAAAATCATTTTTATATTTTTATTATTTTTTCCTTCATTTTAAATTTTATTTTAAAATTATTTAGAATTGATTCAATGCCTTATAGTTATGACGAAATCATAAGTGTTAAGGATACGTTAATAGATTTTGGTCATATAAAACATGAATCCGAATGGGACTCAAATCCTCCTTTTTACTATTATTGTTTGTGGATTTGGGAAAAAATATTTGGATTAAGTGAATTAGGGATAAGATCCTTTAGCGTAACTTTTAATTCGTTAACAATTGTTACTCTAGGTTTTTACTTAAAAAAACACTTCGATTATATCACAGCTATTTTCTTCTCAATTATTTATATTTTTCATCCAACATTACTTAACTATGCACAAGAAGCCAGATGTTATTCATTACTTATATTCTTAATCAGTTTATCAATTATCTGTTTTCATAATTTTATTTTAAATAATAATAAAATTAATTTAATCATATTAGGATTAATTAATTTTTTATTAATCTATACTCATTATATCGCTGCATTTATTATACCTTTTCAATTTTTATTTATTATACTATTTTATAAGAAACACATTATTAACAATATTATTGCTGGATTAATAACACTATTTTTAATATCCCTTCGATTTACAAAAAAACAATTTGAGCTCATCATTGGCGTTACTTCTGACTCTATTAAAGAAACATGGATAAAAAAAGCAACTATTTCAAATCTACTTGATTTCTTAAATACCATGTACTTTAGTTTTGTTTTTTTTCTATTAATTTTATTTTCTATTTTATATTTCCTTAATAAAGAAAGAAAAGTAATAACCAATAGTAAAAATATATTATACTATTTTATTTTTATTGCAGCTTTTGTTCCTTTGTCTTTTTATATCATCGGTGCAATTACACCCATCTTTATAAACCGGTATATTTTATTCACAGTTCCATTTTTTTTAATTATTACAGCTTATCTAATAACCAAATTAAATAAAGTTGGTTTTATTTTATTGATTGTAATACTATCCTTTGAAATATATAATCTTAAATTCGGGGTGTCAAAAGGTATTAATTTTAAATCTGTAGCTTCATACACTAAAAAATTTAAAAATAAACCATTAGTTATAATTAATAAAAAAGACGTCACTGAATTATTTATATTTTATTATGACATCGAATTATTTAAAAAAATAAAATATAATTCAAAAGCAGACTTAAATGCACTTAATATATTTGATGCAAACACTGCTCAAGAGATAAAAGAAATAAATTTAATTGATCAAAAAACTATTCTATTATTCCAAACATTTGATACAGAAACTGAAAATATTAAAATAAACGAGTGGTTTAAACTAAACAATTACAAAAATTCAAAATATAATTTATTTGAAGGCGTAAAATTTACTTTATTTCAAAAAAATTAATTCTATTCTTACTCTAATCTCTTCAACTTGATAATAGTATTTTTTTTAAGAAATAAACAAAAGAATTAATCAATTCATTAACTTTACCTACCGAAAAATGATATGTTAGAGAAATTAGAAGAAATAAAAAGGCGATTCGAAGATGTTGAAGCAAAATTAGCAGACCCGACGGTGATTGCTGATATGAAATTATTTAAGAAATTAAACATCGAATACAAAGAATTAGGAGAGATTGTTACTCAAATAAATATTTATAAAATAGTATTATCTAACATAGAAGAAGCTAAATCAGTTTTAACTTCAGAAAAAGATAAAGACTTTTTAGAAATGGCAAAAGCCGAATTAGAAGAAAATCGACTTAAAGAAGAAAAACTAACCGAAGAAATTCGTTTATTACTTATCCCAAAAGATCCCGAAGATATAAAAAATTGTGTCATGGAATTAAGAGGCGGAACTGGTGGAGATGAAGCTGCTATTTTTGCTGGTAATTTATTTGAAATGTACAATAGATTTTGTGAAAAAAAAGGCTACCAATTAGAAATAGTGGATTCAAGCCCAGGAACAATGGGTGGTTTTAAAGAAATTGTTTTTAATGTTAAAGGCAATGGTGCCTATGGCGTAATGAAATTTGAAAGCGGGGTTCATCGTGTACAACGAGTTCCGGCAACTGAAGCACAAGGGCGAGTTCATACCTCTGCCGCATCTTTAGTTGTTTTACCAGAAGCCGAAGAATTAGATGTTGAAATTAAAGATTCTGACATTGATATGGCTACTGCAAGAAGTGGCGGAGCTGGTGGTCAAAATGTAAATAAAGTAGAAAGTAAAGTAATATTAACACACAAACCAACTGGTTTAGTGGTTACCTGCCAAACCGAAAGAAATCAACTTGGAAATCGAGAAAAAGCAATGCAAATGTTACGCTCTAAAATTTATGACATTGAGTATCAAAAAAGATTAGCAGAAACTACCAAACGTAGAAAAACTATGGTTAGCTCAGGCGATAGAAGTGCTAAAATTAGAACCTATAATTATCCGCAAAATCGAATAACCGATCATCGAATAAACGAAACACTTTACGATCTTACTGGATTTTTGGGAGGCGATATTCAAGAAATGATAGACAAATTACAATTTGCTGAAAACGCTGAAAGAATGAAAGAAGGCGGATTATAAAAATTAATAAATTGAATTATATTATCTTTTAAAATTTTAATAAATTAGTAATAGCTTTATAAATATATGACGCCCGAAGGAGAAGATAAAATAAGAAAAGCATTTGCTAACGATGATTTGAATGATGTTAAAGCTCAAAATAGCTGGCATATTTTCAAAATTATGAGCGAGTTTGTTGAAGGATTTGAAAAAATGACTCGCATTGGTCCTTGTGTTTCTATTTTTGGTAGCGCCAGAACTAAATCAGAAAATAAGTATTATCAAATAGCTGAAGATATTGCTTTTAAATTAGTTCAACATGGCTACGGAATTATTACTGGAGGTGGCCCTGGCATTATGGAGGCGGCAAATAAAGGAGCTCGAAAAGGAAATGGAAAATCTGTTGGCTTAAATATTGATTTACCATTTG
>Ga0114977_10000580_pt1 | contig 24253 bp, 20 predicted proteins | sample S_130805_MF_Meta_FD_87026 | JGI IMG/M metagenome (GOLD analysis project Ga0114977, IMG submission 87026) | Freshwater microbial communities from Lake Simoncouche, Canada to study carbon cycling - S_130805_MF_MetaG | ecosystem: Environmental > Aquatic > Freshwater > Lake | place: Lake...
ACACCATCCGCTGGTAACCGACCCCAGGGAAATCATGCTCCACCACAAAACCTTTCATCACCTTTTTCTGCGGCAGAATATTTTCAATCAGCTCGCGCAAAGCGGGAATATTCCATTGTCCATTACCCAACTCGTAAATTTTGTAACCGATCGTATCAGTCGCCTCAACCTTAAAATACTCATAAAAAGCGTGGCTAGCCGAAACCACTTGTAACTGACCATCCAACACAAGCAAGGGTTCGGCAACCGTATCCACAATCCCTTCCGCCAATTCCCGTGCCAATTGCGCCACACCCAACTTAAGCTGCGCGGCTTCGTGGCTGGCGGTAATATCGGTGAAAGTGAGCACTACACCCACAATCACATTGTCGACGGTGCGATACGGCTGCATCCGCGCTAAGTACCACTTACCATCCAAAGCACGCACGTCGCGTTCACGATGCGTCAAGTCATCCAGCACCGCCTGTAATTCACTGAACAAATTTTCACCTTCTAGATTGGATCTAATGTCGCTTAACGGCCGCCCCACATCGCTAGGAATCAAACAATAGGCTTTCACCGCATCTCGCGTGTAGCGCCTAATTTTTAGATCGTAATCCAGAAAAATGGTCCCGCTATTAACATTATCTAACAGATTTTTAAGATCATTTTTTACGCTATCTAATAGCTCTACTTTGCTATTTAGTTCGCTGTTCATGGCAATAACTTCTTCGTTCATCGACTGCATTTCTTCGCGCGACGTTTCCAATTCTTCATTGGCAGATTTAAGTTCTTCGTTGTTCGCCTGTTGTTCTTCTATCGTCGCTTGCAAATTTTCTTTGGCGTAACCCAGTTCGCGTTCTAAATGTTCGGCGCGACTCATTTGTTCTAGCGACGGAGACCCTTTTCGCTTAACCCGCCGCAACGGCGCCTGCGCCTCGACCTCCTGAAAACTCACCAATAACAATCGATCTTTTTCATTTTGACTCGTTTGTGACGGTAACAGTCGAACGCTAAAACTAATCTTGAGCAGTCCCGTTTCAATACTGAGCAACTCCTCACGATTCAGCACCAATTCACCACGGACAGCCCCAAGTAGCGCCGCTCGCAACGGCTGCTGCAAATTTTGATGCACCATATCAATCACATTGGTAGTGATCACACCTGCCGGTTGCCGCAAGAAACGACTGGTGTCGCCATGCACGTACAAAATATTGCCCTTGATATCGGTGGTGACTGAAGCTGGCGCATACGATTTAAGCAGAATGCGACTGCTCAACTCAGCCACTTTGCTGATCGATGTTTTAGTCTCCGCCAATTTGGCGGGTGAAGAATAATCAAAAGTTGACATACTTGAGCTTCCAGATAAATTAATGAAGGGGCGATTGGGCGTGGCTATGGCGAGGTAAAATTTCCACTTGCGATTAAGCGAATGAAAAAGCTCTGAATGATTTGGAATACTTTCGCAATTCGACAAAAACAACACACCGCCCGGATTGAGCGCATAGTGAAAATTGGGAATCAACCTGTTTTGTTGTTCCGCCTCCAGATAAATCATTAGATTGCGGCAACTCAACAAATCTAGTTTGGTGAATGGCGCGTCTTTTATGACGCTCTGCACGGCAAACACCACGATATCACGCACTTCCTTTTTTATTTTATAACCGCCACTATCGGCCGTAAAAAAACGAGACAAGCGCGCAGCAGAAACATCTTGCGTGATGCTGTTTGAATAAAGCCCAGCGCGGGCAGAGGCAATCGATTCGTCGTCCAGATCCGTCGCGTACATTTGAATATTAAAATTTTGGTGCGACTCTTCCCGATATTCGCAGAGAACCATCGCGATCGAATACGCTTCCTCGCCGCTGGCACACCCCGCCACCCACACACGAAACACATAACCCTCTGGTTTATGTGTCAGTAACAGCGGCAAAATATCTGCTTTCAAAACCACAAAAGCTTCTGGATCGCGAAAAAAGCTGGTGACATTAATCAACAACTCTTTAAACAGCAGATTAACTTCAGCCGGATTTCGTTTAATAAACCGTGCATATAAATCAATATCATCAATGCTATGCAACGCCATTCGACGCTCAATTCGACGACCAATCGTGCTCTTTTTATATAAAGAAAAATCGTGGCCAGTGGCGTTACGAATTTGTAGCAAAATCTGATTTAAAGCACTCAATTGATGACTAGGCAAGACACGTGGCAGTTTCTGCCGAAACGGCGATTGACGAAACAGCTCAATTAACTTAGCAGGCATTTCTTCAACCGTTAAAATATGCGTCACATAACCTGCATTGATCGCATTTTTCGGCATGCTGTCAAATTTCGCCGTGGCAGGTTCTTGCACCATACACACCCCACCAGCAACCAATATTGCGTGTAGACCACTGGTGCCATCCGATGCCATACCAGACAAAATAATACCGATGGCCTGTTCCGCCTGATCCTCAGCTAAAGATCGGAAAAAATAATCAATCGGCAAGCGCTGACCACGCGCCCGAGAGGGAATCGAAAGTTGCAACACGCCATTTAGAATGGCCATATCTCGATTGGGCGGAATGATGTAAATATGATTTGGTGCGACCTTAAGCAGGTCGAGCGCCTCGCTAACCTCCATTTGAGAACTGCGCTGCAAAATAGCCGCAAGTTGACTGTGATGATCTGGATCGAGATGCGGCACCAACACAAACGCCATGCCAGTATCCAAGGGGCAGGCGCGAAAGAAACTCTCAAGCGCCTCTAAACCACCTGCAGAAGCGCCAATACCTACAATAGGAAAGTGATTAGTAAACTCGGCAGGTGCCTCAGCGACCGAACTTTCATTCAAACTACTTTTACTCATAATTATGGGGCCACCGATTGACGTTTGCCGACTTGGACGCTAAAAAACCATTCACAAAGCGGTAACTAATTGTTCTATATTTTTTTAACCACATAACATTTATTGATACTAAGCCCCACTACCGTGACAATGCAACCATAATATAGCCACATTAAATGAAAAAGCTCCACCATTACTGGCAGAGCTTTTACTTACAAGCAAGGCATTCATTTCATCCATCATCACAAATCTTGCTTTTTGAACCAATTATTAGCTAGCATTACATCGACGTCACACTCATCGCGGAATCCAGCTCCAATTCCAGTTGATCTTCTTCGGTTTTTGCATCCGCTTTGCCACCCGCTCGTGCTGCTTCCAAACTATTCAAATATTCTGGTGTGATGTCGCCGGTAATATATTCGCCGTCAAAACAAGAACAATCAAAGCGGGTAATCGCAGGATTGCATTTTTTTACGGCAGCAATCAAATCGCTTAAATCCTGATAAACGATGCGGTCGGCGCTAATCTCACGGCAAATTTCATCATCGCTGCGACCGGTGGCGATCAGTTCGCGGCGTGAGGGCATATCGATGCCGTACACGTTCGGATATTTAACCGGTGGCGCGGCGGAGGCGAAATACACTTTACGCGCACCGGCATCGCGGGCCATTTGCACAATTTCGCGGCTGGTGGTGCCGCGTACGATTGAATCGTCCACCAGCAACACGTTTTTATCTTTAAATTCCATGCCGATGGCATTCAGTTTTTGGCGCACCGATTTCTTGCGCATTGCTTGTCCCGGCATAATAAATGTGCGGCCGATGTAGCGGTTTTTAACAAAGCCTTCACGGAACGGAATGCCAAGGCGATTAGCCAATTGCAAAGCACTCGGACGGCTAGAATCAGGAATCGGAATCACCACGTCGATGTCGTGATCGAGCCATTCGCGGGCAATTTTATCGGCTAAATATTCACCCATATTTAAACGCGTTTCGTACACCGACACGCCGTCGATCACCGAGTCGGGTCGCGCCAAATAAACATATTCAAAAATACAGGGATTGAGTTCGGTTTTCTCGGCGCATTGTTGGCTATGCAGCGTGCCGTCAAACTCGACAAATACCGCTTCGCCAGGCGCGATGTCGCGCATAAATTTAAAACCAAGCGTGTCCAAAGCGACACTTTCGGAGGCAACTAAATATTCGATGCCGGTGGCGGTTTGATGACTACCGATCACCAGCGGACGAATGCCAAACGGGTCGCGAAAAGCCAGCAAACCGTAACCAGCAATCAGCGCAACTACGCCATACGCACCGCGACAGCGACGATGCACACCAGACACCGCAGCGAAAATTGCCGATGCATCTAAACGTAAATTTTTACATTCAACTTGCAGTTCGTGCGCCAGCACATTCAACAAAACTTCCGAATCGGAATTAGTATTGACGTGACGCAAGTCGTCCAAAAATAATTCTTTTTGTAGTTGCGCGGTGTTGGTTAAATTGCCGTTATGTCCGAGCACAATACCGAACGGCGAATTGACGTAAAACGGTTGCGCTTCGTTGTGATCGACCGCTGAACCGGCAGTCGGATAACGCACGTGAGCGATGCCAGAATTACCGGTTAAAGCGCGCATATTTCGGGTGCGGAAAACGTCGTGCGCTAAGCCGTTGCCTTTGTGCAAATGAAAGGCTTTGCCTTCGATCGTTGCGATGCCCGCCGCATCTTGCCCACGATGTTGCAGAACTTGCAGTCCATCGTAAAGCAACTGATTGACTGGGGTTTGTGCTACCACACCAAGAATGCCACACATATTCGGCTCCGAACTTCAGAAGTTAATAGGAAATTTTTTTCGCAACGTCGTTAGGCAATACATCGATTGCGAACAACGCCAATTTTTGCAATGGCGCACTCAACAACGCCTCTCGCCAAAACGGTTTCTTCGGCATATCTGTCATGCCGCCCAACCACACTAAAACTAACACGATAAATACGCCACGCAGCAGACCAAAACCCGCGCCCAGCAATCCATCTAAAATACCCAAGCCAGAAAATTTAATCAGCTTGGAAATGAACCAACTTAACACCGCGCAAACGAACAAGGTCACAATAAATAAGCCGGCATACGCTAGGGTCGAACGTGACCAATCGGCGGTTACCGCCGCCGGCACCCAATTCACTGCTGTCGTCACAAAGGTGCGCGCTACCAAATACGCCGCCACCCAACCCACCAGTGACAAAACCTCATAACTCATACCGCGCCACCAACCGATGGCGATCGACAACACAGTCACACTGATAACGATGTAATCAAACCAAGTCATCGCTTAATTGAGATGAACAATATCAGCATGCAAATCTTGCGCTTCTAACTTCTTGCGCGCTTTTTCAACCGCTTCGCGCGTGGCATAACCGCCAACTCGAACGCGAACGTTGTTGCCAACTTTTTCGGAATACGCGTGGAAGCCCAATTTAACCAATTTCGCTTCCATATTTTTAGCTGAAGCAGGGTTGGCATACGCACCCAGTTGTAAGCCATAAGGGCTATGCGCCGCCGCTTTGGCAGCGTCTTTGGCTTTGCTATCAGCCTTAGCTTTATCAGCCTCAAGCTTGGCTTTATTGACATCAGCTTTTGCTTTGTCGGCATCGACTTTTGGTTTATCAACTTTCGGCTTATCGGCTTCAACTTTCGGCTTGTCAGCGTCAGCTTTCTGCTTGACTTCAACGGCTGGTTTCACCACTGTTTTCGATAATTCTTCTTTGCTAACCAAGACTACTTTTTCAGTTTCAGCTGGGGTTGCTACCGCTGACAAAGCAGCTGACGGTGTATCGGCTGGCGCGACGGTTTCTGCTTTTGATTCAACTGCTGGTGCGGTGTTTGGCAGTGGATTAGTGGCAAGCAAATTATTGCTTGATTCCGCCACCAAATTGGTCTGCGGAACAATCGGTTCACCCGGAATACGCACCTCGATATCACTATTGAAAGTGGGCGGTGGTTGACTGTCAAAAATTAATGGCAACGTCACCACCGCAAAAGTGGTTAAAGCCACTGCGCCAATTAAACGGTGCCGTGCGTTCCGTTTTAGGATTGATTCTTCATCAGCGTTGATCTGTTTTGCCATCGTCTGCTATTTGGAAAGTTAAGCGCCGCTCAAACCGCGTGCACGCATCACTTCCGCCACCGTATAGAATGAACCGAGGGCCGCGATTCTATCATCATCGCCCGCTTGATTATAGGCATGATGTAAGGCCTCGGTGGCATTGGAAAAACAGTGAATTTCTGTGATGCCGTGCGCCCGCAATATCTCAGCCAGATCATTGGCACTCGCACCGCGCGGCGCATCGATCCCCGCCACCAACCACACATCAATCACCGATTTTAAGGCGGCAACCACACCCGCCATATCTTTATCTTTCAACATCGCGATTACCGCAAAAGTCTTGGGACACGGTGGCATCGAAGCGAGATTTTTGGCAAAGGAACGCGCCGCGTGCGGATTGTGCGCGACATCCAAAATCAAACTTGGCTTGCCCGGCACCATTTGAAAACGCGCCGCTAACGTCACCTCGGTCAAACCGCGCCGCACCGCTTCCATGCTCACCGGCAAAAGCGTTTTCACCGCATCCAACGCCGCCAACACCGTGCTCGCGTTATTTAATTGGTACGCCCCGCGCAGCGCTGGAATCGGCAAAGCGTGACGCGCTTGCTCACCATAAAAATTCCACTGTTGCGGTGACGTTTTATAGCCAAACTGCTCACCAAGTTTGCGTAATTGTGCGCCGATGCGTTGCGCTTCCGAGGCAATCGCTGCCGGCATATCACCATCGCCAAAGATCGCCACTTTGTTTTTGCGAAAAATACCGGCTTTTTCATAGGCAATTTTTTCGCGCGTATCGCCCAAATAATCGACGTGATCGAGGTCAATACTGGTCACCACCGCGCATTCAGCATCGAATACATTTACCGCATCCAAGCGTCCGCCGAGACCGACTTCTAAAATCGCCACGTCAACATTTTGCGCGATAAAACATTGCATCGCCGCCAGCGTGCCAAATTCAAAATAGGTCAGCGGAATGTGTAGATCGGGATTCATCACTACACTTTGAAGACGTCGGGATGAATCCTGATCGACAACAGCATAGTCACATCGCGCCACTTCAATCGCCGCAAACGAGGCACACAAGGTGGCGTCATCCACTTCGCGTTTGGCGATGCGCACCCGTTCGTTGTAACGCAGCAAATGGGGCGATGTGTAGCATCCGACGCGATAACCGGCGGCGTGCAAAATCGCTTCCAACATGGCGCAGACCGAGCCTTTGCCGTTGGTACCACCGACGATAATCAGCGGAAATTCTGGATCGAGATTAAGACGTTTTTTAACGACAGCGACTCGCTCCAAACCAAGCGCAATCGTTTGGGGGTGGAGAGATTCGAGATAACTGAGCCAGTCAGAAAGTGTGTTCGGCATGACTATTTTCAGCGATTACAGGCGCACGCCAAACTGACGCAAAAAAGGTAACATAAAGACATAACAGACTGCGGTTACTACCATGGAAATCATTAAACTCAACCAAAAATTCATCCCCTGCTTGAGCAAAACTGGCAACAATAAAAACAATAATAAGGAAGGTAATACGAGCCAAAAAATTTGACTTGAAAGATCAGCGATCGCGAGCGAATCGCTGCCTTCAAAATGCATCCACATAAACGCTAACAAGGAAGTAAGCGGCAATGCGGCAATCAAAGCGGCGAGTCCAGAACTTCTTTTAGCGATTTCCGTTATTGCAACAATAACAATCGCTGAGACTGCAACCTTGATTGCGGTGTAAAGCATCAGCCTTAAGCGGTCTCCAGCTTAGTCACCGCTTCTTGCTTCGTCAGCAAGGTAATCAGCGTTGCCAATTGGTCGCGCATTTCACGACGATCAACAATCATGTCGATGGCGCCGTGTTCCAGCAAAAATTCAGCACGTTGGAAACCATCCGGCAAGGTTTCACGCACCGTTTGTTCAATTACGCGGGCACCCGCGAAACCAATCAAAGCACCTGGTTCGCCAATAACGACGTCGCCCATAAAGGCAAAGCTAGCTGACACGCCGCCCATGGTTGGATCAGTCAACACGGAAATAAACGGCAGTTTATCTTCGCTCAACTGAGTTAACGCCGCGCAGGTTTTGGCCATTTGCATCAGAGACAATAAACCTTCTTGCATCCGCGCGCCGCCACTGGCAGCAAAGCAAATGAACGGACATTTAAGTTCCAGCGCCACTTGCACACCACGCACAAAACGTTCGCCGGCAACCGATCCCATCGAGCCGCCCATAAAGCCGAATTCAAACGCCGCCACCACCACTGGCACCGCATGAATACTGCCTTGCAACACAATCACTGAATCGTCTTCGCCAACTTTGCGCTTGGCCTCAACCAAACGATCGCTGTATTTCTTTTGATCTTTAAATTTCAGCGTATCCACTGGCAACACTTCAGCGCCAATTTCAAATTGCCCTTCGCTATCTAACAACCAGTTCAAGCGCGTCCGCGCGGCGATCCGATGGTGATAACTACATTTTGGACAAACGCTGTGGTTTTTCTCTAAATCCGAGTGGTACAACACCGCTTGGCATGCTGGACATTTGTGCCACAAACCGTCCGGTACACTTTTTTTCAGGTCCGCTTCTTCGCGCCGTTTAATCTTGGGTGGTAATAGTTTTTGAAACCAACTCATCTTTTTCTCCTTCAAATTTGTGTGGATTGTATTTCAATCCGCGCAATTCATCTAATTTCGTCACTAAAACGTTAAGTCAAAAACCTCAATCCGTCCACGAAAAACACGAAAGAACACGAAAGAACACGAAAGAACACGAAAGAAAAGCAAAAAATTAAAAGTTTATTATGGGGCAATAGTTAATAAATATTTAATTCGTGGGGTTCGATTTGTTCGTGTTTTTCGTGGACAGATTTGCCTTTTCTATCCCCAACGTTTACGCCTGATTAACCGCCGCTTTTAATTCTCTAACCAGCTTACCCACATTAGCCAACAAATTTTGTTCGGTTGATTTTTCAACCTCTTCCACTATGCGGCTACCCACCACCACACCGTCGCATAATTTTGCGACTGCCAGCGCGGTCGCCGCATCACGAATACCAAAACCAACCCCGATCGGCAACTTAATATGCTGACGCAGCTCGGGTAATTTTTGTTCGATGGCGCCCAAATCCAAATTACCAGCGCCGGTAACGCCTTTCAACGACACGTAATAAACATAACCGCGCGCCAACTTCGCCACTTCTTTCACCCGCGCTTCGCGAGTGGTCGGCGCCAGCAAGAAAATCGGATCAATGCCGTTTTTATCTAAATGTTCAAAAGCGTCGTGACTTTCTTCCGGTGGAAAATCGACCGTCAACACACCATCGACACCCACCTCGGCGCAACGCTGCGCGAAAACTGCCCAGCCCATCGCTTCAATTGGATTGCCATACCCCATCAACACCACCGGGGTGAGATTATCTTGCTCACGGAATTCAGCCACCATCAACAACACATTTCGCAAACTAACGTGATGTTTTAAGGCACGTTCAGAAGCGCGCTGAATCGTTGGACCATCGGCCATCGGATCAGAAAATGGCACGCCCAATTCAATCACGTCCGCGCCCGCCGCGACCAATTCGTGCATTAACGGTACTGTGAATTGCGGTGATGGATCGCCCGCCGTAATGAACGGAATAAATGCTTTTTTCTGATTACTTTTTAGCTTTTCAAAAGTTGGCTGAATGCGGCTCATAGCGTAATTCCTTTTAACGCTGCCACCGTATTCATGTCTTTGTCGCCGCGACCGGAAAGGTTTACCAGCAACACTTTATCGGCACTCATCGTGGGGGCGATTTTCATCGCGTGCGCCAAGGCGTGGCTCGATTCCAGCGCTGGAATAATCCCTTCCAGGCGGCACAGCGCATCAAACGCATTCAGCGCTTCGTCGTCGTTAATCGCCACATATTGCGCACGACCAATATCTTTCAGCAAGCAATGTTCTGGGCCAACACCAGGATAATCCAGCCCCGCTGAAATCGAATGCGTTTCGATAATTTGACCGTCTTCATCTTGAATCAAATAAACCTTGTTGCCGTGCAATACACCGACCTTAGAATTCGCCGTCAGCGGCGCCGCGTGTTTGCCGCTGGCGATACCGTAACCGCCCGCTTCCACGCCGATAATTTGCACTGATTTTTCTTCGATATAAGGATGAAATAAACCAATCGCATTTGAACCACCGCCCACGCAAGCAATCACCGCGTCCGGCTGACGACCGATCATTTCGGGCATTTGCACTTTAGCTTCGTTACCGATAATGCTTTGGAAATCGCGCACCATCAGCGGATACGGATGCGGACCCGCCGCCGTACCAAAAATATAAAACGTTGATTCTACGTTGGTCACCCAATCGCGTATCGCTTCGTTGCACGCATCTTTTAGGGTGCGCGATCCACTTTCCACCGGCACCACCGTTGCCCCCAACAATTTCATCCGAAACACATTCGGCGCTTGTCGCTGAATATCTTCAGCGCCCATATAAACAATACATTCCATGCCAAAACGCGCCGCCACGGTAGCCGTCGCCACGCCGTGCATACCAGCACCGGTTTCTGCGATCACTCGCTTTTTGCCCATTCGTTTCGCCAACAAAGCTTGGCCCATCGCGCTGTTAATTTTGTGCGCGCCGGTGTGATTCAAATCTTCGCGCTTCAAATAAATCTGCGCGCCACCCAAGCTTTCTGACAAACGCTTGGCGTGATAAATCGGGCTCGGACGACCGACATAATGTTTTAACTCGTAGGCGAGTTCGGCTTTGAATTCGGGATCGTCGCGAAAATGCAGATATTGCTGCAACAATTCATCCACCGCAGGAATCAGCGTTTCGGCCATATAAATGCCGCCGAACTGACCAAAGTGACCAGTTGAATCAGGAAAGTTGTAAGTCAATTCTTTTAACCTCGTTGGTAAACGCCGCGATTTTCGCCGCGTCTTTAATGCCTTTGCTCAACTCCACGCCGCTGGAAACATCCACCGCGTAAGGTCGAACGTGTTTAATCGCTTCAGCCACATTGCCACTATGCAAACCGCCCGACAAAATGATCGGTAGCGGCAAATTGGCCGGAATCAATTGCCAATCAAAAGCGGCGCCGGTGCCACCGTGCGTGCCTTCCACAAAGGCGTCGAGCAATAAAGCTTGCGCGCCAGAAAATTCGGTCGCGCATTGTAACAAATCCACTTCGCGTTGAACGCGGATTGCTTTTAAGTAGGGCAAGCCAAATTGCGCGCAAAACGCAGCCGATTCTTCACCGTGAAATTGCAGCACAGAAAGCGGCACGCGACTTAATACAGCGCGTACTTCGTCGGCAGTTGGATTAACAAATAAACCGACGACGCTGACAAACGGCGGCACGACACGCGCCAATTTTTCTGCTGTCTGCAAATCAATATGACGCGGACTTTTGGCATAAAACACCAAGCCCAACGCGTCCGCGCCCGCCGCCACCGCCGCTACCACGTCGGACTCGCGGGTCAGGCCGCAGATTTTTATTCGCGTTCTTGAAAAATCCGTCATAAAACTTATTTTTTATTGCGCAAGGACATACGATTCATGATGCCGTCTTTCAGCACAAATTGATGTTTTAACGCGCCTAGCAAATGAATCAGCACCAACACAATCAGCACATTCACCAGCACACCGTGCGCTTCGTGCGCCAACAAGCCATTAAATTTGCTAGGTAATAAGGTCGCATCGCCGGCAATAATCGCCTTGCTAATATCGCTGCCCAGCACCTGCATCACGCCACTGAACGGAATCAACACCAACACCGTATACAAAAAATGTTGGATGCCTTTTGCCATTTTATCCATCGGCGTATTGCCCAACGCCGCCGGCACGCCATCTTGACGACGAAACGCCAAACGCATCAGCGTCAACAACATCACGGACGCACCAATGGCGGCATGCGTAACATAAGCCGCGATGGTCGCGCCACCGTTTTCCCTCGCTTCATCTAAAGAATCGCCCAGAAACCACGACACCACCAACAAAACCAAGGTTAACCAATGAACAATTACCAGACGATTACTGTATTTTTCCATTTTAATTCTCCAAATTTTTTAAAGACCGTCAGATTTGCTTTTACAGCCGAGATTCCAACGCTTCCCAGCGCGCCATTAATTTTTGCACTTCGATATTAATTTCCGATGAACGTTGTTGCAATTGTTTAGCGTGGCTCGGATTGTCGCGATATAAATCACCCGCCCCCAACGCCGCCGCGATACTTTCCAACTCTTTTTCCAACGCTTCAATTTGTTGCGGCACCACTTCTAATTCGCGCGCTTCTTTCGAATTTAATTTATTGCTCGCTTTAGCTTTGGTCGGCTCAATTTTCCCTGCTGATTTAGGGGCGGAAACAATCGGTGCGATCAATTGCTGGGCGGCGAATTTTTTCATACGCACCCAATCTTCGTAGCCACCGACGTATTCCATCAACTTGCCGTCGCCTTCAAACGAGATCACTTGCGTCACCACGTTGTCCAAAAAAGCGCGGTCATGGCTGACTAAAAACAGCGTGCCGTCGTATTGGTCGAGCAATTCTTCTAGCAATTCCAACGTTTCAATATCCAAATCGTTGGTCGGTTCATCCAGTACCAACACGTTGGCTGGACGAGTAAATAATCGCGCCAGCAACAAGCGATTTCGCTCGCCACCAGACAAAGATTTCACCGGTGAACGCGCCCGTTCTGGTGCAAACAAAAAGTCGCCCAGATAACTAATGACGTGCTTACGCTGACCACCAATATCAACAAAATCAGAACCTTGGCTAATGGTGTCCGCCAAGGTTGATTCTTCATTGAGCTGTTCACGCAATTGGTCAAAATAGGCGACACTAAGTTTGGTACCCAACTTCACTTCGCCCGTATCGGGTGCCAAATCGCCGAGAATCATTTTTAGCAAGGTGCTCTTGCCGGCACCATTTGGCCCCAACAAACCAATTTTGTCGCCACGCTGAATGCGGCAAGAAAAATCGTTCACCACCTGACGGTCGCCGTAACGTTTACCGATATTCAACAACTCGGCCACCAACTTACCTGAGCGATCGCCGGTGTCGATATTCATTTCCACCTTGCCCACTTTTTCACGTCGCGCGGTCCGCTCCAAACGTAAATGTTCCAAACGACGAACACGTCCTTCATTCCGCACGCCACGCGCTTTAATACCTTGGCGAATCCACACTTCTTCTTGCGCCAACACCTTATCAAACTTGGCGCTAACCACCGCCTCATCCGACAACATCCGTTCTTTAATTTTTTGGTAGGACGCAAAATTACCGGGGAAACTGGCCAGTTTGCCGCGATCTAATTCAATAATTCGCGTGGCGACGTTATCCAAAAATCGTCGGTCGTGGGTAACGAACAACACGCTACCGTGAAAATCTTTCAGCAAACCTTCCAGCCATTCGATCGAGGCAAAATCCAAATGGTTGGTAGGCTCATCCAAAATCAACACATCGGGTTCTGCAACCAAAGCTTGCGCCAACGCCACGCGCTTGCGCACCCCGCCCGATAGCGAACCCACCAAAGCATCTGCGTCTAATTCCAAACGCTCAATCGCCGTTTCAATGCGCGCTTCGACTGCCCAACCGTTTTGCGCTTCCAAGCGCGTTTGCAACGGCTGCATCGCTTCCAACAACGTTTCGTAATCAGCATCCGGCTCGGCCAATTGATGCGACAAATGATGGTAATCCTTAATGATTTGCTGCAACTCGCCCAAGCCGGCAGCGACCGCATCAAACACGGTGGACGATGGATCAAGCGGCGGCTCTTGGCTAACGTAACAAATGCGCGCGCTCGGTTGCCGCCACACAATGCCGTCATCCAAATTTGCCTGACCCGCCAACACGCGCATCATGCTAGATTTGCCGCCACCATTGCGACCAATCAGGCCCACACGTTCGCCTTCGTCCAACTGAAAATCAACTGAACCCAATAAAGCAACGTGACCAAAAGCCAGCGAGGCTTTATCTAAACTTAAATACGCCATTAATCTTTTACCTGATTATTCATTGAAGATTGATACAAGAAAGAGAAGCCAATAGCCCACATCGCCATCGCCCAATAACCAAACGCGTCGGTAAATTGATCGGCGATCATATGCAGATCGTGATTAATAATTTGATGGCCAGTTAACCTAAAAATCAAAATTATCACCGCCAATACGTTAGCCGCCAACACCAGGCGCTGACCAAGCTGAAAACCTTTACCCGCGGGATTGCCGATCGGCCAAACCTTGCCGCGCATAAAATAAATCGTTAGCACCACCGCCAGATTTAATAACATACCGACCACGATGCTAGGAATACTGCCTTCTGGCAACGACACACCTAGCAACTCCAACACCATGCGCCCAAAAAATGAGACAAAACCTAAGACCCACGTTTCTGGCAGCAAAAACCAAGCAGCCAACAAGTTTAATTTTGAAAAATTCACGCCATACCCCGCTCAATATATAAATTCACTCTTCGTTGCAACATAGAAAATTATTCACAGCCATTCAATTTTTGGCCGCAGACCGTCCAAAGCGGGCGTAATTTTACGATAGAATGCGCACCGCATCAGACTTATCTCTCCCCTCGTAGTTAAATGGATATAACCGCTGCCTCCTAAGTGGCAATTACAGGTTCGATTCCTGTCGAGGGGACCATGATTAGTGGCAGTCAGACTGACATTAAATGACATCCAGAATAAATTAATCAGTACGATGAAGTAAACTCTGCCCCACTGGCCGTCATAGTTAAGTGGCATAACAGTTGATTCGTAATCATCAATCCCAAGTTCGATTCTCGGTGACGGCACCAGTTTAAAATTTAGCTAGCTTTTGCTGGCTAATTTTTTGTCGTTAAACTTTCTAATAGCGTGCGCACCGGTTTCGGTATCGCGGCATTTAGCGCCTCGTCTACAATCAACCAAATCGTGCCTGGTTCGGCGGCCAATTTAGGCTTGCGTTGCAATTGAATCAGCCACGGATTGATGTGCAATTTAAAGTGGGTAAAAACATGCACAAAAGGCGGCAGCGCTTCGATCGCCGATGATTGTCGATTAACACTATCGGCGGCCAACAAGGTCGCGCAATGCGCCCTAGCGCTTAGCTCGTCGTCAAACTGCGGCAAGCTCCACAAGCCGCCCCAAATACCAATCGGCGGGCGTTTTTCTAACAAAATCTCATCACTTACCATCAGCAATAATAAAACCGCGCTGCGTTCAGGAATGGTTTTTCGGGGACGCGGTGTTGGCAATTGTTTAACGCTTTGCGTCGACAGTGCCAGACAACTCGTTACCACCGGACAAACGTCACATTTTGGCTGACTGCGGGTGCAAATGGTGGCGCCCATATCCATCAAGGCTTGCGTATAAATTGCTATCGCACTGCCACTTTTAACCTCGTCATCAGCGGGCAATAATTGCTCGGCCAGCTGCCAAAGTTGCGCTTCAATTTTCTTGTCGCCCGTCCAACCAGCAATCGCGCCATGTCGCGCCAGCACGCGTTTAACATTGCCATCAAGAATGGCGTGCCGCTGATGAAAAGCCAAAGCGCAAATGGCGGCGGCGGTCGAGCGACCAATGCCGGGCAATGCCAACAACTGGTCAAACTGTTGCGGGAATTCACCGTGATAATTTTCAACAATCAAACGTGCCGCGCGATGCAAATTGCGACCCCGCGCGTAATAACCGAGCCCACTCCAATGCGTTAAAACCTGCTCTTCGCTAGCGGCGGCCAACAGGGCGACAGTCGGAAACGAGGCCATAAACCGCTGAAAATAAGGAATGACGGTGACCACCTGCGTTTGCTGCAACATAATTTCTGACACCCACACCGCGTAGGCATCACCGCCTTGCCAAGGCAAATCGTGACGTCCGTGCTGCATTTGCCAGTCAATTAACAGTCGGGAGAAATGATTCATAGTCGGCAAATAAAAACGAGGCCAAATCGGCCTCGTTCGATGGTTGTGCTGGCGAGCAAATTAATCCGGCAACGCAACTTTATTATCCGTACTAAATTGATAATCTTTGAACACGTGCTCGGCCGACAAAAGCTGATATTTGCCGTCTTCGCCTTTGCGCGTGGTGTCTTTCAAACGATAGGTGTAATGACCGCAGGTCCACAATTTGAAATTGCGCATGTGCGTGCACAAACAAGTTTTATCCATCACCGAAATTTTCTTCTCATTCGGGTGCAATTCAACTTCACGATTGTAAGCATCAATGTACGAACATTTGCCATTGGCATCTAAAATGTAGCCGTAAGATTCGCAACCCGGACGAATGCCAGAGCCAATCGCTGGGCTATTTTTCAACATCCGCATTGGATAACCGGTTGGCGATACACCGTTGACCACGATATCTTCTTCGCTGGCTTTGTAATAATCTTGTTGTACGTCAGCCGGTAAACCGCATTCTTTGGTGACGGTAAAACGCGTCGCCACTTGAACGGCTGTCGCGCCTTCTTCCAAATAACTGACCGCATCGCTACCCGTAAAAATACCGCCAGCAGGAATCACGTGAATATGTTCTAATTTTTCTGCCCGCAAAAACTGATGGATTTCATTGACGATGGTGCGCAAGTCATATTCCGCCCAATCCATACCAAAACCTAAGTGACCACCGGCTAACGGACCTTCCACCACCACGTAATCTGGCAGACGATTGGTCCGCGCAGTTTTGCGCAAGAATAATTGCAAAGCTCGCAAGGATGAAACGATGATACCTAATTTCGCATCGCAAAAACGCGGATGATCTTCGATCATGGCGAACGAGCCTAAATGTAAACCAGCCGCCAAAGTAATGCCGTCAATACCAGCATCCAAGGCGCTACGCAGACGAACCGTTAAGGTCTCTTTCGGCCCATTCATGGTCAACTTTTCCATGATATTCACAAACACCATACCGGAACCGCGCTTGGCTTCCATGGTTTTGCTAACGTGCAAACGGGTGGCTTCCGCAACTTGGCCGAGATCGAATTTAATCCCAGTTTTATCCGCGTTTTCGAGGTTGTATTTGTACTGAGTGAGCTTCGTTTTAACGAAGTCGGTGTCATAACGACGATCGGCAACGGTAGGCAACATGGCATCGGAAATATGACCAATACCGCCAAGACGCGCCGCTTCCAGCGCCAATTCCGCAGTGGAAATATCAACGCCCATGCCGCCTATCATGATAGGCACTATTTCTTGTTTGCCAAAATACAAACGGAAGTCATCTAGTTTTTTTGTCATCTCGACCCAGTAAACGGGGTTCTCCTCCAAGCTTTTGTGCGAATGATTCTTTGTTGACACCACCAGTTGCCCGGCACTTTTATATTGGACGCTATATTAACCTAAAGTTACAAAACTCCCTATCAGATGACTTTAGAATAATGCGTGCGCTGTTGTTTCTCACGCAAATAAACGTCAAACACCATACAAATATTTCGAATCAACATCCGCCCTTTAGGCGTAACACGTATGGATTGCGACAGCATTTCCAACAAACCTTCGCGCTCGTATTCTGCCAACTCTTTTATTTCGCTAGCAAAATACTGATCAAAATCAATATTGAAATCACGCGTGAAATCAGCTTTAGTCAATTCGAAATGACACATCAATGCTTGAATAATTTCGCGTCGAATCAAGTCATCTTGGTTTAATTCCAAACCGCGCATCACTGGCAATTGGTTTTGATCCAACGCCGCGTAATAAGCTTCCAATTCTTTCTGATTTTGACTGTAAGTGGGTCCAATTTTACCGATTGAGCTGACACCAATCGCAATTAAATCGCAATCGGAATGGGTGGAATAACCTTGAAAATTGCGATGCAAACGACCTTGCCGTTGCGCCACTGCCAACTCATCATCCGGTTTTGCAAAGTGATCCATACCGATATAAACATAGCCGGCATCGGTCAACGTTTTCACCGCCAAGCTCAAAATATCCAGTTTCAATTGTGGCTCAGGCAACTCCGCTTCATGAATTCGCCGTTGCGGCATAAATAGGGTCGGCATGTGCGCGTAATTGTAAATCGACAAACGATCAGCGCCGGCGGCAATCACTTTATCCAGCGTCGCTTTAAAGCCGGTCAGATTTTGCTTGGGCAAACCATAAATCAAATCAATACTGACTGACTTGAAGCCATTGGCGCGCGCCGCCTTAATCACTTGCAGCGTTTCTTCTTCGCTCTGAATGCGATTAACGGCTTTTTGCACCTCAGGATCAAAATCCTGCACGCCGATGCTGATGCGGTTAAAACCCATTTCTCCGAGCAGCGCGACCGTTTCATCGCTGACTTTGCGCGGATCAATCTCAATTGAATATTCGCCGTCTTCCACCAATTCAAAACGCTCGCGAATCGCGCCCATCAATTTACGAATTTCGTCATTACTTAAAAATGTTGGTGTACCGCCACCAAAATGCAGTTGCTCAACGCGGCGTTTACCGCCCAACAAATCCGCCTGCAAGCCTAACTCTTTAATCAAATAGTCAACATAGATTGCCGCCTTACTAAAATCTTTAGTAATAATTTTGTTGCAGGCGCAATAAAAACACAGCGTATTACAAAACGGAATATGGAAATACAAGGACAACGGCTTGCTGACGCCCTCACTTTCACGCTTCGCCATCCACGCTTGATAATTTTCCGCATTAAATCCCGCGTGAAAACGGTCGGCGGTGGGATAGGAAGTATAGCGAGGACCATTTTTGTCGAGCCGACGGATCAATTCCAAATCGACGACTAACTGATTAACTACATTATTCATGAGGATTATTCATTTCTATGAGTAGGGTCGCATCTTGCCAGAAAGCGCCCTTCTGCACAAACCAAAACCACAAAAAAACCATATCACTTATCGCGACTTTCTGTCGCCATGCGCCAATCTACAAAAGGCAATCCGTCTACGAAACGGTCGAAAGTTACATCACAGAACATACAGCGATATTCAAAAGATAACATTCCACTGGCTTAAACTATATTCAAGATTGGCACCTGAATTTGTTGGTTTTTTTTGAGTTTTTCGTGGACAAATAGTTTTTCTAGAATAAGTGGTTTGACAGCAGGCGGGGTTGAGTGGATTATGCGCAACTTTGAAATATTCACAGGAGATTCGCCAGATGGAACATCAAGCAAGTGGCGCCGAAATTAGTCGCGCCAAACGACTACACTCAATTTTATTATTCGATTTTATTGTGGTGCATGTTTTTGTATTTGTCATCGCACTCGGCATGACTAAAACCAGCCTCATTCCACTGATGTGCTTCCCCCTTATTTCAATTACCTTACTCACATTCGTTTTATTTCAAGCCAAAAAAACCGCGAAAGATGCTTCTTGGTTCGTCCGTTGCCACGCAATGTTGGCCGCCAAACGTGCTCGCTTATTTATGACTTTATTTATTGTCACCGGTAGCTTTACCGCTGTCATGTATTTTGGCGGCGCTCAGTTCGGCATGAGCAAAATCACTAGCATGTCCTTGGCTTTTGGCTTGGGCCAACTACCTTTCATGGTTGCTTTACTAGCCTTGGTCGTTCTGGAATTCGACGCCGAACACCAATGTAAAGATGGAAAAATACCTAAATCTGCACAATCACTTAGCGCTAAGGATGTTGAATAAACCATGGATAAGAAAATCTTTTTAGGCGTTTCCGCACTCGTTGTATTTGCAATTTCTATTCTATTAATGGCGCCTGACAACGCTGTTAACACAGCGGATACTTTGCCTTGGAATATCACCCATCCGACACCCGAAACCAGTCGCATTCTCGGCATCACCTTGGGCAAAACTTCGCTCACCGATACTGAAAAATTATTTCAAAACCAGACTGAAGTTGAAATCAGCTTATTCAAATCACCTGAAGGCAAAATGACGGTGGAAGCTTTTTTCGAAGAAGTTAATTTTAATGGTCTAAAAGCGAAAATGGTGATCACGGTGGCGGTGCCACAACAAGAAATGATTGAGATGTTTAATCGCGGTCTAAGAATGAACAGCACGCCGAGTGGCAAACGCATCACCTTGACGGCTGATGATTTAATCCGCGTTAAGCTATTGCCGATCGCCAACTTCACTTATTTGCCTAGCGCCACCTTAAGTGAAGCGGTGATTACCAAACGTTTTGGCGTACCTGCGGAACGGATTCAAGAAAAAACGGGTGGTTCAGTCCACTGGCTTTATCCGCAACATGGTTTAGATGTGGTCATAAAGAACGGTGAAAAACCGTTATTGCAATACACCACACCTAAAGACTTTGAGTTGTTGCGCGCACCGTTACTTGCTGATGGTGACGTACTGAAATAATGATTGTTTTGAGGTTTACTTAGATCCAGGAGGCGTCACATCCTTCTGGATTTTTTCTTTCTGGATTTTTTCTTTGGGCGCACTGATTAACATCGCATCTTCATCATCGTCCAACAAAATACGACTCGCGTTGCCTTCCATATCTTCATATTGACCGTGGCGAACAGCCCAAATCAAAATCCCCACAAAGACCAAACCAAAAAAAGTCATCCCTGGAATTAAACTGTAAATCACTTCCATTATTATTTTCCTTTAAATAGATTGCGTATCCGTGCCGCGTTACTAATCACCAGCAAAGAACTGATCGGCATGGTAATCGCCGCCACTAGCGGTGTCACGTGACCCGTCATTGCCAACGGCACCATGAGGGCATTGTAAACAAATGACAGCCCGATATTTTGTTTAATGGTGAGCAAGGTCCGGCGCGACAGTAAAGTCGCCAAGCGCACTTTGTCCAACTCATTTTTCATCAACACAATATCCGCGCTTTCCACCGACACATCGGTGCCAGAACCGAGCGCAATACCCACATCGGCACGAATTAAGGCTGGTGCATCATTGATGCCATCACCGACCATCGCCACACATTCGCCGCGTTGTTTTAATTTCTGAATAACCACATCTTTATCTTGCGGCATCACTTCAGCAATCACCTCCATGCCGCCAAGTTGCTGCGCCACTGCCTCCGCTACCGCTTTACGATCGCCACTCAGCAGTGTCATACCGATGCCCGCCTGCCGCAATTCATTAATCAAGGCTTGCGCATCGGCCCGCAACGTATCTGCCAGCACCAACACCGCAACGTGCTGACCACCAATGGCGCAATGAACACAAGTTTTCGCTAGTGCTTCGTGTATTGGCACTTGCGCTTGCAAGGTGTCATTAATAAGCACGTGATTTATCTTCAGCCAATTGACTGTACCGAGCAACACCATTTCACCTGCTACCAACGCCTTAATACCCGCGCCAGCTGTCGCTTGGAAACCGCTGACAGGGATGTTACGGTAAGGTAATTGCCGCGCGTCGGCTTCATTCACAATTGCTTTTGCAACGCTGTGTTCCGACAACTTTTCAACAGCGGCGACCCAACTCAACAGTTCAGATTCCTGTTTACCAGCCGTCAGCAAAACATGCTCGACGCGCATTTTTCCTTCGGTCAAAGTGCCAGTTTTATCGAAAACGAAATGCGTGACTTTCGATAAGGTTTCGAGCACCACGCCATTTTTAACCAAAATACCATGTTTTGCGCCCAAGCCAGACGCCACAGCAATCGACATCGGCGTCGCCATGCCCAAAGCGCACGGACAGGTAATAATCAACACCGAGGTGGCGGCCATCAAAGCCAATTCAAAATTGGCCGACCATAAGAAAAAAGTAAACGTGGCGCAAATCAAGGTCGCCATTACAAACCACGGCACAATTCGATCGGCGATGCGCTGAATCGGCGCTTTCGACGATTGCGCTTCTTCCACCAAGCGAATGATTTTCGACAACGTTGAATCTTGCAGCGCGGCTTGCACTTCGATCACCAAAGCACCACCGGCATTTAAGGTGCCCGCAATCACCAGATCGCCGACGTGCTTAGAGACCGGCATAGATTCGCCGCTCAACATCGATTCGTCTATCGAACTATGACCTTCGCGCACCACGCCATCCATCGGCACTTTGCCACCTGGTTTCACCAACACGCGATCACCAATTTTGACGGCGCGAATCGGCGTTAATTTTTCTTGATCATTCAATAAAACCGTCGCCACGCGCGGTTGCAACTCCATCAGCCGATTGGTCGCTGCCACTGCTTGGTGACGGAACATCCCTTCCAAATATCGGCCAATTAAAATCACGAAAGTTAAGTTGGTGACGGTATCGAAATATACCTCGCCGTTGGCGTAGGGCGACAAAGTGATATAAACCGAATAGATATAAGTCACCGACAGCCCGATCGCGATCGGCAAATCCATGGTTAGCCGCAGATTGCGTAAGCCACTCCAAGCGCCTTTGAAAAAGGGATAGGCCGAATAGAGCAAAGTGGGCGTTGCCAACGCGCAGCCCATCCAATGAAAGAAGGAACGAAATTGTCCAGAACCGGCGCCGCTATACAGCGCAATCGAAATGAGGGTCAAATTCATCATCGCAAAGCCGGCGAAAAACAAACGGAACAACATCGCCCGATTAGCGCGTTTCATCGAACCCTCGGCCGCCTCTGGATCATAAGGTACGCCGCTGTAACCAATTTTTGCCAGTTGATTGATGATGGTGGAAAGTTTGACGCGTTGATTATTCCAGCGTAAATGTAATCGTTTGCCTGCCAAATTAACGTTAGCCGAAAACACCCCCGGAATGCGCATCATGCTGCGTTCAATCAACCAAACACAGGCGGCGCAATGTATCCCTTCAACCAACAAATGCGCGTGACGATCTTCCTCTTTGCCGGTCACAAATTCCTGTTGCACGTCTTCCAGATCGTACATCTCAACATCTTTAGGCGGTGTCGGCGGCGGTGCCAGCAGAATGCCATCCGGCGTGCGCTGGTAATACCCTTGTAAGCCTGCGTCATAAATGGCGATACAAACAGACTGGCAGGCAAAGCAGCAAAAGTCACGCTCAGCGCCATCTAACGGGCTATGAAAATGCACGTCAGACGGAATCTCTAAGCCGCAATGAAAACACCCCGCGTGCGCGAGGTGAGAATGGGTTTCAGTGTGCATCTAATTCACCAGAATTATTTTGAAAAAGCGGCAAAAACTTTCTGTTCCATTTCAAATTCGCTGCCATTGCGCTTTACTTTAAATACCAAATCCCAATTACCGGCGCGCGAAAATTGAATTTCACCTTGATAGCCAGCAACTGACTGCTCTTTCAGTTCGGTTGAAAAATCAAATTTCGGATCACCCGGCCACTGCGCAACAATCGTCACTTGAGCGTCTTTCACCTGTTTGCCATCACGATCTTTAATATCAAGATTAATCGTGGCAGGATTCGAGCCTAAATAAAACCGAGCGGCATCGGTCGTTGCTAGTGCATCATTTTGCAATTGCTGCGGCGACGACAGTTTAATTTGCCAGCCTAAAGTAGAACGTTCAGCCTGCTGTTGCACCCACGCCGCATCATGTTTGTCGTGGTTCTTAACGCTGTAGTTTTCGTCCAACACGCGCGTAGGATTGTGCACTACGTTCCACAACATCCGCGCGTTAATCAGTACGCCAGACAATACAACCAGCAGCAAACCAATCACCCACGGATTACGCCAACCTTGTTTATTATTTTGCGAAATCATTTAATTCCTCTTTAATCGTATCAGCGAATTAGATTAACGCTTTGGGCCGTTAAACACGGTGTTGTATTCCGCCGCCATGGTCGGATCTTCCAAATTCTCAACACGGAATTGCAACTTAGTCACTTCCTTGTTCGCGTTACCATCAGGCGCTCTGACAAATACGGTGAAAGTAGTCGATTTACCATGGATCGCCAATTTATGTTGATCAGCATCAACGATAACTTGACCTTTCACACCACCTTCAGCCGAGATTTTAACCATCACATCATTAGCCGTTTTGTTTAGCACCTTAAATGTATATTTGTTCTGGATGGAGCTGTCGCTCATCCGAACAAACAAAGGCTGACGTTCTGGCTCAACGCGCAATGTCAAAGAACCCATATGACTCAAACCATAAACGATGCCGCTGAACGCGAGCAAGAAAATAGCCAAATAGACAAACACGCGTGGATGTTGATACAACTTTTTAACAGGGCGACCTTCCATTTCATCTTGCGAAGCGTAACGAATCAAACCACGTGGGCGACCGATCTTATCCATAATGGAATCGCAGGCATCCAAACACAAGCCGCAAGTAATACAACCGAGCTGTAGACCCAGACGAATATCAACGCCGGTTGGGCAAACCTGCACGCATTGATAACAATCAATACAGTCTCCTTGATTATCCTTCTTAGGTTCGCCACGACGGATTTTGCCACGCGGTTCACCGCGAGCGACATCATAGGTAGGCAATATAGATTGGGCATCCAACATCACCGCTTGAATGCGGGCGTAGGGACACAACCACATACACGTTTGTTCGCGCATAAAAC
>Ga0114977_10000582_pt1 | contig 24240 bp, 20 predicted proteins | sample S_130805_MF_Meta_FD_87026 | JGI IMG/M metagenome (GOLD analysis project Ga0114977, IMG submission 87026) | Freshwater microbial communities from Lake Simoncouche, Canada to study carbon cycling - S_130805_MF_MetaG | ecosystem: Environmental > Aquatic > Freshwater > Lake | place: Lake...
ATGTTGGCCAATGATCCACACCGCAAAATTGCAGTACCTTCTTTAAGATATATCGTTCATTTAGTGGCGCCAGGTTGGGATGTCATAGGTGGTGGTGAGCCAGAGATACCAGGGGTTTCCATCGGCCACAATCAATATGGTGCCTGGGGATTAACTATTTATGAAACAGATGGCGAAGATCTTTATGTATACAATCTAAATCCAAAAAACAACAAAGAATATTGGTACAAGGGAAGATGGGTAAAAATGAAATCTATTACCGAAACCATTGCTATTAAAAATCAAAAAGCACAAAATGTGCAATTGCAATATACCATTCATGGTCCCGTAACTTATATCGATTCTGTGCATCATAAAGCCTATGCTTTAAAATGTGCATGGATGGAACCAGGTGGGGCCCCTTACTTGGCATCATTAAGAATAGACCAATCCACCAATTGGGAAAATTTTAGAAATGCTTGTGCTTATAGCAATATACCTGGAGAGAATATGATATGGGCCGATAAGAAAGGTAATATAGGATGGCAGGCAGTGGGCATTGTACCCATTAGAAAGAATTTTAGTGGTTATGTGCCTGTGCCAGGTGATGGAAGGTATGAGTGGGCTGGTTATTTGCCCATCAAAGAAAGAGCGCATTTATTAAATCCAAGCAAATCTTTTTTTGCCACCGCCAATCAAAATGTAACACCAGCTAACTACACGCATTGGGATGCAGTGGGCTATACCTGGGCCGATCCCTATCGTGGAGACCGCATCAACAATGTAATTAATAGTAGTCAAAAAATAAGCATGGAGGATATGGCCAAACTTCAAACCGATCCCTATTCTATACCTGCCTTTGAACTAGTGCCTTTCTTAAAAAATATTTCATTGAATGATGCCTCTTCTATGGAAGCAAAAAATTATTTAATGAATTGGAATTACACCCTTGACAAGAACAGCATTGCAGCAGGTATATATGTCATGTGGGAAAAGCAAATTTCTTTAGCGGCCAATAAATATTTTGTACCTCAAAAGGCGCAGGGTTTAATTAGTATGCCGCTGAAAAAAATAATTGAACAAGTAAAAAATCCCTTGAATCATTTTGGAACCAATCAACAAGAGGCAGCCACCCAAAGAGATGAATTTTTAAAAACTTGTTTTGATCAAGCAGTAGTCAATTTAAAAAATAAATTAGGCAACAATATGACTAGTTGGCAATATGGACAAACCAAATACAAGCATGTTACCTTAGAACATCCCTTGGCCAATTTGGTAGAGGCGAAGATGCAAGCAAAACTAAATATTGGGCCAGCGCCAAGAGGTGGCAATGGCCAAACTCCAGGCTCTACGGGTAGTGCAGACAATCAAGTAAGTGGCGCTAGCTTTAGAATTTTAGTTGATACCAAGGATTGGGACAAAGCTTTAATGATCAATACCCCAGGACAATCAGGCAATAGTGAAAGCCCATTTTATAGTAACTTATTTTCCACTTGGGCCAATGACGGCTATTTTCCTGCTTATTATTCTAAGCCACTTATTTTAAAAGCAGCTACAGAACAATGGCAATTGAATCCACGTTAATTAAAAAAAATCTCCTATGAAAAAATTCGTTTATCTAAATTTTATTTGCTTAAACATCTTATTGATTGCTTGTAACACTAAAGATAAGGGCCTAGGGAAATGGGAGGTCTATGGTGGTGGTAAAGAAAACACCAGGTATTCCGGATTAACAGAAATCGACACCAACAATGTAAAAACCTTAACCAAGGCCTGGGAATTTCATACGGGGGATTCTGGACAATACACGCAAATGCAATTCAATTCAATTGTAGTCAATGATTTATTGTACGCGATTTCTCCTAAGTTAAAATTAATTGCCTTGAATGCGGCCACAGGTGTTCAAAATTGGGTATTCGATCCATATGACATCAATAACAATGAGTATAAAGGAGCTGGTTATTTTGCAATGAATGTTTGTAGAGGTGTTACTTATTATGCAGATGAAAAAACCAAAAGATTGTTTTATGGTGCTGGCTCCAACTTATATTGTATCGATGCCATCACTGGAAAGCCCATTCAAGATTTTGGCAATGCTGGCAAAATTGATTTGCACAATGATCTTGGCAGAGAAGTACAAGATTTATATGTAGCCATGACCAGCCCTGGCATCATCTATAAGGATTTAATTATTTTAAGTACAAGGGTTGATGAAGGGGCTGCTGCAGCACCTGGTTTTATCAGGGCCTATGATGTACATACAGGAAAATTGCGTTGGATATTTCATACCATTCCACAACCAGGAGAATTGGGCTATGAAAGCTGGGACGACAAAGAGGCTTGGAAACATATGGGTGGTGCCAATGCATGGGCTGGCTTTAGTATGGACGAGGCCAAGGGGATTGTGTATGCACCTATTGGTTCTGCTTCCTATGATTTTTATGGAGGCAAACGTTTAGGCGATAATTTATTTGCTAATTCTGTATTGGCTTTAGATGCAGCCACGGGCAAAAGAATCTGGCATTATCAAACCGTGCATCATGATGTTTGGGATAGAGATTTACCCACCGCACCAGCACTAGTTACGATTACAAAAGAGGGTAAAAGAATTGAAGCCATTGCACAGCCTACTAAATCTGGTTTTGTATTTTTATTGGATAGACTTACAGGTAAACCCATTTATCCTATCGAAGAAAAGCCAGTGCCGCATATCTCTGAATTGTTAGGAGAAAAATTATCACCCACGCAGCCTTGGCCAAGTTTTATTGAACCCTTCGCAAGACAATCTTTAACGGAGAAAGATTTGAATCATTTTATTCCAGATAGTTCTTATGCGGATATTAAAGCAAGATTGGCCAAAGTAAATTCTGGTTTTATTTTCAATCCTACTTCCAAAAAAGGTACAGTAATTTTTCCTGGATTTGATGGCGGTGCAGAATGGGGTGGCCCAGCTTTTGATACCACTACTGGTTTATTGTATGTGAATGCCAATGAAATGCCTTGGATCTTAACCATGATTGACAATAAAAATGAAGCGCCAAAAAAACAAACCAATGAAATGGCAGGCAAAAGAATTTATATGAACAATTGTGCGGCTTGTCATGGTCTAGAGAAAAAAGGATCCGGAAATTATCCTACATTGATAGGGGTAGATAAGAAATATACCAGTGCTAGTTTTACTGAATTGATTGCAGCCGGAAGAAGAATGATGCCCTCTTTCAAGCGCTTAAAAAAAGAAGAAGTGGAAGCCTTGTCTACTTATGTTTTAGATTTAAAAGAAAAACAAAAATTAACTTATGTAGCACCAGTTCAAATTGAGGATCCTTATTGGAAGATGGCTTATACTTCAACTGGGTACAATAAATTTTTAACCAAGGAAGGTTATCCAGCAGTAACCCCACCTTGGGGCACATTGAATGCCATTAATTTAAATACTGGAAAAATTGTATGGAAAGATACCTTAGGTGATTATCCAGAATTATTGGCTAAAGGCATTCATTCAGGTACGGAGAATTACGGAGGGCCTGTAGTCACTGCTGGAGGATTGTTATTCATTGCAGCCACCAAGGATGGTAAGTTCAGGGCATTCAATAAGTACAATGGAAAACTACTTTGGGAAACTACCTTGCCAGCACCTGGTTTTGCAACACCCACAGTATATAGTTATAAAGGCAAGCAATACATCGTCATCGCTTGCGGCGGCGGAAAATTAGGAACGGCTTCGGGGGATGCTTATGTTGCTTATGCACTTCCTTAATCTTCTAGTTTTATTTTTTAAATCGAATCAGGTATTCAGAAATATAAACCGCTGTATCCTTGGTTTGGTCTTTATAAAATAATCTTGCTTTTTCGCCCAAATTAAAAGTGGTTAATTTTTTTACTACTGCATTTGGATCTCCAATGGGTTGCAAGGCAGGATACCATAATGTACTACCCGGTTTAGTTAAAAGCAGTTCCGGCACTGTCCAGTTTTGCGATGTGGTTTCGTCCAGTACTTCATTTTTATTGAAAGAGATATAAATGCTACTGCCTTTCCAAGAAGCACCTTCTGCTTTGGCCATCAACATCACCCATGATTTTAAATAATTATTCCAACTAACAGAAGGCCCCCAATAATATTTACTGTTTAAGTTGGAACTTGGACCGCCTCCAGCGGATGAAGGTATTTGAATGGATTGTATCGGTTGTCCAATTCCATCATACTGCGCTGCATAGTTTTTTCCATCCCATCTTTTGGCTTTGCCATTGGGCTGGTCTAAATCAGCTAATTTAATTCTAGCCATACTAATGCATTGACCTGCTTGTTCTTTTTTAGTATCATAAGTGAGTGAATCATATTTTCCAGCGTAACCATACTCACCATAAAATATATACAAATAATCACCACTGGCTACTGCAGAAGGATCTCCAACGCCACCTGCAAAAGTCACTGAATTATTGTAAGGTTTTAAAATCATTCTTTCTTGGTTGTCTTCTAAAACAATGCCTTTGTTTTCCCAGCTATGTCCTCCATTGGTAGATTTCATGATGCCAATTCTACAAACAGCAGCAGGTGTTTTAGCGCCCGTTAAGCCTTGTGGCCAATTTTTATTGATGTAGCCTTTTCCGGTGGCTTCATTGTAGGGAAAGGTTTCTGGATAATTTTCGTTGTGGTATAAGGCGTACAATGTTTTTCCAGTAGCATCTTTTTTATCTTGATATACTGTTTCAAACCAAACAGCGCCATGCAAGCCCAGGGCAGTTGGGGCCACATTCGGTGGCATCATGGGCGGAACAAATTCATGGAACTTTCTATTAAATACTTCTTCTACTGTTTTCCCCTCTGCAAATTTTAATTCATTGGAATAACCCCAAAGTGGGTCTTCTCCATATTTTCCCGGAAAGATGCGAAAGGTATCGCACACCCATACTTCGGCCATATTACAATCCACAAAGGATTTAAAATAAATGGGACTTGATTTTGTCAATTCAAAATTTTCGGACAGGGCCTCCTTTTTTTCTGTACACATGGTAAAAAAAGGAAGTAGTAATGCTAGATTTTTTAGATATTTAAGCATAATGGAAATTTATTGATGGTGTATATTGGCAAGTAGCTTTATTCATGCCCTATATTAACATAAATTAATCATTTTTCTCAAATCATCTACCATTTTTACATTAATTTGCATCCTTATTTAGCATATTAATTTTTATAATATTATGGAGGAGCAAAAAAAGAAAAAACAAGCCAATATTCGTAAGGTAGTGATTAGCACTTTATTAGTCGTAGCGCTTTATTTTGGTGGTAAAAAAGTAGTCTTTTCAATAACGCATGAAACCACGGATAATGCACAAATTGAAACTTCCATTGTGCCAGTATTGACTAGAATTGGCGGCTATGTAAAAACCATTGCCATCAAAGATTATGATTCTGTGGGCCAAAATCAATTGGTGGCAGAAATTGATGATGCAGAATTGCAAATGCAATTGGAAGAACAAAAAGCAGATTTACAACAATCATCTGCAGAAGTATCCAATGCTAAAGCGCAATTAGACAATGCCATCTTATCTTTAAAAAATAATAAAGGGGTGATTGATTTAAGAACCATCAAACAAAAAAAATCTACCAACGATTTAACCCGCGATCAAAATTTATTTAAAGAACAAGCCATTACAAGAAAGCAATTGGAAGAAACAGAATATCAATTGTCTTCTGCCAATCAAGAGTTGAGCAATGCACAAACCGAATTAGCAACTGCCAACAATAAAATTACCGTCTTAAGAGAAAACGTGAACAGAACCTTGGCGATGATTGATATGAAGAAAACTAAAATTAAAGAGACCGAATTAAAATTGTCGTATACCAAGATCATCACACCTAGTGCTGGTAAAATTGGAAAGAAGAATATTAATATCGGACAATTTGTACAAGCAGGTACGCCTTTGTTTTCTATCGTAAATGACAGTAGCTATTGGATTGTAGCCAATTTCAAAGAAAGTCAATTGGAAAGTTTACAAGAAGGTAAAAAAGTAAACATTCGCTTAGATGCCTTTGCAGATCTAGCTATAGAAGGTACCATAGTAAGCTTAAGTGATGCAACAGGTGCAAAGTTTTCATTACTACCTCCAGATAATTCAAGTGGAAACTTTATCAAGGTCACCCAAAGAATTCCTGTTAAAATAGCCATCAACAATCAAGCTGCTTTTAAAAATAAATTAAGAGCAGGAATGAGTGTATTTATCACCGTTGACAAATAGTTTGAATGGCAGCGCTTAAAGGCTTAGCAAGAACCATCATTGTAATTACCACTGTATCAGCTGCCATTATGGAGTTGATCGATACTTCTATTGTAAATGTTGCTCTAAATGATATTTCTGGAAGTTTAGGCGTAAGCATTGAAGATGTGAGTTGGGTGATTACTGCTTATGCAATTGCCAATGTAATCATCATCCCATTAACAGGGTTTTTAGCAGAATATTTTGGCCGTAAAAATTATTACATCGTATCGATGATCATTTTTACAGTGGCTTCTTATTTATGTGGCCAGTCTGATAGTTTAATTGAATTAATTATTTGGAGATTTGTACAAGGTATAGGTGGCGGTGCATTACTGTCTACTTCACAAGCCATTTTATTTGATGCCTTTGAGCCCAAGGACAGACCCATGGCAGCAGGTTTATTTGGTATGGGTATTGTACTCGGTCCCACCTTGGGCCCCACTTTAGGAGGCTGGATTATTGAGCATAATAGCTGGCCTTTAATTTTCATGATCAATATTCCTATTGGTATTATTGCCACTTTTTTATCCTTCACTTTTATTGACAAAAAAGAAGGGGAGGGCAAGGGCAAGGATGCCATTAAGATTGATTATACCGGTATTATGCTGCTCATGGCAGGCATTGGATGTCTGCAATATGTTTTGGAAAGAGGGGAATCCGAAGAATGGTTCAATAGTGAAACTATTCGTTATTGCTCCGGGATTGCGGTATTGGGGTTGATTTCCTTTGTCTTGTATGAGTTGAATATCAAGCAACCGGCAGTGAATTTAAGGGTATTGAAAAATCGAAATCTAGCCTTTACTACCATCTTTACATTTGTAGCAGGTTTTGGTTTATTTACTTCGGTATTTGTTTATCCAGTACTAGCGCAAAGAATCATGGGCTATACTGCATTTGAAACGGGCATCTCCTTATTACCTCCCACATTAGCGGGTGTGATTATGATGCCCATTATCGGAAAATTAATGAGTAAGGGAGTAACTCCTATACCTTTTGTGATTGTAGGTTTTAGTTTGTTTTCGGTGTATGCTTTTTATAGTGCGGCCATGCCACTCGATGCTGGCAAATGGGATTTCTTTTGGCCTTTATTAATCAGGGCCTTTGGTATTTCTATGAGTCAGTTGCCTTTAATTAACCAAGCGGTAGTAGGTTTAGCCCCCAAGGATTATGCAGCGGGCATTTCCTTAAACAATATGATTCGTCAATTGGGTGGTGCATTTGGTATTGCCATGGCTAATAATTATGTAGCTAAACAGTACTTTCAACACCGTACTAATTTAATTGCACATATGCCAGCCGATGGAGCAGCTTGGCAGGAAAGGGTTACGGCGGTAACACAAGGCATTGCCTTCAAAACAGGTGATTTGACAGGGGCTAAACAAACTGCCCTTAAAATGATTGATATGTCGGTGGATAGGCAAGCCTATTATTTATCTTATTTGGATACGTTTAGGTTAGTAGGTATATTCTTTATCGTGGTGATACCACTGGTATTTTTCCTTCGAACTAGTAAAAAAATGGATAAGGCTGCAGCAGAAGCTGCAGCGGAAGCGCATTAAATATAGAGTGCTTACAATTTAAAGTAAACGAGTTATGAAAAAATTAATCTTATTGTTCTTAGTCGTGTTGCATTTCACCAATGCCCATGCTCAAAATTTAATTAATGGAGAACTTAAAAATCTATTAAATCAATCTTTGACCTATTTTCCTAAAGTAAAGGAAGTGCAAGAAACAGTTCAAATGGCCGAAGCTAAATTGGCATTGACGCAATTGAATAAATATCCAGATTTGACATTAGATGCAAGCTATGCTTATATGCAACCCAAAATTGAAGTTCCCTTTGGCGATAAAACTTTTCAGTTTGCACCAGAGCACAATGTTTCTGGGGCTTTAAATGGATCCTATACTTTATTTGATTTTGGTCGCTTAGCGGCAAATATTGAAAAAGCAAAACTTGAAGTACAAACTTCTAAACATGTGGCAGAACAATTAAAACACAGTTTGTTTTTTCAAATAAGCCAATTGTATTATCAAATCATTTATGCAAAAAAAGCCATTGACATACAAAATGAAGTGGTTGCCTTGTTGACTGAAAACAAAATTGTAGTGGAAGCGCAATTGAAAAATGGCAATGCCATCCAATTAGACCTGTTGACCATTCAATCTAAGATTGACAATGAAAACAATCGCAAAATAGACCTAGAGACCAACTTGAAAAAATTATTCAACCTATTAAATTATGCAACAGGTGTGAACAAGATTCAAGAAGGACAACTATCCATCGCGCTTAAAAATTATAGTTTTGATGAAGCCTTGCAAATTGCGATCCAAAAAAATCCAAGCTTGGCCATTGCTAAAGAAAAAGTGAATCTGTCCAAAGCAGAAGTGGCCATTGCTAAATTATACAAACAGCCATTGATCGGCTTAAAAGCAAGTGTGGGTTCTAGAAATGGTTATTTACCTCAGATCAATGACCCTCGTTTTAATTACAATGCGGGCATAGGTTTTTCTATGCCTTTATTCAATGGAGGAAAGATTAAGCAACAAATTAAGATACAAGAAAGAGCCGTTGCTTTAAATGAAACTGGCGTGACTGCTCAATTGCATGACTTTGAAAAAGACATACAATCAGCCTTAATTGATATAAATAGTAATGAACGTAGAATAAAAAATGCAGCTTCTCAAATTGAGCAAGCTGCATTAGCACAAAAACTAAGTGTAAGTAAATTAAAGAATGGTACCACTACCCCTATTGAACTAACTTCCACCAATGCAGATTATCAAAGGGCTTTATTGAATCAATTACAATATGAATATCAACTTTGTAATGCGCAATTGGAATTAGTTAAATTAATGGGTATTGATTTGGTCGATTAAAAATCGGCATAATCACGGGCACTCATTAATACAGTTTCGTTTCTGTTCACAGATTTTAAATACTCCTGGGCTACAGATATTTTTTTCCAAACTGCATCTGCACCAAAAGCTTTCCAATGGTCATTGCGGTCATCCATATTGTTAAAGCTGGTCATGTAAATCAAGTTGGGCATTCTGCTACCAGCAATTACTTTAGAATAAAAAATAGCGTTAAATTTAAGACGCTCAAATAAAGGCACTTCTCCACCTTCATTAAACATATGCACTTTTCTTAAGTGCAAATTTTCGGTAGCGCTTTCATAACTTCTATATTCATACACACGGCTGCTAGATTTAGTTAGGCTTGACTTGGTCACATAATTAGGTTGAAATTTAAAAGCCCTAGTTAATATTTTTTCAATTCTATTGTAAGGCAAACTGCTGTCTCCCATTTCTAAATGAATGACTGGGTCCTTACCCATAGGATCTAGTTTTTCAATTTTCTGATCCAATACATCTAATTCATCAATTGTTTTTAAGGGAATCCATACGTATAAACGCTTATCTGTTGCAGTGTCATTGTCTAATGGAGCAAACACACCCACTTTTGAAATGCTGTTCTGATGTAAATAAGGTAGGTAGGTATTTTTTAAATACGCATCTATGTTGGCAATTTGAGTAGGCGTAGAACAATGGTAAATTTGAATGATATAAAAGTCGCGGGTTGGACTTTTAGGAACGTTGGCGAAACTTACCAATAAGACAAAAGCACCTACCAAACTAAGTAGTAATTTTTTCATTGTAGTAAAGGGTTAATTTTTTAATGTTACCAAATTTAGTGCTTAACTAGCTTAAAATAGGCTAATGGTATATTTTTTGTTCAAATCTAATGGATAGATTATATTTAAATATAATTTATAAAAACATGCAAAAATCAAAATCTGATCTAATTCCTTTTGTATTAATTACTTGCTTGTTTTTTTTATGGGGTTTTGCCCACAATTTGGATCCCATATTAATCCCACATTTAAAAAAGTCATTTACCCTAACTACTACTCAGTCTACCTTGGTAGATTCCTCGGTTTTTGTGGCTTATTTTTTTATGGCTTTGCCTGCTGGCTATATTATGAAAAGATGGGGCTATAAAACAGGCATCATTGCGGGTCTTTTATTATTTGCTGTAGGTTCATTTCTGTTTGTACCTGCGGCTAATAACCAATCTTATAATTACTTCTTGTTTGCCTTATTTGTAATTGCCTGTGGTTTAACTATATTAGAAACAGCGGCTAACCCTTATGCTTCTTCATTAGGCGACCCTAGTACTTCTACCCAAAGACTCAACCTAGCGCAATCCTTCAATGGATTAGCCGCTGCCTTGGCACCAGCCATTGGGGCAAGAATAATCTTAACCAAGGGCTATACTAGTGAAGAATTAGCCACTATGACGGCTGCTGCGCAAAAAGCAGCTTTAGCAACAGAGGCCTACACGGTTAAAACACCCTATACCATTTTAGGCATTATACTTTTATTTATAGCCTTCTTGTTTTTTAAAATCAAGCTACCAGATATTAGAGATAATAATGCGATTAGTCAAAACCAAACTATTTTAAAAACTTTCAGGCATAGCCATTTAAGCTGGGCCGTAGTGGCACAATTTTTTTATGTAGGTGCACAGGTATGTGTTTTAAGTTTATTTATTTTATATGCGACACAGTCGGCACAAATCTCTGAAATACAAGCTGCGGATTATTTAAGTATGGGGGGCCTTGCTTTTTTAGTAGGCCGCTTTTTAGGTACGGCTTTAATGAAATATTTTACGCCTAGACATTTATTAACTTCTTTTGCTATGGTATGTGTAATATTATGCTTGATAGCTATTTTTGGTAAAGGAATGATGACCATTTATGCCCTAATAGGCATCTGCTTTTTTATGTCTATTATGTTTCCCACTATTTTTTCCTTGGGCATCCAACAACTTGGTCCAGACACAGAGATGGCCAGCAGCTTAATCGTGATGTCCATTGTTGGGGGTGCAGTACTTCCCAGAATTTTTGGATTGATCAGCGATGCCTCAGGTAATATACAAATGGGGTATGTAGTTCCACTCATTGCTTTCGCAGTAGTAGCCTATTTTGGATGGAAGGGTAGCGTTATTAAAAAAGTATAATATAGAAAGATTATAAAATAGCAGAAAATAAGCGTTTAGTAAAAAAATTAACTAATCTTATACTACTTTAATAATTTTATTAATGCTTATATACTTTTCCGTCTTTCATTACAAAGTCAACATTTTGTAAAGCGTTAATGTCTTTAGTGGGATCTTTTTTTAAGGCAATGATATCCGCAAAACTACCTTCTTTGATTTCTCCTATTTTTCCTGGCATACCTAAAAGTTCGGCAGCTGTAGTAGTAGCAGTTTGAATGGCTTGCACAGGACTTAATCCCCATTCTACAAAATAGGTAAAGTCTTTGGCTTGAGCTAAGTTCCAATCATAACCGCCAATATCAGTACCATAAGCCAATTTCACACCCATTTTAATGGCCTTTTTAAAAGTAGCTTGAATAGACTGTTGAAAATATAAGTTTATTGGACTTCCTAGTTTGGCTCTTCCTTCTGCAACAAATTCATTCACAAATAAAGTAGGGCACCAATAAATTCCTTTCTCAGCCATTACACGCATGCATTCCTCATCCATACCACTTCCATGCTCAATAGTGGAAGCGCCTGCATTGATGGCAGCTAAAATACCATCTCTAGTCATGGCATGTGCCGCTAATTTTTTTCTACTGGTGATGGTTTCATCGCCAATTGCTTTTATTTCTTCTGTGGTGAAATTAGGAATTGACCTAAAGGATCCATCTGCTAAACGGTAATAACCACGGTCTGCATAAATTTTAATCCAATCAGCACCTTGTTCTATTTGTTGTCTTACTGCTCTTCTGGCTTCATCTGCGCCAGTGATTTCGATGACACCTTTTGGAAGATGTAATTCCCAAGCATAATCTGATGCTTTAATTGGGTAATGCCCAGTGGTGTTCATAGCTAAAGTAGAAACAATCATTCTTGGACCGCTAATGACTCCTCTATTGATGGCTTTTTTAAGATCCACATCGGCAAATCCAGCAGCCTCTGTACCTAAATCACGAATGGTGGTAAATCCATTCATCAATGCTTTTTCGGCACTTTTGGTAGCTCTAATGGTTCTATAAGGAATGGACTCCTTTAACGCTTGTACATCATAATCTTCTGAAGTGATGTCGCCTTGCAAAAGCACATGGGTATGACAATCGATCATGCCTGGCATGACAAAATAATTACTTAAATCTATGGTAGAGTCTGCAGGCAATAAACTCGCACTAATAGATACGACTTGATTGCCTTTGATTAAAATATTTTGTTTTTCAGTGACCATACCTGTTTTGCTGTCCAATAATTTACCACACTTAATGAGGATGGTTTTTTGAGCAGACAGATTCAAACAAACAAAAACAGCTAAAGTAAAAACTAAATAACGCATATATATTTTTTTAAAAATTTTAAACCCCGTTCAGTTTAGTATTCGGGACTATAATAGTATAACAATTTATTAAAGAATTTGTTTTTTGTGTAACCAATCCTTCAATAAATTTGGCCAATACACCTCACTGGTGGGGTTTTTCATCCCAAAACCATGGCCCCCTTTTTCATACAAATAAATTTCGGCAGGCACTTTGTTCATTTCAAGGGTTTTTGCATAAATAGTTGAATTGAGCACAGGCACTGCATCATCGTCCTTGGCGTGTACCAAAAAGGCAGGAGGTGAATAAGTATTGATTTGTTCTTCGTTACTAAAATAATGAATGGCTTCCTCGGTCATCACTGGCCCAATAAGACTATTTCTAGAACCGCCATGACCAAAATTTTGAAAACTAATTACTGGATAAATAAGAATTTGAAAATCGGGTCTTAAAGATATATTTTCAGGGTTACTAATTTTTACATCGGCATAATGCGTAGCTAAGCTTGCTGCTAAATGTCCTCCTGCGGAAAAGCCCATGACCCCAATTTTTTTGGCATCAATGCCCCAATTGGCTGCATTCAATCTGCACAAATACATAGCCTGTTGTACATCTTGCAAAGGTGCAATGGTTTTATCTATTTGATTGTCTGCATTGGGTATGCGATATTTTAAAACCAGCGCGTTGATACCAATACTATTGAAAAATTCAGCCACATCTGCGCCTTCATGACCAGCAGCTAAAATATAATAGCCACCACCAGGACATATAATCACACAGGGTCTTTTTTCATTGTCCTTAACTGCTCTATAATATTGATAAGTAGGCGTAGAAACTTTTTCAATGATCAATATCCCAGATTGTGTATTGGAGGCTTCTTGGTTTTCATGTTTTTTTTCGTTGGGCGTTACAGTGTACAAGGGTTTGAATTGTCCCATAGTCATGTTCATTTTAAAAAAAATTAATACAAGCAACAAGCAAATACGATGAGTTCTTTTCATAAAATTTATTTTGAACCTTGAATTAACAAACTAAAAAAGTGAATCCCTTTTTGAAAATCAGTAACCAGCATGCGTTCATCAATGCCATGGTAACCTTTGCCATTGGTAATAGGTGTGAAATTGATTACCCCGTCACTCACTTCTCTATAATTTCTAGAATCAGAAGCGCCTAACATAACCATGGGTGCTACAATCACATCATCTACAACAGCAATGATGGCATTCTCTACTCTTTTAAAAGCCTTACTGTTAATGTCTGTGGTAGGGGAAGGCATGGTGCTATAATTGTGATAGTAGGTAATTTTGATATTGGTATCATTCACTGTTTTTTCTACAAAATTGTAGACGTCTTTCTGTGTTTCACCAGGTAAAATTCTACTGTTCACATAGGCGGTTGCATAAGTTGGAATCACATTATCTCTAACACCACTATTAAGGATAGTGGGCACAATGGTGGTTCTTACCATGGCATTGCTGCTAGGTGCATCAGACATTGAACTCAAGACTTGTTTTTCAAAAAGCCATAAGTTGGACAAAGCCATTTTTTTACCAAAATTTTCTGTGTAACTACTTACTCTTTCTAAATAAGCTCTAATGGGCGGTGTTAATTTGGCAGGCATTTGATTTTGTCTCAATTGATACAAGCCTTTGCTCAAGATGTCTATAGCAGTACTTTTAGCTGGTATAGATGAATGTCCACCTGCAATTTGAACAGTTAAAATTAAAGTGACATAGCCTTTTTCTCCTACGCCTATAGAGGCGATGGGTCTTTTCACCTCTTTCATGTCTTCTGTAGAAATTTCACCACCTTCATCTACTACAATGTCAAATCTTTGGTTTTTAGATTTAAAGTATTTCACCACTGCAGTAGCCCCTTTGCCGCTAGATTCTTCATCAGCGCCAAAGCAGAGTAAAATGGTTTGTTTGGGTTGAAATCCTTTAGCCAATTGAGCTTCAGCCGCTTCTAAAATTTCAATCATACTGGATTTATCATCAATCACCCCTCTGCCCCAGATATATCCCTCTTTCACTTCTCCACCATAAGGAGCGGCATGCCAAAGTTTCACCGCAGAAGCTTCAACCGGCACCACATCGTAATGTGCCATTAAGACCATGGGTAAAATACTAGTATCGGTTCCTTTCCATTCGTAGATATAATTGAAACTATCTACCACGGTGCGTGGTAAATTTTTATGTACTAAGGGATAAGATTTTTCTAAAAATTTTCTATAGGCAAAAAAAGTAGCGGTATCAAATTCATAAGCATCATTGGGCGTTTCCGTTTTAATTTGAATAGCCTCAGTCATGTGCGCAATGGCTTCTTTGGTCAAAGGCGTTAATTCACTACTTTTTTGATGCGCACCCGGGGTATTGGATAAAGTTTTAAATAAAACTATGCCAACAATGGCTAGTAAAACAACTCCAATAAATACCGCAATTTTTTTCATAAAAATATTTTTAATTATAATCTGTAATATACGAAAACTAAGCTATAAAATAAAAGCGCCCCTAGTGGTTACTAGAGGCGCTTTTGGGAGCAAAGGAGCATTTTTTATTAAAAACCTCTTCTTTTATTCATTTCAAAGCGAATTTTATTTAAGAATTCCCTTTCTATTTTTAAAGCATCATTGACTCTGTCATCCGATTTTAAAATAGGCTTTAAATCGGTTTTGTACTTTTTTCTAGCTACTAAGATGGCTTCTTGAAATAAGATTTCATCTTCGGATTTAGTTTTGACAATCTCTTTGATTGCTTTATTGTATTGCTCATACACAGGCCAAAAAGATTCAGCTTCACTAGGAGTTAATTCTAGCTTTTCAGTAATGAATTGAATTTTAAAAACCTCAATACGTTCTTTGCGATCTTTTCTGTCTTCTCCTTGCATCCGAGGACCTCTTCTTTCAAACATTTCTTGGTCATCTTCTGGTGGTGGCGGTGGCGGAGGTCTTCGATTTGGACGAGGTTGCGCGTAGGCATTCATCAATAGTAAACCAAATAAGCCTAATAGAAATATTCTTTTCATATAAAATTATTGAATGATTGCTTTTTGTATTTCTTTAATTTCAGATTCTCTTAATTTTTCAAGTGAAGCATTTTCTTTTTTTATTACATAGTCGTAATCTAATTCTGCAATGGCTTCATTGTTGCTGACATAACTTTTCATTTCATCTATCGAAATCTCTTGAATAGAAACAGTTGCTGTTTTTGCTTTATTGGCAGTATTCAATAAATAAGTTCCTGCAACAACCAAAATAAAAGTGGCGGCTACAGCAATTTTTGCATAGGGCTGTAAAAAAAATATTTTAAACAAGGAAGGTTTTGTATGATTATTTTTCTCCATTTGAATACGCTGCATCAATCTATCTGGGAAAGATTCAAAATAATTAATTGGCGCATCCGTATTGGTTGAATTAAATCGATTCAAATGATCTTTTTCTATCATAGATTCAACCCATTGCTGGTCCTGCTTTAGTAAATCCTTGTCTGTCTGCATTTTCATTGTTTTAATTGGATGGTCTATAGGTGTTAAAGTTTAAAGCTTTTTGACAAATCGCTCAATTTTTTTTACGGCTTGATGAAAATTGGCTTTGGCGCCCCCAACAGTGGTACCCATCATGGCTGCTATTTTTTCATACTCGCAACTGTCAAAATACCTTAACATAAACACAATTCTTTGTTTTTCAGGCAGTTGTTTAATGGCGCTGTCCAAGGCAATCTGAATTTCGGTAGTTTTTGGTTCGTCGGTGCTGGCGGAGGCATTTTCATAAACGAATAAATCATCACTGGACAGCCTGCTTCCCTGCTTTTTTTGTTTTTGCAGATAATTCAATGTTTCATTGTAAGCAACGCGGAATAACCAGGTGGTGAACTCACTTTCCATTTTAAACCCATCTAATTTATTCCAAACCTTAATCCAAACTAATTGAGCGATGTCATCTGCATCTGCGTGTTCCAAGACCATTCTTTTGATTTGATAATAGACTTTTTGCTGATGCTTGCGCATGAGTTGAGTAAAGACCGCTTCTTTGTCGATGGTTTGCTGAAATTGTATAATAAGCTCTTGGTCGCTTGACATAGAATGCTAATTTAGACAATACTTCGTGAACTCGCTTAAGATTTTAAGCAAACTATATATTTAGCAATTTCAAAGCTTTCCGTATAGGGCAAGCATAAAAAATGCCATCTCTTTGATGGGAGATGGCATCTAAAAAATTATTGCTAGCTATTTTTTAGCGGCTTCTAATTTATGAAAGCTGGTATAAGAAACTAACAATAAGCCAAAAAACACGATGGCCATGATGGTATTGCCCATGGGGTCACCCACCGAAATATGTGCGTTAGCCGCAGTTAAGTACATGATGCCAAAACCAACATAGGCCCATTCTTTAAACCTAGCAGGCACTGCAGGAACAATTAATAAGACCAAACCTATCAGTTGTCCAATACTTACTTCTATGCCAAGGTAACGAGGTATGCCCAAGTGGGTGGCTCCATCAATGGCCATTTTTGAATTCATAAAAATAGCTGTAGAAGCAAATAAGCAAATAATAGTTGTGGTGATCCAATAAATAATCTTAGTTGTTTTCATTACTATATTTTTTGGTTTGATAATAAATTATATATTTTCAAATTCTCCTCTGTTGGTATTTTTGGTTACTTTGCCTGCTTCAAATATTTTCCCATTCATGGCAATAAAAACACCAATAGGTAAAACCTGAACAAAAGCAAGCGCACTCCCTAAATTAAACATTCCATCAGAACTACCAAATTTATAGGGCACCATGGCCCCTGTTAACACAATAGTTTTATTAGGACAATGTTTAGACAAATAAGAGGCGGTATTGGTCATGGTATCGGTGCCATGTGTAATTAAAATTTTGCTTGCAGTTGTTTCATTGCAAGCATTGGCAATCAACTGCCTATCTGCCTCTTCAAAGTCTAAACTATCTTTTAGCATTAAAGTATGAATGGATAAATCCAACCTACTTCTACCCAGGGTGAGCATTTCAAACAAATGTGTTTCATTAAAATACAAGGTCCCATTTAGTTCGTTGTATTCTTTGTCAAATGTCCCCCCAGTAATAAACACTTTAATTGCTGCAGACATGCTTATTTATTTTTGACGAAAGTTATCTCCAATAAAAGAAAGTGCATCAATGATGCCTGTTCTCCAATAAGTCCAATTATGACTACCGTCCCTCATTCTAAATTCATGTGGTACTTTCTTATTGGTCAAGGCGATATGTAATTCTGCATTGCCTATGGTTAAAAAATCATCGTCTCCGCAATCAATCCAATATTTTACAGTAGACAATTCCTTTAATGTTTTTTTCTCAATGATGCCCATTGGACTATTGGCCATCCAAGAAGCAGTTAATCTTTCTTTTCCTTTTAAATTGCTACCCATGGCGCTTCCAAATAAGGTATTGTACATATTTTCAGGTAAGTTCACAATGTCATTATCTGTCCAAACAGCGGCACTTAAAGGAGCCGCCGCAGTAAATAAATTAGGATATTTTAAAGCATAAATCAAAGCCCCATAACCACCCATGGAAAGACCTGCAATGCCTCTGTATTTTCGCTCAGCTTTTACTTTATATGTTTTTTCAATATGCGGAATTAATTCTTTGATGAAAAAATCTTCATAGTTCATCGATCCATCTGCTGCATTAATGTAAAAGCTGGTAAATCCATCCGGGGTAACAATAATCATTGGAGGCATTTTACCATTGGCGATACCTTCATCTGCCAAACGATTGATTTCTCCAAATTGAATCCATCCATCATCTGCGTCTCCGTATCCATGTAATAAATAAGTGACCGGATAGGCGCGCTCACTCGTATTGTAGTCACTTGGCAAGTAAATAGAATAATGTACTTCTTTATTTAAAATAGCACTTTTAATGACTTGTTTTTCTTTCACTATACCTTGTGCAAAAAGTCCGATGGTAAAAGAAAAAATAAATAAAATAACTAGTTGAATTTTTTTCATAAAACTATTTTTAAATTTCTAAAATGTTGAATTAATAAGTATCGTCGTTGATTTCTAACCAATAGCCATCTGGATCTTGCAACCATATTTGATGGATGCCATCGGGGCGGGTAGTAATGGTATTTTTATTTCCACTGACATCTTCAAAAGGCCAATTGGCTGCTCTTAATTTTGCAATAAATACATTAAAATCAGGCTCGGTATAACAAGTGTGTTGATTTTTATAGTACTCTTTTTTTTGCGTCGAGCCTTGTATAACATGTAATTGACTATGCTCTCCGGTTTTAAACCAAATATGTTGTCCATCATGAAATGGTTCTGGTATCGTTTCGAGGCCAATAATTTTTGAATAAAATTCTGCCGTTTTATTCATATCAATCACAAAAACCGCAGTATGGTTGATGTGCACTTTGGTAGTTTTATTTTGTGCATGTATGTTTAAAGCAAAAAATAAACAAAACAGGGTGTAAATGGTTTTCATAGTACGATTCGTTTTTTGTAATTCCAAGATACTAAAAACAAATTGTCAAGATTGAATTATTTTATGGATGCTTTGGTGGATGGCCAAACATGTCATGCTTGTCTAAATTGTGGTTGTCGCCAATGGCTTCTGATTGAATTAATGTACCTATCATTTTTGGACTGTTGGTCGTACTATTGGCTTTATAGGCAATAGGTCCAATAACATTGAGCGCCTTACTCAATAAGGTTTCCGAAGGATCTCCCAATAACTTAAAAGGCAATAGATTGTCTGATACTTGAATATTGGGTAAAAATCCATTCACGGTTCCATAATCAGATTGGTCTAAAGAATTGGCAATTTTAAAAGTTATGGGTTGAAGCCCATAGTTCCATCTTTTTTTATCATCGGTGATGGTAAAGGAGCCTACATTTTTTCCATAAGTATGGTCCCCCACCAAGAAAACTTCCATAAATGGTTTTAAATTATTGATGATGAGTTCACTTGCCGAAGCTGTTCCGTTGGAAGTAAGTACAAACACCCTGTTTAAATTACCAATATTGTTGGTTTCGTTTTGAAAATTGGTCACAAAGGCGCTGGTGCCATTTTGTTTGTTTAAATATTCGGTATAAGTTGCATTGAATACTTTTTTATTCATCACCTTGTTTACTCTGGTACCTAAATCTTTCACTATTAAATTGGTGAGTAGGTCTGCAGAGGCCACATAGCCGCCACCGTTGTAGCGCAAATCCACAATGAGCTCATTCACACCTTTAGATTTAAAACGACCAAATACTGCCCTTAAGCTATCATCAAAACTTGTTAAAAATTGTACATAAGCAAGGTAGCCTACTTTTTTTCCTGACCAATTAAACACCGTATCTGTAAGAATGGGGTTGGTTTGCAATTCAACTTTTGTTAGGGTTAAAGTTTTTGCATTGCTAGAAAAGGCATTGTTGGTAAAAATGCCAAACCCTAATTTTAAAGTTTCATTTTGTAAAATATTGGAATAATTTTTAGTCGTAACAGTTTGATCATCTACAGATAAAATGATATCTCCTCTTTTCAAACCTGCATTTTCTGCAGGGCTTCCTTTTAAAACATAAGCTATGACCAAGGCCACATCGCCATCGGGTTTGGCATTGTCCACTAAAAATGCATTAATCTTCACGCCTAAAATTTTATTGACCCCATTGAGTTGATTGATTAAATTACTTGAACTACTGTCTATCCAAGAAAAACGATCTGTAGCTCCATAATCATATAAGACGGAAGTAAAATAGCTCATTGGATTTAAGTTCAGATTGGTCTTAGCAACAGCCGGCATATTGGTAGACCATAAATAATAACTACTCATGGTTTGGTGTATCCAATTGTTGACATCGGCATTGGTAGTGGTGGCAGGATTGTTTACAGCTACATCTTTTTTAGTACAAGCGCCAAGTATCAATAAAAAAAATAAAGTGTAAATAATTTTTTTACTATGCATAAGGATGGTTTCTTCCCATAAATTTACTACAAACATGGGGTAATTTTTGTTAAAATATTTTAAGAATTTTTAAAGCTATACTAAAGAAAGGTCGTTCGAAAAGCTTAATTTTACAGCGATTATTAACCCAATGCGCTAATAGAATTTTATGAAAAAATACTGGCTACTCCTTTTAATTACTTTTCAACTAAATGCTTTGTACAGTCAATCGAGCAAGAACTACCTCAAGTCGATCAATGAATGGCATATAAAAAGAGAAAATAGCCTTAAACAACCCAATGGCTGGTTAAATTTAGAAGGACTTTTTTGGTTGCACAAAGGGGTCAATAGTTTTGGTAAAGGAGAAGGTATGGACAGTAAATATGCCAACAATGAATTTCCTGAATACCTTGGTGATTTTATTTATGAAGGAGATTCAGTGCAATGGGTGAACAAAAATAGTAACAGCATCAAGATTAATAATAAAGAACAAAAAGGTACGCAAGCCATTACTGTATTTAAAGCGGAAGGGCTGGCTAAAACCATGGACTGGTCTCATTTTAGCTGGGTGGTGATCAAACGTGAAGATAAAGTAGGCATCCGATTTAGAAATTTACAAGCGGCTACTTTGACCGCATTTAAAGGGATTGATCGATTCCCTGTAGATTCTAATTGGAGGCTAAAAGCGGTACTAGTGCAACCAGAACAAAATTTATTAATGATTACCAATGTGCTGGGCCAAACAACTGCTCAAAAAAGTGCAGGCCGATTGTTGTTTACCATCAATAATAAAGAATACACTTTAGATGTAATTGATGAAGGAGGACCTAATTTGTTTATTGTATTTGGCGATGAAACAGCGGGAAAAACTACTTATGGAGCAGGACGTTTTATCGATATTCCAAAGCCAGATGCCTTGGGTAATACCGAGATAGATTTTAATAAAGCATACAATCCGCCCTGTGCTTTCACTGCTTTTGCCACCTGCCCTTTACCTCCTCCACAAAACAGGTTAAAACTAAGCATCACCGCTGGTGAAAAAAATTATGGTCATCACTAAGTAGACCATTAACTTTGGCTGGAAATGAACCATTCACCAAATACATTGGATACGATTGCTGTTATTGGCTTAGGCTATGTAGGCCTGCCTTTGGCGATTGCATTTGGAAAAAAATACAAGGTCATTGGTTTTGATATTGATGCAAGTAGAATAATAGCATTAAAAAATGGTGTAGATAATACATTACAAACTACCCCAGAAGAAATTCAAGCAGTGCAGCAATTAGAATTTACTGATCAATTAAATGAGCTAAAAAATTGTACTGTATATATTATTACAGTACCTACCCCTGTGGATGCACTCCAACAACCTGACTTAAAACTTTTATTGAAGGCTTCTGATATGATCGGCAGTATTTTAAAAAAAGGAGACTTGGTTATTTATGAAAGCACAGTGTATCCTGGTTGCACAGAAGAAGACTGTGTACCTGTTTTAGAAAAGCAAAGTGGTTTGGTTTTTAATAAAGATTTTTATTGCGGCTATTCCCCTGAAAGAATTAATCCAGGCGATAAAGTAAACACACTTACAACTATTAAAAAACTTACATCGGGTTCTACACCTGAGATGGCTAATAAGGTAGACGCACTTTATGCAAGCATTATTACAGCAGGCACTTTTAAAGTGTCTAGTATTAAAGTGGCAGAAGCGGCTAAGTCAATTGAAAACGCACAACGCGATATTAATATTTCTTTTGTCAATGAACTCGCGCTCATATTTGATAGAATGAATATTGATACCCATGAGGTATTAGAAGCCGCTGCTACTAAATGGAATTTTCTTCCATTTAAGCCAGGCTTAGTGGGTGGACATTGTATTGGAGTAGACCCATATTACTTAGCACATAAAGCAAGTAGCCTAGGCTATCATCCACAAGTTATTTTATCGGGTAGGCATGTGAATGATCAAATGAGTGCTTTTGTAACTGGTAAAATAGTTCAACTATTGACTGCCAATAAAATAAATAGTAAAGGAGCGAAGGCCTTAGTATTAGGAGTGAGTTTTAAAGAAAATTGTCCTGATATTAGAAATTCAAAAGCCTTTGAAATATATAGCCAGCTTAGTGCTGCGGGTATGCAGGTAGATGCCTTTGACCCTTATGCCAATGAGGTAGAAGTGAAGCATAAGCACGGTATTGATTTAGTGACTGCCTTAGGAAAATATGATGCGATTGTACTTGTAGTAGCCCATGATTTTTTCAAGTCATTAGATTATGCAAGCCTGAAGCGTTCAGATAAGACTATCATTTACGATACCAAGGCCTTCTTAGATAGAAGCATTGTAACGGCAAGATTATAATACTTACTGAGGATGATAAGTACGCTCTGCATTTTTAAGTACTTCGGTTTTATCTAAGGTCATTTTTTTCACTTGTTGTGCCTGATACATGGCTCGTTGGTCGGCATAATGCTTGTCTCCTTTATTAGAACTTGCGCCAAAAGTATTTACGCTTTCAATTAAGGGTAAACTACCATCTTTAGGGAAGCGAACAAATTCAATATAGGCATCACCGCTATTCATTTTTCTTTGCCCTGCACCATAGGGTTGAGTTTGCACTGCAGCTAAAACATCTGGCATTCCACCTTGTGGCCATTGCTCATCACCTCTAACTAGTCTTTGCATTTCACCTAAGCTTACATCTAGTCTCTTATAATTTTTCATTAAAAAATCATAAATGTATTGGTAGGTAGCAATGGCTTCCTGCGTGGTTAGTTGATCATCCTTTCTTCCCTTCATTAATTTAGGTATTTCATAATAAGCTAAATTATAAATCAGGGCTCCCTTACTTTCAGGATTGGTATTGTGGTCCCAATTCTTTAAAGCTTTAATAAGTGGAGACAGTGTTGGATATTTATTTTCATCTACTAAAAACATAGTATCTGCTGTAAAGCCATAAGGGAATAAAATAGTAGATGGTAATTGTCGATCAAATTTGATACGCTTTAAATCGGCGTAAGAAATTTTTTCTAGAGGGTCTATTAAGTCCTTGGCACGACGACTTCTGTTGTCATGGTATAATTCATAACCATCTTTAGGATCAAATTTTTTAGGATCTAAATTTTCATTTTCTGCAGTGGCTAAAAATGGAGAGTGATTCATGTTTATTAAATAGCCACTTTTAGGATTGGTATACTGAGGAAACTCGTTTAAAGGTTTAAACTTTGTCCAAAGTGTTGCCCTTGTATTGCCCGGTACTGTTGAATTCCAATGATAACTGGTATCTGCATTACGATAAGGCATTTTACCACTAGAGATATAAAATATAGTATCACGTTTGTCGGCATACATAATATTAAACATGGCTAAATGGTTTTGTGCCACCGCTGTTTTAAATTCAGTAAAATTAGTAGCCTTGTTCATCGCATACCATTGTTGCAAAGCACCTGCATCCATAAGGGCAGGCAAACGCATTGAAAAATATTTTCCTTCAGGGGTTTTAGCAGTAGGTCCGTATATAGAAGTATAAGCCATTTTAGAAATAGAAAAAGGGATGCCTTTAATACTTAATTTAATTTTTCTTTTTTCTAGTGCAAGCCACTCACCATCTACTTTATATAGTCCTTTATGTGCCTTGTCGGTTTCTAATTGGTAAATATCTATTTTATCTTGAAAGTTAACAGTATGTGCCCATGCTAAATTAGGAGTGGTACCATGAAAAATTAAGGGACC
>Ga0114977_10000583_pt1 | contig 24228 bp, 23 predicted proteins | sample S_130805_MF_Meta_FD_87026 | JGI IMG/M metagenome (GOLD analysis project Ga0114977, IMG submission 87026) | Freshwater microbial communities from Lake Simoncouche, Canada to study carbon cycling - S_130805_MF_MetaG | ecosystem: Environmental > Aquatic > Freshwater > Lake | place: Lake...
CCCAGATGTAGCCATCTTTGATTTCACCACCGAATGGGTCCATCGACCAATCCGCTGCGTTTACTGGAACAACATCCAAATGTCCGTGTACAACCAAGCCTGGTCGATTCTGATCCACACCTTCAATTTTCGCGACTACGTTTACTCTATTTTCACCAGTCACAATCAGCTCAGATTCAATTCCAACTTCAGCTAACTTCGCAGCTACATAATCTGCAATCGCGCGTTCGTCACCTTTTCCCTCGCCATAGTTAACGCTAGGAATCCGAATCATCTCTTGGCAGATTGAAATACATTCCGCCATTAACAGCTCTTGGTCGATAGGAAGGGGTGCCGTGTTATCTGTGCTCACTCTCCTATCTTGCCCCAATTGGGACGATGCTCGTGCGATTGGTATCGTTACGCCAGTAATTCCAACGATTTAACCGGTCCGGGTGGCGGAATTGGCAGACGCGCTAGCTTGAGGTGTTAGTTCCCGCAAGGGATTGAGGGTTCAACTCCCTTCCCGGACACGCAAAATTAATGGCCAGCAATAGCAACAACAACGAACCAACGACAATGGGAGAAACATGAAGACCAAGGGATATGCAGTTCTAGAAGCATCGAAACCACTCGTACCATTTAATTTCGATCGACGAGAACTTCGTCCAAACGATGTTGCACTTGAAATTCAATATGCTGGAATCTGTCACTCTGATATTCACCAAGCACGTGAAGAGTGGGGTCCAGCTATCTTCCCAATGGTCCCTGGTCACGAGATTGCAGGAGTAGTTAGTGAAATTGGTTCCGCAGTAACTAAGTTCAAAGTTGGCGATCGTATTGGTGTTGGCGTTTTCATCGACTCTTGTCGCAAATGTTCGTCATGCAAGGCTGGTCTTGAACAATATTGTTTAGAGGGAATGACTGGTACTTATAACGGTTACGAACGCGATGGAAAAACTGTTGCGCAAGGTGGCTATAGCAATCTATTTGTAGTCGATGCAGATTACGCAGTTTCAGTTCCCACGAATCTAGATATGGCTGGTGTAGCACCGCTTCTCTGTGCTGGAATCACGCTTTACTCACCGCTGAAAAATTGGGGCGCTGGTAAAGGCAAAAAAGTAGGAGTAATCGGACTTGGCGGCCTCGGTCATATGGGCGTTAAATTTGCCGTCGCACTTGGCGCACACACAACTGTTTTCTCACATTCACCAAATAAAGAGGGCGATGCAAAAACTATGGGAGCCCACGAATTTGTGGTGACAAAGAATCCTGATAATTTTGCAAAACTAGCTAAAGATTACGATCTGATTCTCAACACAGTATCGGCAGATATGGATTTAACTCCATTCCTAGACTTGCTAAAACTAGATGGAACTTTGGTCTTAATCGGGCTACCTGGCAAGCCTTATGAAATTAGTACGCCTTCACTTCTTGCGCAACGTCGATCTATTGCCGGTTCGATGATTGGTGGAATCGCGCAAACCCAAGAGATGCTTAACTTCTGTGGCGAGCACAATATTGTGAGCGATGTTGAAGTTATCAATCCTGATTACATTAACGAAGCCTACGAACGCACGGTTGCCAGTGATGTTAAATACCGCTTTGTTATTGACGCAGCTAAATTCTAGTTATTAATTTCTAAGCAAAGACATGTAGTGCGCCTGCGATTAATGGCGCCAAGAAGAGTGCTGGCAATAAATTCCCTACCGGCACGCTCTTTATCTTGAGCATCCGCAGTGAGATTCCAAGTAGCAAAATTCCACCTGTAGCAGTCATCGCAAGTATTTGATATTCCGGCAGGATTGCGCCAAGGCCAAAACCAACACCGGTCCAGGCGAATTGATAAATACCTACAGGCAGAGCTGAAACTGCGACTCCCCAACCGAGTGATGCTGCAAAAGCAATTGAAGTAATTCCATCGAGAATACTCTTCAGAACTAGTTGATCAATACCACTACCCATCCCATCGCTGATAGAACCAAGTATCGCCATCGGTCCAATAACAAAGAGAAGTGATGCTGAAACGAAGCCATCTACAAATGGGCTTGCACCATTAGGGTCAAATCTATTTTTCAATTTGAGTCCAACAATTTCCAACCTATTTTCTATGCCAAGGGCGCTCCCAATCAAAGCTCCGATAAGTAGCGAAGCAAGGATTGTAAGTAAGGCCCAACCTTTTGGCAGTTGGTCTGCAAAATTCTTATTCCATAGTTGTTTCAAGGCATCAGTCGCAGCCAACAAGGTTACGAAACCTAAAACGGTGGTAACGAGATCGCGCGTGTGTTCCTTGAACTTTGCGCCAGCAAATATGCCAAGAGTTGAGCCAATGAGGATTGCCGCAACATTTATTACTGTGCCAAGACCAACAAACACTGCATCCCCCATCACTAATATCGGTAGACTCTAACAGTGAAAATCCAAGATATCTGGCGTGAATTGCTTCATTTTCTCAAGCCATCGCGAACCATTCCGCACACCTCTTGGACAGCAAAGAATCGCTGGGCAGTAACACCACAGAATTTTTTCATCTTAATTTTTGGGTTAGCAATATTCGGGATTGGTGAATCCTTTTTGATTCAATCGACGATCGGAAACTCACCCTGGTCGGTCTTTGCCCAAGGTTTATCGCTCCATACGCCCCTTTCTATTGGTGAATGCACAGCTCTAATAAGTGTGGGGGTACTTGCACTCTGGATTCCATTACGAGAAAAGCCAGGTTTTGGAACTCTATGTAATATTTTGGTAATCGCACTATTTATTCAAGTAGGCGTGGACTACATTCCAGAGATACATAACAATCTGCCTTTCCAATTTCTATATTCATTATTTGGAATTGGTCTAGTCGGCGCTGGAACGGCAATCTATATAACTTGTGGAATGGGTCCCGGGCCACGTGATGGACTGATGACCTCTATCCATAAGCGAACCGGTATTCGAATTTCCAGAGCTCGGCTCTCGATAGAAGTCACAGTATTGATAATCGGTAAATTGCTAGGCGGTTCGTTAGGTATCGGAACCGCAATGTTCGCTCTCTTTATCGGCGCCGCAATCGCCACAAACCTTAACTTTGTTTCTAAGTTCGCCAATCGATCTCGCTAAAACCTAACTCGTTTAACATCAGATTCGCTCGACTAAATGGCTTGGAGCCGAAAAATCCTCGATAGGCGGATAACGGGCTCGGATGAACACTTCTTATTACCAGCTGCGGATTTAAGAGTGGTTCTACCTCCCCCGCACTTTCGCCCCACAAAATAAAAACTATTTTCTCTTTTGCTAAAAGCTTAATCACAGATTCTGTAAATTTCTGCCACCCTAAATCCTTATGTGAATTGCTAAAGCCGCTTTTAGTTGTAAGGACTCTATTTAAGAGAAAGACGCCCTGCCTGTGCCACGGTGATAGATCTCCTACAACGTTTTTGATTCCACAATCAGTTTCCAACTCCTTAAAAATATTTCGCAGCGTTGGCGGTAACTTCGACCTATCTGCATTTACACTGAAAGCTAAACCCATTGCATCTTCGGGATTTGGATAAGGATCTTGACCAAGAATGCAGATCTTTAAATCAGAAATAGGCAATTCAAATGCTCTAAAGATTCTGGAAAATTCGGGTATGAAACCATCGGGAACCTTAATGTCATTAAGTATTAGCGCTTCATCCCCTAGCGCATCTCTCCAATGTTGAGGTAGCGCCTCGTAAAGCTTCAAGCCTGAGCGTTTGCCGAATAACGATTATTGTTTACCGTAACCGTAATTGGCATCCCATAAGCAATCGTCAAATTCTCCGAAGTTATAACATCGCCAATCGGACCACTCGCAACAGCTTGCCCAGATTTTAGTAAAAGCGCATGCGTTGAGCCTGCAGGGATTTCTTCGATGTGATGTGTGATTATCAAGGTCGCAGGTGAATAAGGATCTAGGGCTAAGAGATCGAACCTCTTCAATAAATCTTCTCGGCCGCCTAAATCTAGTCCCGAGGCTGGTTCATCTAGCAATAAGATTTCAGGATCAGCCATTAGCGAACGAGCGATAAGAGCTCGCTTCTTTTCTCCTTCACTTAACGTAAAAAATTTTCGTTCTGCTAATTCTCTAACTCCGAGTGTCGTAAGCAAAGCTTGTGCCCGCGACTCATCCCATAACTCATAAGCTTCTTGCCAACGTCCAAGAACAGCGTATGCCGCAGTCAAAACAACATCTAAAACTCTTTCGTCACTAGGAAATTGTTCTATTAAAGTCGATCCCATAAAACCAATTCTCGGACGAAGTTCGAATACATCAACCGCACCAAGTCTCGAACCCAAAATATGTACTGTGCCAGTTGTTGGATGAATTTGACTTGAACAGAGCGAGAAAAGTGTTGATTTCCCAGCACCGTTCGGTCCTAAAATTACCCAGCGTTCGTTCTCGTTTACCTTCCAAGTTAGCGGCCCAAGAATAGTTTTTGAGTCGCGAACTACACTTACATTTTCTACCTGCAGAACCGGAATCACAGGGTAAAGATACCTGCAACGGCAACCTGCGAAGGTGTCGAACCGCTAATCTAGGCCAGTGAAGACGCAGCACACCGGACTAATCCTGATTTCAGGTATCGATGCGCCCGGAGTTACCCAAGCTCTCTTCGCTACTCTTAAAGAATTCTCAGTAATAATTCTCGATATCGAGCAAGTCGTTATTCGGGGTCGCTTAATTTTGACAGCTCTGATCTCTCTCGATCCTGCTCATACAAGCGCTATCGAAAAAGATTTAGTAGAAACCACGGCTAAATTGGGGCTGGATATTGCCATTGATTTCACTGATCAAGATAAGGCAGATTCTGCGAATCCGAACTTACATATCGTTGCGCTATCACAAGAGTTAAGACCAGCTGGAGTAGCTGCAATCGCGGCGAAAATCGCGGAACGAGGAGGAAATATTGAACGAATTCGTCGGACCGCCTCATATCCATTAACAGCTATCGAATTCGAAGTCACTCTTAGTTCGGGCCCAAGTGATTTGAAGGTTATTCAACGAGAGCTTGCTGAAATTGCGCGAGATAACGATATCGATATCGCTGTAGAGCAAAGTGGGCTAGCAAGACGTGCCAAACGCATCGTTCTTTTGGATATGGATTCCACTCTGATTCAACAAGAAGTTATTGATGTAATTGCCGAAAAACATAGCGTCGGCAGTAAAGTTTCGGCAATAACCGAGAGGGCTATGCGCGGTGACCTAGATTTTGCTGGTTCACTCAAAGCAAGAGTCGCACTTCTTACAGGTGCGAGCACTTCCATCTTGGAGGAAGTCAAAAAAGAGATCACACTTACTCCCGGAGCCCGCACTCTAATTAGAACTCTGCACCGACTAGGTCATAAGGTCGGCGTTGTTTCCGGTGGGTTCATCGATGTTATCGAGCCTCTCCTCAAAGAGCTCAATATAGATTTTTATAGAGCAAATAAGTTAGAGATTGTTGATAACAAGCTAACTGGAAAGATAACCGGAGAACTGATTGATAAGGGCGCAAAAGCAGATGCCCTGCGAGAATTTGCCAGGATTGAGGGTGTTAGCCTCGCACAAACCATCGCTATCGGTGATGGTGCGAACGATTTAGGAATGCTTGAGATCGCTGGCCTTGGAATCGCCTTTAATGCCAAACCTGCGGTGCGAGCCGTTGCAACTAGTTCTATTAACTCACCGTATCTAGATTCTGTACTTTACCTAATGGGAATAACACGCGAAGAGATTGAAAGCGCGGATAAAGCAGAAGAAAATTAGAGCCGGCAGGCGTGAATATCTGTAACTAAAATTCCCCGTGCTCCTACGTTCCAAAGTTCGTCCATAATCTGATTGATATCTGAACGCTTTACCATTGCACGGACTGCGCTCCAATCTGATTTCTGTAAAGGCGAAATCGTTGGAGACTCAATTCCAGGAGTTAATGCACAAGCGCGATCTAAATCTACAGTTTTCACATCATAATCAACTAGAACATACTGTCTCGCAATTACAACACCATTCAAACGCCGAACTAAAGTATCTATAACCGCATTTGATTTGTAACCTTCGCGCGTAATTAAAATCGCTTCACTTTGCAGTAAAACCTCACCAAATATCGCTAGACCTGCTGCCCGCAACGTTCCACCTGTTGAAACTACATCAGCTATTACGTCGGCAACTCCTAGTCGTACTGAACTTTCAACGGCGCCATCAAGGCGAACGATTTCCGCTTTAACGCTCTTACGTTCTAGATAAGCAGCGAGTAGACCTGGATAGGCCGTAGCTATGCGCTTGCCGCCTAATTGGTTCTCTTTAATATTCATCGCTTCGGGAGCTGCGAATCGAAATGTGCTCTTCCCGAAATCTAATGGAAGGATCTCGCTTGCCTGCGCACCCGAGTCAATCAATAGATCACGTCCTGTTATGCCAGCTTCTAGTTCGCCACTACCAACATAAACTGCAATATCTCTTGGTCGCAGATAATAAAACTCAACATCGTTCTCTGGATCGATAAATACTAAATCACGCAAATCGGTACGTTGGCGATAACCCGCTTCACGGAGCATTAACGCTGAACTTTCCGCCAGTGAACCCTTATTCGGAACGGCAATTTTGAGAGTCAACGTTTTTCCTAACTATAGATTCTTGTAAACATCTTCGATTTTAATACCACGAGAAATCATTAACACTTGGAGATGGTAGAGAAGCTGGCTAATTTCCAAGGCCAACTCTTCATCGTTCTGATATTCCGCAGCTATCCAAACTTCACCGGCTTCTTCGATAATTTTCTTTCCTATGGCATGTATGCCGGCTTCAAGTTCCTTGACCGTTCCCGAACCATCTGGCTTGCTCAATGCAATCTGATTCAACTCAGCCCACAATGATTCGAAATTCTTCATACTCAAATTTTATCCTACTTGTTCAGTTAGATGCTTACGGTTTACTAGCTTTAGAACGAAGTAAATTGACCATATCCCCTGGATTTTCTGCTTTGAAGACCGCGCTTCCAGCTACAAAAGTATCCGCGCCGGCAGAACTAGCGACATCAATAGTCTCAAGTGATATTCCACCATCAACCTGTAGCCAGATTTTGCCAAAGTGCTTCCGATCAATTTCAGCTCGAGCTTCTCGAACTTTTGGCATCATATCTTCCATAAAGCTCTGGCCACCGAAACCTGGCTCTACCGTCATTATTAAAACCATATCTACGAATTCGAGTAAAGGTGCAAGAGATGAAAAAGCCGTTTTAGGCTTAATCGCAATGCCAACTCGCGCCCCCTCTGATCGAATCAATTGGCTAGTTGCCTCGGGTTGCTGACTTGCTTCTAGATGGAAAGTTACGCTTTTAGCGCCAGCTTTTGCATAAAGCGCTGCCTCTTGATCTGGGTTATTTATCATCAAATGAGCATCAACCGGAATTAGAGTTTCGCCAATAATTCTTCGAGAATCTTCGAGTGAAAATGTGAAATTTGGAACGAAAATATTATCCATAACATCTAAATGAATGAGGTCAGATTCATTTGATACACGCAAAATCTCAGAGCCTAAATTCGCTCGATCTGCATTTAAAATACTTGGACAAATTCGTATCAAAGCCCGCCCCTTGTTACTAATCACTGCGTTGTAGTAACTAGTCTAGTTTGAAGCTTATGCAGTTCGTTTAAGCAACGCCAGGAACATCGAGTCACATTCTTGAAGGTGTGTCCAAAGTTGTAGCGTGCCATCAGGATTAACTCCCACCTCGCCTGCCGGTGAAAAATCTGCAACATTTAGAAGCTCTAGATCCTTGTGGCGATACATTGCATCCAAAACTTGACCCTTGGTTTCGGCCAGAAGCGGAGAACAAGTTGCGAATCCGATGACTCCCCCAACGTTCAACATTTCATAAGCCGAGTCAATTAGATCTCTCTGTAATGGCAATAACTCCTTCAAATCATTTATTGAACGACGCCATCTAGCTTCTGGTCGCCTACGTAAGGCTCCTAGACCAGAGCAGGGTGCGTCGACGAGTATGCGATCAAAGGTCTCGCCAAATTCCGCAGAATTTTTACCATCGAAAGAGATGATTTTCGATTTAGGTACAACTCTTGCCACTAATTCAGCACGGTGTTCACTTGGTTCATTCGCCAAAAATTTAGCGTTTGGAAAGTTCTCGGTCAGCAAGTTATTCAAAAGCGCGGCCTTACCGCCAGGGCCAGCACAAAGATCTAACCAACTTTGCGACTTGGAATCTGAGGTACCAAAGAAAATCTCTGCAACGAGTTGTGAACCCATGTCTTGAATCCCGGCACGCTTGTCTTTGATTGCTGAATACTCATTGGGTAAGTGATCGGATAGAACAGAATACGTTCCGATTGGGAGTTTGCTGCCCCCAGTCGCCAGAATTTCACCAACGGTTGACTTGCCAGGCCAAGCGACAATATGTGGAGCTGCTGGAACATTGTTCTTCTTCAGTAATTCAACAACCGCTTCCCAATCCTTAAGTTGATCGAAGTAAGCCGAGATAATCCACTTTGGATGAGAATATAGAATTGCAAGCTTCTCTAGGTTTTCTACGCTTTCATCAATCTCTAACTCTGTATAAATATCTGGGTCGGCAGCAATCGCACGCAGTAACGCATTGACATAACTCGCCTTGGATTCACCCGCCACCGCTCTTGCAAGTTCAACAGTTTCGCCTACCGCGGCATGAACAGGTACGCGCATTTCAAATATTTGATGAACTCCTAAACGCAGAATATCCACAACTTTTTCATCGAGTTCCGTGAAGGGGCGATCGATTTTTTTAGTAATTGCATAATCATGCTTGCCTTGCATACGTAAAGTTCCATATGAAAGTTCAGTAGCAAACGCTCGATCTCTCTGCTCGAGATTCGATTCAGCGAGCAATTCTGGAAGACGTAGATTGGCAAAGGCTCCGCCACGATTTACTTGCGTAACTAAATCGAAAGCAATTAACCTAGCTGGACTTGGGTTGGCTCTCTTAAAAGGTTTGCTATTCAAATTTTGATCCTAGAACTAATCTGGCTCCTCTAGCAAAATCTTGCGAGCTCATCCGATTCTTACCGGCCGGAATCACTTCGTCGACAGCGATAATGCTGTCGCCGCTTCTAACCAATAGTTTGCCCTCTACAACTTCAATATCACCACATGCTTTTAGCGAATTGGTCAACAAAACTTCATGCAACCCAAATAACCCGATGCGTTCACCGTTGAAAGTGCTCCAGATTCCAGGGTTGTCAGATAATGCGCGTGCCTGACGAAGAATAGTTTCAGTCTCGCTATTCCAATCAATACGCGCCATCTCTTTGCTAATCTTTGGAGCAAGAGTAAATCCTGAAAGTGGTTGTGGAGTTGGCTTAGTTTTTCCGATGGTTGAGATAACTTCAAAGAGATCCGGTATAGCTAGATTCCCCAAGCGCTCCAAGAGAATTGGCGTTGTATCTTCTTCGCCAATATTTACCTCTTTCGAAACATAAACCGGGCCAGTATCCATTCCCTTGTCCAATTTGAATATTGTGTAACCAGTTGTTGTCTCGCCATTTAAAATCGCCCATTGAACTGGTGCCGCGCCTCGCAATTTCGGCAGCAACGAGAAATGCAGATTGATCCAACCAAAACGTGGACCGTGGAGAAGCTCAACCGGTATTAAGCGGCCATAAGCCACAGTCACAATCAATTGCGGCTGCACCTCTAATAAATGACGATTGAGTTCAGAAGTATCTGCAGGTTTCGCGACTGGTAAATTTTTTGATTCTGCCCATTTAGCTAATTCATTAGCTTCGATTTTCTTTCCCCGGCCAGTTGGCTTATCTGGGTTCGTGATAATTGAACCGAGTTCGTGGTTACTTTCTAAGATCGCTTCGATGATTGGAAGCGAAACTAGCGAAGATGAAGCAACAGATAGTTGCACTCTAAATAGCCCGGCCGTTTGTAGCATGTGGGCTCACTTTGAATTGCGGTGCTGCGCCAAGTTCTGAGACTTGACCAAACCAATCTGAATTTCTAATGTCGGCCATCGCCTTTTTTCTCTCTTCCGCAATCAGTCGATCGATAAAAACAATGCCATTTAGATGATCAGTTTCATGTTGCAAAACCCGAGCCAATAATTCAGTGCCCTCGATTGTTACAGGTTCGCCATGCATATTGAAACCCTTCGCTACTGCGCGAAAAGCTCGAGGCGTTTCATAGCTGAGTCCAGGAAAACTTAAACAACCCTCTTCGCCATCTTGCAATTCTTCGGACAAATCTAAGGTTGGATTTATCAGATGCCCGTCACCCTCTTCAATATCCCAAACGAAAACTTGGAGAGAAACCCCAATCTGTGGCGCCGCTAACCCTGCTCCTGGTGCGTCATGCATAGTTTCAACTAAATCTGAAACCAAATTTCTAAGTTCCTTATCAAAGGTTGTGACAAGAGCAGCTCGGGTGGCGAGTACTGGGTCGCCAAAAAATCGAATTGGTTGAACTGACATAGCGCAATTCTAATGTCTAGATATTGAATTGCCTAAATAGAGTACGGGTCGATTCGAATAGAGAGCGGCGAAAGTCCCTTTAAACTTCGATAGCGTGCAAGATCGCGCAAGAACTCCGAAAACTGTGCTGAATCTTCTGTCGAAGCTCGCAGAATCAACTTGGCAGAATTATTACCTTTACTCGAAGCTCCTGGGACACCGGCATTTGAAATTACCGAAACGCTCGCAAAGAGTTGATTCTCCTTGATTTGGTTAGCTAAGACACGAACAGCAGCGCCTTCACCAATAATCGTTGCAACTCGTGTAAATGGTGGCAGGTTTGAGCTTTTTCGCTCAGCCATCTCTAGATTATTCAAACCCAATGGATCGCCACGGAGCAGCCCTTGCGAGAATGGATGAGAAGCTGGCAAATCTACGTAAACGTATCCCCGATCTGAATTTGAAACTTTTCCTAAGTTTTCAAAGACTAATCGACGCACAAATTCCAGACTCCGTAAATCAATTCGATTTGTAAGGCTCTCAAGTGATCTCAGAACAACAGCTGCATATTTACCATCTGGTTCACAACCATAAGTAGAAATTACTAAAACGTTCTCGGTTAACTTTGGCAATACATCTAATCGCGAGCCACCCTTGCTGAGAAGGACTCGGGTGCCTGAAATAGCTTTTGAAATCTCTTCAACATACCGGCTCGAACCTCTGCTTATTGCACGAATAGTTTCACCATCACACCACGAACATCGCCAATTTGTGGCAATTTTTTCGCAGAGATAACAAGTCGGGGCTCCACCCTTTTCTGCTATAAATAATTTACCCCCGCATTCACACAGACCCTGATTGCGACATTTCTGACAAGCAATCGCATTTACATAACCGCTTTCGGCCATTACAACTAAAACATTTCCGACTTTGAGACCCTTTTTAATTATTGCAATATCACTCTCGAACGAGTCGCTGAAAGTTATCGCTGGGTCTTTTAGTCGTTCAACGTTTGTGCTTCGAGCTTTAATCCAACCTAATTGCGATAACCGAGCGACTTCCAAACTTGGTGAAGCAGATGCGAATATTAGGGAAAAATCGGCGCTTCGTAAGAGCGCGACGTCACGAACATTCCAACCCGGAAAGCGTCGCTCATACATCGACTCATCCCCATCATTCAAGATCAATATCTTTGAGTTGGGCTGCAGCGGTGTAAAAATTGCACTTCTGTTTCCCAAAATAAACTTGGGGAAATCGAATCGCGCACTCAAATAATTACGGTATCTCTCCGTCTTTTCTAGATCCGATGAGAGAATCAACGGTTGGTTCTGATATTCGAATTGCGCTAATTGTTTAATATCGCGCTCGTCTGGAACAATTACAAGTAGCTGTTCGCCCTCGCCGCTAGCTTTAAGCAGTTCTGCAATCTGATCCGCAAGTTCGCGGGTATTGCTAACGATTACGAATTCATGATTGAGTTTTAATTTGGCCTCAAGAATCGGCTTTGGTGTGCGTCCTGCGAAAATCTTTTCCGCCCCAGCAGCCCGTGGTGGAATAGCGCTCTTCACGAGATCCCAAGGTTTACAGGCATATCGCTCGCAGGTATCTGAAATAATTTCTATTAATTCTTCACTGAGTAATGATAATTCCGAGACTACCTTTGAAATAGGTTTGAGTTTTGAAACTTCCAACTCTCCTGGCTCACGACTAACTACGTAACCAAGAACTTCGCTCTTACCGAATGGAACTTTAACGAGAATACCTGGGGCTATGACGTCAGATAGACTCATCGGAATCGAATAATCGAAATTGTTTTGAAGATGGAAAACACCTGTGTCAACACAAATCTGTGCGACTGGAGAGTTCTCCGCAATTACTACCTTGCTTGATACCCGTTGCGCTTTAAGACGCAGTGGCTTTGTCTCAGCCACCTGGCACTACCGTGATGCAGCTTCTTTTAGAGCGGCAGCGCGATCAGTCTTCTCCCATGTGAAATCAGGAAGTTCGCGACCAAAATGTCCATAGGAAGCTGTTGCAGAATATATTGGACGCAGCAAGTTCAAATCCTTGATAATCGCTGCAGGCCGTAGATCGAAGGTTGCTAAAACTGCATCTGAAATTCTTTCAGGTGAAACTTTTTCGGTGCCAAAAGTTTCGATGAAAAGACCAACAGGCTGAGCTTTACCAATTGCGTAAGCGACCTGAACTTCACATCGGGTTGCCAGGCCAGCCGCTACTACGTTTTTGGCGATCCATCGCATTGCATATGCCGCACTACGATCAACTTTTGAAGGATCTTTTCCAGAGAAAGCTCCGCCACCATGACGAGCCATACCGCCATAAGTGTCTACAATAATTTTTCGCCCAGTTAAACCGGCATCTCCCATAGGTCCGCCAATAACGAAGCGTCCAGTTGGATTTATGAGAATTCGAACATCGGATGTATCGATGTTTAATCCCTCAATCATCGGTTCAATTACCAGTTTTTTTAACTCTGGCGCCAAAGTTTTTTCTAAATCTACATCGGGAGAATGTTGCGTAGAGATAACAATAGTATTTAGGGCTACAGCACGGTCTCCGTTATATTCAATTGTGACCTGAGTTTTGCCATCTGGTCGCAAATAATCCACGGCGCCGGCTTTGCGAATGCTCGACAATTGCATTGAAAGTTTATGTGCCAGCGAAATCGGAAGTGGCATTAGCTCTGGAGTATCGTCACAGGCATAACCAAACATCAAACCTTGATCGCCAGCTCCTTGCAAATCCAACGGATCGGCTGAGGAAGAAACTCGCTTTTCAAAGGCTGAATCAACACCCTGTGCAATATCACTCGATTGTTGACCGATAGATAGTGAAACCCCACAAGAATTACCATCGAAACCCTTTTCAGAAGAGTCATAGCCAATTCGCAAAACTGTATCTCTAACAATAGACATCACATCGGCGTAGCCATCTGTTGTAACTTCACCAGCAACGTGAACTTGACCTGTTGTAATCAGCGTTTCAACGGCGACGCGGCTCTTTGAATCTTGAGAAAGCAATGAATCAAGAATTGCATCAGAAATCTGATCAGCCATCTTGTCTGGATGTCCCTCGGTAACTGATTCCGAAGTGAATAATCTTTTTGTCATTGCTTCAGCCTAACTTAATAAGAGCTCGATCCAAAAGCAGATCAGCTAGCGTGTCTTTGCTTTGTTGTGGGCAAGCAATTTGAGATCCATCAACATCCAAGATAAATCCTGATGTCATATCAGAGCCAAAGATGGCGCCATTACTCACGTCATTTAGAAAAAGTAAATGGACACCCTTGCGAGCCAATTTATCTTGAGCTGCCTTGATATCTGTCGCTCCAGTTTCAGCTGCAAATGCAATTAAAACTTGTGAAGGTTTAGCGGCTTTAGCTAGCGCGGCGATAAGGTCAGGATTAGCTTCAAGATTAATCGAATTTAGGAAACCTTTTTTGATCTTCTCAGAGTTAATACTCGATGGCTTTGCATCGGCCACGGCTGCTGCCATGAATATTGCATCGCAGTGGGGAAACTCTTGATTAAGCGCTTCTTCCATCTGTGCTGTGCTCTCAACGTTTATCGTCTTGATACCATCAAAATTTTCCTGTGCAATATTTGCGCTGACTAGAACCACTTCTGCCCCGCGATTACGTGCAGCCTTTGCTATAGCCAAGCCTTGCTTTCCGCTCGAATTATTACCGATATATCGAACCGGATCGATGGCTTCACGAGTTCCACCTGCTGTTACCAAAATTCTTTTACCTAAAAGATCAGAGTGGAGATCCACGAACTTAGAAATCTCCGAAACTATTCTTGAAACTTCAGGGTATCTACCTACACCGAAATCTTCGCCGGTCATTCTTCCCTCGTCAGGCTCAATTACTAAAATCCCTCTAGCACGCAGCGTCGCAACATTTGCCATGGTTGCTTGGTTCAACCACATCTCTGGGTGCATTGCTGGAACCAAAACAATTGGACTTTTGCTAGCGCTAATTGTGTTTGTCAGAAGATCGTCGCAAATCCCATTAGCGATTTTGGCGAGCAGATCGGCAGTTGCTGGTGCAACAACAATCAAGTTTGTTCCTCGCGCAGCTTTTATATGTGGCACTTCATGAACGCTATTCCAGAGGCTTGGATTAACAGGCCTGCCCGAAAGCGCTTCCCAGGTAGAAGTACCTACGAAATTTAAACTTGATCGAGTTGGAATTACGGTCACCCCAAAGCCAACATCTTGCAATCTACGAAGTAAGTCTGCAGATTTATAAGCAGATATTCCGCCACCAACCCCAAGAATTAGCTCGCGACCCTGGAGTGTCATCAAATTAACTATTTTCTAATACAGAAAATTATTCGGCGGTGCTTGCTTCTGGAGCAACTGGCTCCAAGTTTTCAATAGTTAGAAGTCCTTCGTTAATTTCACGAAGCGCAATAGAAAGTGGCTTCTCGTGAAAATATGTTTAAACCAATGGTCCAACATATTCAAGAAGACCTTCACCAAGTTGGGAGTAATAAGCATTGATCTGACGTGCACGCTTCGCCGCATATAAGACCAAGCTGTATTTTGAACCTGCAGCATCTAGAAGCTGATCAATCGGTGGGTTAGTGATGCCATCCATAGTTGTCATAACGAGCCTTCCTTAAATGCTTAATAATCTCTTAGTCAAAAATAGGAGGTTATTTCAACCTCGAAGTGGCTAAGGATAGCAGCCTAGAAGCCACATCTTCGACCCGATGATTTACTAGAACTTCGTCAAACTCCCCTGCGCAAGCCATCTCTTCCTCAGCTAAGGCGAGCCTTGCTGCTCTTCGCTCCGGAGAATCGGTTCCCCGTGCTGTAAGTCTCTCAACTAGGTCATCCCACGATGGTGGCGAAATAAAAATCAGAAGAGCATCAGGCTCAGCTTTTCGGATCTGTCTTGCACCTGCTATTTCAATTTCGAGGAGCACATGCTTACCGGCAGCTCTTCCATCTTCTACGCTCTTGCGCAACGTCCCATATCTTGATCCGGCAAACTCTGCCCACTCTAAGAATTCATTTTGCGCGATTAACTGGTCGAATTTTTCATCGGTCATAAAATGATAATCGCGCCCATCAATTTCATTCTCGCGAGGTTCTCTAGTTGTCGCACTAACACTTATCAATATTGCCGGATGGCTTCTTAGATGGGCCGTGATTGTGCTCTTGCCAACGCCGCCTGGTCCAGACATCACGATTAAAGCTCCTTGGTTAACTGGAACTTTGTTCAAGATCATCTCTTCTCTTAATTTCTTCAGCTGATGTGCTCCGAGACCGGCAATTCTACGCGATTGCGAGATGCCAGCTTTCTCCATAATCGTGAAAGCGCGACGTTCGCCAACTCCAGGAGCGGCATCGAGAAGGTCTCGAATTTTCATCCGCGCAATAGATTCTCTTCCGTCATTTATTACATCAAAAATACTCAATTCCTCGTTAGCTAAAGCTTGTTTAATCTCTGCTCTTTCGCGCCTCGCCGCTACTGCTTTCGCTCCAGCGCTCGCTAGAGCCTCTTTCGAAAGTTTCGGCGGTGTATTAACCATCTACAAATTTAGATTCTCTAGAATCTTTGCAGCACCTTGGGTCATAGCACCAAGTGAATCTTTAGCAAGGTCGGTTATAGGCCGGCCAATTACTAAATAATTTGCTCCTGCTTGTATTGCCTGTTCCGGAGTCATAACTCGCTTCTGGTCACCGAGATCACCGCCAACTGGTCTTACGCCCGGCGTGATTATCTCCAATTCATTGCCGACTGCATCTCTGATTGCAGTAGCTTCAAAGGGCGAGCAAACAATAGATTTTGCGCCGCTCGCTTTAGCAAGCTTTGCCAATTTGATTGCACTCTCTTGTGAATTGTGTGCAAAACCGATGTCACGAACGTTTTCATCTGTAAGCGAGGTGAGAATTGTTACGGCGGTAATCGAAATTGATGGACCGCTTTCGGCTGCTGTTCGAATCAATTCTGCGCCACCACTTGCATGAACTGTTAAGAATTTTGGAGCCAAATCTCGAACCGATGCGACAGCGCCAGCAACAGTATTTGGAATGTCATGGAGTTTGAGATCCAAGAAAACTTCAAAGTCGCCAGCGCTGCGAAGCTGCGTTAAACCCGCTGCCCCAAATTTTAGAAAGAACTCGAGTCCAATTTTGTAAATCGAGATTGAAGAGTTCGTAGCACTGATCCAACTTTTCGCGGTCTCTAAATCCTTGGTATCTAACGCCAAAATAATTGGTGACTTTTTCACTGTAAATTTCCCTCCGCGCGATGCGCATATCCAACCGCTTCTCGAAGTGAATCAAAACCATGGGCAATTAATTCCGCCTGTAGTTCATTCTTAATTTTAATAACTGCTGTTGGGTCGCCAAAAGTCGCGGTGCCAACTGACACTGCTGAAGCGCCCGCAAGAATTAACTCAAAGGCATCGCGGCCAGATGCAACTCCACCCATGCCTAAGATTTTCACATGGGGCATAGCTTCATGAACTTGATAGATAGCTCGAACAGCTATCGGACGAATTGCTGGGCCAGATAACCCACCGGTTTTCCCCGCTAATTTTGGTCGCATCGTATTCGTGTCGATTACCATTCCAAGAACAGTATTTATTAGTGCAAGTGCATCTGCGCCGGCGGCAACAACTTCTTCGGCAATAGCCGCAATACTCGTAACGTCGGGAGTTAATTTCGCAATGATTGGAAGTTCGCCGCCAATGTTTCGGCGCACCGCTTCGATTGCTGCGCGCGCTGTTTGCGGATGACAGGCAAATACCTGTCCCCGATTTTCAACGTTCGGACAGGAAATATTTACTTCGAGCGCAGAGATTCCGGAGACTGCACGCATTTTTCGGGCAAGTACTGCATAGTCTTCAACGCTCTCGCCGGCGATACTCACAACAATATTCGCACCCTGATCGCGAAGCCAAGGAATATCTTTCTCAAGGAAAAGATCTATTCCGGGACCTTGCAGGCCAATTGAATTAAGCATTCCGCTAGGAGTCTCTGCCATTCGCGGTGTTGCTCGACCGGAACGTGGCTTCAACATAATCGATTTAGTTACGACAGCCCCAAGCTCAGACAATTCAAAAAATTGACTCAACTCTCGGCCAGATCCTGCACAACCACTCGCTGTAAAAATTGGATTTTCAAATTGGGCTTCGCCAAGATTCGTTTTGAAATTAAACATCAGTGCGCTCCCCAAGTTCCCTCAGGTATTACGCGCTTTGAACCCCAGATGACGCTATCGCCATCGACTACTGGCCCATCGATGCATGAACGAAGCATTCTGACTACCCCGTCTTCGCCTCTAATTGGTAAGACGCAAGTCATGCAAACGCCAATTCCACAAGCCATAGCTTCTTCAATCGCACATTGATGAACAACTCCAAGTTTTTCTGCAATCACATTAATGGCTTCGAGCATACCCATTGGTCCGCACGAATAAATAATGTCTATTTGATTTGTTTCAATAATATCTGCGAGGACATCCGTTACTTTGCCAGTGATTCCTGTTGTTCCATCTTCGGTAACGGTGGTGAGGCTATTGACCGATCTCTTTCCATCAAGTGGTGCGTAAATTTTCATCGCAGTACTTGCACCAAGAACCATATCTACCCGACAACCACGATTCTTTAACACTTCAGAGAGTCCAAATAGTGGCGCACTCCCATATCCGCCGCCAACCAAAAGCGCACGTACGGGCTCGGTAGGAATTCCAAATGCCGTGCCAAGTGGTGCTATCAAATCAACTTTAAATCCAGGTAACTGATTAGTTAGCCAAGTACTTCCTGCGCCGTGCGGGGCAACGACGATTTCCAATAATCCGCCATTACTTCCCTTGTCGAAAGTTCGGTAAATCGCAAAGGCTCTACGTAAAACCATTGCACTATTAGGACCGCCGACAGCTATCGCTACAAAGTTGCCTGGTTTTGCATGACTAGCGATATCACCAACGGCGAAAACTATATGGTTGTAGGCACCGACTCTTTTGTTGCTGACGATCTCTGCCATCAGCTGAGTTGCGTTCTTGTTTATGCCCATCATTCGACTATCGCTAACCACTCTTGAATTGAATTTATACCAAAGCTCTTCCCTTGAAGATCAGATATTCCCGCTACTGCCGCTTTAAATCCAGCGATCGTAGTTATGCACGGTACGCCACGTTGAATAGCAGCAGTTCGAATCATCCAACCATCAAGTCGAGTTCCACGACCTAGAGGTGTATTAATTACCAGTCCGACAACTCCTTCAGTAATTAAATCGACTGCAGTGAATTCCCCTTGTGGGCCGCGACCTTGCGAATGTTTTCTGACTAATTCCGACCCAACTCCTTGTGCTGCCAAATAATCATGTGTTCCTTGAGTTGTATAAATTTTAAAACCAAGTTCACTGAGCACGCGAGCCGGGTAAAGCGCGGATTCTTTATCTCTTTCAGATAGCGACAAGAAGACTGATCCACTTAGTGGCAACGCGCCGAATGCTGCGGTCTGGCTTTTCGCATATGCCTCACCGAAAGTTTTAGCGATTCCCATTACTTCGCCAGTGGATCGCATCTCTGGACCTAATACTGAATCAACTCCAGTTCCATCATTTCGTCGGAATCTATTCCACGGCAGAACCGCTTCCTTAACTGAAATTCCTTTAGGAACGCCATCTCCTGCTTGCGGAAGCAGACCTGCACTGCGCAATTCAGAGATCATCTTCCCTGTTGAAATAAGAGCAGCGCATTTTGCCAACGGGTTTCCAGTGGCTTTACTTACAAATGGAACAGTTCTAGAAGCACGTGGATTGGCTTCTAACACATAAAGTTTTTCACTATTTGTGCCATTTCCTACAACCGCGAATTGAATATTTATAAGTCCACGTACGCCAATACCTCTGGCCAACTTTGTTGTTGCGATGCGAATCTCGCTCTGCAGCGAGCTACCTATTGAATAACTTGGTAGAACACATGCCGAATCGCCAGAGTGCACGCCAGCTTCCTCAATGTGCTCCATAACGCCTGCTAGATAAAGTTCCTCGCCATCAAATAGAGCGTCAACATCAATCTCAATGGCATCATCTAAGAACTTATCGATCAGAACGGGATGATTAGGAGTTATTTCAGTGGCTTTGTGAATGAAACCAGCAAGCGACTCATCGTCATAGACAATCTCCATACCTCGACCCCCGAGAACAAATGAAGGGCGAACTAATACTGGATAGGTAATTCGATGGGCAATCTCAGCCGCCTCTTCAAAAGTATTAGCCATTCCAAAAGTTGGTGCGACTAACGAGTTAACTGCTAAGAGCTCACCAAATTGACCGCGATCTTCCGCCAAATCAATTGCATCCGGTGATGTTCCAAGAATGTTAACTCCAGCTTCTTGAAGACCTCGTGCTAAGCCAAGTGGAGTTTGGCCACCAAGTTGTGCGATGACGCCGACAACTGGTCCTGCTGCTTCTTCAGCTCGAATTACTTCTAAAACATCCTCAAGAGTTAGCGGTTCAAAATAAAGTCTGTCGGAAGTGTCGTAATCCGTTGAAACTGTCTCTGGATTGCAATTAATCATGATTGTTTCAAATCCAGCTTCTTTAAGTGCAAATGCCGCATGCACGCAGGAGTAATCGAATTCAACTCCCTGCCCAATCCGGTTTGGCCCGCTACCCAAAATAATTACAGCTGGTTTTCTTCGCGGTTCGACTTCGCTTTCTAGGTCGTAACTTGAATAGTGATAAGGCGTATGTGCCTCGAACTCGGCAGCGCAGGTATCAACCGTCTTGTACACCGGACGAATCCCCAATCGATTACGAGTAGCCATGACATCAGCACTGCTCTTATTTGTGAGATCGGCAATTTGCGCATCTGAGAAACCATAACTTTTCGCTTTACGCAGAAGCACATCCGGAAGTGAGCTGTCGTTCTTAATAGCTGTCGCCACCTCATTGATTTCAACAATCTGTGTGAGGAACCAGGGATCAACCTTTGTCGCTTCAAAAATCTGAGGAATTGTTAAACCGAGATACAAACCAAGTTGTATTTGCTGAAGTCTATGTTCGGTAGGGATAGCCATTGCACTCAATAAATAATCTTTAGTTACACCAGTGGTATTCCAATGGAAACTAGTGCCCTTCTTCTCAACTGAACGCAGAGCTTTCTGTAGCGCCTCTGGGAAAGATCTTCCGATAGCCATCGCTTCGCCCACACTCTTCATTGTGGTCGTCAATTTGGTATCAGCTTCTGGGAACTTTTCAAAGGCGAATCTTGGAACCTTAACAACAATGTAATCAAGCGTTGGCTCAAATGAAGCGGGAGTCGATTTAGTAATATCGTTTTGAATCTCATCAAGGCTGTAACCGATAGCCAACTTCGTTGCTATCTTCGCAATAGGAAAACCGGTGGCTTTGGAAGCGAGAGCCGAAGATCTAGAAACTCGAGGATTCATCTCGATAACAATAATTCGACCATCCGCGGGATTAACTGCGAATTGAATATTGCATCCACCTGTGGCAACGCCAACCTCACGAATAATGTCAATCGATAAATCACGAAGCTTCTGATACTCAACATCGGTAAGTGTCAGCGCTGGCGCAACAGTTATCGAATCTCCTGTGTGAACGCCCATTGGGTCAATATTTTCAATACTGCAAACAATTACCACGTTATCTTTGTGATCACGCATTACTTCTAATTCGAATTCTTTCCAGCCGATAATGGATTCTTCCAGCAGTACTTCAGTTGTAGGACTGTGACGTAAGCCAGCTCCAGCTATAAGTTCCAAATCCTTCTTGTTGTAGGCGATACCCGAACCAAGTCCGCCCATTGTGAATGATGGACGTACAACAACAGGATATTTCAATATTTCAGCTCCTGATAAGCACTCTTCCATGGTGTGGCAAATAACGGATTTGGCCGAAGAACCACCAATCTTCTCGACAATTTCCTTGAAAGTTTCACGATCCTCTCCGCGTTTGATAGCTGGAATGTCGGCGCCAATCAATTTAACGCCCAAGCGTTCAAGTGAACCACGCTCATAAAGTTGCATCGCAGCATTAAGCGCAGTTTGCCCACCTAAAGTAGCAAGAATCGCAGTTGGCTTCTCTTTAATAATTATCTGTTCAATTATTTCAGGGGTGATTGGTTCAATATATGTTGCATCTGCAAATTCTGGATCGGTCATAATTGTTGCTGGATTTGAGTTGATAAGAATTACGCGGATGCCCTCACTGCGGAGCACTCGGCAAGCTTGGGTACCTGAGTAATCAAACTCGCAGGCTTGACCAATAACGATCGGACCACTGCCTATTACTAGAACGCTCTCAATCGAATTATCTTTAGGCATTTGCCACTCTCGCGCTCATCATTAAGGAGACGAAATGATCAAACAAATAATTTGCATCATGTGGTCCGGCCGCAGCTTCCGGATGGTACTGAACACTAAACGCTGGAGTTTCGAGCAACTCTAACCCTTCAACAACTCCATCATTCAAACAGAGGTGACTTACAAACCCGGCACCATAAATGGTATTGAAATTTCCTTCAATTGGAGCTGCTACAGCGAATCCATGATTGTGCGCAGTTATCTCGACAACACCGGAGCGCAAATTCTTAACGGGTTGATTAATACCGCGGTGACCAAATGGAAGTTTATAAGTTTCAAATCCAAGTGCTCTTCCCATAATCTGATGACCAAAACAGATACCAAAGAGCGGAATTTTTGCATTCAATATTTCGCGAACTAACGCAACCATATCTACCATCGTTGCTGGATCGCCGGGTCCATTTGATAGGAAGACGCCATCTGGTTTCATCGCAACAACTTCTTCAAAGGTTGTCCGAGAAGGTACGACATGAACTTCGATTCCGCGTTCTGACATTGATCTAGGTGTTGCAGCCTTAATCCCCATGTCGAGTGCAACAACTTTAAAGACTTTCTCGCCAATTGCAGGAACTATATATGCTGCTTTAGTTGAGACATCATCAGCGAGAAATGAACCAGCCATCTGAGGCAACTTACGAACTTTGATGACCATTTCGTCTCGCGATAGTTCAGTGTTAGAGAAGATACCGACGCGCATAGAGCCCAAATCACGAAGGTGCCTTGTTATCGCACGGGTATCTACTCCCCTAATTCCAACCACGCCATTTGCAATCAAATCATCCTCAAGACTTCTTGCGGCTCGCCAATTACTAACAACTGGCGAAGGATTTCGAACTACGAATCCACTTACCCAAATCTTTGATGATTCTTCGTCAGCGCTATTCATTCCAGTGTTCCCGATATGAGGCGCAGTCATAATTACTACCTGCTTGTGATACGAAGGATCGGTAAGAGTTTCTTGGTAACCCGTCATCCCAGTTGAAAACACCGCTTCGCCGAAAGTTTCGCCTTCGCACGCCCAACTTTCACCTTCAAAGATTGAACCGTCGTCTAGGACGAGGTAAGCCTTACTCAATTGCTTCCCCCGATCCCACTCTTAATTATCTTCGAATCACGTAAAACCAAATCACCATTCAAGAAGGTATGAAGAACCTGTACTGGCAGTGTCATGCCTTGAAAAGGAGTGTTCTTGCTCTTCGAGGCGAGTGTATTACGGTCAACAATCCAATTAGCGGATGTGTCTACGATAGTGAGATTCGCCGATGAGCCTTTCGCCACATCTTGCCCATGTTTGGAATATCCAGCGATTTTCGCTGGCGCTATCGACATTCGATTGACCAGAGTTTGCCAATCCATCAATTTTGTTTCAATCATCGATTTAACAACAACGGAAAGCGCAGTTTCCAACCCAACCATCCCAAAGGCTGCACTCTGCCATTCGCAATCCTTATCTTCTGTTGGATGCGGTGCATGATCTGTTCCCACAATATCGATGGTTCCATCTGCCAAACCTTTACGAAGCGCTATTACATCACCTTGCGTTCGCAGTGGCGGGTTGACCTTGAAAACCGGGTCGTAATTGCTTACAAGTTCATCAGTTAAGAGAAGATGATGTGGAGTTACTTCAGCTGTAACTTGAATGCCTCTAGCTTTGGCAAAGCGAACTAAATCAACGCCGCCAGCAGTTGTTAAGTGGCAGATGTGCAAGCGACTACCAACATGTTCGGCGAGCAGAATATCTCGCGCGATAATCGCCTCTTCTGCAACAGCAGGCCAACCAGCAAGTCCCAACTTAGATGAAACAATTCCTTCATTCATCTGTGAACCAACGGTTAGCGCAGGTTCCTGTGCATGCTGCGCAATAATTCCATTAAATGTTTTTACATATTCCAACGCTCTTCGCATTAATAATGGATCCGATACACATTTACCATCATCACTAAATATTCGAACTTGAGCTTTAGAATTTGCCATTGCTCCTAGTTCCGCAAGTTTGCTTCCATTGAGCCCCTGAGTTACGGCCCCGATAGGAAAGACATCGCATAGCCCGGCTTCTTTACCTAATCTGTAAACCTGTTCCACAACACCTGCAGTATCAGCTACCGGAAAGGTGTTGGCCATTGCAGAAATTGCAGTGAAACCACCTTTAGCAGCCGCAGCGCTTCCAGTTGCAACAGTTTCCGAATCTTCACGTCCTGGCTCACGCAAATGGGTGTGTAAGTCAACAAGACCCGGAATCAATAAATTCTTTTCGGCATCCAAAATCTCACCGCTATTTAAACCGCTTCCAATATTCTTAATGACGCCATTGGCGATCTCAACATCAACTATTGCGCCATCCAGCAATCTCGCGTTCTTAATCGTGAACTCCATTTAGGCACTTACCTCTCCGGTGAACGCGGCGCCACCAAGTAATTGATATAGAACCGCCATCCGTATTAGAACG
>Ga0114977_10000587_pt1 | contig 24177 bp, 20 predicted proteins | sample S_130805_MF_Meta_FD_87026 | JGI IMG/M metagenome (GOLD analysis project Ga0114977, IMG submission 87026) | Freshwater microbial communities from Lake Simoncouche, Canada to study carbon cycling - S_130805_MF_MetaG | ecosystem: Environmental > Aquatic > Freshwater > Lake | place: Lake...
AAATCGTCCATGAGGCTTTCGATTCCGCTGCCACCGGAGAGATTCCGACCGAGTGCTGAAATTTTCATGCGCTCAACGATGGGCGATGATCGCCTGCGGTTCAACTCCGCGCTTTTGAGTCTTGAGGACAGTGATGCCATCTGTTTCCCTCTCCCGCCTGTTGAATTTCGACGCCATTCCAATCCGCATAAAAACCTCACTCCGGCGGGCAGCCAGGCTTGTTTTGACCGGGTTGTCCGTGTGGCTCGCATCCTGCGCCTCCGTGAGCGTGGACAACATACGCCAGACAAGTGCCAATCCGCCAAGCATCGCTCCCGACGAAATCCTCATCCTTTCCTTTACCCTCAACGATGACGGCCTCCGTGTTGACAGAACAGGCAAGGACTTCGAAACATTCCGGGCTGAACTTCAGGCCCGCCTCAACAGGCATCTGATCAAAAAACTCGGCACTCATGTCGCTCCAGCCCGAGTCATTTCACCAGAGGACAGCCTACCTCAGGGAAACTACTGGCTGCTCACCGGCCGCTTCGCACGAATCAACCAAGGTAGCCGATTCCTTCGCAGCACGCTCGGCCTGGGAGCAGGCGGAACAAAAATGGAAACCATCGTCGTCGTGCAGGAACTATCAGGGAAAATTCCCAATAAATTTCTCGCCTTCGAAACCACAGGTGGCTCGAACATCTCCCAAGGCATAGGAGGCATTGTGACACTTCCCGTGAGTGGCCCAATGGCTCTGACCTCCCTATTCAACGCGGTGGATGGCATTCGCAGTGGCGTGAGCTTCGATACGATGCGCACAGCCCACGAAATCGCAGCAACCCTTTCGGACTACCTTCACCAGAGGGAAGCACTTGGCAACAAAATCTACATCAAACCCAAACGCCTCGGAGAAGTGCCCATTCACCTGCCTTTCGGAACGGTGAAAAAAAAACCTGCCGAAGTGAGCGACACTCCCTGAGGTTATTCTCCCAGCAGGCAGTCCAAGACGCGCCCAGTGTCCGAGAAATCCTCAAAAAGAAAATCCGGCGCATGCTCAGCCAATTCAGGCAGTGAGTAATGCCCGGTCGCTATAGCCACGGTCTTCGCCCCGATCGCACGACCGCACTCGATGTCCCTCGGCGTGTCGCCGATCACATAAATCCGGTCAGGCGGGAAATCGATGCCGTGGCGCTCGAGTGCCCTAGAACGCGCAAATTTCCCCAATTCATTGCGGTCGTGGTGATCATCCGCAAAGGCGCCGAACTCAAAAAAATTCCACACCCCATAGTGCGTGAGCTTGATCTCTGCGCCGCGCGTGAGATTTCCTGTGAGCAACGCCAAGACGGCTTCCGGGTGTTTTTCAAGAGCCTCAAGGACAGGGATAATGCCGGGCAACAGCCTGCCATCATGCCGGGACATCCGAGCTGACAGGTGCTGCAGATATTCATCCAAAAGAGCCGCCATATTTTCAGCGCTGGCTTCGATGCCATGCTTCGCCAAAAGCTCACGCGCGATCTTGGCATCAGTAGCCCCGGCGAGGAGAATGCCCTGCAAATCCTCTTCCACGCCGAAACGTGCCTTCATCGCATCCTTCAAGGCCCCCTCGCCTGCACCGCCAGATGTGATCAGCGTGCCGTCGATGTCAAAACGTAGGAGACGCCGATCAGTTTGCCTCACCGGCAGGCGCGTCGTCATCGTGGTCGTCATCCTCGTGGGGATCCTCTTCGGTCTCGGGTTCGAGGATTTCGCCGTGTTTGGTAAATTTGCGGTGGCGCTTGTTTGCCGGGAGAGGGCTCAGGGTCATGCCAACGGCGCGACCAACAAGTTTGGGCTCCATGTCCACATGGGCCATTCCCGCCAAGTCATCCCGCACGCGCTGGACAACGAGCAACCCAAGATTCTGATGGGCCATTTCGCGGCCTCGAAACTGAAGCTGGATTTTCACCTTGTTGCCCTTGTCGAGAAAGTCCTCCGCGTGGCGAATCTTGGTGAGGTAGTCATGGGCGTCGATGTTAACCCGGAATTTGACTTCCTTCACCTTGCTGACCGTGTGTTTCTTGTCCTTCTCTTGCTTGGCCAGATCGTAGCGGAATTTTCCGAAGTCAACGATGCGACAGACGGGCGGCTGTGCATTCGGGGCAATCTCGACAAGATCCAGTCCGAGGCCGCGGGCGCGACGGATCGCATCGTCGAGGCGCATGACGCCGAGTTGTTCATTGGTTGCGGCAAGAATCACGCGCACCTCACGGGCGCGGATTCGTTCATTGATACGAATGTCCTTGATGTTAATAGAAGCTCCTCTGTGAGGGGTGTGTGTTCAGGGCACGAATGAAACTCATCGTGATGCTGGATGGGTGAAAAACGAACGCATGACGCGCGTTGAAAGAAAAAAAATCAAGCGCCGCATGCTGACGAAACAAAAACAGAAAAATGGCAAATCTCTTTACGAGGCATTATTTGTGCAAACAGGTAGATAGCAAATCACACTTCTCCGCAAGGTGAATTTAGAATTTTTTTCGTTTTGTCATATTCTCAACCTCGGCGAACCCATGTCTGGTCTGCAGGAATTTGCGAAACTGCGGCATTATTTTACCCCATCAGAAGCCCCAAGCTCGATGTGGCAAACGCGCTCCGGATGGACTCCAATGCATTTTTCGGAAAGTCCCCCGGCACTTTGAAATCGGCATCCATGTTTTTCCTCAGCACTGCCAAAAAGACACCAGGCTGCTCGTCAAAATCAACTTCCAACTCCTGCGGAAACGCCGCGTCCAAGATAGCAACTCCCAAATCCGTCTCCTCCAAAAGCTCTTCGCCCCAGCGCATGATGGTATCAACGGCCGACACCTCCGGGAAGCGCTGGAGAACGAGGGAAAAAAGATCGCTCCGCGTGCGAACATTCAAGAGCAGTGCCAGAAAAAATCGATGCTCGGGGTCTGAAATTTGACCCCGCATTGCCTTGATGCCATCCCGCAGTCGGCACTCGTCCAGAGTGGATTCGATACCAGCGGAGAGCGCTCCGTGTTTTTTTTGAAAAGCGGTATGAACACTCTCCCATGCACCCAAATTCCGCAGGTGGTCCATGCAGTTTTGCAACGTGTGAAAACCGCGCTCGAAGTCCAACTCCCCAACCATCTCCAGCACGAGATCAACATAGGCGGGCTCCTCGGCCTGCTCGAGCAAATCAAGCACCTGGCGGCGCCTCAGAGTGAGCGGATCACTAAAAACCGGATCATACGCGACATGCGGCGGAAGATAGTTGAATTGCGGGCCCGTGCCCGGATCATGCTGCGTGCGCACAACCACGGTAATGGATGGCGTGTCCAAATGAAAAAGGGAGTGGATGCAGGCCCGACCCGAAACAATCGGCACCGTGCACCCCGTCTCGAGCAGGGAGATGTCGCTCATACGCAAATCACCCACTCGGAAATGCGGCGTGATAGCAGTTTCGTTTTCAAACTTGAATTGCGCATGGATGCTCGACCCGGACATCACATGAAACGCACCGGAAAATTCATGCTGGTGAATAGCCGTCGTGCCATCCATCCAGAAAAGAAGCTGAATATAGAAGCGGGCATTTTCATAAACGATGATCTCCGGCTCACCGAATCCCGATTCCGTCTGCGAAGGCTGGGCATCATCGAGCAAGAATCCGCGTAGAAACTTTTGCAGGTCGACCTGCTCGGCAGGAGGACATTTCCGCAACTCCTCCTCAGCAATGCCTGGAAATTTCTCCAACGAGAAATTCTCGTGCTTCCAGCGAGTCAGAACAGCGTTACCAAGGTCTTGAAAAAATAAATCCATCACGCTCACCATCCCACTGCTCTCATTCAAACCACAAGAAGGATCGTCTCAGAGTGGGCGCAGGGCAGCCTCGGATTCAGATCAGATCTTAACGGATCCTCGAAAGCCCCGCACGCCAAAGTAAGACTGGGGGCCGTTGTGATAGGTAAAGATGCGACCGAATCGGCGATCACAAAAAATCGCGCCGCCGAGCTTTCGAACATCGGGAGGCGTTATGACCCAGCTCGATGTCTTGGTATCAAACTCACCGAGATTTTGCAGCTCGCGGTATTCCTTCTCGGTCAAAATCTGAATCCCCATCCCCGCCGCCATATCTATGGCGTTATTCTGTGGTCGGGCATCCTTCCGCGACTCCCATCCCGCCCGATCATAGCAAACGCTGACACGCCCCTGCGGCGTCTGAGGCGAGCAGTCCATAAAAACAATCTTCTCCGTCACCCCGTCATGTCCGACCACATCCGGTTCACCACCGGTGCGCTCCATTTCTGAAAGCGACCAGAGCTTTTCCGGATCGCCCTCCAACCTTATGAGAACCTCGCTCCAATCCATACCGGGATGGCGTGCCATATTTTTCACGAAGCGAAATTCCAGTGCCTGCACGAGCGAGCCACACTCGTGAAGCCGAAGTGTGTTTTTCATTTCAATAGCGAATTCGAATTCAAGCCCGCCATGATTCAGAGGAATCAAACTTTCGCGTAAACCTCGGCACCTTTCTCAACGAACTCACGACTCTTTTCTTCCATACCTTTCGTGAGAACATCGTCTTCAGCGAGGCCCTGCTCTGCCGCATATTTACGGACATCCTCGGTGATCTTCATCGAGCAGAAGTGGGGCCCGCACATCGAGCAGAAATGGGCACTCTTTGCTCCTTCCTGCGGGAGCGTTTCGTCATGGAATTCACGCGCGGTTTCGGGGTCGAGACCGAGGTTGAATTGATCCTCCCACCGGAATTCAAAGCGAGCTTTCGATAGCGCATTGTCGCGGTATTGAGCCCCGGGGTGGCCTTTGGCGAGATCAGCAGCATGGGCGGCAATTTTGTAAGTGATGACGCCGTCCTTCACATCCTTTTTGTTTGGCAAACCGAGGTGTTCCTTGGGCGTCACATAGCAAAGCATCGCGCAGCCATACCAACCGATCATGGCAGCCCCGATGCCACTGGTGATGTGGTCGTAGCCGGGGGCGATGTCGGTGGTCAACGGTCCGAGCGTGTAAAATGGAGCCTCGCCGCACCATTCGAGCTGCTTGGCCATATTCTCCTCGATGAGATGCATGGGCACATGGCCCGGGCCTTCGTTCATCACCTGAACGCCGCGATCCCATGCCCGACGGGTTAGTTCGCCCTGCACCTGAAGCTCGCCGAATTGCGCTTTGTCGTTGGCATCGGCAATCGAACCGGGGCGAAGTCCATCGCCAATCGAGAAAGAGACATCGTAGGCAGCCATGATGTCGCAGATGTCGTCCCAGTGGGTGTAGAGGAAGTTTTCCTTGTGATGGGCGAGGCACCATTTTGCCATGATGCTGCCGCCACGGGAAACGATGCCGGTCATGCGCGAAGCGGTGAGCGGCACGAAGCGCAGAAGCACGCCGGCGTGGATCGTGAAGTAGTCCACACCCTGCTCGGCCTGCTCGATCAAAGTATCGCGGAAAATCTCCCATGTCAGGTCTTCCGCCTTCCCCCCCACCTTCTCCAGAGCCTGATAAATTGGGACCGTGCCGATCGGAACGGGCGAATTGCGGAGGATCCATTCGCGCGTGGCGTGGATGTTTTTTCCCGTGGAGAGATCCATAACCGTGTCGGCGCCCCACTTCGTGGACCAGCGCATTTTTTCGACCTCCTCTTCGATGCTGGAGGCGACGGCGCTGTTGCCAATGTTAGCGTTGATTTTCACCAAAAAATTCCGCCCGATAATCATGGGCTCGAGTTCAGGATGATTGATGTTCGCAGGAATGATGGCGCGTCCTGCGGCGACTTCGGCACGCACAAATTCCGGAGTGATCTCGGCGGGAATGCGCTGTGGGAAGCGGCGGAAAATGGAAGGTGTGAATTCGCTCTCTACACGCTGTGCGGAGCCTGAGTGCTGCTTGTCGAGACGATTGCGCAAGATATCGTCCGCTAGATCCGACATCTGCGAGTGGCCCGTGTTTTCACGGATCGCGATGAATTCCATTTCGGGAGTGATGATACCTTGGCGCGCATACCAGAGTTGAGTGACCGGATGCCCTGCCGAGGCCCGCAGCGGCTTGCGGCGCAGGCCTGGAAACTCCAAGAGGCGGTTGCGCTCCGCTGTGCTGGCATACTCGGCATGATTGCGCGAAAGGTATCCATTGTCCTGCGGTTTGACTTCGCGACCTTCATATTCTTCAACATCCCTTCGGTCTTGAATCCATGAAGATCGAAGCGCAGGCAGTCCATTTTTCACATCGCCATCGAAATTGTCATCACCCCAAGGACCGGCGGCATCGTAAACACGAACCGAAGCATTTTTTTCCAGCGAACCATCGAGGCGCTTGGTGTCCGAAAGCGAGATTTCACGCATGGGCACGCGAATTTGAGGATAAATTTCGCCTTCCACATAGACCCGGGTGGAATTCGGAAGCGGGTCGGAGCTGCTGGGTTCAAAGGCTTCGGCGGGTGCAATCATGATCGGTGGTTTTTCGTTTATTGGATTTCAACAGCCCTAAAACAGTTCCCAAGCAAAAGGGCAGAGCACATCGAAAAACTTGCGACTTGCTGCTCCCTCCGCCGGTGTAAACCGTCTCAGGTTCAAAGGGTCTTCCGGCACGATTTCGCGAACCAGAACTCTCAGCCATCAAGGGCTCCCCTGCATGAGCGACATCTTTCGCCCGCCCACCACATTGGTCAATCGGGAAAACAAGCGAGGGAACTAAAAAAACATAAAAAATTTATTGCATTGGTGGGTTAAAATGGGTAATTGTGGGGAGCAGTGGCGAATTTTGTCACAGCATCCCAAAACCTATAAATGCCGCAAGAGCCTACAGCACCGCCCTTTTACTCGGGGACTTACGAGCGCGCGATTGACGCCAAAAATCGCGCGGCGGTGCCATCGGCATGGGTCAAAGGCGAGGGGTCGGAATTTTTTGTAATCCCCCACCCTCAGGAGGGATACCTCATGGTGATGCCTCAGGAGGAATTTCTCTCCACTGAGCAGCGGATTCAGAGCTCCAACGCAACGGCCCAGGAAAAGCGACAGGCAATCCGTCAGTTTTTCAGCGCGGCACACAAAGTCGCCACCGACAAACAAGGCCGCATTCTGATCCCCGACTCACACGCAGCCTCAGCAGCCCTTTCGGGCGAGATTGTCTTCATCGGAGCAGGACGCCGCTTCGAGCTGTGGTCGAAGGCTCGCCACTCTACCGCATCAGCGGTGAACGATGAAATCTACAAACGCGTGGCCGTTGATATCGGCCTCTAATTTTCCGAATTCCCAACAACAAACACCTGATGAAACAAAACTAAAAATCCACATATGAATCCCGGAGGCCCTTTTCGGAACAGGGTGCAGCCAGGATCAACCATGTGGGTAAGCAATGAAATTTCCCAGTATCCAATCCTATGCGAGATCTCGATTCCGACATTCATTTGGGAGTTTTTTCAGGAGGCCTTAATATGACCGGCAGCACCTACCATGTGCCGGTCATGGCAAAACAGATAAAAGCCTATTTGCAACCGGGGCCTGAGATGTTGTTTTTGGATGGAACGGCCGGCGGCGGAGGCCACTCGGCTTTGTTGCTGCAATCAGGAGCTGAAGTCATTGCCCTCGACCAAGACCCCCAAGCTCTTGCCGAATGCCGCGAAAGGCTCAAAGCTTTCGAATCGAAAGCACGCTTTGCAGAGTCTAATTTCCGCGATGCCTGCGACGCACTCGACAACATTAGAGAAGAGCGCCTTCTAGACGGTGCGCTGTTAGACATCGGGGTATCATCCCACCAACTCGATGAAGCGGAGCGCGGATTCTCGCTCATGCGCGAAGGCCCCCTTGACATGCGGATGAGTCCGCGCGCGGCACAATCGGCTGCGGATGTTGTGAACACGCTTCCAGCCGCAGAACTCACTCGAATTTTCCAACAATACGGCGAGGAGCAAAATGCCCGGCGCATCGCGGCTAAAATCGTCGAGATCCGTGCCACTCATCCCTTCAAGACAACATTCGACCTCGTCAAAGCGGTGGAAAGCGTTTCACCGCGTCGTAGCGCGAAGCACCCCGCGACAAAGATTTTTCAGGCTTTGCGCATTCATGTGAATGATGAACTCGACGCGCTGCGCCATGCCCTGAACACCCTGCCTGCCCGTCTCGCACCGGGGGCTCGCCTTGCTGTGATCACTTTCCACTCGCTTGAGGACCGCATCGTGAAGGTTTTCTTCCGCGAGCACAGCCGCGAATGGATCGACCGCCCCGAGTGGCCAAAGCCGCGCCGGAACCCCGATCGCCTTTTCAAACTTCTTACACCTCACCCGATCGCCCCAAGCGAAGGTGAAATGCAGCGAAACCCAAGATCGCGCAGCGCCAAACTGCGTGTTGTCGAAAAAATATAGGAGTCCAACCATGAACACCGAACTAACGACACCCATTAATTCCAATCCCATCCAGATAGGAAAAATTCTTTGCGTCTCGGCCATCGTAACCACCCTGCTGGCTATAGGGCTCAGTTTCGTCTACATCAAAAATCAGCAATTTGCCATCGGAGAGCAAATCCGACAAACGGAGCGCAAAATCCAGCAGGTTCGCGCTGAGAATGACGTCTTGCTCGCCAAGGTCACCGAACTCACATCCCGCCCGGCACTCCAGGCGCGAGTGAAATCCGGCTACATCGCCGTGGTGAACATCACGGGCGACAAAATCGCTCGTCTCACGCCTCCCGTGCAAACCACAGAGGTTGGAGCCCTGCGCACAGCACTCAACGAGGTCGGCCGGCAATGAAGTTTACGGCGAACACACGCATAGGAATAGCCTGTGGCATCGCCGCCAGTATCTTCACAGTCTTTTCAGCCAGACTGATTCATCTCCATGTCGCAAAGCATGACGAATATTCACGCCTTGCAGCCCAAAAACACCTAACCCGCCAGACCATTCATGCCAAGCGGGGCATGATCCTTGATCGAAACGGAGAAATTCTTGCCACAAATCTTCCCGTGCGAACGGTGTTTGCCGACGCCTCACGCATGAAAAAACCAGAGGCCCTTGCCGCACTTGTTGCAAGCCATCTGGGCCTCGATGAGAAGGAGGTTCTTGAAAAATTTTCCACTGGCAAAAAATACATAGTCCTCAAGCGAGAGGTTCCGGAGGAGATAGGCGTGGCCCTCTGGAACGACATGCAGGCACAAAAACTGCGAGGGATCTTTTCAGAGCAGGATGCGGTTCGCATTTACCCAAATGGAGAGGTTCTTGGACATGTCCTCGGATTTCTTAACGACGAGGGCAAGGCCGTGCAGGGCGTGGAACTCTCGATGGAAAGCCAACTCGCCGGCAAGGATGGCTATCGCTTCATCGAACGCGACCGCACCGGTCGTGAAATCGTTCTCTACCGAGGTATCGAAGAGGAGCCGGAGCATGGCAAAAATGTCCGCCTCACCATCGACATGGGCCTCCAATCCATCGTGGAAGAGGAACTCGATGCTGCCTACAAAGACCTCAAGCCCGAAACGGCCAATGCCGTGCTTGTGGACCCCAAAACCGGAGCCGTTCTCGCGATGGCTTGCAGACCCTGCTTCAACCCGAACGAACCGGGCAAAGCCCAGCCGGAGCAAATGAAAAACCGAGCCATCATCGATATGGTGGAGCCCGGTTCGACATTCAAAATCGTCGTTGCTTCAGGCGCACTCAATGAGGGCAAGGTCGATGAAAAGACCACCATCTTCTGCGAAAACGGCCGCTTCGCATATGGAGGCCGAATCCTCAAGGACCATCACGGCTACGGAAACATGGATGTCCATGAAATCCTTGTGAAATCCTCAAACATTGGCTCCGCCAAGATGGCCCTCATGATGGGCGGGGACAAATTCTACGAGTATGTCCGCCGCTTCGGATTCGGAGAACGCCTCGGAATAGAGCTACCCGGAGAAATCCCCGGCCTCGTGCATCCCCCGGCGCGCTGGGACAAACTAACCATCACCCGCATGCCCATGGGCCAGTCGGTTGCGGTGACACCGCTTCAGATCACGATGGGAATGTCCGTGATAGCAAACGGTGGGCATCTTATGGCTCCGCGAATTATCCAATCAGTAGAGAAAGAAAATGGCGAAGTCGTGATGAAAAAGGAACCCGCCGTTATGCGTGAGGTTGTTCCGGAAAAAACCGCCCACTTCGTAGCGGAGGCTCTGATTGGAGTCACTCAGCCCGGCGGCACAGCTGCGTTTGCAAGGGTCAACGGCTTCCAAGTCGCAGGCAAAACTGGAACTGCGCAGAAAGTCAGTCCCCATGGCGGTTACGCTGCCGGAAAGTATGTTGTTTCCTTTGTCGGGTTCATGCCGGCCGAAGATCCGAAGTTCGTCCTGCTAGTCATGGTCGACGATGCCAAGATCGCATCGAATCTGAACTACGGTGGCCTTGTGGCGGCGCCCATTTTCTCACGCATCGCGGAGCGTGCCGCACGGCATCTGGATCTCACCCCAACGATGCCGGCCATTCCTCTTCAACCCGCCCCGATCGCCAGCACATCAAGGGCTGAGGAGCGCAGCAACTGATCCGATGAAACTGAGAAACCTTCTACAATCATCGGGAATGTCGCCTGGTCTGGCCGACCCAGACGTTTCTTCACTTTGCTTCGACTCCCGACAAGCTGTTCCAGGCTCGCTTTTCTTTGCACTGCCGGGGAAACACACCGATGGCAACGCCTTCATCCAGCGAGCCGCAGAGAGAGGTGCTATTGCCGCTATCGCCGAAAAAGAGGTTACTGACAGCCCTTGCCCGGTTGTCGTTGTCCCAGACGCACGGGTAGCAATGGCCGATATCGGTGCAGCGTTTTTTGAGCACCCCGACCGCGCGCTCAAGTGCGTAGGAGTCACAGGCACCAACGGCAAAACAACCACGACCTACCTGGTCCGCCACATTTTTGAGCACGCCTCACAACGCTGCGGGCTGATTGGAACCATCAAATACATCGTCGCGGATGAGGAACTCCCCGCGCCTCATACGACGCCGGAGTCGATCGATATCCAAAAAATCCTCTCCGAAATTCGGGACACCGGAGGACGGGCTGTGGCCATGGAGGTGTCGAGCCACGCGATCGTTCAGAACCGCGTGAGAGGCATCGAATTCGATGCGGCGGCTTTCACGAATCTCACACAGGACCACCTCGACTATCACGGATCGATGGATGCCTACTTCGAGGCCAAGGCAGGGCTTTTCGAGGCGCTCGCAAACCAGAAAAACAAGAAGGGCCGAGCGATTGTGAATCTCGATGACCGATACGGCCAGAGGCTCATTGATCAATTTTCAAAACGGCTCAAAATCCTCACTTTTGGACGCAGCGTTCATGCGGAGTTCAGAGCCTCCGCCGTTCGCCAGGAAATGAATGGAACCACATTCACTCTGGAGGCTCGCGGCAAAAGCTACCTCGTCAGACTGCCGCTCATCGGCTTGTTCAATGTTTACAATGCACTCGCCGCGATTGCACTCACAGTGACATGCGGCGTTGAGATGAGGGCCGCAATCAACGCACTCGCAGCGGCTCCCCAAGTTCCCGGACGCCTGGAACGCGTTCCGGCGAAGCGTAACTTCCAGGTTTTTGTGGATTACGCGCACACCGACGATGCGCTTAGAAACGTCCTGCGCACATTGCGCGAGTTGAATCCCTCCCACATCATCACTGTATGTGGATGCGGCGGCGACCGCGACCGCGCGAAACGGCCGCTCATGGCCGCAGCCGCAGCCGAACTCTCGGACCATATCATCATCACATCAGACAACCCGCGCAGCGAGAATCCAGAGGACATACTCAAAGATATGGAGGCCGGCCTGCGCAGCCGGGCACATGAGAAAATCACCGACCGAGAAACAGCAATCCGCCGCGCCATTGAGCTCGTGGGCCCTAGTGGGATTGTTCTCATAGCAGGCAAGGGACACGAAAAATTCCAAGAGTTCGCCGACGCCAAAATCCCCTTCGATGATGTGGCCGTCGCGGACAGGGCGATAACCGACAAGAAGGGAGCGGAATCGTAAAATGGATAAAACCCCTCTGCTCGAAATCGCATCCATGTCCGGCGCGAAACTCCTCCGAGATAATCCGGGAGTCACCATTTCCAACATCAACAAGGACACCCGCACGATCCGTCCCGGAGACCTCTACATCGGACTGCGCGGAGAGAATTTTGATGGCAACATCTTCGCCTCGCAGGCGATCGAAAAAGGAGCCGCTGCCGTGCTTCTTGATTCACCCGAGGAGGCACAAAAGCTCACGGGGTCCGTTCCCGTTCTCCTCGCCGAAAATAGCCTGACCGCCCTGACAAACCTTGCCGCTGCGTGGCGCGCAAAACTCGATCTCAAAGTTCTGGGCATCACCGGCAGCAGCGGCAAAACAAGCACCAAGGAATTCGCAGCCGCAGTGCTGAGCAGCAAATTCAAAGTGGTTAAGACCCAAGGCAACCTGAACAACCATATTGGAGTTCCCCTTTCCATCCTCGCCGCAAGCTCAAACGACAAGGCAGCGGTCTGGGAGATCGGCATGAACCATCCAGGCGAAATTGCCCCGCTCGCCGCATTGGCCAAGCCAGACTGCGCAATCGTCACCAACATCGGCACCGCGCATATCGAATATATGAAGAGCCGCGACGCCATCGCCTTGGAAAAAGGCATGCTCGCAGAGGCGGTGCCGAAAGAAGGTAGTGTGATTCTCTCAGCAGAAGACGATAAGAGCGACTCGATAGCCGCGCGCTGCCGCGCAAAGGTTATCCGAACTGGCCTGAAAGACGGAAGCCTCATAGCCACGGAGATCCTTCCCAATCCAGTCGGCACGGCATTCAAAGTAACTCTCCGTTCGGCGGAAAAGGAGACGACAGTTCAGGCATCCATTCCTGTTCAAGGATTGCACATGGTCCAAAACGCCCTCATGGCCATTGCCGCAGGCCTGGAATTGGGCGTCCCTCTGGAATCCGCTGTCAAAGGACTCGCACGCACGGAACTAGCCGCTGGAAGACTCGAGCAGCGCACACACAAGGGCGTGATATTCCTCGATGACACCTACAACGCGAATCCTGATTCCATGGAGGCCGCATTGAGCACACTCCGCCTTATGCCGAGCAGCGGGCGCCGAATTGCCGTGCTCGGTAAAATGGGCGAACTCGGAGAATATGCTACTGAAGGATATTCACGCACAGGCTGTGCCGCAGCGAAGTATGCCGATGTGCTCGTCACAGTAGGCTCGGAAGCTCGTCAAATCTCTGAAGCCGCCCGGGGAGCGGGGTTCAGTCGCATCCACGAGGTCGATGACACCTCTGCGGCAGCCCGAATCATCGACCAACTGGCTCGACCAGGAGATCTCGTCCTCGTCAAAGGCAGCCGTTCCGCACAAATGGAAACCCTTTTTCAAAAACTCCAAAACTGATGCTTTACTACCTTTCCGAACTGAGTGACTGGGGCGCCAAACAAGGCATAAGCAATGATCTCCTCAAGGCGTTCAATGTTTTTTCCTACATCACATTCCGGGCGATCTGCGCAGGCATCACAGCGTTTCTCATCAGTGTGGTTTTTGGAAATTTTGTCATTCGAAAACTCATATCCCTGAAATTCGGCCAACCGATTCGCACAGCCGCCGAGGTGCACAAACTGCACGAACTCCACGGAGCGAAAAAAGGAACCCCGACTATGGGTGGCATTCTGCTGATCGGCTCCATAGTAATTTCAACTCTCCTCTGGGCCAAACCTGAAAACCCTTTTGTGTGGCTGGTCCTTTTCAGCGCGGTTTTCCTAGGCGCCATCGGTTTTTACGACGACTGGCTGAAAGTCACGAAGAAAAGTTCGGACGGCATCAGCAGCCGGCTCAAGTTTGTTCTTCAATGCCTCCTGGCTGGCATTTTCACCCTGTATTTCCTTACAAACCCGAAACTCTCGGCCACAGCACAACAGCTGTTCATCCCTTTCCTCAAAGAGCCTCTTCTTCTTGGCATGGGGGTTCTGACTTTTATTTTCTACCTCCTCGTAATCGTGGGCACGTCCAATGCCGTGAACCTTACCGACGGACTCGACGGGCTTGCAACCGGGTGCACCGCGACCGTCGCGGCGACTTATGCTGTGCTGGTCTATGTGGCGGGGAACATCAAAACAGCGACTTACCTTCAGGTTCCGTTCGTCCCCTATGCCGGGGAGTTGGCCGTCGTCTGCGTCGCACTGCTCGGAGCTTGCCTGGGATTTCTCTGGTGGAACGCCCATCCCGCCCGCGTATTCATGGGCGACACCGGATCATTGGCGATTGGAGGAATGCTTGGAGCCGTTGCGATCTGCTGCAAACAGGAACTCCTGCTCGTGATTGTTGGTGGGGTTTTTGTCATGGAAGCGATGTCTGTGATTCTGCAAGTCGCCAGCTTCAAAACGACAGGCCGCCGTATTTTCAAGATGTCTCCCATTCACCATCACTTCGAACTCAGTGGATGGAAGGAAAACACCGTCATCGTCCGTTTTTGGATTCTCTCGGTGCTTTTCGCTCTCCTCGGTCTGGCCACTTTGAAACTGCGTTAAAATGATCTACAGCGGCAAAAAATCGGTTGTCCTCGGTCTCGGCCACAGCGGAGAGGCCGCTGCCGCCTTGCTACGCGAAGAGGGGGCCGACGTAACCATTTGCGAATCTTTAGATAATCCGACCCTTCGTGAAAAAGCCGCTACATTGGAGAAACAGGGAATGCGCGTTCTCCTCGGAAACGCTGCTGATGAAGACTCGTCGACCTACGACCTTGCAGTGCTCAGCCCTGGGATTGATCCGGCCGTCCCTCTCGTGAGGAATGTAATCAAAAAGAACATCCCACTCATCGGGGAGCTGGAACTCGCATTTCAGGAATGCACCTGCCCGGTGGTAGCTATTACGGGAACAAACGGAAAAACAACCACGACCGAACTCACTGAAAAAATTCTCAGCGGTTGTGGCGTGCGAACCATGGCCAGCGGCAATATCGGCCTGCCTTTTGCAAGAGCGGTCCGACAGAGCCACCAACTGGATGTGATGATCCTGGAGGTGAGTTCCTTTCAACTTGAAACGATCCGCACCTTCCGTCCCAAAGTCGCCGCCTGGCTGAACCTCAGTCCGAACCACCTGGACCGTTACCCTGGCATTGAGGAATACCGCGCGGCAAAGCTCAGGATTTTTGAAAACCAAACGGCTGACGACGTGATCGTGGTGAACGCATTGGCCGACCTCCCGCCACTTCCGGCGAAGAGGATCACTTTCAGCACGACAGATCCGAGTGCCGATTTCACGCTCCGTGAACGCGAGATTTTCTTTCAAGGCAAGCGCCTGCTTGATCAATCCGATACGCTCCTGCCCGGCGTTCACAATGCAGAAAACATCATGGCCGCACTCGGGATGGGTCTCGGTTTGAATCTCGATCTGGGCGACCTCGTTCAGGCAATAGCCAACCATGCGCCGCCGGTGCACCGCTGCGAATTTGTGCGCGATCTCGATGGGGTGCGGTGGATAAACGATTCTAAGGCCACCAACCTCGATGCCATGGAGAAGGCTGTCCTCTCTCAGGATCGTCCAATTATCCTCATCGCCGGAGGAAAAGACAAAGGCGTGGAATTCGACGAAAATGCCGACCTCGTCCGCAAAAAAGTCCGCGCCGCTGTGCTCATCGGTGAGATGAAGGACCGCATCGCCTCATCCTGGAAAGATACGGAGTGCCACACGACAGCCAGCCTAGAGGAGGCCGTTATCAAGGCCCGCTCGCTCGCACAGTCAGGAGACGTCGTTCTCCTTTCCCCAGGAACTTCATCCTACGACATGTTCCGCAACTACGGGGAACGTGGAAATATTTTCAAAACTCTCGTTCATAACCTCAAAAACAATCCATCCAACACACCATAATGTTCAAAAAAAACACCACTGCTCCGCGCCGTCCCGCACGGCGATTGGTTCCAAGAAAAACAATGCATGCCAGAGCGGCTTCGAGTCGTGAGGAGGTCGAGGAATATGAAAGCGAGTCGGAGCCAAGCATGAAGCTCTCACAGGCTTTCATTGTGGTTCTTGTTCTCCATGTCGTTGCCGTCGCGGGCATCTATGGGTTCAACCAACTGAAGGAGAAACCGGCACGCCCGGCCGCTGCGAAAGCAGAACCCCCCGAAGCCGCCGCGCCCATTGTTGTGAATGAAAAGAAAGCCGATACCGCTGCAAAAGTAGAAACTTCAACTCCTGCAAAATCGCAGGAGTCGCAGACCACCTACACTGTGGTGGCCGGTGACACGCTGAAACGCATCGCCTCGAAATTCAAAACCAGCATCGAGTCACTCGAAAAGGCGAACAACCTCACCAGCACATCCATTCTCAAAGTTGGACAAACGCTGGTCATTGGTTCTTCACCCAAAGCCGCCGCAGCCTCAGCGCAAGCCGTTGAGTCAACAACGAAAGCTTCTCCGACACCGGCAATCGTTGCGAAAGCCCCACCGGTAAAGGCTCCGGCCGTGCAGGAAAAAGCCGAGGCCAAACCGCTCGAAAACCCCCAAACCAGCGAAGAGAAATCCTATGTCGTCGCCAAAGGAGACAATCCCTACTCGCTGGCTAAGAAATTCAACATCACCCAAGCGGCTTTAATGAAGGCAAATAATATCGACGACCCAAAGAAACTAAAAATCGGTCAAAAGCTCGTCATTCCTTAAGTCCAACGAAACACTGGGCGGTCTCAAAGTTTACAAAATGCACAGAAACGCCATCTATGTCCTGACCTTGTCCGTGGCAGGCCTCATCGCCCTCGGGCTGGTGATGTTGTTCAGCACAAGCGCGTTTGCAGAGGAAAGCCATTCGGATATTTATTTCTTTGTGAAACGCCAAGGCATGTGGCTCTGCGTTGGGCTTGTTGTCGCAATCGTGGCATCCTTCGTGAACTACCATTTCTGGGTCAAATACTGGTGGGCTTTCTTTGCTGCCGCCGCACTTCTTCTGGTCCTCTGTTTCATCCCCCCGATCGGCCTTCGAATCAATGGATCACACCGCTGGGTCAACGTCGGCTTCGGTGTCGTTCAGCCCAGCGAACTTGCCAAGATTGCCTCGATTTTCTTTCTAGCATGGTGGTTCTCCCGAACCGATATCAGCTTCTCCGCCTTCACTACAGGCCTTGTTTTTCCAATGGCAATCTTGAGCATACTTATGGGACTGATCGTTCTTGAAGTGGATATCGGAAACACCGCCCTGATCGGAGGAACCGCTGTGGCCGTCCTCTTCATCGCCGGAGCCGCCCTGCGCTGGCTCGGCACCCTCATAGGCTGCGGCCTCGGGGGCATCTTTCTTGTGGCGATGAATGTGTCGGAACGCCAGGGCCGCCTGCTGGCATTTCGGAATCCTGAAAAATACAGCCTTGGCGAGGGTCTCCAGCAATGGCAGGCACTCATCGCATTCGGATCCGGCGGCGTGGATGGTCTGGGGCTTGGCGAGGGACGCCAAAAAATGCTCTACCTGCCCTATGCCCACACCGATTTTATTTTTCCGATGATCGGCGAGGAACTCGGCCTCTATGCAACCCTCCTTACCGTGCTCGCCTATCTACTCATTTGCCTCTGCGGATCCCTGGTCGCTTCGAATGCCAAAGACGATGTCGGCCGCCTGCTTGGCATCGGAGCAGTGATCATGATCACCCTTCAGGCTTGCGTGAATATCGGCGTGACCACCTCGCTTCTTCCGAACAAGGGCATGCCGCTGCCATTCATAAGTTATGGCGGCTCCAACATGGTCGTCTGCCTGTTTCTCATTGGCCTTCTAGTAAACATCCACCGACAGGGACGACCGCTCGTCTCCCATTTCGCCTCTGCGCTCACGCGTCCTCACTTCGAGCCTCGCATATGACCGACCAAAAACCATTCCGAGCTATTATTGCCTGCGGCGGCACAGGCGGGCATCTTTTCCCCGGCCTCGCCGTCGCGGAGTCCCTCCACGAGCGCGGTCATGAAGTTTTACTTTTTGTATCAGAAAAGGAAATCGATGCCCTCGCACTCAAAGCACACCCCCAATTCCGTGCTGAAAAACTCCCATCAGTCGGTATGCCGGCCATGCTTCTCTCACCCGCATTCGTGGGATTTCTTCGCCGCTGCTGGGACAGCTACCGCCAATGCCGCGAGATTTATCGAAAATACCGCCCCTCCGTGGTTCTTGGCATGGGCGGATTCACATCCACCGCGCCGATTCTCGCCGCGCGCATGCAGGGCCTACCGTGCTTCATCCATGAATCCAATGCCATCCCCGGCCGAGCAAACCGCTTGGCTGCCAAGTTTGCATCCCGCGTTCTTCTTGGCTTCGAAGATTGCCGCCAGAGGTTCCCTGGAGCGGACTGCATCGTCACAGGCACACCAGTGCGGAAAAATTTAGGCCAACCGATGGATCGAAGCGAAGCGATGCGGGTTTTCGGCCTCGATCCCACACGCCCCACACTCCTCGTTACCGGCGGCAGCCAGGGGGCTAGCGGAATCAACCAGATTCTCTTCCGCACAGCCCCACTTCTTGCCCAATCCGGCGTCCAAATCATTCATCTCACGGGAAAAAATGACGACCGTCTGGCAGCTGCGAACTACCAACGTGATGAAATCCCCCATTATGTCGCGCCATTCCACCACCGCATGGAAGAGGCCTACTCAGCAGCTGATTTAGTCATTTCACGAGCAGGTGCATCAAGCCTCAGCGAATTGTCTCAATTCGGCCTGCCCTCAATCCTGATCCCCTACCCCCATGCGACGGATGATCACCAAAAAGCAAACGGGGAAATTTATGTGCGGACCGGGGCGGCTGTGATGGCCGAGGAGAAGGACATCGTTCCCGAGATCTTTGCTGCTACGATTTCGAATCTTTTGAACGATCCAACGCGCCGTGCCGCTATGGCCACCGCAGCGAAGAAGATGATACCGGAGTCGGCGGCAAAGAATGTCGCCGATGTCATGGAACGAGCCGTGAGGGAGGGCGTCAAATGACATCGGCCGAATTGCGCGAAGCCCTCACATCGGTAACGCCGAAGCACATCCACCTGATCGGGGTGGCGGGGTCCGGCATGAGTGGCATCGCCGCTTTGTTGCTGGGACTCGGACACAAAGTGAGCGGATCCGACAAAGTTCATACCACCGAGCTCGAACGCCTCATCAAAAAGGGTCTTCATTTTCACTGCCCCCACTCGTCGGAGTGCGTGCACGGCGCCGATGTCGTCATCTACTCGTCCGCGATCAAAGCCGGAAATCCCGCCTACGATGAAGCCGTAAAACTCGGACTGGCTCTGGCACGCAGGGCCGATGCGCTGGCCGCGATCATGGACTCCAAGAAAGGAATCGTGGTCTGTGGCATGCACGGCAAAACAACCACCTCCGCCATGACTGCCCATGTCCTGCGAGCCGGAGGATTCAAGCCATGCCACTATGTGGGAGCTGAAATTCCGATTTTGGGAACAAATGCGCGATGGGACTCCGAAGGCGAATGGTTCGTGGCCGAAGGCGATGAGAGCGACGGCACACTCATCAATTACCACCCCGAGCACGCCATCGTGCTCAACATAGAGCCGGAACACTTGGATTTTTACAAGGATCTCGCCGCTATCGACGCCGTTTATAAACGCCTCATCAACCAGGCATCGGGCAAAATTTTTTACTGTGCAGATGATGAGGGAGCTCGGCGAGTCTGCGCATCTCATCCCAATGCGATTTCCTACGGTCTCGGGGCTGAGGCAAATTATCGGATCACAAACCTCACCACGGAAAAGTTCAAATCCCACTTCACTGTCAACAAAGACGGAAAAACGCTCGGTGAAGTCGCGCTGAACATTCCGGGAGCACACAATGCGGTAAATGCGCTGGCCACAATTGCTCTAGCCTGCGAAATCGGCCAGTCCTTCGAATCCATCGTCAGCGCACTCGAAAGCTTCCGTGGAGCCAAGCGGCGCTTCGAAATCATTCACGAATCGCCGCGCCAGACAGTTGTGGACGACTACGGACACCATCCCACTGAAATCGCTGCCACACTAGCCACCGCACGAACTGGCGGCCACAGACGGGTGATTGCGATGTTCCAACCCCACCGCTACACGCGCACCCAGGCGCTGAAGGACGAATTTGGCAAAGCCTTCGCGCTGGCGGATCACGTTTTTGTTTCGGACATCTACCCTGCCAGCGAAAAACCGATTCCCGGCATTTCGGGCCAGACGATTGTCGATGCCATGCTTGCCGCCGGACATGCATCAGCCATCCATGTGCCCGAGATTTCCCGCATCCATGAAGCCGCCGCCTCTGTGGTCGAGGATGGCGACCTGATCCTGAGCCTCGGAGCAGGTAACATCCACGAGGCAGGCCAGCGACTCGTTCAGGATCTCAAAATGCGCGATACCCTTCAGCAAGTGATGGGAGCAGGACGCATGAAGCTTTACGAACCTCTCTCCAAGCACACGACCATGAAAATTGGTGGCCCCGCCCAGTTCTGGGTTGAGCCCGAGACCGAGGAAGGATTCGCCGACCTCGTAAGGCATTGCTTTGATGAAAACATCCCTCTCATGGTCATGGGCCGTGGCTCAAACCTTCTTGTGCGCGATGGCGGCATCCCCGGCGTGGTTGCACACCTTTCGCGTGGTGACTTTCAGCGGCATGAAGTGAATGGAAACGAGATCACGGCCGGTGTGGGAGTGAAATTCAAACAACTCAGCGCATTGGGGCGATCGGCGAGTATCGCGGGGTTTGAATGGATGGAAGGAATCCCAGGAAACCTCGGTGGTGGCTTGCGGATGAATGCAGGTGCAATGGGTATTCAAACATTCGATCAGATTGTGAAGGTTCGCTTCTGCGACCAGGATGGAAACATCTTCACCCGCACCCCTGCCGAAATGGACATCCACTACCGCAGCGTTCCCATGCTGCGAACAAACTACGCCCTTTCGGCCGTTATTGCCGGAAAGCCCGGCACTCAAGCCGAGATCGATGCGGTGATGGCGGAGTCTGTCGCCAAGCGCCGCTCAAGCCAACCCGTCGCAGCCAGCGCAGGATGCATTTTCAAAAACCCGTCAACGGTTCCTGCAGGAAAACTCATCGAGGAACTCGGCCTCAAAAACTTCTCCGTTGGTGGAGCCCGCGTGTCCGAAATTCACGGGAATTTCATCGTCAACGATGGCGGTGCGACATCTACGGATGTTCTGACTCTGATCAAAGAAATTCAGGCTGCCGCTGAGCGAACACGCGGTATCCACCTTGAAACCGAGGTTCAAATTGTGGGGATAGATTTATGAAGCAAAAGCATTCCGGCATTCTGAAAGACAAAACCGTTGGCCTTCTCATGGGAGGCCCCGGCAAAGAGCGCGATGTTTCACTCCGCTCAGGGGCAGCTGTTGCGAAAGCCCTGCGAGCCGCTGGAGCCAGGGTCGAAGAGATCGATGTCACAACGGCGAATATCGCCCTGCCCTCTTCTCTGGACCTCGCATTCAACATCATTCACGGCACATTTGGTGAGGACGGCCAACTCCAGTCGATCCTCCATGATCGAGGCATACCCTACACAGGCGAAGGAATCGAGGGCAGCCGCACAGCATTCGACAAAATCCTTTCAAAAGAGGCATTCGACCGTGCAGGTGTGCCGACTTCGAAATGGGAAAAAATCCGCAAAGGCGAGACCCCAAGCCTTCCCCTGCCTTATGTCGTGAAAGCTCCACGACAAGGTTCCAGCGTGGGAGTTCATATCATACGTGATGCTGCTGCGCTTGCCGCCGCACTGGAGGATTGCTTCCAGTATGGCGACGAGGTGCTCATCGAAAGTTTCTTTGCTGGCAGGGAACTGACCGTGGGAATCCTGGGCGGCGAAGCTCTACCGGTTGTGGAAATCGTTCCCCGCGATGGCTTCTACGATTACGACCACAAATACACCAATGGAGCCTCGGAATATTTCGTCCCTGCTCCGTTGACGGATGCCGAGTCCTCCAGCGTTCAATCCACCGCCTGCGCGGCGCACCGCGCTCTCGGACTTGAGGTTTACTCCCGCGTGGACATCCTACTCGCGGCGGATGGCTCAATGAGTGTTTTGGAAATCAACACCATACCCGGCATGACCGAGTTGAGCCTTCTACCCAAGGCGGCAGCCGTGGCTGGACTCGATTTCCCCACCCTGTGCGAGGAGATCGCTGGACTATCGCTTGCGAAGAAGAACCCGTGATGAAATCAGCATCCGCAACAAAGAAACGAACGCCAAACGGTGTGCACTACCTGAATGTGAAGATGCGCGCCAGGACAGCGCAGCGGAAACGCCAGCGCTTGATTGGACAACTCTGCGCACTTTCCCTCATCGTTGCGCTGGCATGCGGACTGGTCTGGTTCGGGCTCAACAAAGCTCTCGATAAATTCTTTTTCTCGAATCCCGCCTACAACCTCTGCGAACTCGGACTCGAACTCGATGGAGTCATGACCCGCGAGGATCTTCTGGCAGAAACTGGCATTCAATCAGGTGACAACATCTTCCGCATCGATATCGCAGGCATCGACCACAAACTCCGTGAAATCCCGATGGTTGCGGATGTTTCCATCGAACGCATCATGCCGGATCGGATTGAAATCACACTAACGCGCCGGATTCCCGTGGCATGGGTTTCAAAGTCTGCGGATTCTTCGGCAGATTACGATCCAAGCTCAATGAGGTTGGTAGACGACTCGGGCTTTCTCATGAAACCCAGGCTGCTTCAACAGGAATACCACCAACTCCCGATTATCTACGGCGTGAAGGTGGAAAAAATCCAGGAAGGCAGCCTCCTCGAAGGAGATGATCTAAAGAACGCTCTGATCCTTCTGCGCGAGGCCCGAAACCAAACAAAATCCCTCCTCGTCATACGCTCACTAAACATCAGCAAAGGCTATTGTATCGATGCCCTCACGGATCAAAGCGTGCGTGTCAAATTCGCTTCCGGAGACTTCCCCACCCAGTTGATGAAACTCCAGCGCCTGCTCGAGCACTGCCGCGACACTGGTCGGGAAATCGAATCGGTGAACCTCATGGTGGCAAAAAATACGCCTGTGAGATTTGTCATGGCCGCGCCGCCCGAACCCGTTTCAGACAAACAAAAGTCGATCCCTCAAAAATCCAAACCCAAGAGAAACTGATGGCCCGCGAAAAAATACATGTCGGACTGGAAATCGGAACCACCAAGGTATGCGCCGTCGTGGCGGAATGCCACCGAGACGGGGAAATGCGTATTCTGGGCGTGGGAGAGAGTCCGTCGCGTGGAGTCCGAAAAGGTGAAATCGTCGATTTCAAAAATGCCACCCAGTGCGTTCACGACGCTCTGGCAGATGCCGAGGACCGTAGCGACCATGAGATCAAAGGCGTCTGGTTGGCCATATCAGGAAGTCACATCAAGAGCTTCAATAACCGCAGCGCGGTCGCACTGCCGGAGGAATCAACAATCACGGCAAAGGAAATCGAGAGTGTTGAATTCAAAGCAAAGGAGGCGGGAATCCCCAAGGAGGATGTAATCATCCACTCGGTCATCCAACGCTACTATGTCGATGGACAAGAGGGCGTCATCGACCCTCACGGCATGATGGGAACAAAGCTGGAAGCGGATTTTCACATCATCCACGGTGTGACCAACCGCATTCAGAATGCAATCCGCTGCGTGCGGGAATTCGACATTGATGTCGAGGACATCGTGGTGAACTCAGTCGCATCAGCACAGGTCGTTCTGGACGAGCAACAGAAACAAGCCGGGGCGGTGCTCATAGATATCGGTGGCGGCGTCACTGACTACATCGTCTACAAGGACGGGGCGGTTTGCCACAGCGGAGTCATCGCCATCGGCGGCGACCACATCACGAACGACCTTTGCATAGGCCTCCGCATTCCAATTGCCCGCGCCGAAAGACTTAAAATCGAGGAAGGCTCGGCTATCACCGAAAACATCTCTGCGAGTGACAAAATCACGCTCAAGAACGACACAGGATTTTCCGGCAGGGACATCGACCGCCTCATGCTGAACATGATCATTCAGGCCCGCCTTGAGGAACTCTTTGGCATTCTCCGTAAGCGAATCCAAGAAGTCGTTCCGGAACACATCCTCGGAGCAGGCATCCTGCTCACGGGCGGTTGCAGCCTTCTTCGCGGAATCCGCGAAGCGGCGGAATCCGTGTTTCCTGGCACTCCGGTTTATCTGGCCCATGCGCAAGCGGTCTCCGGCCCCATGTCGGCGTTCGAAAACCCCCAACTCTCAACATGCATCGGCGCGGCGAAATACGCTCAGGCCGTGCA
>Ga0114977_10000589_pt1 | contig 24168 bp, 22 predicted proteins | sample S_130805_MF_Meta_FD_87026 | JGI IMG/M metagenome (GOLD analysis project Ga0114977, IMG submission 87026) | Freshwater microbial communities from Lake Simoncouche, Canada to study carbon cycling - S_130805_MF_MetaG | ecosystem: Environmental > Aquatic > Freshwater > Lake | place: Lake...
GACTCCGCTACCTGTAACTGGATTGTCAGGAAACTCAACACCATCTGTGACTGCCAAACGCTCAAGACTCGAAACGGCAGATAGAAGTCGAATTGCATTAGCTTGCCTTTCTTCCGTAGCGTCAGGATGAGCGATCCAGTCGGAGAAATACTGCTCGAATGTAATCACTTCATATGCTCCTTCGCCCAGACAAAGAGGGACCATAGCCCTGCACCGACAGCCGCCACGGCCCCTATCATAGTCCCGATGATCTTACTCCCTTTCCACAGGGCGACTAGCTCCGCCAGTGTCGGCTTAATCTCATTCTCCGTAGCTATATGCGCCACGATAATATCTCTGATCTCGCGTAACAGTGTATCCTGTGTATCCATGCGACGGTGCAAGTTTGTGCTCTCATCCGAACCCATGCTGCTATTCCTTTCCCCGCTCTCTGGCGGCGATGCTAGATTGGCCAGTTGCCCGACCGCTTATCCTTCCGGAGTTGCTTGTTCCAGCGCCACCGGAAGAGGAGTTTCTTGATATATGTAATCATACTAGCAATTTATACCATTATCTTGAAGGTTTTGATGCGAGTAGTGCCGGATGCCACGGTTACACCAGATCCTGTATTATTAGTAATCACTACCGTCACTTGATTAGTAGCATTGACATAAGCCGAGATGGTACAGCCTCCAAGGTCTTGGTTATGGGATGCTATAGCTATATCTCCCATAGCGATATCATTGAGTCCAGTAAACACTAACGGAGATCTTGCTCCATTAGCTATTGTTCCTGGATTCCAAGGAGTCCCCCATGTGTACTCGGTTGTGTCTCCGCTGAAATAACTATACAGCCCCCCATTAGCAAAGACGGCGTTAGCAGTTGCATTAACCGAAAAGTCATTCATGTAGTAACGGTTATAACGACAGTTGGAGTCTGTCTCTGCATAACCATAAGCTTGAGTACCTCCACCACCATCAAAGCAATGGTTGTTACTTACCAACGTGTAACGATGCCCAATAGTAGATGTCGAGTACCATCCTTGAATACCACTTTTGTGATTAGCCGTCCCAAGCGTACCATTGCCGTAGCATACATTATCACTGATAATCCCCTGATACAGGAAAGACCTAATCCCAGACCCAGCGTTGCTGTAGCACAGGTTGTTGCTCACGTTACTGTAAGCCCCTATGATCTCCATACCACATACAGGGAATCCATCATCGTCAGTCCCTGTACCATTCTTACAGATGTTCCCATGAATCTGGTACTGACCATAAGAGTTAGTACCGTCAGTGGTAACGGCTATTCCAGCTCCGTATCCAGATCCAGTAAATACGTTCTCAGCTATCGTCAGACGAATGCCTTCATAGCCAGACCCGCTCTTAGTAACCATGTTTCCTCTAATGAATCCGTGGTCGCTGACGCTCGCACTAGAAGATACATTGATTCCGTGATTCAAGCTACTTTGAGCAGATGTCCTAGAGATTGTATTATCTTCGATGTAAAACCTCTTGCACGAATCGGCGGCAATGGCGATGTAAGTAAAGTTCTTAACCTCGCACCTGTGTATATGCCAGTCATCCGAGGTGTAGTTAATAACCACGCACTTGTGATTGCTGAGAAAGCTCGCCGTATTATTTTGATCGAAGGTTATATCTTCGATGGTGTAGTAAGTACACGAAGTCAGCGTAAGCAGAGGTTGGGTGAATGTAGATCCCGAGTCTGCTTTTATAATTGTAGCACCTTGGCCTGCACCTTTAAGCGCGAAATTGCTAACACTACTCAGCGACATAGAACTCTTGATTAGATAAATTCCTGGGGGAAATTCCAATGTCCCGCTAGCCGCCGATGCCGCAGTCATCGCAGTCTGAACTGCTGTCGTAACATCCACCGAAGCGGTACGACCAAGCACGTCTGCTATCTCTGTCGCTGTCATGAAATCAAATACGCTCCAGATATCTCTGTTCTTCGAGAGATAGGGTCGCGCTACCGCACCTGTGCCGCGCTGGAGAAAGTTACTTATATTTGAAATCAGTTGGAAGTACGTGCCATCATACACTACAGTTGTGATGGTCCCTGTAGTAAGTTCGCCGCCGGCTAAACTCGTGGAGCCGACCTTCAGCGTCTTCGCCCCCAAGGAACTCGCACCCATGACAGTCAGAGTTGCTGTCGCCGTATTCGTGTAACCCGCCTTGAAGGTAAAGGTATCGCCGGCGGTTAGCGTTGTGGCCAGGGACGTACTCGGTAAGGTGATAATCTGAGCATTTGCACTCCCTGTACTGGTGACATAGATGGGATTACTCCCTTTCCAGATCGCGTCATTAATGGAGTTCAGCCAAGTGGCGAGAACGGTAGTAACTTTCGAGACAAAGGTGGTATCTAGAGATGACATTTGAGTTCCTTAGTTTAGTTAATAAACACCTGCGTTATAGACGGTAGCATCCCACGCGGAATAGCCGGAAGGTGGTGTGTAGGCGAAGGGGGTGGCTCCGGTGTTTAGGGTGGCATTCTCTGGAGAAGCTACAGTGCTAATGGTTGGGAAATAGGTTCCGCTAAGTGTATTGGTGGCATATCCAGTTTCTGCTCCACCCGGAGTTCCAGAATTTTCCCATGTTCCATTGTCAGAAAAATACAACTTCCCATCTGTTAGGTTAACAGCTACACCAACAACGTGTCCCGCAGCGACAGCACTGCCATATCCAACCGCCCCTCCACCATTGATATATTTGCTTCCAGAACTACACCGCATAGCAAAGCCCCCGGAAGCAGTTAGGGTGCTTGCGGTCGACAGAGATGCTAGAGAAACCCCCAAATCGATACCCGTAGTTCCAATAGTAATTTCAAAGTAATATCTTCCTGTGCTCTTCCCCGTATTTGTCCTGACTAACCCATAATTTGGTGGAGCAGCTACGGCCCAAGACATATTGTTATTGGATAGAGTAAGTCCTCCCCCGACATCGGCATCCTTCGGATTCCAGAACGTCCCATTCGGCGGGGTGTAGGTCAGGGGGTTTTGGCCGAAGTTGGCTGTGTCGCTCATAGTGGAACTATTGGAACCAAGAGCAGGGTAGAGCGTCCCACTCAGACCCGTATATGCAATCCCTTGAAATGCATTGTTCTTGTAGAAGCTGACCGTAGCATTATCCAAATCAAGCGCACAACCAATTACATCAGCATTCGTGTAGCTTGCCCCGTAGGCAACAGAGGATGCTCCTGTAACCTTGTTTCCTGAGTTCTGATAGCCCCATCCGTTAGCATCTTGACCGAGGTAGTTTGACAAGGTTGCCGAACTATTCGCTATCCCAAGCTCTTGCGTTCCAACTGTGCCAACGAGAACTTCCCAATAGTATTTCCCTGAAGTTTTGCCAAGCGTATCGCGTACCGTTCCAGTAGAAGCAGTTGTCGCAGCAACAAGGTTCCCACCACTTAGCGTGACGTTCGCCCCCTTATCACTCGGATTCCAAGTGGCGTAAGGTGTATTCCCCGCATTCGGAAACGCCGCACTTGGTACGGTGAAGTTGTTGGTGTAGCGGGCAATGCCTTTGGTGATGCGAAGGTCGTCGATGTTTCCGTAGAAATAAGATGAAGCGTCATACCTACGGCCAATGTTTATAGTCGAAGACAGTGCCGATCCTCCGGCAGTACAAGTAGCAGACAGCTTAAGTACGCCTCCAACAAATATGTTGATTATGTTTCCAACTCGGCATATTGAAACGAACGACCAAGCATTCCTTGCTATGTCATATGTCGAGGGGTAACTATTGATATAAACACTTCCTCCGCTTACATATAAAACTGCAACACTAAACGCACTACCGTTGTCAAATAGATAGACCGTAAAATTGTTATTAGAGTCTGCCCCCCTAGAGAAGATGTATTGGTAGGTCGCCCCCGTAAGAGTCGTTGGGTACACCCAGAACTCAACAGTAAAATCACCTGTTGGAACTACGTCAAAGTCTGCGGATGAAGGAGTAGTCAGGTACTGGTTTGTACCACTAAAGTAACCAACTGCTGTTCCAAACTTCGCCTGAGCTGTCGATGTCGTTGCCCCTGTAACGGTCATCGTGTGACCATACGAACTCGAATCCGTAAACGTAGTCCCACCATTGCTCCCGTCCATGTGCAGCAGCAGGACGACGTTGGAGAAGTAGGGGTCGGTGGCCGACGGTGCTGATGCTGCATACATCATCGTAATAATTCGTCGAAGATTAGCCTGACTCATACTGCCCCCACACAGACCCACTTGGAGGTATCTGCTCTCCAGATGAAAGCCATGTTCAGCCGCGCCGTAGTCACCGTAGTCGCAGGCAGAGCAATCGTACTAGCTTCAAACTGCGTATCGTAAGTCAGCGCCCTAGCCGCCGTACCCGTTACCGCGATGAACATCACTTGTCCATCCGTAGGAGTCCCAGTAGGGTTATTGAACTTCAACGCTCCCGCTTGCGCCGTGACAATAAACTCATCCAGGTTATCGCAGTTCAACGAAGTTCCTGTATCCGTAGTATAGGATGCCGCCGACAAGATGCGTGGAGTGATCCTCTTATTCGTCAGTGTGGAAGTAGAAGTCAGAGTATCTAGCGTGTCTGTAATAGCTGGGAAGGTAAGCGTGTAGTTCGATGCGCCAGCGTTAGCCGAGGTGAAGGTCGAGTAGCCCGTCGATGAACCTAGCAAACGAATATCGCTGTTCGTAAAGGTCTGTACTGCCGTCCACGTTTGCGCTACTCCGATAGCCGCTAGGGTTGATGTTGCACCTGGAAGTGTATATGTATAAGCTCCGGGGACTGTCCACGCCCAACTATACGCACCCGACGTAGTAAGAGTAGAGTTATCTGCAAGGGTCAGCGTAGCCGTGGTTGCGGGATTCGTCAGTGTAACTTTCGAAGCAGTAACATCGGTTGTTCCGTTACCTAGGATTACTTTACCTGAGGTAAGAGTGCCAGTGTTTGTAACTGTCCCTGCTCCCGCCGGCGCTGCCCAAGTTCCATCTCCGCGTAAGAAATTACTAGCACTCGGAGTTCCGGTTGCAGGGTTAGCCGCCGGCGCAGTAACACTTCCCAATACTGTACCACTACTCGGCGCACCGAGAGTAGTGCCCCAAGCAACTCCCGCAGATACAACAACAATACCTGTACCCGTTGGGTAGGAGAAGGCGGCTGCTTGCAGCGCCGTTATCTCGTTAGCCGCCGCAAGGAAGTTCGTCCGCACATCGGCAGTCAACGCCGCTACCGCCGTAGGTTTTGTCGGATCAATTGCACTAGTCATATCATCAGTCCCAAAGAGTTAAGCCGCCGTCCCAGGTTGTAGTGCCCAGGTCCCATATTGTATAGGTGTGTGTTGGAGCTATAGGTAGATCCAGGAAGGGAGAGATATACTCTACCAGCCAGCAATCTGCCACTGCATAATCTGCTATCCCAGTCATCCCTTCGGGAGTGCAGAATGCACGGAAGGCGTCCGCCGGCATTGGCTGCACCCAGGGAGCCGTAATTACATCAGGAACATTCCGTACAAAGTCCTGCGCCTCTCGTGGCTCCCAGTGCTCCGGACATACCCAATACCCTTGCCAATGCTTCTTCATCGTGGAGGCTTTGCGCTTCCTCCCGCACTGATAGCATACGGTATTCCAGTCGCCGTCGGCAAAGAAATCTGCGCGGCCGGTCATTGCGATTGCTCCGAAAGACGTTTATCGATCCTACGTTGCACTGCGAGTCGCTTGGACTCCGCCTTCGCAGCCGCCCGTTCTTCGAGGGTCTTCCCGTACACTGGCATACCCGCCATACTCCAGGCGGCCTTCTGAGGATTCGCCGACTCAAATCCTTGCGCTGAGATCGGAGTGAACTGCCGCGCCACATGGCCCAGTCTCGTACCAATCGAAACGTCCTTGCCCCTCTCTACTCCACCCATCCTCGGCGCTCCCTTCGGTGACCAGTACTCCACATCCCCGAGTTGCGATGCAGTCTCCTTCACAAGGAACGAAGCCTTACCCATCGCTTGCTTGCGCGGATCGAGCAACCAGTGGAAGGGTTCCATGAAGTGCTTCGACAGTTGCATCGTCGTACCATCCCCGCGATCCAGGCGTGTGGGATCTTTATTATCCCAGAAGTGATGACCGGACATTTGATAGTTCAGCGTATCTGCGATTGCGGTGTAGAGGAACGCGCTCCGCATGATGTACTGGCGGTGGAGGTCAGCCAGCTCCGTCGGGTGGAGAAGGCCACGGAAACCGCCCGAAGGCGTACCCTTGAGTCCTCCCGCCATTCCCGCTGCCAGTCCCAGACCAGCTCCAACGAACCCTCCAACACCTTTGTTCTCCGGATCAATCTGTGATCCTAGAATCCCGCCGGCAATGACTGCACTCTCCCTAGGGCCAAAAGCCTTCACAAAAGCCCGAGTCGTGGAGATCGTCCAGTCCGGCGCGAACAGAACCAGTCGCATTCCGAAGCGGCCGGTGGGGGACAGTGCTGCCGAGGCCAATTCCCTACCCCAGCGACTGGAGAACTCCCCTACAATCTGCTGGTAATTCAAGCCGCCGTACAGGTCATTCGTGAAGCTGGCGGCTGCCCGTCCGATCTCCGCGCGGGACTTGGGGGGTTCCTTTCCTGCCTCAACCATGCGCGCATTATTACGGGATAATTCGCTTACCTTATCCGCATAGGTCTCTATCTTCAGCGTGGTATGAAATCTTGCCCACATTGCATCGTCGAAGATATGGTTGAGGGCCAGTATCGCTCCGGTGGAATACTTGCCAAGGCCTGGCACTGTCTTATCAAGGAACATTGTTGCTGTTTCCAGCCCCTTGTAGATCCCTGGACGTTCCTCTGCAACGACTGAACCATGACGCTGGCGGGAGAATTCCACTCCATCCTTCATCGCCGAGTCGATCAGGTCGCCGGCTCCTCCTTCTCGAATCATCTTGACTGCCAGGCTTTCCCCGAATACCACCGGCATGAAGCTTTGCCCAAATACCCGCACTCCACGAATCGGTGACTTGAAGATCGAGGTTGCGCCCAGCATTGCATGTTCAAGGGCCGTCGCGTGGAAGAGACTCAGGGATACGCCGAGGCGCTTCTGGGTAGAGTTAATCGCATCGAGGGCTCCGAGGATTGCACCAGGGTTGCTCGAGTCGAATACGAAGCGAAGGTCGGCGGCTATGTCTGGATGGACACGTAAGCCGCGAAGCTGCGGGGCATCAACAAAGACAAACTCGGACGGTGCCTTGCCTTCCTTCTGTACCAGCTTCGTTCCGTCCGGAAGGGCCGTTTCCCGAAGCGTCTCGATGAATCGGTTATTCGCAATGGCTCTGCCGAGTGAGTCCGAGTACATCGTAATGACTCTGGCAATGTCAGTCGTGACCGGAACGTAGCCAGCTGCTTCCGCTTCCGCTCGAGTCTTATACCCTCGCGGCTTGCCAAAGGGGGATTCCAGACTTGTACCACCACCTAGTTGCTTCCCCTCGAAGAATCCCCGATCCGCCTTCTGATAGATCCGAGTGGCATAGTCACCGAGCAACTGCTTAACCACGCCGGCTCCCTTGGCCAGCTGGCCAAGTCCCTCGTAGAACCCCTTGATCTCCTGGGCAATCTTAAGCTCTATCGGAGACAGCCGCACCGGACGCTCACCTTCCAGATGGTCATAGATTGCTTCGCGGCGCGCTACATCAGGCACCGTCTCAATAATCCGATTTGCCATCTGGTCGACTGCCCTGCCAAACACCTTCGTCTCATAGGCCGTCTGCGCAGTCAGTTCATCTATCCGAACGAGCTCCCCTTTATTCTGCGCCCGCTTCACCGCTTCGACCCAAGCTGCCGGCTTCGCATTGGCCAGGAGGAGTCCGACGCCGGCTCCCCAAGCCGCCCCGGTCAACGGTGCATCCTTGTCCAAATAGGCTCCGAGTGCCGCACCTCCACCAAGGATCGCTATGTTCGCCAGCACTTTCGGATCAGCGCTCCCCCGTTCCGCCGCTGGAGTCGCCCGATTCTCCGGCACTTCCGCAGCTCCCGTACTCGTATCCCGATAGTCTCGCAGATACCCGCGCAGAGCTTCCTTCGCCCTGCCTACCCGAGACTTAATCGTACCCTCGGGTACTCCGAAGTGAGTCCCTGCCTCTTCATAGCTCATCCCCTCGGCCTCTACTGCCAAGAATGCTTCCTTGAATCTCGGGTCAAGCTTCTCCATCGCGGCTTCAAGCCGACCTCCGAGTGCCTTGTTCAGCACAGCTTTCTCCGGGGTCTCTTGATGTCCCAGAGTATCCGCGATGCTGCTCCTCCCAGTCGCCGGATCTTCCGACATACTCACCGTATCGGGGCGAACCTCAGCTCTCCGCAGCGAGTCAATCGCTTTGTTCATCACAGCCTTGTGCAGGAAGGTCGAGAACGCCGATTCGCCTCGGAATGTCCCGTCAGCCACAGCCTTCATCGCGCTAAGCATTCCCTCTTGCAGGACACTCTCCACATCCACCCCCTGCCGCCCGAACTTGGATTCCAGCATCCGAAGGGTTCGAGGGGCATTCTGGCGGTACAGCTCTGTGGCTGCGTGTTGTGCGTCCTTACCCCCTGCGCGAATAGCCTCAAGAAGCATCGGCTCCGACTTTCCTTTCAGGGCAAGACCGAGTCCAAGTCCAGCCATGGCGAGCTCTCCGCGGTCGGGGGAAGTGAGGAGGTACGCACCAGCCGCCACCCCTGCCGCGATGCCTGCGAGGAGCTTAGGGTCGGCGGAGCCCATCATGTGGATAGTTCCGTTCTTCACGGCCGCGCGTGTGGGGACTTCGATCCAGGTGTGGCCCTGTGCGTCGATAACTTCCTTCCCGCCGAGACCCTTGAGGTAACGAGTGATCTCGCCAGCGTAGCGGTTGTAGATGGATTGGTGGCCGGGGTCAAGAAATGCCGGAGGATTACCTGCTTTAGCATTATCGTACAATCTCTGCAAGTGAGCTACATGAGCGACTTGCTTTGGGGCAACCTCTCCACTAGCTTCTTTTTCCGCTAAAATACGCTTAGCGCTTTCAAGACTGGCAGCACGCTGGGCAAGGGGTAGATCTATCTCTCTCGGCCACCCTTCCACCTTCGCTACAGTATCTGCAGTCGCAAATCTCACCACATCCTTCGGCGCGGCCTGCTCTTGCAACTGCTTCAGCCGCGCTTCCGCTTGCGCAAGTACGCTCCCCATTTCTTCCGCAGTCTTCCCTATCCGCCCGTAGCCGCCCGTCGCTTGCATTTGGCGATACTGTGCAACTTGTCGAGCCTGATCCTCAACAAGCATGGCGGCTTGCGCGTCACCCTGGGAGTTCTTCAGCAACTCCTCCCGTATCAGCCGCCGAGGCCAGTTCTTGAGGATGGGGGAGAGTTGGGAGGAAACCGCCGCTCCTCCTAGCGCAGTCTTGTTCTCTGCTATTAGTTGATCCAGGGAATGGAAGCGTGCGTTTAACTCTCTGCGAAAAACTTCCCTAGCTTTACTGGGGATCTTAGCTTCGTCGAGAATATAGTTTACATAAGCTAAATCTGTAGAGAATTCACTCTTAGCTTTCAGACTTCCCTCCGCCAGCTGTAGGTCCAGCTGATCTGCAAGAATCATAGTTGCATCAGGATTGATTGCATCTATACGCTGTACAGCTTTCCTAGCATTCTCTACACTGGTACGATCGCCGGCATAGTAATCTCGATACGCGTCCATTTGCCTCTGCAAAACCTCGCCCGTTTGTAGCAACTCTGCCCGTTTCGCTTCAGGAATCTCCTTCGCGTGCTGGGCCAGATCGCTTTGAATCTCCACGACGTGCTTCACGCCGTCTTCGATAAAGCTCCGCGCCCAGCCGAACAGCCGTGAGTCGTTGAAGTGATTCGCATCCGACATCTGCATATGCTCAGGGAGTTGGTAGAGGGTGGTTGTCGGAGTACCATCCCTGTAACCGCGGCCTCCATCGAAGTTCACTCCATCTGTAGTACTAGGCGCACTGATATTCTCCAGCCCATAATCCGCATACTTCGAAGTCTCCTTCGGCGCCAGCTTCCATCCCGCAGTCTCTTCCAACAGCCCACTCATCAGATCATGCGCATTCACCTTCCCTTCCGGCAGTGCCCCGAGTACTCGTTCGAAGACAGGGCGTTCCGCTTGCAACTCTGGCTTCTTCAGCAAGTCCGTAATCTGTTGCCGAGAGATGTCGGTCGCCCCCTTCGGCAGCATCTCCAGCGTACGGAAAGTGTAAGGCGCGGATTCCTTGAGCAACGCGCCCAGAGGCGAGGCACGAGTATGACCCGTCAACGCAGTCGCTCCAAGCACTCCCACCGTCGCGAGCTTGTCCACGTCCTCCGGATTCAATGCTGCCCAGACAGCCGCCGAGGTAATGCCCAGGGCGGTCAGCAACCGCGGATCAACCTCCCCATGCTCCGTGAAGCCAGAACCAATCCGATTCCCCTCTGCATCGACGATCCTTCCGCCGGCTTCCGCGGTTCGGCGCAGCGCAATCTTCTCCTCTGGCGTGAGGAGGAATCCCTGGCCATGCTGAATCTTCGCGCGTCCGAGTTCGAAGTCAGTGGGAGGAGTCGGAGGCGCCCGCTCCGCATCCACCTTCGCCCGAGCTTCTTCCAGCGTCAGCCCCTCCGCAATCCGAGTCTTCGATTCTGCCACCGCTTGCTCCGGCGACTTCGGCCCCACCTCCGCCAGTCCCCTCGCCTTCGCCTTTGCAAAGATTGATTCCACCGCCGCCGTGTCGGAGACCCCAGGAACCTTATTCTCCTTCGCTGCCTTGAAAGCTGCCTTCAACGCCTCCGGAGTCATAACCTCCGGCTCGGGCAGTCCTACTTGCGCGGGCGGCTCTTCCGTCGGGATCATATCAACCATACTTGTCCCAGGAGTCCGAGGCGCAGTTGCCTTTTCCACCCCCGCTTTCATTCCCTTCAGGGTCGCCTTCCCCATACCAGCACCCATGAGCAATCCTGCAAAAGCATCAATGTCCTCTGCAAGAAGCATTCTATTCGTACCAACTTCCACCTTCTCCCCGTAGTGATGAATCGCCTTCCCGAGCTTCTGCATCACCGAATCAATCACGGAGGGGTCTGGTTCATATCCCAGAAGCTTCGTCGCGACAGTCACTGGATTCAACGCCGCTCCGACTCGCCCAGCTGTCGCGGCCCCTTCCTGCAAGGCCTCCCGCCTCGACGTTCCCTTGGCCATCTCCTCCCCTGTACGTGCCACTCCCGCTACAGCTCCAGCCGCCATCCCTATCCCTGCTCCTGCGAACTCCCCCACACTCTTCACGAAGCCGCCGACGTCCGCTGCCTTCTCTCCCAGGAACCCCTTGAGATCCCCTAGGAAAGTCCGTTCCGGGGCAGGAGCTCCCGTAAGTTCCGAGAGTGTCATCCCTCTCCCCGAGGCCACGGTAGCATCCGGAGCCGCCGTCGGCGTACCCATCAATTCATTCAGTGTCATCGGCATGATCAGTCCTCCTCATCCGCAGGGCCTTGCACGCCAGTCCCTTGAGCCGCCAGGGTCTTCTTCGCCGCATTAGCCGCCGCATATTCGAACATCGGTTCCCCTCCTGCGTTCTTACCAATGTAGACGACCTTCTGCCCCTTGACCGTATAGCCTTGATTAAGCATGAACTGTTTCTGATCCAGTGGCAGGGCCGGATATTGCTTGTCCTCCTTGGCGGCTTGCGTTGCCTGAGTCGAAGATGTTCGAGCCTTCTTCAAATCAATCGTCGCTTGCGTACCGTCACCAAGGAACTTTGCTGCATTATCTGCCTGAATTTTAATCAGTCGTTCCCGCTCTTTCGATACTCCAACCCTTGCATCAGCTGCCTTGGCGCTAGAGTCATTCAAGGCCCTAGTACTCTTCGAACTAGCCTCCTCCCGCTTAAGATCTAGAAGTTCTTTCGCCTTCATGCCGGAGTCTCTGATCGCAGTAAGTGCCGCCTCATTAAACACGGGGGGAAAGACTGTCGGGGGATTCGGCCCCGCCATTGCTTGTTGTAGTAGTGCTGAATACTGCGAGGGATTATTCAGTGCCGCTTGTGCAAAGCTAGCCGCCCGACCTGCCTTTTCCTGCTGAGCCTTTATCTGAATTTCCGCCGCTTGTGCGCTTCGATAATCTCCAATCGCAGTCTTTTCTGTAATATCTGCAAGTTCTTTCCGCAGGGGAAGCAGTTGAGTCTCCGGCAAGCCGGCCTTCTCAAGGTAGGAAATGAAGTTACCAAGACGCGCCGTGGGAGAATTTACTGCCGGTTGCCGATTAAGTCCTATATCATTGAACGTAGCAACCTGTCCTCGTTCCGCCTTTCCCGCAATCGCTGCCTGTGCTTCCTGCTGCGAGAAAGACGTCGATAGTGCCAGCATCTGCTGTGCCGACTTATTAGCAATATCCTTCTGCTCCGCCTCCGCCCCGTATAACTTCGCGTGAGCTTGCGTAAGTGCCAGATGCGCCGGCTGCTCCGCAATCTCCCCGAGCGTCTTCTGCGCTTGTAACGCGCCTAGGATATTCTGACGACTAGATGCTTCTGCCGCCTCTATCCCAACCGGTGCGCCGAACATATCAGCCATTGAAAATAATCCCCGAGTTCTTCAAAGCCGCGAGTTGTGCTGGAGTGAATCCCATATTGCCGCCACCCGCACTGGTCACCCCATAACCTATCGAAGCGAGACTCTGCGAGGCCAGCGTATTCGCACCTACCTGTCCGGTCATGCCGACTTGGTAAGCGGAAGCAGGATTCTGAGAAGCTCCGGCGAGACCGCCAAGCTGCCCAAGTCTCTGATTATACCAGTCCGTAGAGGCATTCGCCCCTGCGACACTCATGGCTCCGGAGTCCTGTCCGAACTGTGCATTAGCCCGCGAAGCTCCTTGCATACGAAGGGCGTAGCTGGGATCACGTGCAGCGACCTGACTAGGGTTATTCAGAAGATCCTGGAGTTGCGTGTCAGCCAGTGCGCGTCCACCAGAATTCCCCCAAGGATCCGCCTTCTGCTGTGCGAGCAGGGCTTGCTTACGCAAGGCATCCGCTTGGCTCATTCCGTAGATGCCGGAGCCTATAGACATAGCAGGCCCCGCAATTTGAAGGGCACCCTTCACGTCTCCCCAACCAACGCCGGAACCGAGAATTCCACCGCCTGAATTAGCTACACTTGCAGGATAACCCCAAGCATCGGCGGCGGCACTTGCACCAGTGCTAAGTCCCCAAGCATCTGCAGCACTTCCAGCGGTAGCAAGACCCCCTGCGTAGGTCGTCGCATCCATGCCATACATAGCACCACCGGCTTCTGCAGCCGTCATACCGGCGCCGAACATACTAGCTCCTCCGCCGTATTCCGCCCCAGTTGCCAGTGCGCCCGCCATGAAGGAATCCGCGGCAACACCCGTACCGATCTCTCCAAGTAACCCACCAACAAGTGCTTCTTCAATTCCCATAATCCAAACTCCTTCTGAATACTAGAGCGTCGCCAAGCTGCGACACTTCGGTTAGTCCAAATTTCTCCTGCCACTTTCGAAGTTTCAAATCTCCCTTCGGTATGCAAGAGTACGCTTCCTTATACCCAAGTGCCACTAGCTCTTTCAGAAATTCTGGCCAAACGCGGAGACATTCCTTAGCCTCCCGCAGACCCCAAGCCGCCATATCGCAGTGAAGCCAAATCCGTCCTGGCCATGCGCCCCGTTCAATTGCTTTCAAAGTACCGAAGTCACGAGAAACTTCATGAATCGTGCGCTTATTATCAATTAATAACCTGCGCTCAAATTGAATCTGCACTGGCGTCAAGGCACTAACTACTTGCATCAAAGGGCTACGCATTGGGCCGAGAGGCGTACCGAACACAGGGCCAGTCTGGCTCATCGGAGTCACTGTAGCATTATCAGGCCAACGGACGAGGTGGAGATTAAATCCGCGATAGATCAATTCGTTGAAGTATAAATTACTCCCGCCGTCTTCCATCTTCGTAGCGCCAAGACTCAGCGCTAACTTCGCCATGTCGGACATGAAGAGTCCAGAATCTAATTTACAATCTCCTATCGCAGCGCCGGCTCTAATAACGAACTGCTCTGTCTTAGCCCCAAGATCGATAAGGAAATCTATTGCTGTAACAACCTGAGCCAATTCCTCCAGCGTCGAAATGGTAAAGGCCCATTGACACACAGGAAGTCCTACATCAATCAGATTCTTAACCACCTGTGCCTTACGCGTACTGATCTTATAAGCCGCCGAGAAGTGCATCGAATAGTTAAGATAGGTCAGTCCTGCTGCTTTCAGTGCAACGCAGTATTCCTTATCCAGCAACTTCTTCCCGTTCGTTGTAATCCCTACGATGTATCCTTGTCCCACAAGTGCCCGAATAAGTCTGAACAGATCCTCACGAGTTGTCGGTTCTGCTCCCATCAGACAGATATTCTTAAGCCCACTCAATTTAACTTCTAGCAGGATAGATTCAATGCTACGATCTTCTGTAGTATTATCTACTTTATAGTAGCAGTACTTACAAGACATATTACAATGAGCTGTTACATCGACGACGTAGGTCTCACTAAACCGTCCGATCCAGTCATTAGTCTTCAGATCAATCATTTGACCTATGAAAGCTGCATCAGTATCTACAACCCTCCCATTGACGACAAGGTTATTCCCCTCGAGCGTCAAAGCGCGCGAACGAAGAAAGGAGGGAACGACCAAGGCTGTGTTCATGACTTTGTTATAATACGTCCATTTACTACGTTAAGATCGTGCCCATCTGCCACGGTAGTATTAAAGGTTTCTGTCAAGCCTGTTCCACCGTCGGTTACTGAATTTACAGCCGCCGAAAGATCCAGAAACCACTTCAGCCACACCGGATGAAAGGTAGCCTTATTCGTCTTCTCATCAATCAAGATCGGCAAAGCCCAGGTCGGCGGCGGTTGAATCTGCATTACAGCGTCCCAATATCCAGTTGCAGTTCAATACCTTGTATTCGCATACGAGTGTCGCACTGGTGGCGGAAGTGATATGCCCTACGCATGAAGGAGCCATTATTTACAAGCATAGGTTTCTTCAGGTTAAGATCAACCTTACGGAAATTTGTCCAACGATCCGCTGCGTAGTCGCTGTCATTTGAACGGACTTGCAGGAAACTTCCTGGCGTCTGATCCCCAATGACCTCTAGAACATTAAGCTGCTTCCGCCGACGAACACCTCCGTCGAAGTTAGGAGTGTACAGATCTACAACTATATACTCTCCATTGTCACTTGTATATTCAGAATCAAATTGATAAAGTTTCCCGTTAGACTCGTGTTGGAGAATCGGGCCGACTGTTTCGGAAAAACTACACGCAACCATGGGCCAGTAGTTTCCATCCTGGTCAGTCCATTGCGCCCACTTCTGATCCGTCATATCATAAACCAGGGTGATATTCTCATTCACCAAGGTAATGCCATAAAATCTATGCCCCTCATACTTGATTCCGAAGGAGTGAACGGAGGACAGATCGGCTTCGCCAAGGAGTCGTTCAATCGCTTTCGTAGATACAATCGTCGGCTTGAGGTTCTCTACGAGAAGTATTTGTACAGCTGCTCCTCGATTTGTAGCGATCCAGAGCAGTACTCCATCAATCTCTTGAATTGAATCCGCACTCGCACAACCATAGTTTATCTTCGCACCCTGCACAGGGCCGAGAGGCGAGGCTGTCGGGTTCATCTGATCGTAGAAAACTTCCGTCGACCATTGCCCAAAAGCGATAATGTAGACCAGTTGTTTATTCAGCGCTACGCCGCCGTCCGGTTCGATCTGTGCGGTAAGGCGATTAAGAACATCACTCCACGCAGTCGGATCATTAAGACTTGCACAGCCGCGAACTGACGCATTCGAATCCATCACATAGGTAGTTCCATCAAGGTACGCAATGCCCTTAACAGTGGCCGACGGGAAATTACTTGGTGTTGTTGCAGTTCCGGTACCTGTTCCTACTCCACTTACCGTAACCGTTCTTGCCGGAGCTGATCCTACTGTAGCAGAAAGATTACAAACAGAACTAACGCCACCAGTTCCTGAGGCGAAAGAAGTAATTGTAATGCCCGCAGCAAGCCCCGTTGAAGCGATTTCCATTCCAACTGCAAAAGAAGTCCCCGTAGTAAATGCAACAACTGTCATAGTAGCAGCGGCAAAGGTACAAGTCGCCACGACGCCGGCTGTGAAAACGGTTCCTGGAGTACTATTAGCCGCCCCGATTAAGGTAAAGTCTGTCGTTCCAGCCGTTGCGATGGTGTAGGATACTCCGTCCAGGAACGCCCCTGCCGTCACGGTTGCTGTAGTCGTGATCTGCACAATGCCTGCGCCGGAGTCATAATTATACGTCGCCACGCCATTTCCGAACTGCATCCGTGGTGTAGCTCCACAACTCTGACAGAATCTATACAAGCCGCCCGTTGCGTCAAGAGTTCCTGAAACAGCCACGCCATTCTTGTACAATGTAGTTCCAAAGATAGAATAGACATCGCCGAGCCAGTTGTAGACTCCACGACCTGTCCCTGTCTGTACGCTCCCCCAGGCAAGAGTTCCTGGCCGTTTATAGATCCAGTACTCTCCTTCTTCCCTTCCCTTCTCCACGTAGCCATTAATGAGCTTCGCATCCTTAAGCGTAGTCTCATCCCGATTAGCGGGTTCTACGATGAGAGGAAGCCGCTTAGGAATCGCAACTGATTCTGCTTGCGGCATTACCTAAACCTCCCTGCGGAAGTTCCACGAGCATCAGGAGTGAAACGCAACGGAGCATCTTCAACGTCCCAATCTTCCAGGGTCGTCCGATAAGCCGCCGCACGTTGCTGGCAGCGATCCATAATTGCTTGTGGCTGGCCTGTACAGATCTCATCAGCAAGTCCCCAGCGCAGTGCAATCCGCCACTCAATCGGAAAGTTCATTGTTTCCGTGAGGTTGACGAAATTAGTCACCTGTACCTGAGTAAGGAGATGCGCGGTTCCTGTAGCCGCCGTAGCATCGGGGACAAGCCAGAAGAATACACTCAACTGTGTCTGTTGCTTATCGACGAAGTAAGAATTGATTGCGCCGACTTGAGTGATTTGACTCAACCTGACATAATCATTCCAACTCATGACAACTAAGGGTCGCCGAATACCATTAACATCTGCGTACCAGGCATCGAGAATCCGCGGCGGCTTAACCATCACCACACTTCCCACTGGCCCAAGGGTGTATGTTCCCTGTCCTGCGACCAGGGTAATCGGAGTATCAACGTTAAGCCAAAGTTTCACCCCTTGCGTTTGCCAGAGATTTACCAGGTCTGTCAGTTTCCGCATCCCCGAAGTTATCTGCTCACTGTTAAGTGATTCCCCTTCTTGCAAGAGACCTGCGTCAAAGTACGCATCTTGAATGATTGAAATGGGTGTGTTATCTACGGGGGCGGTCATGATATTAAATACCGGAGTAAGTTACGCCAGGAAGAATGCCCTGAGGAATACCTACTTGTTTATAATTCGGAGGAGCAACATCGTGCTTCCGCATACGGAGTACGAAACTTGCTTGGCAGGTCGTCGCGTTAAAGCCCTGGGTGTTCATCAACAACTGTCCCTGGGCGTACATTCCCGAGGTGTCGATCAAGCCGCCGAAACGATGGAACTTACTACGACTATCTACCCCTGGCGTAATGATCCAAACGGGATCTACTCCTGTCAGCGTCTTCCAAGAAAACTGCAGGGTGAAACCTGAAATCTGATACCATATTTCCCATATGGACATACAAGCAGTCGTACCCATCGGGGGCGTGAGTTCGGAGGCAGAAACGAGAGGTTGATTTACTAGCTCCCCTGTTACTCCATCACTTCGCAGAAAAGTGTGCGTGTTAAAGGCGCTAGGGCCTTCGTTTATCAACAGAGTCTCTACATAATTTGCCACGGTAGCTCCTTAGCTTACGGGGAGGGGGCCATCCCCCTCCGAGTCTTGCAATTAAATTACATTGGTACTTCGGCCCAGATCGCGGCAGCAATACCAACCGGAGCGGTAGTGATGTAGCTGATCTGCATGAAGGTGCCAGGGAGAAGGATCAAGGAACCTTCGAGAATAGCGCTGACGCAGAGGCCACCAGTGGTTGCGGGGGTAGTGGGGGAGTAACCCAATGAGCGCGTGTAGACCGGCAGATTCGGGGTAGTCGCCGCAGCGTCCGCCTTGCCTACTGCATTGTTCGCCACGCCACGTCCATCTGCACCGTAGACGCCCAACGGAGTCGTGTGGACTACGTTGGTGTTCAGCGGGGAAATACTTGTCGCCAGGAAGACTACGGCTGTAGCGGTCGGAACGGTGACATAGTTAAACTCCACGTTCCACAGGATCATCTTCTTGCCGGAGCCAAAGGGATTACTCAGGATGAAACCAGTCGCAGTCGATGTATTGATCAGGGTGACTGTTGCGGCCGATTGATTACAGGCGGTGTAAACCAGTCCCTGTGCGTTCAGATCAGAGATATTCATTTCATTTTCCTTTCAGGGATTAGGAGTCAAGGGCCGGAATCGGGAAACCTTGGCCAGCGATTGCACCAGAATACGAATTACCTGCACCAACAAGACCGGTAGTGACTGTCCAGTTAGCATTAGTCGCGGTATCCAGAACGGAAGCGAAATTCCGCAGAAGGATAACCGAACTAGTCGTACCACCAACACTGACAAGGGCCACTGTACTCGTAGTGTTCTTACGTTTCGTACTGTTATCGTTGATGTTACCGTTGGTCAGGACACCCGCGCTAACTATGACAAGGGTCGCCAAATCCGTCGTATTAATCGACAGGATGGTGTTGCGGTGCATCTGCAGGCCGTTGATGTCATTTGCAGTCAGGATCGTCGTGTTAAACGTCGTGCCGATACTGCCGTAGAAGTTATCCGTGAAGGTCAGGCCATCAACGGTATTTGCTGCACCGGTAGACTTAACTACGTTAGCGAAGTTCAATGCTGCGCCGGTATCCTTGAATTCACAATTCTGTACAGCAAAGTTCGTGGCGGTCGACAGGGTGAAGCAACTGGCAACGGTCAGGAAGTTCGCAGTGAAAACGCAGTTTTGAATACTGACGTTAGCCGCACTTACTGCGATGGTAGCAGTATTGGCCGTGTCCAGGGTGAATGTCGGACGAAGGGAACCGCCGCCGAGACCCACAATCGCTACGCCAGACTTATTGAAGAGCAGTGCCGTTGCCGACGAGATAGTCTCCGCATGGCCAGCACCTACGAAGATGATATCTCCGCGACCGGCAGTGCAAGAATTAATCGCATATTGCAAGGTTGCGAAGGGACGCTGATAAGTTCCACGATTGTTGTCCGAACCTACTGCGGCCTGTGCATTCAGCACTGTTGAGTTATTAACCCAGAAGACATTCCCTGGCTGCATCTGCAGCAGGGGCATTCCCCTGACATTCATCCCAGAGGTAAACCCCTGAGGGAAGTTGGTGATATTTCCACCGATAGGCATTTGATTCTCCTTTGCGTAGAGCCTTGATGGCCTCTAGTTTCCTGCCAGAATGCGCTGGCACGCTTGCTGCAACTGCTTTGCTAATGTGCGCGAATTATTATAGGATAACCCGCGCACATAGACAACGCTACTGCTTACGGGCCGTTCGAACCAAAGATGCCGCGAGGATCAGTACAACCGACGCTGAACCGCATATACGAAGCTGCCTTCGCATTCTTGGTATCAAAGTCATTATCCTGATCAAACATCGGCTCATCACGCCAGAAGAACGTCATACCATTCGGGCAGTTCGTCCTGATGAACCAGGGGTGCGCGCTCGAGAAGTAGTGATTCATCTTAATGCCCTTCGGGAACGCATTGGTCGCCTTGAGCACGTTGATGTTGTTGTTGGCCGAATCTGACTGCAACACCGAACCCATGATCCGGTTAGCATTGTACCACTCTTGGCGAGCGATATGCAGCGATTCTGGCATGATGTTGATGAGCAGACCCGTATCGTTCTGCGTACCCATGATCTGGATCGTGAGATCCTCAAGGGCAGCTTCGGACAAGTCAGCCGCCGGACTCAGCGCATTGCTGTACGTACCACCAGTCGCATTGACGTGGGAAGTCGAACACAGCGCAGCAGCATCACCAGTCGTGAAGTACGTCGTAACGAAGGCATTGTTGTAGATGAAAGCCGCGACGTTTTCAACCGTCTGGTTCATCGAGAACGCATTAGCCTCAGCACGACGAGTCGCAACTTCCTTATACAGGTTGTCACGCAGTTCTTCAAATGTAACGATGTAGCCCAGGGCGTATGCAATGTGCGAATAAGTCGTCACTGCGCCTTGAATTTCACCGTCATAGGTAACGCCAGAACCTTGGGTCTTAACCGGAGCCAGACCGAACGGAGAGATTTGCACCGCCTGTTCGTAGGCCTTATCCGAGGTCTTGATGTCGAAAAGATCGGTATACTCCTTTTCGTGAGAGTCATAAATCTGACCCCATGTAGTGAAGATGCCGGGCCAAAGCAGTTTAGGATGCGAGCCTGTGTTGATAACGCCACCAGCCATGGTAGGTCTCCTTTAAACGCCAGCGGCGCCAGTACCCGTGCCCAACTCATGCACGTTGATCTTAACGAGCCACTTGGCATAAGCGCCAAAAGTGTTCGTCCCCGCAGGCTTCTGTGCCAGCCCAAGCAGTCGCAATGGAAGCGTTGCCGTAGTATTAGGCGTAGCACCAGAGGCTGAGGCCAACAGCCAACCCGACAGATACGTACCTGCAGTTGCTAGAATCGGAACTTGATTCAGACCAACTTCAGTCGCGGCCAGGGCCGTACCATTCGATTGCTCTTGAAGCTCGAACACGATAGCCGGATCATCAGCAACCATGCAATACCAGTCCTTCGACTGGGCAGCAGCGGGCCGCTTAGTCGAATCCAGATTACTCGGATTGGCGATCAGGCCAGGAGTAGTACCGATACCAACAATCACTCCGCGGATTGCGCCGGTAGCAGCTGCCAGGGCAACTCCAGGAATACCACCAGCGTCAGAAGTACCGCTACTGATAACGGGATCGCCAACAGCGAGTTCCACGTTATATGCAGCGGCTATGCTGTAAAGATTTGCTTGCCCGTTCCAGGAAGCTCCGTTAAGATACTTAACAGGAGTGAACCCAGACGGCTTATTTACGTTAGCCATAAGAATCTCCGTTTGTTAAATTAGGCAGTGGCGCGAGGCCGTTTTGCCTTAAAGAGGTCGGGAATCTGCGTTCGTGCCTTATCTACGTAACGATGCTGAGAATCACCGGAGCCGTCTTTCTCGCTTCCGATTGCTCCGCTCGTCAGAGACTGGGCTACTCGCGCATTCTTCTCGTCTACCAGTTTTTGATCTTCCTCGTACCATTCGAGCTTAATCTTCATAAGAATCAATCTCGTCGGTTGACCGTCCTTCCCTACCTCTTGGCCCGACACTACACTAACTCGAGACCCCATATCGGTGTTGCCGGAGGCTGTTGAATCACCACCCAGGCTCACGTTATTGATCTTCATTTCTCTTTCATCTACAAATTCATAGCCGCCGTCGAGCGCGCGTTGCAGACGTTCCGGCGATCCGGTGAACCAGTGGAGATGGTAGCCTGCAATCTCGGGGGCTTCAAGTCTCTGCACCGGAACCGACATCGGAATACGCTTACGCTCCGCGTTTGTCTTGCCTCCAGCATTAGCTGGGTTAATATCTTTTAGTGCCATTTCTAACTCCCTTCAAAATATATTTCAGCGTAGCGAGCACGCCACTCCGCCGGTGTTTTATAACGCTTGTTTGCACCTACGAAGTTACGAGCATCCGCATCGCAAGCTGCCCGCGCATCGGCCGGAAGCGCACTCCAGCCCTTGCTTGTTCCGGAGCGGGGAGCTTCATCACTTCCATTACGAGCTCCCTCAACCTTACTCCGAGGAGTCTCTGCGCTCGGATAAGAATCTTCCATCTCGGTCTTCACCTTATCGAAGAAGCGCCGCCCCGTAGATGATTCACCCCCTTCCCGAAGTTCCTGCGCAATGGCAAGAGCCAAGGCAGTCTTACGCTTATCCTTTCCGAACCACGGATTCTCTTCGTTCCAATCGGCCAGTTCTGGCGGAGCGACGAAGGGCGCGGGTTCGGGCGCAACTTTCTTTACTGGAGGCGCTTCTGCTTCTGCAGCGTTGAGTTGAGTGAGTTGATCAGTAAGTTCTGCCACACCTTCATGATCGCCGGCTTCTGAAGCAGCAGCCAACTGTGCCTTCACTTGACGCCGAGCATTCTCCACCGCCTTTTGAGTAGCGACAGTGTGGCGTTCCTCAATTTCCTCAATTGCCTTCGTAGCCGCCGAAAGGGCAGCTTCCGTTTTCGTCTGATTGGCCTTGAGACTTTCGACCTCAGCCTGCAGTCGCTTGTTCTGTTCCTTGACTATCGGCAGTACTGTCTCACCGCGCTCCACATAGGCATCTGCGTCAATGAAACGCTCAGGGTCGCCCTTGAAGCGGGAGGGGGGAATCCAACCAAGCTTCTCCGCCCTTGCTTGAATTTCCGGAGTGGCGACTGATTCGACCGGAGGAGCTTCATCAGACATGATCTTCCCCCTCGTGAGTAATCGCACAGAAGATGTCGCGGTCATTGACCAGACGATACATCTCTCCATCTCTTGGCCCCTTGGCCATGAAGCCGGCGAACTTCGTTACGAGTACCTTGTCTCCAACAGTTGCCCGAGGCGCCGGCTCATCATGCCAAGCAGCCGGCCCTACGGCAATTACCGTAGCCCGATTGTCGACCATAGCCAGCCTTCCTTGAACATTATCAGGTATCACGATTTGTGCGCCTTTTCTTTCCGGTTCATATGTTTTAATAAGGACTGCTACGCCCCTAGGTTCCAACCCGCTCAAATTCTCCATCATCTATCTCCGTTACGTAGTCTTCGTAGGTAAGTTCGGATACAAAAGCGTATCCCCTGCAAGTCCCTAGATTCCCTACATTGATCAAGGACGTTGTTCCTGCATCGTAATCAGTGAAACTACCTGCTTCCCATTGCCGCCGAAGTGAGTCCCGTTTGGCTTCAAGAACCGCAATGATAGCTTGCGTTCCTGGATGTAATCTCCATTCGTTGAATTCTTCCTCGGTCAATGCGCGCATATCAGTCCAATAGTAAAGCCATCATTAAGTGTTCCTCATCTGATTCAGCTGCAGCTTCGAGAAGGACAATCTCCGTCTGGATCGCTGCAATGTTACGTTGAATCGCTGCAAGTTTCTTTTGTTTCTTCTGTAATCCTGCTAACTTTGTTTCTTCCTGCGCCTTCTCTAACTTGAGCTCCTGCGCAAGAAGTTTCTGGAATAATTCTTCATATCGCCGTGAACGCTCTTCGGTGAAATGCGCCCACTTTTTCTTACGCTGTTCAGGATGCCCTGTAGTTCCGCCACCAATGCCACTGCTAGGAGATACTGAAGCACTTTCTTCACTTGCTATGATTGCAGTTACATCAGCATCTTCTACCCAAGCTAGATCAGCAGTTACGGTCACACTACCGACAGTGCCGACTATTGCAGTTACATCATCCGACTCAGTCCAGGCCAGGGCAATCGCTGCACTAGCTCCTGCAGCAACTGCACTTACATCATCCGCTTCCGTCCAGGCTAAGGTTGCGAATTGCTTGACCAGAGCTGCAAGGACAACTACGTCATCTGCTTCTGTCCAGGTTAGGGTTGCTGCCTGGGCGACCACTACTGCAATTGCTGCTACATCAGCATCCTCTGTCCAAGCTAGCGCGGCTGTTACTGCGCCACCGGAGGTTACTGCTACAATCGCTGTTACATCATCTTCTTCAGTCCAACTTGCCGTTATGAATACATCAAGTATCGGCGGTGCTGGACTCTCGTAGTCTGTACCTCTCGGCTCAACAACAACTGGCGGTACTGCATTTTGTGGAGCATTCAGAACCAAGTCCGTGGACTTGATCTGTATCCCTAGTGGGCCTAGCAGCAGGCTCATGGCGTTACGGTGTTACGGGATAGTCTTTGAACTTAGCACGTAGCATCTCAATCGGTTCTGTCTCAGGGTTCACCAATGCGTAGATCAGTTCTGTCAGCACCCGCAACTCAATCAAGACATTGGTAAGCAATTCCGTTTCAACGTCATTGACGATAGGAACCGGTGTAGTGGTCGCCACGTTGATCGGCGCACCGGCACTCGACAGAAACGAATCGACTACCGATTGCGTCTGGACGTTGTTGGCATCACCTACCGTTGCTACGGTAAGTGCGCCAGAGGC
>Ga0114977_10000590_pt1 | contig 24150 bp, 8 predicted proteins | sample S_130805_MF_Meta_FD_87026 | JGI IMG/M metagenome (GOLD analysis project Ga0114977, IMG submission 87026) | Freshwater microbial communities from Lake Simoncouche, Canada to study carbon cycling - S_130805_MF_MetaG | ecosystem: Environmental > Aquatic > Freshwater > Lake | place: Lake...
CATCTACAAAGAATATATCAAGATATGGCACAGATGGTACTAGCACGGTATCTTATAATAATAGTGGTACTGGCTTAGGAGATAAGATATCAGCGGCAGGTTTTGTAGCGCCAGCAGTCGTTGGTGGACAAATAACCTATGGTGGTTCGTCGATTACATACCCATCATCTGTAAATATTATTCCAATTTCAGGAAATGTTCAGGCCACCCTAAAGGATGGTTCTGGTAATACTGTTTACACAAAGTGTCAGGCGCCATCCGGCGGTTCTGTGATTACCTATAATGGTATAACTTATACTTTTACATCAGGCACTCCAACCCCTACAGATGCGAGCCCTCCAACGGGTAGTTGCACCTCGGGAACTACAGCGATAATTGATCAATCAACTGGCAATACTATAACAAGTGGTGTGCCAATATTGGTAAACGTGGTGTACACAGCATCCACTCCAACGGTTACCCCTTCGCCAAGTGATGGTATTACAAGCTGTACTGTAGGTGCAACGCAGCAATATGCAAATGGTAAGTATGTTAGGGATGCTAGTTGCAACCCAATTTTAGATTCTAATAACCCATCTTATAGCAGCTCTGCGCCAATTTATTTAAAGGGCGGAGAAATTGCCTATAATAGTAACGGTAGCCCGCAGACAGTTCCTGGAGAGTTTGTTAAAGCAGTTACGGGAATTTCTACAAGCTCAACAATAGCTAATAGCCTTTATAACACGGTATTCCACAACAATTCAGCAACACTCCAGAACGCTATAGAAAATCTCCCAAGTCAAACTGCAGATTTGTCAGTTAACTCTATAAAAAATATAATTCCCGGCACTACAATTACAAGGGTTTCTTTTAACGTGATTGTGGAAGGTCATAGTGCCTGCGTTTATGCTTATACCTCTGATCCAGGGACGTGGAGAGCAGAGTATGCTTATCCAACAACACTAAATGAAGTTTATGGGCAAGTTGGAGGAGTTAGTATTTCTGCTGGTAGCCAGCCACTCTTGAGTAATTTGAAGAGTACTGCTGGCATGACTGGCCATTGTGTGAAAATGCCGCCCCCAACAATAAGTACTGCGGTATTGTCATGGGGCGCAAGTTCAATATCGCCAATATGCACAGAATACAATACGTCTAGCTCCAATTTTTATGGCAAGGATGTTGACGGTAAAATAGTAAAGAAAGCTTTCACCGGAGTGGTGGTAGAATGCATAAGGGATAGTATGCTAAGCATATTCTTCCCTAGCGGCTCTGATGAAGCGGTTTCTTTCTTCATTCAGGTGCAAACGAACTTGCGTCAACTAATTATGCTTGTTCTGGTTCTTTATATCATACTTTTTGGTTACAAGGTGCTAATGTCTCACAAGCCCCCTAAGAAAGAAGAAGGGCTGTGGCTTGTTTTAAAGTTTGCTCTGATGGGATTTTTTGCTTTAGGCTCAGGAATGACGCAGTTGCTTCCTATTATTTTATCTATTCAGGATAGAATGAGCATAATATTTATGGAAGCAGGGCTTGGGCAATCTCCCCTAACCGTAGATCACCATAATATCGTAACAACATTGCAAAGTTATAACGACGCTAAGGAGGCATTATCAAACGCACCTCTTTCCGGTAGTGCAACTGCAGCAAACTACTTAAACGATGCAACGCAACATCGTACAAGTTTAGAATCTGAAATTGCTCAATTTACAACACTTACGTATCAGCAAACTAACGTAAATAATCTTACAACACGGTATAATACTAATAATAGCGATTGTATCGCTAACGGTGGAACTACTGACTCAGGTTTGCAATGTTTAAACCGTAAATATAACGATTATATAGCTCAAAAAGAGGCTGCTTATATCACTGCTTATACATATGAAAACACCCCTGGTAACACAGGGAATTATACAAGTTCAGGTAGTTACAAAGTTCCTTCGTTTTGTACAGCAGTAACTATTAATCTTCAAGGTGGTGGTGCGGCGGGTACATTTAAGCCTTACGATAATACTGCTAATACGGCTGCAAAAAATACATACCAGGCTTTTGCGGAGGGTTGGGTTACTTATACAAGTTCAGGCGCATATACTGTGCCATCATTTTGTAAGGGGGTTCAGGTTCAGGCTTGGGGTGGTGGCGCTGCGGGCAGGTACTCAGCATCTGCACACGGAGGCGATTATGACGTAACCGGTGGTTCTGGTGCTTATGTAGATTCAACTGGCACTTCAAGTGCCGGAACTAGTTATGCTGTTACAATAGGCAGTGGTGGTACATCACTTGGTGCAAGTGGTGGAGCTACTTCATTTGGAAGTTATGTTATAGCAGGTGGTGGTACGGGCGGAGCCGCTGCGAACGCATCAAACATCACTGCACTTGGAGGCTATACATCTGGTTCATGGATTAGTTCGAGCACCAAAACAGGGACTGATGGAACAAGTTGCAGTAATACAAGTATTTCGGGCATACCGGTTCCAAGTTCGCTTTCTTCTCCGAGCGCTCAGACAGCAAGCGCGTGTCCGTATAACGGAACAAGTGTTTTAGGCGCTGCAGCTGTAGGATTCGGCAGCGGAGGATGTTGCGCTGATGATGTGGTGTCGCAGCCTGTACATACCGATGACGAGAAAACAGCACAACAAACTGCTTATAAGAATTCATATGAAACGAAAACATATTCTGCGGGCGGAACTTATAAAGTTCCATCATTTTGTAAGAAAGTGAAAGTAGAGGTTTGGGGTGGTGGTGGTGCAGGTAGGTGGGAGACTAATTTGTGCGGCGGTGACTATGACGTATCCGGAGGTTCCGGTGGATACGCGACTGCATCCAAAACAGTGACAGCAGGACAGTCAATTGCAGTAGTTGTTGGTGGGGGAGCAAGCTCTAAGCACGCTGATGGGGGCGCTAGTTCTGTTGATGGTGTTGTTATTGCAAATGGTGGTCATGGCGGGGATGCAACAACTACATCCAATTCAAATAGTGCTAGTGGCGGAACATATAATAGCGATGGTGGTGGTTGGAGCGGAAGCGGAAGTAATGGTTCTCAAGGTACTTCGACTTGTATTGCCGGTGCTGCTGGAGCTGCAGCGCCAAATGGAGGGCAGCAACCACAGAGTGTTTGTGATAATTGTAGCTTAAATAATACTTGTGCAACTAGTGGGGTGAGTAATTCTTATATAGGAAGTGGTGGATGTTCTCATGATGACGCTCCAAGCGGACATCATGGAGCTTGGGGTTTTGGTGGGCCAGGCCAGGTAATAGTGAAATGCGATCAGTGGGATTTTACGGATTTTAGTAGCTCTAACGTGGCTTCAGGAGATGGAGCGGGCGGAGATGGTACAGCATTACGTACTTATTTGCAGGATACTACTGCAGAAGTAACAGGTAGCTGGGGGCAGGGCGGTAGCGGTGAGCTAAGGGCAAAATGCTCTTCATTTGATTTTGCAGACCTTACCAATGTAATAACAAATCCTTCTGCTGATGGATATACTCCGCAAGCTACAACCCTACTCAATACACTATATGGTAATAGCCCGTCTGGTGGCTCTGGTGCTAAAGCAAGTGCTACGTACGCATTGCCTGCAAATAATGCCGGAACTGCTTATACTGTAAGCATTGGTAATGGCGGTAGTGGTAGCGGAAATCCTGGAGTGCAGAGTTATTTTGGTAGTACAACCCTTATGTATGCAAATGGTGGTAGTGGTGTATCTGGCGGTACTGCGGGTGGAACCATAACTGGAATCTCTCCAACTACAGGAACTTCAGGAACCACAGGCCTAACTGCTGTGGCTGGAGCCAGCTCGCCATCTGGTGGCGCAGGACAGCCTTCGAGCGCTTGTACTTCAGGAGGATCTGGTTCTGCAACAAATGGCGGAGGAGGTTGTGCTTCATATCAAAATCAAATGGATGGAGCGGGTGCTAAAGGAAGTGCTAGTGCTAACTGTTCAACGTTCACCTTCAGTAGTAGCAGCGCTAATATTAATGATAGCAATGCTGATGCAACAGATGCGCATATTATAGCCCAACTTTTAGCAGCCACTCCGAATGATATACAAGTAAAGACAACTACTGTTGCAGCAGATCAACAATCTTTAGATGCGGCAGCACTGAGATATTGCACAGATATAACAGCTTATTGTGCTGATATTGCTGCAATTAGAAATTATGAATATTCAATCAACCAATTGAATAATAACAACGCTCTTTCCATAACTCCTATTCCAACAATTTGTAGTACAACTTACTCATATACTGACAGCGCAGGCACTGCTCATAATTGTAATACTACCATTCCGGCAAGTCCAACATGCCAATATCCAGCCTGCAATATTCCAGCTGGCACAGAAGCCTCGCTGCAAGCTGCCGTTACAAGTGCTCTTGCTGCATATAATACAGCATTACAAACTCTTGCACAGGATCAGGCAACTAATGCGACCAGTCCAATGAATCAGATAGGTTATCAATATTGTGATTTTAGTAGCGCTACATATCCTGCAGAAAAAGGTTACATGCAGCTTTGGGATACGATAGACTGTAAGATTAGCAGGTATTTGGGTATAGGCTCTGATACTAGTTCCAGTGCAAAACCAAACGACTCACAGTTCCTTAGGGCGACCATCCTGGCACCGGTTAGTGCATCCTATGGATTCCCAATATTTATACTTGGTACAATATTTATTGTTATCACCCTAATGATAATAGTGCGCGTTGTTCATATTTATATAATGGCACTCATAGCATTGGTCTTATTGTTCTATATTTCGCCGCTTGTGATACCATCATTTTTATTTAAATTTACATCAGAAACAATATTTACTGGTTATGTGCAGCAGATCTTGCTTTTCTGGTTGCAGCCTATTTTCTTATTTGCTTACCTGGCATTTATGTTTATATGCATTGATACGATAATGTTTGCCGGTAACCATAAGTTTGATAAAGACAATCTTGTTGCGGATGCTTCGGGTAATACCATAAGTCATTCTAACTCAGATTGTGAAGATCCAAAAGCAGTAGGATGTATATTGCAACAGATGTCTGTGGGCTCAACAAACTATCCTTCCGATAAAGTTACAATGATGACAGTATATCACATGAATTTTCCTGACGAAGGTCAGCAGTTGTGTATAGGTCTTCTGAAGCTGATGATCATAATATACATTGCGTATGCTATCATGGAAACGTTAGAGAGGATTTCATCACAGCTTGTTGCTCCGTTTGCATTAGGTGGAGCCGATGGTAAGGGTGCAGGTAGTTTATCTTCTGCTCCAGTTGCAGCACCTTCAGCCGTATTTAATAAAATGAGGCAGGGCGCTAATACGCTGAAGGGAGTTGGGGAGAAGGCGTTGGGTGGGGTTGCTTACGCTGTCAAGAACCCAGATAAGATATCAAATGGTGTAAAGGATGCAGCAAGTACTGTAAAGAGAAGTGTAGTTGCAACAGCAAAGGCTGTTAGTGATCCTGTGGGGTCAGCAAAATCATTATATGCTTCAGCTAAAGATGCAGCCCCTGGACAGAAGTTTATGAATGAATTAGGTGCTGCATATGCGCTGGGTAAGGATGATAAGCAACAGGCTGAAGCTCCAAAAGCTGCACAGAAGGTTGAAACCGAGCAAAAAGGTAAAATGGCAGGAGCTTTAGGTGGTATTGGTGAGGCTGCGGCTGGTATGCGAGCCAGAGATACAGGCGGGGATAAGGCTGCTGCGCATAAAGATGGAATGAAGGGTGCCCTAGGTGGTATTGGTGGCGCTGCTGCTATGCAGACTAAAAGAGATGCGTCATCTCATAAGGAAGGAATGAAGGGTGCTTTAGGTGATATTAAGGCTAAAGGAGATGCGTCAGCTCATAAAGAAGGAATGAAGGGTTCCTTAGATGCTATTAAAGAGAGGGGTGGGGTGAAGGGTCCTCCTTCTGATAAAAAAGAATAAGATATTACACAATAATACTTAATAAAGGCAACGGCTTGTTAAGAAGTGAGAGGGTCTAGGGGGATTGGTTGATTTGGAGAAGTATGTTAAATACTTAGAAAAACAACTAATTATTTAGGTAAAATGGACTGTAATTGTGTGTATTGTACTTGTGACATGTGGTAAAATATTCTATCGATGGTTATAAAATAAAATGAGTGGTTCATTTAGAGATACAATTTTATATATTATGGCAGTTATTGTCATAGCCATCTTTTTGCCTGCCAATTCTCATGCCGCTGTTAGCTTTCATTATAGTGACCCTGACCCAAAAAACGACTGGGGTGCAGTGATAATGAGCACTAATTGTGACCCTGCTGCAGACCCAGCTCTTGATTACCAGCAAACCTATTCAGAAACGATTGATGGCATAGTATATTACCCTACAAGATCTTGCGTTGGGCAGGGTATTTCAATGAGCTCTGAAAATGATTCAAAGAAATACAAAGTTCATGTTTGGTTTAAGCCAACCTCCGCATTTGTAACGGCTTATGTTTTTTCGAACTTATCTTTATTAATAGCAAGAGAATTTCAACAATATTGGGCTGTACGTAATTCCGCTTATGCTGCAACAATGACCGAATGTACATCATCATGTGCTGCACTTGTCGCTTCATGCGAAGCAGGCAGTCTAGGAATTGGCACAGTTGCATGTGCAGGCGTAGGTGCAACATGTACAGTGCGATGCCCAGGTGAGGCAGAAGTTGCGGCAGAGTCAGCCGGTTTTAATTTCTTGGTTGGGTCTATGGTTGCTAATATAGCTGTGGCATCAGTCTCTGCGGTATCAGCTTCACGAAGGGGTGATGCTTACCTTAATCTTGGCTCTATAACCGGGATGCTACAGGGCCCTTTGAGTGGTGGTGCAAGTGACGTTGTTCCAGTTGCAAATGCTGATGTTAGGATAGTTGGCCAATACGCATGTGTTTATATGCAATCATACCCAATACCATTTGTTAACTTTGTGGCGAACAGGATACCTGATTTTGATGAGCATTATAAGATTGGTGCGACTTCACCACTAAAGGCTAGCAACATGAGGAATTGCGTTTATATGCCACTAATGAGTAAAGTAGTTAAGCCTCAAATTCCAACATTTATTTCATCGGCGTGTTTAGATGCCGATAAATCAGCCACACAATTTAGGTGGAAAGATCCAGATAGTGATACTGGCAATGCAGGTAAGTCCCGTGCATTTATGGGTTTGATTGTGCAGTGTATACAAGAATCAATGATGAACCTGTTTTTCAATAAACATACAATAAATGGTACGCAAGATACTCAAACCATTTTTGAGAAACTGCAAAGTGATTTGAAATACATGATAATGCTTATGATGGTGTTATATGTAATATTTATTGGTTTTAAATATATTTCTTATCAAGCGGAGGCGCTTAAGAAAGAAGAATTCATAAAAATGATGTTGAAAATCGGACTGGTATGGTATTTCTCGCTGGGTGCTGGGGTAATCCAATGGTTTCCAGGCTTGATTAATTCCATACAGACTATGGGAGCTGTTGTTATTGATGCCGCGGCAACAGGGGATTCCTATGATACCCAGGGCAATAATATTAGTCACCCAATTAGCGCTAATAACGCTGCAGCTACTACCCAGTCAGGGGATAAAGTTGCGCGTGAAGATACAATTGAAAAATTGGCCACATACAATGCTGCAAAGGCAACCTATAATTTATCCAGAAAGAGCTGGGCGGTTGCTGGAGCAACAGGAACTCCTCCTGATCCAACAGCTATGAATAATGCTTATGCTGAATATCAAAGAGCAAACGCTTTATCTTTGAGTTACGGATATAATTATTGCAATTTCACGAATTTCGTTAGCACATTATCGAGTGGTAAAAATTTGTATAGGGGCGTTACAATAACTCCTTCGCAGGATACGGAGGCGCCATATAATGCTACAAGCCCAACGCCTGGTACAGTAGTAGGCCCAACGCGTTCTGAGAAAACATATACAACGGGTAATAATAGTTACATGCAAGTTTGGGATTCTATAGATTGTAGGCTTGCAAGATATATGGGATTTGGGTCAGATAGTACATATCCGTCACAGCCTGCAACATTAATGTGGGCCGCAGCAAGCTTGCTAAGCGGGCCTGTTGGAATAATTGTATTTGCTTTGATGATTGTATTCCTGATATTTGTGATGCTTATAGTTGTTAGGGTAGTACATATTTATATTGTTGCATTTGTTGCTCTTGTATTGCTTGTATATATTTCGCCTCTTGCTTTAGCGTTTATGTTGTTTGAATTTACTAAAGACACCGTTGATGCCTGGATAAAACAAGTTTTTGCTTATTCAATGCAACCGGTTATATTATTTACATTCCTTGCATTTATGTTCGCAATGTTTGATAACATCATTTATGGGGATAACCAGAGCTTTAACCAAACCATTTTTAATGGTGATGTTCCTACAATTTCGCTTAATGACAATATGCTTGTAAGAACACAGGACACTTCAGGAAACTGGCGTTGTCAGGACGAAACCGTTATTGGTTGCATGGTTGAAAATATTGGTGTTAAAACAAACAATTTAACTGCTCATGATGCAATTAGAGATACCGACGGAATTGTTTTTTCGTATTATTCATTATATAACAAAAGTGGTATGGGGAGGTGCGTTTTCCCCGAAACTTCTGCACGGTGTGGAATAAGTACCGGTATAACATCTGTAGGTAGTACTGTAAGTCAAACCCAGTATGCTAATATGCTGGTTGAAATGCTGAAACTCACTTTCATGTGCTTCATAATTTATTATTTAATGGAGCAGATTGAAGACCTTACTAGCACCATCACGAACATTGGTATGGGCGCTACGCAATTATCTTCTGCACCAAATGCGGATCCTGGAAAAATTGCCGCTAAAACTGTAGTACCAGCGCTTAAAAAGGCAGGTGGTGCAGGAATGAAAGCTGGAGGGGCTGCATTTAATAGAACTGCCGGGGCTGCAGGCAGATACATGCAAAGAGATAAGCTTTCCAATTCTATTGCAAAAGCGGACTCTGCCTCTTCTGATTCAAGCGCTAAACCACCAACAGGAGGTAAAGCTTAATTGATGGAGCGTTTATGCACCATATTTGGAAGAAAATTAGTTAAGCATTGTTTTGCTTTACTGCTTGCTTCCTTTGTCTTGGCTGCGTGTACAAATATAACTCCTAGCCCAGTATGTGTTGGCTCAGATGATTTGGGTAATGATAGTAAAAATATCGTAACTCTGGGTGCTACAGATTCATCATGGCTAGATACCGGTATTTCTGCTCTTGGAGGTGGTAAATTTAGCATTAGCGTGACTGGTAATTTAACTACCTGTTCAAATAGCGCTTCATGCAATGGTACAAATGGCCAATTCATGAAGGTGTATGTAGGAGCTCTTACCGCAGGTCAGCCTCCAAGTGGTGCAACAATAACAGATATGAGTTCTAGCGGTGTTTATGCTGCAACAGCTGATGTTAATGGTGGCAGGATTTACGTACACCTTAATGATTCGGATGGCGACTATTCTGATTATAGTACTACAAGCATACCTTTTAACTTACTGCAATGTAGAGTGACTGCTTTTACAGCGAGTGCAGCCTCACCTTACTCATATTGTGTCAATACTATTAATTCATTCACCTACAGCACGTATTCAAATCAGGCAACAGGCCAGATATCAACAGTTGGTCACCAAATGGATGCTAGTATTGGTACGCAAGGAGGAATAGTTCAATGTAATATAACATCTGTTGCTGCAGATGATGGTAGCCTGTCCACAACAAATCCATCTAATGCATATACTTGCATGACAACGCTAAATGCGGTTTTTGCCTCAAGTACTCCTGCAGATTTTAGTGGTTGTACTGTAACAGCGTTTACATCAGATACGGCCTCTGACAAATCACTTTGCGTGAATCTATTAAATAATTTCCGTCTGGCCAACACAGTTACAACAGCAAATGGTTCTATTTCTGGAACGAACCCTTGTACAGTAACGAGCGCTACAGGAACTTCAAGTGGTTCTGGTAGTACTGGTAATTGTAGAAACGATATAAATAGCGCTACTACAGGCTCACCTGCTTCAGCATCTACTTCAGCAAATTCAGGGGCTTACTTAGTTAGTGTCTCAGCAAGTAAAGAGCCGGATACAAAATTTGTAGGACTTCTTACGCAAATTATTAATTCTGTTAGAAATATCTTGCAGGGACATGGAGAGACTCACGGCGTTACACAAATAATGTATGAGAATGTAGTTGCCAACAGTGAGTTTATACTAGGTGTTAAGGCTTTTATAGCTTTAAGTATAGTGTTTTTAGCTTTCAGATATATGGTGGGGTTAAGCCAGGTAAGCCATAGAGAAGTCATTTCGTTTGTAATAAAAATGAGTATCGTTCTGGCAATGGCAACACCTGGTAGCTGGTGGTTCTTTTCTCACTATTTATTTTCGCTATTTCTACAAGGTACGGATAGTTTATCTTACACAATGTCGCATAATATAAACGATTTGGTGGCGCGTGGTTTTGACAACACTGCGGTTCTGACTGCAAGTAGTACAACTTCTGGTTCGGGTCAGGGTGATTCGGTATTTGGGTTCCTTAACTTTACAATGTCGATTTTATTTTCAAAGGAGGCTAACATTAAGCTTTCTGCAATATTTTTTACATTCCCGCTTGGCCCTGTTATTGGAATAACTATGTATATAGGGGTGTTTTATTTTCTAATGGCGGTAGGTAAAGCGTTACTGACATATATTACCTCAATCATAATGGTGGCGTTATTGCTCGTAATGGCTCCACTATGTATTACTTTCCTGATGTTTCAAAAAACAAAGGAAATGTTTGATAAGTGGATAAAACTGTTGGCATCTTTTGCGCTCCAGCCTGTGTTATTGATCATGCTGCTTTCTATATTTAACGTTTTCATTTTGTTGTCTCTATACGATATATTGAACTTTACGGCATGCTTCACGTGTGTTTGGAATCCAACACTACCAGTGTTTGGAAATATTTGTGCGCTACATGGCTATGCGCCTTGGGGTATTGATTCTTCACTTACTGTTTCACAAAAATTGGCAAAAACACCTGTTGGCCTTCTGTATGCAATTATATTTGTAATATTGGCAAATATAATGACAAAATTCAGCCAATTTGTGGATACGATATCCTCTGAGCTTTCTGCAGAGGGCACAGGAACAAGCTTGAGCTCTGCTGTTTCTAGGGGGGCAGGCGAGATGGCTGTAATGGCAAGTCAGATTAAGTCATCTGCAATAGGTGCGGCAAGCTATACAGCGAAGAGAGCGGATTACCTAACAGGAAATATGGCAAGTGATGCGGCAAAGATAGCTGCAAGAAACGTGATAGGAGGAAAAGGCTGGGGAGGAGTTGATGAAACCGGCAGAAGGCTTGATGTAAGTACAAACTTCATGACTTCTAGAGAAAGGGCGGGATACGAAAAAGATTTGGCAGCGTTCCGCTCGTTGGATAAAGACGCGCAGCAGGGTGTAATACAAAGGAATAAAGAATCAAGGGCGTTAGAAGGAGCTATGGATTTAAATGCGAGGAAAGAAGTTTATGGCGCAACACTTGGAGAAAGAATGAAAAACTATGCCTTGGCCGCATCACCTATAGATAGGCTAAAACACTTAGGTGGAACTGAAAAGGGTATGGAATTTAATAGAAAGACGAGTGCTCTAAAAGCACAGCGTGGTCCAGGCCAACTAAAAGAGTTCGATAAGCTTGGTCAGGGTAGTGATAATTATTGGAGTAGAAATATGCCAGGGGGTGCCGATCGTCTTGAAAGATCTATGAATAATAAAGAACTTTTAGATACTAAATATGATGCCAATAAAGCCAAAGACTATAACCAGAAAAAAGGTGAGAGCGATGGGGATGTAGCATCTAGGAGATCAGAATTGCTTTCAGGATATAATAATGACGTTAATAATAAGCGCGCTGAAATAAGCAATCAAGAAAACAAAACAACAATAGATAGTAATAAGGTGTTTGAAAGATATGACAAAATGAAGGAATCGGAAAAGGAATCAAAAGTCGATAGTGCAGAAAATAAGAAAGCGCTTGCTAAGGAAGCCAGAAATACAGTTTATAGCGGCGATAAAAAGATACAACGCCAGGATGATGGTAGTTATAAGATTAGTAAAAAGAATGATGATGGATCATATTCATAGTTTTTATAGTTCGAGCGTTTTGGATAAAGAAATTAGGATGTTAATAATACAAAATAATGCATAAGTAGTGTAATATATAAGGAAGTTGTAAAGATACAATGATTGGTTTAGATGGTTCTGGTGATGGCTTATAAAGTCAGTTTTATAAAGTTTAGGCGGAATAGGGAGGCAAGAATGCCAGTTATTGGCATTTTTATGCTGCTTGTTTCCCTATTTATGCTGACAGCTTGTCCAGCTAAACCAGCTGGTCCAACATGTGTTAATGCTGATGATTGGGGAGATGTGGTTGATAAAACCATCACTATAAACCCTGTTAATAAATATACTTATTCAGGAGTATATGTTGCACAAGGTGCGCCATTACAGATTACTGAAGGTGGAAATATTGACTTGTGTCCAAATACCATATCTCAAACTATAGATCCAACAATCAAGGGATGGCAGGATAGTGGTAATATAGTGAACAAGGGTGCAAAGTTAAGCATAGTTGTTTCAGGTAGCTATAATGATAGGAACGGCACTCAAACGGATGGAAGTGGTCTTTATGCATATATAGCTCCTGCTGGAATGACTGCTGGTGATGCTGCTAATGATGATTGGTGGTATGGTAAGCCAACTGGAGGAAATGCGCCAGAGAGCAATAGACTAGCATTAGACCCTAGTGGAGCATGCCATCCTAGTCCCGCAGATTCATCCAAATGTAATAAATTCTTTGAACTATACGATAACGGTACTGTTGGTGAAGGGGGGGGGTATTCAGGATATGCACCAGCTGATGGGCATTTATATTTTCGTTATGCCAGAACTGCTGATGCGAGAGGCATGAATAATTCTGGCGATGGTGATTCCCGCTATTCTCCATGGAGAGGGGCGTATAGATGGATAGGGACAAGCGGTTCGGGTAGTAGGTGTGATGCTTGCAGGCAATTAACGATAAATCTTACATGTAATGCAGCTGGCCCATTGTATCCTGTTTGCGTTGCCGCCTGGCAAGGTGGTTGCGCTGCTGATGGCGCTTTGGAGCGTTCTCCCACAGGTGATTGGAACAATTATCAAAAAAGCAAATGTCAGGAATGGTATGCAAGCGGTTCAGAATATAGAACAGGCGATTATTGGGGTTCTGGGGGATATGACCATTGGGTTAAAGAGAAGTACTATACTTCAGCATCATCAGGCAGTGGAAAGTATAACGACCCAGCTACCGGGCTTGGATACAGGGTAACAGTATCAAATGGTTGTCCAGGAATTTACGGTAAATATATGAACATGGTTATAGGCTCTTCTGCAACTTCTCTGGCGCCGGTAACTGTACAAAGTTCATGTCCAACAGGGTCTGCAGCTGGTTGTAGTGTTGGTACTACAGGGTGTTCTCTAACTACGGCCGGATGTGTTATGAAAACAGATGTTGCCGGAAATCAGGTCTATACGCCTTCTTATAGTTTTTCTGGTTCTGGAAGTTATTCTATGGATTCAAGCGGTACCACATTGCCTAACGGATTTACTAAAGAGGGCGTGTATAAAATGAATGGAACTGCCTCAACACCCACAGATAATGGTGCTCCGGCATCAGGAGAGCTTTGGTTCCAGATTGTTGATAATGTAGAAAATAGTAATACTACATTCAATGGAGCGCACACAGCTCCCACAGATGGTAATTATTATGCCGATAATATAGGTACCTACCAGTTGCATATAAGAACTACAAAAGTGGATACAAGTATATCCGGTTTCCTAAATAATATTATTGTACCGATGCGGAAAATTATTTTTGGGTACTGCAGGGAAAGTGCTTACGTTGGTAGTGTTGGTAGCAATGGCCAGAGCAATAGCGCTAATAAGCAGCATACTAATAGCTTGCTTTCATCTCAAATAAGTTCGCTCACAGAAGCAACTTGTCCGGCAGCTACCAAAACACCACAACTTGATAGTAACGGCAACCAGATGCTACAACCTGATAATAACCTGCCTATTCAGGTTTCAGTTGGCTGGCAGCCAGGTATAACACAGAGGATGTTTAACCTAGTTGTTACTAATAGTTCTTATATACACCTCGCACAAGCTGCATTAGGATTAATGATTGTTTTCTACGGATTCTTTTTCATGATGGGTATGACAGATGATGTACAAAATGATGTTTTAAAGAGGGTTTTAAGATTTGCCATTGTTTCTATATTAATAAGTCCAAGTAGCTGGTACTTCTTCAATAAATATCTTTTTGGGATTTTTATTGGTGGGATAGACACCCTTATATCGATGTTGGCGGGTAATTTTATGGGCACTGGAGGTGGCCTGAATGGGGTAAGCACCGCCTCTATAGGTGGTAATCCATTCGCATTTATAGATGGCACCATATCCACATTCTTTAACGGTAATACATTGATAAAATTGATGGGATTATTGGGGTTGATGTTTAGCAACCCAACGGCTCTAATATATTTTATCGTAATATGTGTTGGCATGTTCTACTTTTTTGAGGCCGTTGTCTCAGCCGCTGTGCTTTATGTGCTTTGTATGCTTGCTCTATCACTTGTCATGATTGTTGGGCCGATATACATGATCTTCATACTTTTTGAGCATACTCAGAATTATTTTAAACGCTGGATTAGAATGATGATTTCATTTACATTGCAGCCGGTTCTTGTATTTACTGCCCTTGCTATATTTAATGTATTTATTTATTCAGCATTATACCAACTATTGCACTATAGGGTTTGCTGGCAGCCACTTGTAAGCACAGTTATAGATTGGGGCCCTGCTGGTAAAACACCTTTTAACATGTTCTATTTTTATGCACCTGATACATTGTCGAGTAGCTGGTCGAGTATGCCTAAAGCATTATTTATGATACTAATATTTATTATTATTGCAGAGGCGATGAGGAAGTTCGTAGAATTTATGGCCAAGTTAGGAGGTCACCTTGCTATCGCAGCTGATGGTACTTCACTTGGAGGACAAAATGCTACTAAAATTCTTCATAAATTTGGAAATAGTATAGTAGATGCGGCTAAATATACGGGTAAAAATTCTATGGCAAATGCTGCAAGCGCCGCAAAGGCTGGAGCGAGTGGAGCTAAGGGTGCTGCTAAAGCGGCGGCATATATGAGTGGAAAGAATAGTAAGTAAGTTAATTAATTGAAGTTTTTGTTTAATTATAAACGGTACCCATTTTTGGGAGTTAGATGGCTGGTGGATTTTTTAAAACATTGATGAACCATAAAATCTTGGCAATTATAGTGCTAGGGATGGTAGCGATGGTTTTGATCGGCGCTGTACTTGGTAGCTCTGGCGATGGTAAATGCGTTAGAGATTGTGATAGTCAGGGGTTGCATTGTAAGAGGGAATGCGGTGCAGGACATTGTGTTGATGGAGATGACTGGGGTTACCCTAAGTTTTATATTTCTGCACAATCAAAAGATCTAAATATAAACCCTCATGCTCCGCTAGAAAAACAATATGCAGAAGGTATTGATAGTGGACAGATATTGCTTGATGCAAATGGCCAGAGCTTGGAAATTAAAATTGCAGCTACTGACCAATGGACTTCCTGGTGGGGTGGAGAAATTAATCCATATACTTCTAGTGGAACAAAAGATACAAAAGGGTTTGATGGTGGAAGAGATGTTCCAAATCAGGAATGTTTATATTGGCTGCCTCCGGCTGCGGGTGCAAGTCCGGCAATGCCTTCTGGCAAACAAAGTAATACAAAAATTTCAATACCAACTGCTTCACCAATTTCCTCGGCGATAAGTAGTACCAGTACCCAAACTACTTCCCCTAGGGTATTTGCCCAAGATCTATCACCAACCACTTTAAAGCTAACCAGAGATACTACTGCAACAGGAGATATCCCAAGTTCTGTAAGATATAATAGTAACACAATTCAAGCTGAAGGTCAGACAAAGGCACCTCAGCAACTTGGCATGACGCAAAATAGTGACGGAACATATGGCGATGTCTACGCAGACCCTATTGTTCCATGTTATATAAGATATGGAATGGGATTATATGTTGGTCTTGCGCCTAATAATGGCACAAGAACTTCGCCTGAAGATGTTGTGCTTGCGTATCATATACCTGATTCAAAAAGGCCCGATTATGCTTATGACGGAAAAAGGTCAGTATCAGACAATAGATATATACAGGCCAGGGATGGTCTTTTAGTAAATGGAATGCCAGCAAATGAGCTTCCTGGATCTCAAACAGGTGATAGGCTGTATTTTAAAATTGTAGATAATGCCTATATAGATAATGATGGCGGATATAATGTTGCTATTCCCGCGGGAACCAGAAATGCAAAGCCGGGGCCACTAGAACAGCTTGCCAATATATTTATAACTCCCATGAACTATGTAGTGGAGCGCCTTTATAATGGAATCGTAACTAATAGCATATATGTAAAGTCTGTGCAGGCGGCTCTTGGGCTATATATTGTGTTCTATGGTTTCTTAATCATGATGGGAGGCTTGGATTTAAAGAAGGCCAAGCAAGATATAATTTACAGGCTAGCCAAAATGTGCCTGGTCTTTATATTGATAAGTCCTGGTAGCTGGGACTTCTTTTATAATTATTTCTTTAAGGTATTTCTTGGCGGAACCCAGGAAATAGCTGCCATATTAGTCAATCCGTTTGGGGATTATGACCCTAGCAATCCTTGGTACTCATTGGATCAATTACTCCATAAATTATGGTCTGCAGAAACATGGTCAAAAATATCCTCAACACTCATGAGTAATCATACGGGTATTTTATTTATATTTGTGATGTTGTGTGTAAACATAGTATTTATTTTTGCTGTTGTGCGAGCGCTTTGTATTTTCCTGATTTCATATGCCAGCATATGTATGATGATAGTTCTTTTCCCTATATTTCTTGTGTTCATTTTATTTGATAAGTTAAAAGCTCAGATAGAAGCGCTGGTTAATCAGTTAGTCGTTTTTGCTATTCAACAGATATTGCTGTTCGCAGCACTCGGCATGTTTGCTGCAATTATAATAATGTTCCTTGAGAGAACGATAGGATATCATACCTGCTGGAATGTTTATAATTCAATAATATTGAATTTTGGAACACTTGGATCAATAGATGTATATGATTTCAAATATTGGATGCCAGATATAACATTTGATGATGCCCACTTTAGACCAATATGGGTGGATGGGGATGGAGATGGTATAAAAGAAATGGTTACAAGATATGTAGATTTGCCATATTTTGACCCGATACTTGATAAGGATAAAATATCTAGCTATTCATCAGAAAGAAATTTCATATCATTAGCAGATATTGTGATTCTAGCCTGCGCTGTTTTCCTTATGTATGAATTCATGAATATTCTTGAGATTGTTGCTTCAGCTTTAAAATCAACATCTACTTTTGATAGTAAAAATATATTTTCTAGTGGTACTGGTGGTGGTGCCTTTGCAAGTAGAATGCAGAATATTGGAGGTCAGGTATTCTCGTTTGGTGGTACAGAAAAAGGCAAGGATGGCAAAACAACACAAAGGGCGGCTAGCGGTTTTCTGGCGGATTCACTTAAGTTGCCTGGAATGGCTAAGAAGGCCGCTGGTGACTTTGCAAAAAGCGATGGTGGAAAATTTATGTTGGATAGTGGTAAGTCTGCTGGTAACTGGGCTGGGCAGAAGCTTGCTAATACTAAGCCCGGAATGGCTGCTTCACTTGGCATGAGGAGTGCCGGGTCAAAGATGAGTAATCTTTTAAATAATGCATCTGCAGCGAAAAGTCGATTAAATGCCATGGGTCTTGGTAATCATGAGGCGCAGGGCCATGAGAATAGCTCACTGCATCATGAGGATGTTAAAGTAAACAAGCGAGGTGCAGATATAGCAAATACAAATTTAACACAGAGCATTAGCAAGTTTGGCAAAGTAGATACGACGCTTATGGATTATAAGAAGATTGAGGCAGAACGCAAAGAGTTGGCAAAACCAATTATGGAAGCCATGAAAAACGGTGCAACTTCTAATGAAGCTCTTGCCATGATGGCAAATTTAAGTCGAAGCGATATGAAAAAAATTCATGCCGAGTTAAGTTCGCAGTTAAATGATGCGACCAACCCTGCTAAACTTTCGAAGGATGAAAAGAAGACTGTAGAATCTAATCTTGAAAGATTGCAAAAAGGTATTGATGCAGGCACTGTGAGGGGTGGTATAAAAGATATGCAAGACTATAAGAATGCATTAATACAAGATACATTTGGCCCAACTTTCACACAGGCCACAGCTGCTGATGTGCAGAGAGATAAAGCTGCAGCCGAGCTTCAGGCAAATAAAAGCGCATTAGATAATGCAACAAAACAACGTGATGAAGCAGACAGATCTGTTCGAGACTTGAGTCAAGGTAGCGAATATATGAATGATCTGATGGCAAGAAAGGATTCAGTAAGCGATCAAGTTTCTATGAGAGCAAATGAAGAAATGAACGCAAGGGATGTAGTAAATAATGCAAATATGAAAGAGAGTCAATTAGATACCAAGATACAAAATATTCAGGAGAGAGCTGATTTAAGTGATAGTGCTAAAAAAGACATGATTGGGTTAGTCGAGTATTCAAAAGAAAATGCAATAAAAGAAACAGCTCAAGCTATGGATAAGTTAAACGTAGCCAGTGATAATTTGATAAAAACAAAAAGTGCAGAAAGCATTGTACAAAAAGAATACGAAGGGGCTGCGAGTGAGAGATCAAGACAGCAGGAAGTATTGACTGGTCTTGATTCAAATATACAAAAAACAAAGGAAAATATAACCAATTTGGGTATAGGACTAGATTCGCAAGAAAGGAGTTCAAATTCACAGTCATATTCCCCAGAAAATCAGGGAAATACAACTCAGTCAAGCGCTTTAGGAGAACAAAATCCAGCGAATAAGGCAAACCCTGCTCAGCAATCTCAAGGATATCTAAAGGCGCAGGAAAATAGTCGTAAAGCTGAAGAGGCAGAGCAGAAGGCCAAAGCACAGGCAGAAAAAGATGCAAAAGCTAAGAAAGAACTAGAAGAAGAAGAGGAGAGGAAAAGAAAGGCTGCAGAGGATGCTGCAAGGTAAAATAATCCCACAAAATAAGATGAACAGAAATATAATTTACTTTACTGATATAGTGATCTATAGAGCGGCGTTTTCTATAAACAGAGAGATTTGTTTGCTTTGCTAAATAAGCATCAATTATGTACAATTTACAAAATGAATTTGCTATAGAACTTAAAAAACAAATTTTGGTAAAATGCCAGTTGGCTTTGCGCCATAAGTTTCGCAGAATTTTTGCATGTTATTGGGGCTTGGCAGCTGACCATGCACAATTGCAAGTTCTGCGCCGCCAATACCTCCCGGTATGAAATAAGAATCAATACCAAAATCATTTGCACCTTTTATATCATTTAGAATGCTATCGCCAATAGCAGCAATGCGGCTTTTTGGCGTGTTTCCCACAAGCTGCATACAGCGTTCATAAACTGCCATATATGGTTTGCCAAAATAAGTAACCTTGCCACCCATTTCTTCATATTTTTGTGCCACAACACCCGCGCATAGTGCTTTATCTCCATTTAGCCGCACCACAATCAAATCAGGGTTGGCGCAGATTAGCGGAAGGTTTAGTTTTATACCTTCATCAAGATATGGCTGCATTTCATCCATATTAGAATCATCGTGATCAAATCCGGTTACGAGCATAAAATCTGCTTCTTTTACGGTTTTGACCATATCATGTCCTGCGCCATCCAGCAGCCCAGCGTCGCGCTCAGGGCCAAGGATGATATACTTACTTTTATTTGCAAATGAAGCTAATGAACCTGCATGCCCTTTCACATGCTCAAAGCAAACTTCGCCTGATGTTATTACATCATGATAAAGCCCATCTTGAACACCAAGGTTACGCAAACCTTCAATAACCCTGAAAACTCTGCGCGGAGCATTTGAAAGGAAAATCACCTTCTTGCCTGTTTTTTGTAAGCTAGATAGCGCTTCATGAACTCCTGGATAGGCTTCAACCCCATCATGGATAACGCCCCACAAATCAACAAAAAATATGTCGTATTGATCAGATATTTCGGAGATGTAATTAACTTCTTTTATGGTCATAATTATGCCGCCATGCTCTCGCCGCTGGTGGCTTTTATAATTAACCTTGCAGTTTCATCTTTGCCATAAAGCTCAATGAAAGAGCCAAATCTTGGCCCCTGGCTTTGACCCAGCAGCACTTCATAAAGTGCCTGGAACCACTCACGCAAATTCTCAAAACCATGCTCATTGCCAATTGCAAATACAGCATTTTGGAACTCATCGCTAGTGGCGGCCTCAGGCATAACCTCAAGCTTGGCGACCAACTCTAGCATAGCTGCTTTTTCCTTTTCCGTTGGCGCGCGGTATTTTTTATTAGGCTTAATGAAATCCTGATAATAATGCAGCGCGTGCTTAACCAATTCATCCAAATGCGGCGCATTTGCTGGCGTTGCGCCCGCAGCATAGCGGCTGATAAAACCCCATAATATAGAAGCATCTTCAGCATGGCATGCGCTGGCTAAATTAAGCAGCAAAGCGAAGCTGAGCGGCGATTCAGGCTTGGGCGGGTTGCCGTTATGTATGTGCCAAACGGGGTTCTTGAAGCGTTCTTCTTCGCTCTCCTTCTGGAATTTGCCAAGGAAAGTCAAATATTCATCAACTGCCTTTGGAATAACGTCGAAATACAGGCGTTTAGCCTTGCGTGGGCTTTGATACATATAATAAGAAAGGCTGGCAGTTGGCGCATAACGCAGCCATTCTTCCATGCTGATGCCATTGCCTTTCGACTTTGAGATTTTCTCGCCTTTATCGTCAAGGAAAAGTTCGAACATAAACTGCTCAGGGGCTTTGCCACCAACGATATTGCAGATTTTTGAATATAGAGATGCGTTTGCAAGATGGTCCTTACCATACATTTCAAAATCAACATCAAGAGCTGCCCAGCGCATGCCAAAATCTGGCTTCCACTGTAGCTTGCAATTCCCACCTGTTACCAGAGTTTCAAATTTTGTGCCATCTTCATCTTCAAAAACAAGAGTGCCTTTTTCCTTGTGTATTTCAATTGCTGGAACCTGTAAAACCTTGCCTGTTTTTGGAGATATTGGCAGAAAAGGGCTGTAGGTTTTTTGTCTGTCAGGGCCTAGTGTTGGCAGCATCACCGCCATTATTTTTTCATAATTTTGCAGCACTGCCAGTAATTTTTCATCGTAAATGCCTTTTTTATAACATTCCGTTGCGCTTTTAAATTCATATTCAAAACCGAATGTATCAAGGAATGCACGCAAACGGGCGTTCATGTTATGGCCGAAGCTCTCCGCTGTTCCAAACGGGTCTGGTACAGAAGTTAGCGGTTTATCAAGGTTTGCGTGGATCATATCCTGATTTGGCAGGTTATCAGGTACCTTTCGCAGGCCATCCATATCATCTGAAACGCAGAATAATTTTGTTGGGATTTCCGGTGCTAACAGCTTAAAGGCGTTGCGAACCATTGTTGTTCTGGCAACCTCGCCAAATGTGCCTATATGAGGAAGTCCAGAGGGGCCATAGCCTGTTTCAAATAACACATAACCCTTAGCTGGTGTTTTTCCGCCTATGCGCTTGTATATTTTTTCAGCCTCAATAAACGGCCATGCCTGCGATGCGATTGCTTTCTCGAATGTCATAAAACAATGTAATATTAAGGGTTGTGTTCAGCGCCGCAGGTTACATTGTTCAGGGTTTTGGGTAAAGCAAAAAAATCAGAATATATTTTAATTTAAGCATTACATATCTATTTGTTAGGAAAATTAGCTATGAGACGGGTTTTTTCTTGACTACTGAGTGATTTTGGTGCAAAAGACTAAGGCTATAAATTTATAAGGACGAAAACATGTCAAAAAATAACCCGAAAAACCGTGGTGCGGTAATTGTTAAAAAATATAACGATAAAGTTGTAAAGCCTGTGCTTTACATCGGCACTCACGTTGGCCATGGAAAATATATGGCTGTACTTTATGAAGATGGCCAGATGGCTCTTGACCATTCAGGCAAGCCTTTGCTTTGGGCTTCTATATAGTTTGTATTTATTAGTTCGTGGTTCATAGTTGAATAAAAAACTACGAACTACGAACTGAGAACAATTAATTAAAAACCGCCCCTCACATATTCGGATATCTAGGTCCACCCCCGCCCTCAGGGCATACCCACTTAATATTCTGACTAAAGTCTTTTATATCACAGGTTTTGCAGTGTACGCAGTTCTGTGAATTTATCTGCAATTTTTTAACTCCTGCATCCTCAACGAACTCATACACACCAGCAGGGCAGAAGCGTTGCTCAGGGCCATCATATTGGTCAAGGTTTAAAGAGACGGGCACACTGGCGTTGCGCAGGGTTAAATGTACAGGCTGGTTTTCGGTGTGGTTTGTGCCGGAAAGTTGCACTGAAGTAAGCCTGTCAAAAGTGATTTTCCCATCAGGCCTTGGATATTCTATCTTATTGCAATCCTTAGCTTTTTTAAGGCATTTATTATCGGCATGGTTTTTGAATGTCCAGGGTGCGCGGCCACGCAAAATAAAAGTATCAATCGCTGAATATAATAATCCCGCAAACAGGCCTTTATGGAAGGATGGACGGATATTGCGTACCGCATTTAGTTCACTATAAACCCATGATTTTTTTAGCTTTTCTGGGTATGATGATAAGTCAGAAGCTTCGCCTTTTAAAACCCTAACTGCTCCTTCAGCAGCCAACATGCCCGATTTCATAGCTGTGTGGGTGCCTTTTATTTTTGGAACATTTAAAAAGCCAGCCCCGCAGCCGATTATGGCGCCACCTGGAAAAATTAATTCAGGAATTGATTGAAAACCACCCTCATTTAGCGCGCGCGCGCCATAACTGATGCGTTTTGCGCCCTCAAAAAGCGGTTTAATGGCGGGGTGTAATTTAAAACGCTGGAATTCTTCATATGGGTTCAAATAAGGGTTCTCATAATCCAGTCCAACCACGAATCCAACAGCTAACTGATTGTTTTCTAAGTGATAAATGAATGAACCGCCATAAGTTTGCGTATCCATAGGCCAGCCAACTGTGTGGGTGATTTTACCTTGCTTATGCACTTCAGGGCGCACTTCCCATAACTCTTTGATGCCAATTCCATAGGTTTGCGGGTCAGAATTTTTGCGTAAGTCAAATTTCTTGAATAAGTCCTCGGTTAGCGAGCCGCGGCATCCTTCTGCAAATAATGTAACAGTTCCACGCAGCTCCACCCCAGCCTGATAGGATTCTTTGTGTAAACCATCCTTTGCAACGCCCATATTGCCGGTGGCCACTCCAACCACTTTATCGCCATCAAATAAAACCTCGCTAGCTGCAAAACCGGCAAAAATTTCAACACCAAGAGAGCATGCCTGCTCTGACAGCCAGCGGCAGAAATTCCCTAAGGAAATTATGTAGTTACCATGATTTTTCATTTGCGGCGGAGTTGGTAGTCGGACTGCATGTTCTTTTGTGAGGAACAGGAAATTATCATATAATGCAGGAGTATTAAGTGGTGCGCCTTTTTCTTGCCAATCAGGGATCAGTTCATTGAGCGCGCGAGGCTCCAAAACCGCCCCAGATAGAATATGTGCGCCAACTTCTGCGCCTTTTTCAATTATGCAAACACTTGCATCCGGTGCAAGCTGTTTGATTTTTATTGCGGCAGAAAGTCCAGAAGGCCCAGCGCCAACAATCACCACATCAAACTGCATCGACTCCCTGTCTGGCATCCGGAAACCCTTATATAATGATGAGAATTATCAATAAATTTTATAAAGCGTTCTTAAAATAATAATACACACTAAAAGCTGAAATGTTAAGTAAATTAGCAATCTATGTGCGTTAGGTCTTAACGTTTATATGAGAAGTATATCTTAATTTTAAGGAGCGGTAATGCTCCATTTATCTCCGAGATATCTGTTTATAACAGTGTTTTGCGTAGATGAAAGTACCGAATTATAAACCAGCACCTCGGCAACGTCGGCCTGGCTTGGCTCACTGCAAC
>Ga0114977_10000591_pt1 | contig 24123 bp, 23 predicted proteins | sample S_130805_MF_Meta_FD_87026 | JGI IMG/M metagenome (GOLD analysis project Ga0114977, IMG submission 87026) | Freshwater microbial communities from Lake Simoncouche, Canada to study carbon cycling - S_130805_MF_MetaG | ecosystem: Environmental > Aquatic > Freshwater > Lake | place: Lake...
AATGGCTCCTTAACAATAGGCCACGAAAAATTCTAAACTTTAAAACACCGCTTGAGGTTTTCTACGCTAACCTAAACAACTCAATTCCACCACCTGTTGCACTTCGCTGTTGAATTGGCGAGAACTAATTAGCTAAATATTTTATAAAATTCCTGAGCCAGAGCTGCATCAAGCTCTGGCATTTTTATATTTTTTCCTAAATCTTTTATTGAGGTCACACCATATTGGGAAATGCCGCATGGGACAATGCCATTAAAGTGAGATAGGTCCGGATCAAGGTTAATGGCTATCCCATGATATGTAACCCATTTGCGCACCCTTATGCCAAGCGCAGCAATCTTTGCCTCGCCTTGCGGGGTATCCACCCAAATGCCAATACGTCCTTCTTTACGCATTCCATCAATGTCAAAATGGGTGAGAGTGTTTATTATCCATTGCTCTAAGTTTTTTACGTATGCGCGTATGTCCTGCGCTGATCGCTCTTTAAGGTTAAGCATAACATAGGCCACGCGCTGCCCTGGGCCATGATAGGTAAACTGGCCACCGCGGCCAGTCTGGTAAACAGGAAATTTTTCAGGTTCAAGCAGGTCGGCCATTTCTGCGCTTGTGCCTGCGGTATATAGGGGAGGGTGCTCAACCAGCCAAACTAATTCTTCCGCATCACCAGAAATTATTTGCTCCACACGCATTTCCATTTGCGCCAAAGCGCATTGGTAATCAGTTAGGTTAGTTGAGGTTTTCCATTCAATCATGAGATTTAACTTTTTAGTAATTCTGTAATATTCACTTTCAATATATTGGCTAATTTTAGGAGTACCGTAAACGACATGTTTTGTGTACCCATTTCATATTTTTCGATGGTTTTAGTTTTAAGGCCACTTATTTTTGATAATTTCTCAATAGTGATTTTATGTTTTATACGGAATTTGTGTATATTTGCACCGATATTTTTATGAAAATTATTTAAAGAAATTGCTTCCTCGCGGGTGATTTGCATAGTCATTTTAAACTCCATAATTAATGTTTTGCATTAAAATGCCACCAGAAAAACTGGTGGCCGGAAGTTCAAACAGCTGCACTAATTCAGCCGCCATGCCCTTTAGCTTACGCCTGGACATACGGCATGGCCAACCGGCCTTACGGCTGGAAACAGAAAAACACCCATAAACGGTGGGTGCAGACCGAATAGTGCAAGAAGTGTTTGAAGCTTCCAGGGCATTTGCCCTACCTTGCAAATTATCTAATTACATAGAATAAGTAAACTCTAATTTTTGTAACAAGTTTACTTATGGCAATCAAAAACCTTACCCCCTCACCCTAACCTCTCCCTTGAGGGAGAGGGGGCTACTTATTTTGCTTGCCAAGAGACATGAAAATTGTTATCAACATGGGCAAAGTTAAGCTTTTATCTGGCATTAGTGCCTTTTTGTGCGACCGTGGCGAAATTGGTAGACGCACTACCTTGAGGTGGTAACGCCGCGAGGCATGGAAGTTCGAGTCTTCTCGGTCGCACCATCTTCTTTTGTGCGTTTCGGGCTGTTGACGCAAAGTTAATCGTAATTTAAAATACAAACATGTGAGTTGGTAAGTAATCTATTTGGATATAAAAGGGTGGCCAAATGCCTGATATAGCAGACAAAAAAAAAGAAGATGCTGCTATACAAACGGTTACCTCATATGGTCTTAATGATGAGCTATCCAAAGAACTATTATCGGCTATTGCAGCCAACGATTCTGAGCTTGTAAAGTCGCTTCTTGAACCACTTCACGCCGCTGATATTGCAGACTTTATAGATGCTATTTCTTATGAGAAACGCCGTAACCTAATATCTTTAATTCGGGATGGTTTTAACCCGGAAATACTTGTTGATCTCGATTACACGGTACGCGAAGAAATCCTTGATTTGCTTGGGGCAAAGCAAAGTGCATCAGCAATCAAAAGCCTGGATAAGGACGATGCAGTTGACATCATAGAAAACCTTGAGGATGAAGACCGTAAGGAAATCCTTGAAGCCATGCCTGAGAAACACAGGGAAATGTTGGAAGAAGGTTTGGCTTACCCTGAAGATTCTGCCGGCCGCCTTATCGAAGAAAATATAGTATCAATCCCTGAATTCTGGACTGTTGGCCAGACCATTGATTATTTGCGTGCCTCGAAAAACCTGCCTGAGGATTTTTACCAGGTTTTTGTAGTTGATCCAAAATTAATACCAGTTGGCGGGGTAATGCTAAGCAAAATCCTGCGTACCACACGTGCCACGCCGATGAAAGATATAATGTATACCGACCTGAAGGTTATACGTGCGGATATGGACCAGGAGGAAGTGGCGTTTATTTTCCAGCAATATGGGCTAGTTTCTGCACCGGTTGTAAATGCAGAAGGCCGCATGGTCGGTGTGATTGAACTTGACGACATAGTGGACGTAATTGAAGAAGAAGCTCAGGAAGATATATTTCATCTTGGTGGTGTTCGTGAAACAGACGTTCACACCAACAGTATTCCAACGTTGTTTGGGCGGTTCCCATGGCTTTTCTTAAATCTTGGTACGGCGTTCCTTGATTCTCTAGTGATAAGCTTTTTTGATAACGCTATTGCTAAAGTTGCCACGCTCGCTGTGTTGATGCCTGTTGCAGCATCTATGGGCGGAAATGCCGGGACGCAGAGCCTTACGGTGATAGTCCGTGCGCTTGCCACCAAGGAAATCACCTCCACAAATGCCTTCAGGGTGGTATGCAAAGAGGCCTTGGTTGGGTTTCTAAATGGCCTGTTGTTTGCTCTGATTACTGGTATGGCGGTTTATGCCTGGTATCATGATTTGCATTTGAGTCTTATATTCTGTGCGTCTATGATATTTACCTTGTTGATGGCTGGTGTTTCAGGAGCCTTGATTCCTATGTTCCTACAAAAAATTGGGGTTGATCCGGCTATCTCCACGGTTATCATCCTCACCACAATAACTGATGTAACTGCATTTGCCAGCTTCCTTGGGCTTGCTACAATATTTTTACTATAGTTAAAAAGTTTGCAACCGTAAAATAGTTTTGTTATATATAAGTTAATGTGGCATTTAGCCTGAATTATATACAAAGAGCCTGCAAAGATGGAAATATTGCCTAAAGAAGATCCTGAACCTGAGGGAAACCAGGCAAGGGTTGGCAAAAGGAATAATACCAACTCCTTTATAAATAAAACCCGTGACAAAATTGCAAAGTTAATCAGTTTTAAGGGTGGTCAGTCATCACTTGAAGAAGAGCTTGCAGAATTAATTGAGGAGCATGACCCGGAAGGAATGCGGGTAGGTTCAGAAGAACGCAGCATACTGCATAATGTGTTTGGCCTTAGCGAAAAATGCGTGAGCGATGTAATGGTTCCGCGGACAGATATTGTGGCTGCAGAATACACAACCACTCTTGATGAGCTTAAAAATATTATTATAGATAAAGAACATACCAGAATTCCTGTATATAAGGAATCTCTGGATAATGTTGTAGGGTTTATCCATATCAAGGATCTTGTGCAATATTTGGGCGCTCCTTCGAAAAAGAATTTTTCCATTCAAGATATTTTGCGTGAAACATTGTTTGTACCACCATCAATGAAGGTGATTGACCTGCTTCTTAAAATGCAGGCAAAAAGAGTGCATCTTGCATTAGTTCTGGATGAATATGGCGGCACAGATGGATTGGTTACATTGGAGGATCTGGTTGAAGAAATTGTTGGCGAGATTGAGGATGAGCATGATGAGCAAGAGGAGCATGAAGAAATAAAAAGCATAGATGAGTCGTCATTCGAAGTTAATGCACGTATGAATGTTGAGGATTTGGAGAAGCGCCTCAGGATGACTCTGGTTAGCGGGGATGAGGCGGAGGATTTTGATACTTTGGGCGGACTAATATTTTATATGCTTGGCCACGTGCCGTCAAAAGGTGAAATCATAAAACATAAGGCAGGAATAGAGTTTGAAGTGCTGGAGGCTGACCCACGCAAAGTTTCAAGGTTGCTTGTGCGTAGGGTAGCGGACAAATGAAGTTTTTAGATAAATGTTTTTTATTTGTTACAAGTAAGATTGGTTATAAGAAAAATCTGCTGGCGGCCTTTTTTGGCTCCCTTGTAACAAGCGCTATGCCACCGGTTGATTTATGGCCGCTTGCTATCATAGGTTTTTGCGGTTTCTTCCTGATGATAAATGCCAGTAGTAGCTGGAAAGATGCTTTCAAAACCGGATGGTGGTTTGGGTTTGGGCATTTTGTTACGGGGCTTTACTGGATTTCCTTTGCGCTTTTAGTTGATGCGGCAAATTTTGGCTGGTTAATTCCATTTGCTGTTCTTGGTATACCTGCCGTGATTGCTATTTATACCGGAATTGTTGCGCTCATAACATGGCAAGCGTGGCGGTATGTTTATGGCTGGCGTTTGGTTGTGGTTTTTGCTTGTTTGTGGACGCTGATTGAAATGCTGCGTGGCTGGCTTTTTACAGGGTTCCCCTGGAACCTTGCCGGGTCTGTATGGTCGGAATCTAATAATATGTTACAATTTGCCAGCATAGGTGGCGCTTATGGCCTAAGCCTGATTACCGTGCTTGCATTCACTATGCCTATAACCTTTGGTGATAGAGCCTCTGAGGGAAGTGCTGTTAAGCGCTGTCTTCCGATGATATTTTCATCTCTGATTCTGGTAGCTATTTTCATTTGGGGCGCAGTGCGCCTTGATAGGAGCAAAGAGGAGTTTGTACCAAGCGTGAAGTTGCGTATTGTACAGGCGAATATTCCACAAAATATGAAATGGGAAGATGAGTGGCGCTATGCAACTGTGAATAAATATCTTGAAATGAGTCATAGTGAAGGATTTGAGGATATAACCCACATAATTTGGCCAGAGACCGCGCTTCCCTTTGTGATCGGAGAAAATTCACCGCTGCTTGATGTTATATCCAGCATTACTCCTAAGGGCGGTGCTGTTATAACCGGCGCGCTAAGGGCGGAATATTCCGAGAGCGGGTTATTGCAAAATATGTGGAACTCGCTCATAGTTGTTTCTGATGAGGGAAAATTATTCTCACATTACGACAAAAGTCATTTGGTTCCTTTTGGAGAGTATGTACCTTTCCGAACCATACTGCCGCTGGAAAAAATCACTCATGGTAGTGTTGATTTCGCAAGCGGGGATGGTGCAAAAACTATAGAAGCGCCATCGTTTCCAAAATTTGGTGGGCTTGTATGCTATGAGGTTATTTTCCCAGGAAAAGTTGTGGAAAAAGAACATCGCCCAGAAGTGCTTGTAAACGTTACAAATGATGCATGGTATGGTAATACAGCAGGGCCTTACCAGCATTTCCAGATGGCTCGTATTAGGGCCATAGAGGAGGGCATACCATTAGTCCGTGCCGCTAATGATGGAATTTCAGGGGTTTTTGATGCTTATGGTCGTATCATTTCTAAAACCCAACTAGGCACCGAAGCCGTTCTAGACTCACGTCTACCAGTAAGAATCCAAGTTACTACCTATGCTAGATATGGCGACGGACTTACCTTACTCCTGATTGTATTTTTACTGCTAATTGCTTGTAAACACTACAGAATTTCTAATGACTAATCTTTCATAATCGTGTATAATCCGCCAATAATGGGGAGTTTTTATACCCCATATTAATGGTTGTAGAAAAAATATCTTGCACAACCTTTGTGTAAAGGTGTTTAAGTCGCGCTGTTAATTAGTTAGTTAAATTTCGTAGGTGTTGTGTTATGGAAGCGCATCCAGTTGATGTTCACGTTGGGAAAAAATTAAGAGCAAGAAGGACAATACTTGGTCGTAGTCAGGAAGAAATTGGAAACGCGGTGGGTGTAACTTTTCAGCAAATCCAGAAATATGAGCGCGGGTTAAACAGGATAGGTGCTAGTAGGTTATATGAGTTTGCTAAACTTCTTGATGTAGATGTTGCATATTTCTATAACGGGATTGAGGGGGCTGAGGAATCTTTACAGATTTCCGGACTTGCCGAGGACGCAGTGCCTTTTGAGTATGAAACTATAGATAATAAAGAAGTGCTGGCATTAGTGCGTGCTTATTATGATATACCTCGCCCGCAGGTGCGCAAGAAAATGTTAGCGCTTATTAAGTCGCTTGCGGAATCTAAAGAAATTGATGAAGCTGAGCCTAAAGTTGCAATAGAAGAAGGTAAGTTAGCCAAAGCATAATTAATGTATTTGTTAAAACTCTGCTTAGCAATTGGCGGAGTTTTTTTATTTTATAAGGTTTTTGGCAAGAATTGTTGCTATGAAAGCCTGATTTGTATATATACTCTCCTGCATATTTAATCAGGCTTGTATTCACTAATGTCAGAAAAACTTATAATCGCAGTACCAAAAGGGAGAATATTAGAAGAACTTTCTCCACTAATGGAGCACTCTGGTATTGTGCCTGAGGATGAGTTTTTTGATAAAAATTCCAGGCTATTGCAGTTTAAAACCAACCATAAGAATATTGATATTATCAGGGTGCGTAGCTTCGATGTTGCAACCTTCGTAGCATTTGGTGCAGCTTCTATTGGAGTTGCTGGTAGCGATGTTGTTGCGGAATTTGATAGCGGAGAAATTTACGCTCCGCTGAGCTTGAATATTGGCAAATGCCGGATGTCGATTGCTGCCACGAAAGATATTGCAGAGCATGAGGATATAAGCCGCTGGAGCCATGTTCGTGTTGCAACAAAATACCCAAATACAACACGCAAGTATTTCTCTGAACATGGAATTCAGGCCGAATGCATAAAATTAAGCGGGGCGATGGAACTTGCGCCAAAGCTTGGCCTTTGCCGCAGGATTGTTGACTTGGTTTCTAGTGGACGCACCTTGCAGGAAAATGGCCTAGTTGAAATTGAGAAAATTGCTGATGTGGTATCAGGCCTCATCGTAAACCGTACCGCATTTAAAACCCGCTCTAACGAGATAAATGATATTATCGAAGCGTTCCGGAGGGCGGTATAGTGGTAAAATTATTCAACATGAAAACTTCTGGCCTTGCCGGTATAAATAAAATTATCCATGAAATTGAAGTCAATATAAGTTTTGAAGTTTCTGGTAAAGCAGTAGAGATAGTTAATGACGTGATAAAAAATGGTGATGTTGCTATATTAAAATATACCAACAAGTTTGATCACCTAAATGCCACCACAATAGAGCAGCTTAAGGTTACTGAAGATGAAATTGAAACTGCTGTGAAAGCTTGTTCGGCTGAATTAATAGCGTCTCTTGAACTTGCAGCTGGGCGGATTGAAGCTTATCACAGGAAACAATTGCCAGCCAGCTTTGATTATATTGATGAAGCAGGAGTGCGGCTTGGCAACATCTGGAATCCGATAAGGAGCGCAGGATTATATGTACCTGGTGGCACAGCGAGTTACCCTAGCTCGGTGCTGATGAACGCAATTCCAGCTAAAGTAGCAGGTGTAAAAGAATTGTTGATTACCACACCAACCCCGCATGGTAAATTAAATCCAGCTGTTTTGGCAGCAGCAAAAATTGCTGGTGTTACCGAAATATATAAAATTGGTGGGGCACAAGCAATTGCGGCAATGGCTCTGCATGGAAATAGTTTACCAAACGTTGATAAAATAGTAGGGCCGGGGAATAGCTATGTAGCTGCGGCGAAGGCGCATCTTGCTGGATTTGGATATGTTGGTATTGATATGATTGCAGGGCCATCAGAAATTCTGGTGGTGGCCGATTCTAAAACCCCTGCTGCATGGATTGCAGCAGATTTGCTTTCACAAGCTGAACATGATGAAAACGCGCAAAGTATCGTAATTACAGATGATGAGGCTTATGCTAGAGCCGTAATTGCAGCAGTTGAAGATCATTTAAGAATACTTCCCCGCGGTGAAATTGCACGCAAGAGCTGGGAAAAGATGGGCGTAGTGATTGTTGATGAAGATTTTGCTAATACGGTGGCGTTGATTAATTCTATTGCGCCTGAGCATCTGGAATTAGCTATTGATAATGCTGAAGAAATAGCAGGGCAGGTGACTAATGCCGGAGCAATTTTCCTTGGGCGTTATACCCCGGAAGCAATTGGTGATTATATGGCTGGGCCAAGTCATGTGCTGCCAACATCTGGAACAGCCCGTTTTTCTTCAGGCCTTTCAGTTTTTGATTTTCTGAAACGAACTTCTTTAATTGGTTGCTCGGAGGCGGCATTTAATACATTGGCTGCACCAACTGCCCTCCTTGCAGAATCTGAAGGGCTTGGTGCTCACGCACTTTCGGTTAATATTAGGCGCGGTTAGTAATGAAACATTTGTTTTGTTTTGGCCTCGGATATTCAGCACTGACCCTTGCAAAACAATTGCTTAGTCATGGATGGCGTGTTTCCGGAACTTGTCGTACATCTGAAAAATGTGAACGCCTTCGCAGCATTGGTATCACTGCTTATATTTTTGATAATGACTTGCCGCTTCAGGAAATATGGGATTTAGAGAGCGTTACCCATATTCTGCACTCAATTCCGCCAAATGAGGCTGGTGACCCTGTTATTATAAATCATCTGGAAGATTTAAAGATCCTCCCTAATCTCGAGTGGTTTGGCTATCTTTCCACAACAGGGGTTTATGGCAACCATAACGGCGCATGGGTGGATGAGGAAATTCCTATAACTCCGCCCCAAGGGCGCAATATGCGAAGAGCCGAGGCTGAAGAGGCCTGGCTTGCAAGTGGTTTGCCAGTTCAAATTTTCCGCTTGTCGGGCATTTATGGCAAGGGCCGCAGCGTTATTGAAGAACTTAAGGCGGGAAAGGCGCATAGAGTCTATAAGGAAGGGCAGGTTTTTTCACGCATACATGTTGAGGATATAGCGCAAATCGTGCTGGCTTCAATTAATAATCCAAATCCCGGCCGCGTATATAATTGTGCGGATGATGAGCCTGTGCCGCAAACTGAGGTTGTTGAATATGCAGCTGGTCTGCTCGGGGTGGATCCTCCGCCGCTAGTTAATTTTGCTGATGCTGAACTATCAGAAATGGCAAAGAGTTTTTGGGCAAATAACAGGCGCATAAATAATGCGCGTATCAAAAATGAACTAAACGTGCAGCTTAAATATCCAACCTATAGGGAAGGTCTTACGTCTTAGTATTTAAGTATAAATTTTGTGACTCATGTTGCTATAAGTTTGTATTGTATTATTCAATCCGGCCGTTAATATCATTATATATAATTCACAAGTTATGTGACGCCATATGAGCCAATATATATTAACCTCTCTGATAATTCTGTTATTTGGCCTGGCGGTAGTATGTGTTGCCCAAATAAAAAAAAGTAAAAAATTATCAGGCGAAAATACCTTTCTCAGGCTTATCAATGCCGCATCTATCGGGGGCTACTATTTCTGGCGCAAAGATGGTAATGTTGAGGAAATTTCGCCAGCTCTTATTTATATGTTAAAGCTGCGGGCAGGCGATGAGAATTTCTCGGTTATAGCTGATGAATTTGGCGAATTAAAATCAGAATTATTAAGAAAATTAGAAAGCTTAAAAAGTGGAGAAGCAGAAAATTTAATCTTCAGTGGGCAGGTTATAATACATGAAGAAAAGAAAGAGATACATTGTGTTGGCTGTGCAATTTTAGATGATAATAAAGATACAGTTATTGGCGTTATATTATGGTTCTTTGATGTTTCAGAATATACAAACAAAATCAAAGACCTAACTTTACAGAAAAAACGCCTTACGAAGGAAATTAGAGAATATGCCGGCATATTCAACACGATTCCCATCCCGATTTGGAAAAGGGATAGCGATTTTAAAATAACATTCTGTAATTTTGTATATAGCAAATTTGTTGGCAGTGAAGGTAATGATATATCAAGTCAGCAAATACCAGAGCTTGACCAAAGCCTGCAGAAGCTTTCAATTATTGCGCGTGACCACGGTCGTCCATTAAAAATGAAAAAACATTTAGTTATAGATGGCGAACGCAGATTTTTTAATATCACAGAAATGGCAATTAAAAATAGTGAGGAAATTCTTGGTTTTGCTTATGATATAACAGATCAGGATGAAATTGAAAAAGAGCTGGCACGGCATATCTCAACTAATTCTGATTTGTTAGAAAATTCTTCCAGTGCAGTGGCGATTTATAGTCCTGACAAAAAATTGCGTTTTTATAATAATGCATTTGTAAATCTATGGGAATTAGAAGTTAAGTGGCTTGATAAACATCCAACCTATGGAGAAATTATTGAATTTCTGCATGAAAACAGTCAATTACCAGATCAGTCAGATTTCAAGAAATTCTTTGCAGATCAAATGCAACTGTTCCAGCGAGTCACAAAAACACAAGAAGATATAATGCACCTGCCAGATGGAAAATCAATCAGGGTTATAATTATTCCTGATGCTCTTGGCGGCCTGTTATTTGTTTATGAAGATATTAAGGGTACCGCAACATAAGGCCAAGTTAAGAAGACTAATTCTTATTTACCCAATAAGCTAAACGGCATGATTTTACTGCTGATATTGTTGGGGTGGTTAAGGCATAGCTTGCTGTTGCGCTTCCATAATCATTCGTAACACAATAGCCAGCCTGCCCTGCGTATTCATTACCACGTAAAGCGTAAAAATTACCCTGGTCGGAATATCCATCATCTATTTTTGTGTCTATTATATGTGCATCTGAAGGGTTCATCGCTGATCCCCAAGGTGTATTGGAATAAAAAGACCCAAGTTGAATAACGTTTCCTGATGTTGCAAATACATTGCTCCAATAAACCGGGATATAAAAACCCCCTGGAATAACGCTTGAAGGCAAATTTACGCCTGCTTGATAGTTAATAGTTGTAACATATTGCCCTGTATATGACCCTGCAATCAAACCAGATAGTGCCATTTCCTGCCAGGAATAAAGAGATTCTTGATTTGAAACCTGTTCGTTTCCATCCCCATTAGTGACTCTGGAGCCCCAGAAGCTTTGTGCATTGGACATATCCCCAGGCCATGCTCGGTATTTATCCCGAAAATTATTGGTTGCTGTTACATACCCGGTAAGCTCAGAGATTGTTTTATTAATTGTTGATGCTTGCAAAAGATGTAGGCCGCTAGTGACGGCAGCCATCAATAAGCCACTTATTACGATCGTTATGGAAAGCTCCATTAACGAAAACCCAAACATGTATTTCTTTTGCATCTTCATCATTATATTATATAAAATAATAGTAAATAAACAGTAAAGAAAACGTCTCAAATATGTTATTCTTGCTTTGAAGTTTCTATAAAAATGGGTTGGACTTGGTGCTAATCCATTATCTTATGTAAATTATATGTCTAACACATTCTAGTGCATAATTTGGATTTGTGTAAATCATCATTAATATACAATAAGTTACTCTGGGTGGGAGTCGGTAGCCTGACAATGAATTTCTCGAGAATGTTATTATCTAGTGAAATGATTGTTTCATTGCCAACCTAATAATTCACTTCTTTGAGGTTAATATCGTAGCTACGAAAAAAAGCTAATTAGTTTGCGCCGGCAATACGCATGCAACTTATAGTCGTTAATTTGGCCACTGACTCGCAACCATTAATTGTTAGCGTTTTTGATCCAAGGTGCAGAATACATAAGGCATAGAAGAAGTAACATACTTTCAGAGTTTCTATTATCATTATTCGTATGATGAGTTAAGTATGGCTTTAGGATCAGAATTTTCACCTTTGAGCGCAACAACAGTTTCTATGTAAAAAATGTGTCTTGTGCCAATGCCGATAAATACTATACACCGCTATTATAAGACAAGTATTTTAATTTTGGTATCCTTAGCTTGACGTGTTGTAGATTCGGATGAATTATACATAAAGAATACGTACCAATTATTGATATAAATAAAGTTTCTTATAAAATTTATGTAACTATAATCAAAGCACTTACGAATAAGAAAGTATAACCATTTAATATTATACATTTTATAGGGCATTTTTTGTAAAAAATATAACCTATTTGTAAAGAATGACAGTATTTTGTAAACAATCTATTTCGTATTTGGTTCTAAGTTAATTAGATAAATGGGGGTAAAATGTATATTGAATTATGCTCATCTTGTGGACAAACACCTGCTGAATATTCGCAAAGAATTCTGGAAATTGATGCAGATAAAAATAGAAAGCCAGTAGATAATTCAAATGACCAGTCTATAGGTTTGCAAACGACTAAATTAGATTTAAGCCGACCACTTGATATTTCAGCATAGGAGAAAAAATATGGATAGGAGAGCATTTATGAAATTAACAATAATGGGAGCAGGAACTATGGTATTTGGTAAAATGTTAGGTGCAGGAAAAGCTTTTGCGGCGGATGCAATTGAGAAAATTAGCGCTTCAGCCACCGAATGGAAAAAGAAATTAACCCCTGAGCAATATGATGTGCTGCGCGAGGAAGGTGCTGAACGACCATTCACCAGCCCACTCCTCAAAGAACACCGTGAAGGCAATTTTGTTTGCGCCGCGTGTGAGCTCCCACTTTTTCCTACTAAATTTAAATATGATTCAGGCACTGGCTGGCCAAGTTTTTTTGATGTTGTTCCTGGCCATGTTGAAACAAAATCCGATCATAAGCTTCTTTCCGAGCGCACAGAATATCACTGTGCAAGGTGTGGTGGGCATCAGGGGCGTGTGTTCAAAGATGGACCGCAGCCAACTGGCCTTCGTTACTGCAATAATGGCGTGGCACTTAAATTTGTGCCGGATAAAGCATAATTAACATATGAGTTATTAATATGAACCCTATTGAAATTGGCCTCTCATTCTTGGAAGGCCTGGCACTTATCGCATCGCCTTGTATTTTGCCAGTATTGCCGCTGGTGCTGGCCACTTCAGTTGAAGGTGGGCGCAAGAGACCATTTGGGATTATACTTGGGTTTGTAATTGCCTTTACATTATTTGCGCTGTTATCGCGCAAACTTGTTATGGCCTTCCATGTGAATTTAGATTCTATAAAATATGGCTCGTTAATTTTTCTGGCACTTTTTGGTTTTATATTATTATCTGAAAAACTCTCCGGCTGGTTTAGTGGCCTAACGCAAAGATTTGCCAATGCTGGAAATAATCTTACAGTAAATGCCAAAGAAGGTTTTGGCAGTGGTATTTTAATTGGTATGTTGATAGGTCTGGTGTGGACACCTTGCGCTGGGCCAATTCTGGCAGCAATATTGGTGCAGGTGATCCGCCAGGAAAGTGATTTGCAGGCGTTATTTTTAATTGCCGCCTTTGCTTTTGGTGCAGGTGTTCCAATGCTGATTATTTCCCTAACCGGCAGAAAAATAATGGGCAAACTTGGTTTTTTCACAAAACATTCTGAGGCTTTAAGAAAAGCATTTGGTGTAATTATCCTAATTTCTGTGGTGGTTATTGCATCTGGCTTTGATTTTACTTCTCTTAGCAAAAAAGAATCTTCACAAATTGTAACAAATACAAAAGGCATAATAAATGCGTTAAGCACCCCTTATCCTGCGCCTGAATTTGCCGGCATTGATTCATGGCTGAATTCTACGCCAATTACTATGGAAAGCTTGAAAGGTAAAGTTGTATTGGTGGATTTCTGGACATATTCTTGCATTAATTGCGTTCGCACATTACCGCATATTACAGAATGGGACAAAAAATACAGCGATAAAGGCCTGGTTATAATTGGTATTCACTCTCCCGAATTTGAATTTGAAAAGAATGAAGCAAATGTGAAAGCTGCGCTTATAAAATATGGCATAACTTACCCTGTGGCTCTTGATAATAAATTAGATACATGGGTAAATTTCAAGAACCAGTTCTGGCCAGCGCATTACCTCATAGATCAGGATGGCAGGGTGGTTTATACCCATTTTGGCGAAGGTGAATATGATGTTACTGAAAATAACATCCGCACTTTGCTTGGTTTAAATCAAGTTGTATCACCAGTTGCCGAGCAGCAGGTAGTCACTAGGGGACAAACTCCTGAAACATACTTAGGAAGCCACCGCGCAGCTAATTTCAGCAGCCCAGAATCTTTAACTGGCGGGGCGCAGGTTTTCAGTATACCAAACTCATTACCACTTAATAAATGGGCACTATCAGGAAAGTGGAATGTAGAAAAAGAGCGCATAAAAGCGGAAGAATCAGGCGCAAAGCTACGCTTTCATTTTAACTCTGGCAAAGTGTTTGTAGTGCTTGGCACGAAAGATGGAAGCCCGTTAGATGCCATCGTAACTGTAAATGGTAATGCGCCGGGAATGAGTTCAGGGAAAGATGCACCAGAGGGTAAATTAATAGTACACAGCCATGCGCTATATGAAATTATTGACCAGAAATCAGTAAAAAAAGGAACGCTTGAAATTACTACCCTACAAGCCGGGTTAGAAGCCTACGCATTTACATTTGGAAATTAAAAAGGAAGGATTATATGTTAAATAAATTTATAAAAAATGGAGTAAATCTTATGAAGATATTCACAATCGGGGCTTCCATATGCGGCCTTTCAGCAATGGATCCTGCGCTTGCTGCATCCGTGCCTAGTCCAAAAGAAGATACGCAACTTGCAAGCCAGCCCGGAAGTAATACTGTAGTTCTGGCTGGGGGATGTTTTTGGGGTGTGCAGGCTGTTTTCCAGCATACAAAAGGCGTAAAAAAAGCCATATCAGGTTATTCTGGTGGAAGCGCTGATACGGCACATTACGAAATGGTTGGTAGCGGTCAGACCGGCCACGCTGAAGCGGTGCAGGTTACATATGATCCGTCACAAATTACCCTTGGCAGCTTACTTAAAATTTATTTTGCAGTAGCACACAATCCAACAGAATTAAACTATCAGGGACCAGACCATGGCACGCAATATCGTTCGGCAATTTTCTATGAAAATGAGGAGCAAAAGAAATTAGCCCAGTCTTACATTGCCGAATTAAATAAGGCGAAAATTTTTCCAGAAAATATAGTAACAACATTAGAACCACTTAAGACGTTCTATGCGGCGGAAGATTATCATCAGGATTATGCAAAGCTGCATCCCGAAAATCCTTATATTGTCAGGAATGATTTACCAAAAGTGGTGAACTTACAAAAAGCATTCCCTGAGTTATATGTAAAATAGTGTTGGTTTTAAACAAATATACAAGTTGTTATCTCGGATCGGTGGACAAGAGAGTCCTCGCAGATCCGGGATCCAGTCAATTATAAACTTATATATGGCATGATAAAGTTTATAGTAACGATGCAATGAATAGGTCGTTTCTTCCTTGAAGGAGTAGAGCTATATTCTTGGCGGTGTTTATGCTAATTGAATCAATTATTTCACGATCTTCTTTGCCAAATTTGTGCAATACATAATCTGATACCATATCCTTGTTGCCAGGATGGCCAATTCCGATACGAACACGTTGATATTCCTTGCCAATATGTGCATCAATATCCCTCAGCCCATTATGCCCACCATTACCGCCACCAGTCTTAACTTTTACTTTTCCAACAGCAAGATCAAGGTCGTCATGTATAACTATGATATTTTCTAAATCGATTTTTAAGAATTTTGCTGCCTGAATAACCGAATTGCCTGAGAGGTTCATATAGGTAAGTGGTTTTTGTATAAGGATTTTTTGGCCATCAATATGACCCTCACTTAGTTCGCTATGGAATTTAATTTTTGGTGATGAAAAATTATGTAGGCGTCTCATTTCATCAGCTATTAGGAAGCCAACATTATGCCTTGTATTTTCATATTCACGTCCAGGATTGCCAAGGCCAACTATAAGAAACATATAAGGGCTCAGGGGGCGGGGATCAGGGTTTAGTTTGGGTTAAGGATAGTTGGCATATATTTGAAGGTAAATCTAGAAATTCATTTCTAGATTTACCGCTGACCAAAGATCCTTAACCCCTATTTATAACTATTTCTTCTTTTTGTCTTCAGCTGTTTTCGCAGCTTCAGCAGCAGTTGCAGCTGCGGCAGCAGCTCTGTTAGCAAGAAGCGCAGCTTCTTCAGCTTCATCCTTCATACGTCCAACAATTGTTGCTATTGTAAAATCGCGGTTTGTAATAGTTGGCCTTGCACCTTCAGGAAGCGTAATGCTGCTGATGTGAACGCTATCACCAATCTGTAATCCAGATAAGTCAACTTCAAGCTTCTTAGGGATCTTATTTTCAAGGCAATAAAGCTCAACGTCATGTCTGATAACGTTTAATACTCCACCACGCTTAATTCCAGGTGATTTATCCGAATTGCGGAACAAGACTTTTACTTTAACCCTGATTTCAGAACCAGCTTCAACGTGCAGGAAGTCAGCATGTTCTGGCACATCTGTCACTGGGTGAAGCTGTATATCCATTGGTAGTACGCGGAATTTTTCCTTTCCTGTATCCAATACATAAATTTTTGATGTAAAGTGACCACGGTTGTTCTCAGATGTTAACTCTTTTACATTCAGTGATATTTTTACTTCTTTTTTGCCTCCGCCATATATAATAGCAGGTATGCGTCCATCACGGCGCAATGAGCGAGCAACGCCCTTACCTGTATTATCCCTAAGTTCTGCGCTAATCGCTCCTACAACAGCTGACATCTTAATTCTCCCTCTAAAGTTTTAGGGTAGGGGGCTCTGGGTGTAAGGTATACAAAAAAATACACCCTAAACCCAAAACCCTAAACCCTTAATTAATCAAATAAACTTGAAACCGAAGTTTCCTCAGCAATCCTTTTCGCCGCTTCCGCTATAAGCGGTGCTATCGAAAGAATCCTAATATTTTTCAATCCTTTAACTGCATCTGTTGGCTTTATGCTATCAGTTATAACCAACTCTTTTAGTGCAGAAGCTTCAATTCTTTCTAATGCCTTGCCAGAAAGAACTCCATGTGTAATATATGCGCTAACGCTTTTAGCTCCCTCTTTCATAAGGGCTTCGGCAGCATTACACAAAGTTCCGGCGGAATCTACAATATCATCAACAATTATGCAATCTTTTCCTTTTGCATCGCCAATAATGTTCATAACCTCAGAACTTCCAGGCTTTTCCCTGCGTTTGTCGACTATGGCCAGAGTTGCCTCTATGCGCTTTGCAAGGGCCCTTGCCCTCACCACGCCGCCAACGTCTGGCGAAATTACAGCTACATTTCCCTGTTCATAGCGCTCTTTTATATCACGGCTGAAGACGGGTGCAGCGTATAGATTATCAACTGGGATGTCAAAAAATCCTTGGATTTGTGCTGCGTGCAGGTCCAGGGTTAGAATCCTGTCAGCACCTGCGGCGGTGATTAGGTCGGCGACAAGTTTTGCAGAAATTGGTGTACGGGGTGCAGGCTTTCTATCCTGGCGGGCGTAACCAAAATATGGGATTACTGCTGTAATCCTGCTGGCTGAAGAGCGCTTCAATGCGTCCATAACCACCAGTAATTCCATAATATTATCATTTGCAGGGTAGGAGGTGGATTGTATTACGAATGCATCTTTACCGCGCATGTTGTCATGGATTTCTACAAAGATTTCCATATCCGCAAAGCGTTTAATAGTGGCATCAGTTAAGATATCACCAAGATATTTTGCTATGCCTTCTGCCAGTGGCAGATTACTATTGCCTGATATTAATTTCATTGAATTACTAATATTTCCAACCTAAAAGGAGGCGCAACATAACAGATGTTTTGTCATATGTAAAGCGGTAGATTTGTACGACATAAAACTTATAAGTAATTGTATTGATGTGCATAAACAACACAACAAAAAAGCCCACTACTTAAAAGTAGTGGGCTTTTTATTATCTTAATTTAAATTAACGAGCTAGCATTGCAAGAAGAAGAATCGCAACAATATTCGCAATTTTAATCATTGGGTTAACAGCAGGGCCGGCTGTATCCTTATAAGGATCGCCAACTGTATCGCCAGTTACTGCAGCTTTATGAGCATCAGAGCCTTTACCGCCATGGTGACCATCTTCTATATATTTCTTAGCATTATCCCAAGCACCACCACCGGCAGTCATTGAAATTGCTACGAAAATACCAGTTACGATGATACCAAGCAACATTGCTCCAACTGCTGAGAAAGCTTGAGCTTGGCCGGCAATGGCATTGATTATATAGTATAGTACAACAGGAGCCGCAATCGGTAGGATTGATGGTATAATCATCTCTTTGATTGCTGCTTTTGTTAACATATCAACAGCGCGGCTATAATCAGGCTTCGCTTCACCAGTCATAATGCCTTTGATTTCCTTAAACTGACGGCGAACTTCAACCACCACAGCACCCGCTGCGCGGCCAACTGCCATCATTCCCATAGCGCCGAACAAGTATGGTAGCAAGCCGCCAATGAAAAGTCCAACTACTACATAAGGATCGTTAAGTGAGAATTTTACATCAAGATTTGGGAAGTAATGTTTCAAATCTTCTGTATAAGCCGCAAATAACACAAGTGAAGCAAGCGCGGCAGAGCCAATAGCATAGCCTTTAGTTACAGCTTTAGTTGTGTTGCCAACAGCGTCCAGCGCATCAGTTACTTTACGAACTTCTTTTGGAAGCTCAGACATTTCAGCAATACCGCCAGCGTTATCTGTAACTGGGCCATAAGCATCAAGTGCAACAATCATTCCAGCCAATGCAAGCATTGTTGTTGCAGCAGTTGCTATTCCATAAAGACCAGCTTGCGTAAAGGAGAATATAATTCCAGCGCAAATAATTATTACAGGTATTGCAGTTGCTTCCATAGAAACAGCTAAGCCCTGAATAACGTTTGTTCCGTGACCAGTTGTAGAAGCCTGAGCAATACTGCGAACCGGACGGTAAGCTGTGGAAGTATAATATTCAGTGATCCACACAATCAGTCCTGTAACAGCCAAGCCACCAAGCGCGCAATTGAATAAGTTTGCGCTATTGAAGCTTAAGGAGCCAACAGAATAAGTTGCTGTTGCATCGAAAACCTGTCCAGTAACATAATATACAGCGCCAGCAGAAAGAACGCCAGAAACAATCAGGCCCTTATAAAGAGCGCCCATAATGTTGTTGCTAGAGCCAAGCTTTACAAAGAAAGTTCCAATTATTGAAGCTACTATGCAAACAGCGCCGATTGCTAGAGGATAAAGCATCATAGACTCAGAAACTGCGCCTGTGAACAAAATTGAGCCAAGCAGCATAGTTGCAACCATAGTTACAGCATATGTTTCAAAAAGGTCAGCAGCCATACCAGCACAGTCACCTACGTTATCGCCAACGTTATCAGCGATTGTAGCAGGATTCCTTGGATCATCCTCAGGTATCCCAGCCTCAACTTTACCAACAAGGTCAGCACCAACGTCTGCACCTTTAGTGAAAATACCGCCACCCAAACGGGCAAATATAGAAATAAGTGAAGCACCAAAGCTAAGGGCAACTAGAGCCTCAAGCACCGCGCGCTGGTCGATTCCAGCATTTTTAAGGTAGAAATAATATCCGGCAACACCTAAAATTCCAAGACCTACAACTAACATACCAGTTACAGCGCCAGAGCGGAAAGATATGCTGAGGCCTTCAGCAAGCCCTTTTCTTGAAGCTTCAGTTGTACGCACATTCGCGCGGACGGAAACATTCATACCAATGAAACCAGCTATACCAGATAGTACAGCGCCAATAACAAAACCAGCAGCAACATACCAGCCGAGTTTGAATCCTAGTAGAACGCAAATAACTACACCAACAATTCCAATCGCGCTATATTGGCGGTTCAGGTACGCGGAGGCACCTTCTTGAATTGCTGCAGCGATGCTTTGCATTTTTTCATTGCCCGCAGGCGCAGATAAGATGCTTTTTGCAGTAATTATACCATATAATATGGCTAATATACCTGATGCTAGTATTAGGTTGTCGATAGTAAGCATTTCTGAAATACCCTTTATTTTTTAGGTTCACCCAAAGTTTAAGTCGTGCATAAATGCCAGAACATAAAAAATATTGCAAGCACATAATTTAAAAACATTAAAAATTAATGCCTAAGCAACTAATTTTACTGAGCTTGCTGGGGTGATTAATTCGTTAAAAATCCTTGCCAGGCCTCTTTATATCGCTGTTCAATATCTTTAGTGAATTGTGGGGTGTTGAACAAAGGATATGTGAATTTGTTTTTTGCGAGGTTGTTTTTTAAGCTTTTGGCTTTGCCTTTAGTGGTAGTAATTTTGACCGCAAGTTCTTCGTATTCTTCAGGAGTTTTTGTAATAAGTTCAGACATTCCAACTGCGTTTATAATGCTTGCAGCCATGCGCGAGGCAAAATGACCGCCCTTCAATGTTATAACCGGAACCCCAGCCCAAAGAGTGTGGCTTGTAACTGTGCCGCCGTTATATATGCGGGTATCCAGAGCCAAATCAGCCAGGCCAGCGCGTTTTAGATGGTATGCGATTGGTATGCCATCTGCGAAAATCAATCTTGAAGGGTCAACACCTTGTTCAGCCGCATTTCTCAGAAGGTTTTCCCTGGCTAAATTGTCATGTAAATAAATACTGCCTTTGAATAACCACAAAACACTTTCCGGAACACGTTTTAAAATATTCATCCAATGTTTGAATAATATTGGGTCAATTTTGTAGGTTTGGTTGAAAGAACAAAACACAAAAGCATTTTCAGGCAAGCCATTTTCTGCCCTTGTGGCCTCCCGCGCTGCAATTTCCAAAGAATCATCATTTGCCTGATAACAATTTGGCATATAAAGGAATTTTTCAGTATAGAATTGCTGGTGTTCAGGAGGGGTTACAATTTTGTCAGTTATAATATAATCAATGAAATCAGCTCCCATACTGCCAATATAGCCAATATAACTTATCTGCACGGGAGCAGGTTTTAATGCCAAAGCTTCAAGGCGCGAAAGGCCGGTATGGCCGTTTAAATCAACCAAAACGTCAATCTCATCTGCATAAATTTTATTTGCTAAATCGAGGTTTGAAGTTGTTCTGATATCAATAAAATGGTCGCAAGCAGATTTGATGGCGTCGCGATAACCGCTTGTATCTAGGGGGTTAGCCTCGCTTGAAGAATAAAGGAAAACTTCAAATTCATCCTTATTATGGTTCTTAAAAACACCGCGCATTAAATGTGATACTGGATGATCTTTTATGTCGGATGATAAATAACCAAGGCGGAGTTTTTTTCTGTTTTTCCTATCTTTTGGGTTATGAACAAATGGTTTGTTGGTTTTTAGGATGTTTTTAACCTGCTCATTAGTATATTTAATGGCGCAATCAAGGTTCTCCTGTGGATTGATATTTTTTTGGATATTGCTCATAGGCGAAGCTATGTCAACTTCTGCACCTGATTCCACTAATAAATTAAAGTGTCTATCTAGTTCTTCATATTTTTTCCAATCGCAAACATTAATACATAAATCCCTATATTCTGAAACAATTTGTGTGTTCGTAGGCGCAAATTTATATGCCACATCATAGCAAGCGATTGAATTTTGCTTGTTTCCCATTGCGGTATATATTAATGCCGCATTGTGATAAGGCTGATAGAATTGAGGGTTAGTGCTTAAGCATTTGTTCATGGCATCAAGTGCCTGTGGCAGCATACCAAGTTTTTTATAAACAAGGGCAATATTATTATAAACGTAATAAGGGTCGTGGCCAATACTGACCAATTTATTAAAGCACTCAAGCGCAAGGTGGTTAAGGCCTACACCATTATAAATATTACCAAGGTTATTTAGTGCGGCAATATTATTTTGGTTAAGAGAAAGTGCATTTTTATATGCTGCAATGGCTTTTTCTACATCGCCTTTTTTGTCGTAAACTAAACCCAGGTTACAATATAGTTCATCACTTGTTTGTATCACTGAGGCACATTCTTCAAATAAGATCTCTGCGTTTTCATAACCGCCAAGTGCCATGAAACAAAGGGCTGTAATATATGTTACATCAATATTAGTTGGATGAAGTCTTTGCAGGTTTTTTGCGCTCTCAAAGCATTCCTGTATTTTACCTTCTTGATATAATGCCATGCAGGCTGAGATTTGTGAGGCTAATGTATTTTGTATTATAGTGGCCATGGCTTTTTGCTTCCCATTGTTTAGTCAAGGAAGAGATATTAGGTGAGTAACCATTGTAAATCAAGGGTTGTTTTTAAGGTCTGTAAGGTTTTTGATGTAAATATCTCGCTGTGGAAAAGCCATTTGAATATTGTTTTCTGCAAATTTCTTCCAGATACTAAGCATTACTTCGCTTTGTGGCTGCATCCTTCCATCAATCACATCACCAACCCAGAATAACAGAGTAAATTCAATCGCATTATCACCAAATTTATGTAAGAAACATAATGGGGCAGGGACTTTTATGCATTTTGGATGCTCTATTGCAGCTTCAAGCATTAAACTTTGAACTTTTTCGAGGTCTGAGCCATAAGAAACCCCAACAGGAATTTCAACACGCGCTTTGGTGTGACTGAATGTCCAGTTAGTCACCTTGCCAGTGATGAAATCTTCGTTAGGTATCATTACTTCCCTGCCATCCAACGCCTCTATAAGCGTATAGCGTGCGCCAGTATATCTTATGTAGCCAAGCAGTCCTTTATCGAGTTCGATCAGGTCATCAATACGTGCGGATTTTTCGAATAATAATATCAGTCCGCTGATGAAATTAGATGTGATTTTCTGTAAACCAAATCCAACACCGATACCCACGGCACCACTAAAAATAGTTAATGTTTTCAGGTCAATCTCTAGCATGTCCAGTAACATAAGGAACGCTACGAAATAGATCGCAATCTGAAATGCCTTGCTGAGGATAGCGCGGTTGCTGGCTTTGATTGTTGTTATGCGCCGGAACGATTTATCGGCATAATCCGAAACGATGCCGGTTGCCCACATCATTCCAACCACAACAAGAATACCTTTTATTACTATATAAACCGAAATTGAGGTTTTTTTACCCAATTTAAAAGTTAGCGCTTCAGAGTCTAGGAAGTCGATAATTTTATCAAGGTAACCAAAGAAGCCTAGCGTTATAAGTATAACAAAAAATACCATTATAATAATTTTAATGGTATTGCCTTGCGGTTTTATTATGAACGAAAATAACTTTTCCATTTTTGTTCCTTTTGTTTTTGTGGGGTCATTTTAACATTCTTTTTGGGTATGTCTATCAGTAAGTTCCCTATCCCCGACAGTGGAGAGGAGCGAGTTGCACCATCATGCTCTTTTAGAATTATATCATCGCGTTTGAATATTAATTTACACTTGAATTTTCAAGCAAAATATCTTATTTAGCTCCTATATATGAAATATTTATATTACAAAGAAGACTTAAGCTATATATTTTTAATTAAGGGTTGTGGATTGTGAATAGCAAATCTTTAGGTGCGGATTTCGACATCGACTGGGAAGAGGTGGGTATTTTATTAAATGAGAGTATTTTATCAAATGGTAATAATTTACTTGCAGCAAAGACTAAACAACCAGAAAAAATAAAGATAGCTAATACAGCTACGCAGCAAAATAGCTGGTACTCTTCATCGGTAAGTTCTGCAAGTGATACAACTCCTCAAAATAAAGCTGATACAGATGCCTTAGAACGTAATAATGTTTTATTAGCACCACAGTTCGTTAATCATTATCAAGAACGAAAGCAAAAGATTGAATTGACGCCCGAAGAAAAAATATTAAAGAAAGCCGCCCATAGAAGAGAAGCTTATGTAAAGAGTAAGGTAAAACAAAAGGTGCAAGAATTATCTATGACTCCGGAACAAAAAACAGAAGCTACGCAGCAAAATAGCTTAAGCGGTTTCACAGCATCTTCATCTATAAGTTCTGCAATTGGTATAATGCCTCAAAATGCTTATGCATATAAATATACGCCCCAATTACTATTTGGGAATCATTACCCAGAAAATGGGTTAGTTGTTAATACTTTTCTGAATCCTGGTACTCAATCACCCGAATATGAGTTTAATAGCAAAGCACCCATACAACAAAGATCTTATAAAAAAGGACAATAGAAGGGGAGCAAAAATTAGATGTGGCTCCGGACATAAGCGAACAAGATCAAAAAAAATTACGTATATACCCCTCTTATCTGAAAGAGTTGAACAAGTTGGATGTTTGTGCTAGTTGAGTTACATGGAAAGATTTTTGTCTCATGCAGAGCGCAGTAAATTGATATCAAGGCATCGTTTGGAGAAA
>Ga0114977_10000592_pt1 | contig 24116 bp, 13 predicted proteins | sample S_130805_MF_Meta_FD_87026 | JGI IMG/M metagenome (GOLD analysis project Ga0114977, IMG submission 87026) | Freshwater microbial communities from Lake Simoncouche, Canada to study carbon cycling - S_130805_MF_MetaG | ecosystem: Environmental > Aquatic > Freshwater > Lake | place: Lake...
TAGACAATGAAAAAATTTATTTATCGGTTGATTCAAAAGTAACAGTAGACAACTTTAATATTTTTGTATATGTTAAAAAATATAATACCGACACATGGCAAAAATGGACAAGAGTACAAGATTTGTTTTTAAATAAAGCTACAGACACTGTATATGAAGTAAGATACAATGAAAATAAAAGATACGAAATAACATTTGGTGATGATATAAATGGTAAAAAAATAGAAAAAGGAGATTCTGTTGCTATCTATTATTTAAAAATAAATCCAGATATCCAAAATGTTGGAGTTGGTGCTATGAATTTAGTTCCTACGATATTATATAATTCTATTCAATTTACAAAAATTTTATCAGATACTGGTATAGATTCAGGAAATTATTTAAATTCAAATGGTTGTTTAAATGTAAAAATAAGCAATGAATTTCCATCTACTGCCTATTCACCAGAAGAAACTGTAGATAGCATTAGAAAAAATGCACCACAAAATTTTAAATCTCAAAATAGATTGGTAACAGCATCAGATTATGAAATTTTTATTAAAAGCAATTATAAAAATTTAATATCTGATATTAAATTGTTAAACAATGATGAATATTTAAAACAACATATAAAATATCTTTATGATAATGGATTAAAAAATCCTCAACAAGATACAAAAATATTATACAATCAAATTAAATTTGCAAATTCTTGTAATTTTAACAATTTATATGTATATATGATTCCTTCAAATCAAGGACAAGAATATTTGACACCGTCTCAAAAAGAATTTATTCTAGAGGGACTGAAAGAAGTAAAAACCATAACAACTCAAATAATTCCAATAGATCCGGTTTATGTATATATGGATTTTTATTTAAAAAGTTCAGAAGCTTCAAGTATAAATCTAGCCGATATAAATCAAACTAAAATTTTGATAAACAAATCATTTAACACAAGAAGAGCATCTTCGGCTATAGCATTAGAAATTAAAAAAATATTCGATGATTCTTTCTCAAGAGAAAATTCTAAATTAGGACAAATTATAGACATATATCAAATAGCAAACAATATAGTTAATATTGATGGAGTAGATAGCATACAGACATATAGATCTGATATAAATCTAACTATAGACGGCTTATCTTTTGTTGTTTGGAATCCAACATATCCAGAAACCGATGTTAATGTGTTTACACAAAATTTAACAATAGAAAATTTCAAATTTCCTATTTTTAACAATATAGAAAATATTTTAGATAGAATAGAAATAGTAGAAAAATCAAATAGTATAAAAATAGCAGATTTTTAATATATTTTTATGGGAAGTTTATCGATAAATTTAAATAGAGAAACGGGATATACTAAGGCTACTAATTTTAGTGTATCTGTAAATTATGCACCATTAGACGAGTTAATAAAAATAAAATGGAATTTTGGTGATGGGGCTATTATATATGATAAACAATCAATAGATCATTACTATGCCGTACCCGGTAAATATGATATAAATCTATTTGCATTTACAAATACTGATGTTTTAACAGCAAAAAGAACAGTAAGAGTAGAAAATTATGTAAAAGATTCTGTATTTTTTAATGAAATTCCACCTCCAGCATTTGCAGGACATATAAATCGTTATCCATTTAGATTAGAAATAACCACAGCATCTGTTGGTGAAAATATTATAGATTTACATGCACAATATTCTAGATCTTATCCATATCAAGAACCACAAAATAAATGGTCTTTTTTAAAACCACAATGGAGATTTTTGGATTTAGATGGAAATCAAATATGGAATATTAAAACTACCGATTCACCGCTAAAAATAACAGCAGATGGTGTAGTAGATCAAATAAACGGAACTACTGTTGGTGTTTCTGGATTTGCAGAATTTTATTTCGTTGATGATATATACAACAATGATCTAGCTTTCAATGGAGATAACTATACAACATTGTGGGCAACTCTTCAAACGAGTGGAAGAAGAGTAGTGAGCGATAGTTTTAATGCCGATCTGACGCTACCAGGCTTTGCCAATAGCACGGCTAGGGCATTTGCACCTTATATGGTGTTAAAAAGATTTCCAGAAAAATTATTAATAACCGAAAATGGTTTGCGTCCACATTCAAATCCAAGATGGACAGGTTCGGTTCAACCAGTAATAATAAAAGCAGGATTCAATGATAGTTTTCCCGACGATTGGGTTGATGGAAATGGTATATTACAATATGAACCTTTTGCTAAATATATACCTTTAGAGCAACCCGACATTTATTTTAGTGCGGGTGTACTAAATCTAAGCACAAACTTTACACCAACTCCTCGTTTTCAATGGATAGATGATACAACATATAAGGTTGGGGGTTATTATAAGGGATCATTTTATGTTGATCCTTCTACTCCCTATGCTTTTAGTACAAATATAACAGCAGCTGCAAATATTAATACAGGATCTACACTAGCATCTTATTTTAATCCACATATTTGGTTACCAAATCCTAATGCGGGAACCGTATCAGTAGCTCAATATTACAAAAACAATAATTCAGATTTTGGACAAATTGATACCACAAATTTACAAAATGCACAGGTTAAAACTTTTGAAATGCCAGTAATAGATACGGTTGATTTTGAAACTGATTCAATGGCATTAACCGGATTCCATGGTATATATTCAGTAGCATCTTTACCTGCACCAAACTATCATGCATGGTTGTGTGACTCGGAAATGAGTATGTTATATAGGGTATCAACAATGGGTCAAATATTATGCTCCGTTGATTTAAACGAAGTGGTAAAAACAAAAAAATTAGGATATTCTATCCCGAATGTATTAAGTCCTTCTCATATAAGTTTAGATGGTGAAAGAAATATATGGGTTTCTTTACACGATACATTATCGGTTTTGAAATTTAATCCAATTGGCGATTTTTTATTTGCTACAACTCCAATAAAAATAAAAGAAAGTTTACCAACTGGTGTATACAATTGGTTTATACAAAACTCTTATTATCCAACTACTACTGATGATTATGATCAAATATTAATAGAACCTACTGGTATAGAAACGGACAAAGATAATAATTTATGGGTTTCTTATTCAAATTATTTAAGTGGATTTGTAACAAAAATAGATAAAAATGGAAATTTACTTTTAACAATAAGTTCTCCTGTTTGTTCATGTCCACAAGAAGTAATATCTGATAATAAAGGAAATGTTTGGATATGTAACAATGGAAACATTTGGGGTTCTTTTGGGTCTATTCAAAAGAGAACATCCACTGGCACATTATTGAGTACCTTTAAGGGAATAAGAAGTCCTAATTATTTAACCTTGGATATGGACCAAAATCTATGGTTCTCTTATGGATATAATAAAATAGGATATATTAATAATATCAGCGGAACAACATTAACATACACAATATCTGGTACTACTCTATGTTTAGCAGATAACATATATGCAGATTATCCAAAATCTAATATAGCATTTTCGAAATATCCAAGTAAAATGCCATGGTTCAATGAAAATGAAAATATTGATGAAACTGCAATAGAAGGTATTGCATGTGATATGAGAAATTATCTATATGTTATAAATTCAATAGAAAACATGGTATATGTTTTTGATACAGTTCAAAAGAAAACAATAGATAATTTTTATATATCACCACAAGGGTTTTTATTTTATCCAGAAGATCAAGAAAAATCAACTAAAATGGAATATTATGAGTGGAGTAAATCATTACAAGCCACTGGTGATTGGACAGGTTCTCGTTGGGTTAATAAATATGGAGAAAATTATTTACCATATTTTACCACTACTAGTAAATCATTTTATATAACCGGAATATCTGATAAACTAAATTTTTATGACCGATCTGTTTATACAGCATTTAAAATAAATGAAGATTTTAATTTGGCAGAAAATATGAAGCAATTTGCGCATATTCCTGCATTGCAAAAAAGTGAATTTTTCTTTGATCAATTTTTAGGTAATATTTTTGGTAAAGAACCATTTTACCAAGATGATTTGGCGGTAGTGGCATATGAAAAAATAGCAAATTTTGTTTCTAATAGTTCTGACCCAGAAACATGCGAAATACCACAATTGTATAATCTAGCACAAATGATAAATTCTGAATCAGAAGATTTGCAATTAAATTATCCACCAACTATAAAAAGAATAATGGGATTTGCGAGCATAAATCTCTCAAAATTAATAGGAACAGAATGTAATTGTGGTGTTTCGTTTGAAAGACACAATGATTGTGCTAAAGTGGAAGTATGTCCATATTGCAAAAAAGAAAAAAAGAACAATCGTGGAAATTTAATAAATACCACAACATATACAGTAACGGCGGGAACACCTTTAGTTCTTAAAACAAAATCTATAAATGATTATAGACTAATACCAACAGGAATAGTTAATGATACTACAAAATATACGGTAAATATTTTAGCAACTTCCATAGGATTGGGACAAGATTGGACACAATATTACGAATTTTATGAATATGTACCATATTGGAACGGGGGAATAATAGAAAATTTAATAGATTGGAATAGCGATCAAACAACAATTAGTAGAAATTTATCAACAAATGATGATTGGTATAAAGACGAGGGTTTATTGGATATATTTTTCAATTATGAGTTATATAAAGGGTTAGGACTATTAGATGATTGATAAAATGATATTTTAATCTAAATATTAGATAATAACATGGGTCTTGAACAAGGATATAACATAACAGAAGTTGGTAGTTGGCCATATGAAACATATAGAATATCGCCAATTACACCTAATATGTTTAGTATCGGTGATCAATATGACTATTTTTACAATTCCTATTATTATTACATAAATAATCCAACAGTTCAGATAGATGAAATATTCAGAGATTTTGAATCTTATAATAGTATTACATTAGAAACTAATCCAGAAGGTAAAACACTATCTTGGAGATCAACTAATTCTTATGTAGAAACGAATTCATTATCTTCTAGATTAAATGAATATGGTCCATTTTCTCATTTTTATAAAATGATTGGAAATAACAATAATACTGTATATAGTTTAGCTTATTTTCCAAAAAAATTATTTTTAAAACCAATTAGTGCAACAAAAATTACTAATGGAGGAAATACATCATTTATATTAACATTATCTTCTATAATTTTAAATTCTTACGTTGAATATTTTAATGCTCCGATACCAACAGCTGGATTATATGCACCAAAAGCACATTTAACCTATACAACAAGTCCTAGAGAGACATTATATATAAATAATCAATTATCAAATAAAATAACACTTTTTTATTCTATATGTTCATCTCAAACAATAATAAAAACACCGATTACAGTTTCTAATTATACAAATATAATATTAGAAACTGATTTAACATACAAAAAATTAAGAAAAGATTTTTTCTATTTAAATGCAATTTTTAATTATTGGAATAAAAGAAAAATTAATCAAAACGAATCGATTATTTATTTTGAGCAGTTAAATTATGTATATATCGACGATCCTTTATCAGTAGATCCTTATACATCAAATTTTATTTTATATTATGATACAAATCTTAATAAAAATTTACAAACTTTTTCTTATGTACAATCCGCAATATCTGATAACATAGATCCTCAAATTTCTGCTTGTTCTATGTTAAGTGCTATAGTGTATTTAGATAGTGCAAACATAAAATATTATCAAAAATCTACAAAAGTTGGAACAACTTTAGTAAGTGTTGTTAGTGCAACTGATAATAAAATAAATTTATCATATATATGTGATTCTGATACTTTGAAATTTTCTAAAGAAAAAGTAATAGATACAGTTAATAACTATTATGTTCATGGTAGACCAACTCTTACAAAAAATGATATATGGAAAGGTATAGTACCAGAAGTACAATCTAAAAATGACACTATAACATTTGTGACTAAATATCCACCATATTATTATACATATGGTGTATACTTGACTAGTGCAACATTACCAAATCCTACAGAAAATACCAATTTAAATTTCAATTTAAGCACTATTCCGATTACAGATACAACAGCGGATTATTTTTCTGCTATAACTTATATGTATTCGGATTTTAATTTTTTACAATTAGATTTAAACACATATACAATTGGAAATGAATACATTATATATGAAACAGAATATACGGATACCAATTTATTAAATGATATTAAAGTATATTATAAACAAAATGGAAATAGAGTATTATATAATTTAGCAAATCCAACATGGGTTAATGCTAAAGATGCTAGTATATTAGAAATAACAAATCCAAAAACATTTGTTGGTAATCCAGTATTAACAATAAGACCAAAATTATCTACATCATCTGGTTTTAAACATGCTATTAAAAATTCTAAAATAGTTTTAACTGGAAAATATGATGCACCAACTTATGATTTGGTTGTTAATACGATAAAAGAAGGTAATGATTATATAGATATATCAGCGGAATCGATGGTGACGGAGGAGGAAGCACCGGGTATTGATTTGCGAAATTCAAACATAAAATGGACAGTTACTCCATATGATTCAAATGTAAAAATAAATTACCTATTAAAAGATTCTAATGGAAATTATAATCCTGTAAATTTTATATCAAATGATACTTTAATACCATATAATATAAATTCTTGGGCAGTAAGAGTATCAGGTTATGGTGGAAATCAAAAAAATATCACTTTATTTTCACAAAAACAAAATAAATCATCTACTATAAAAAATGATTTATTTTTTTATGATGCATTTATAAATAAATCATTAATATTAGATCCAAAAATACCATTAAATAATTTAAATCAAATAAAAACAATAACATTAATAACTTTATTGCCTTATAAAGATAGAACTTATAATTTACCATCAACAAATAATATATATTGGGACTGGACTTATAATAATACATATAATAATACAACACCAATAACAGCATATTATGAAAATGGTAATGTTTATGAAAGAGGAGAAACAGGTCCAACACAAACATTAAGTTGTTTAAGTTTTAAAATACAACCTGATAGTTCTATTAATCAATTTATAAACGATATAAAAATAAAAGTATATACCGCAGATACACCAGAATTAGTTTTTGGTTCATATGATTTACCAGTAGTTAATTTTCCTAGTTCAAGTATAATAAATGCAAATTTTAAAATAGTACATAATACACAACAAAGTGAAACCATACTAGATACATTTTTAAATGAAAATGTATTAACACGTTCCGCTTCACAAAATACAAACTTTTTACTCATACCTAATATTTTAAGTAATATATCTTATACATCATATCAATGGAGTATTTTGCAACCAAATGGTACAACAGTAACAAACACAACAAATTATAATTATAATTATAATTTTACTCAAACTGGAAAGTATACTGTTACCTTTACATTAAAGGGTGCAAAAACTAATACGTGGTCAATATTACATGATATACAAAAAACTATAACTATATATAAAATATCTGATTCTGAATTTAATAAACAATTAAAATTTATTTCATATCCACAATATGCATGGAAAAATAGTGATCAAGTATCGATATTAACCCAATCAAATTATAATACTATAGCGGCGGGAACTACTGCATATGATTATAAAAAATCAAACACTGAAGTTTTTTATGTTTCGGCAAATGGAAATTTTGATAGATATGTTTATCAACAAGGATCAGATAGAGAATTGTTGTTGGATACGGCTAATGATGGTGTTAATATATTAACATTAAAATATACTGATGAATTTTTATCTTCGGTTGGAACAAAGTTATATCTTTCTGCATTTAATGAGTATTTTCCATCAAATACCCCATTATATTATAAAACTATATATAATGAAACATTGGTTACAAGTAGTTATAATATAGTAACGGAGTCTATACCATATAGTATTAGTACACCGAGTAATTTATTATTCACACAAAATCCAAAAATAGTGGATTACAACGGTATAACACATACCTTTAGTGCTATCATATCATCATTTGATTTAGATGTTAATAGAAGTGTATTTATACAACAAAAATTTAATACTAATCCATTAAACACTCCTGCTAAAATTCAATCCGGAGAATCGACTATTACATACATGTTATCCGCTCCAAAATGGATAGTTAAAAAAGAAATTCCAGCAGTTGATGGTATATATAATGTTTTTACCATAAGACCTGGTGATGATTTGTCACCTCTTAGAGTTAAAAACACAACACTTAATACTTTATATTTAAATGCTAGTTCAAATTTAAATATAAAAATACCAGAATCTACGTTTACTACAGTAGGATTGTCTAATGGTGGAGATTTTTGGAATACTAAAAACATAACAATACCACAAAGAGAAAATTGGCAAACTCTACAAGCATATGCTACATCAACAAAACCGGAAATATTTTTAAATACTGCTTATACATTATCTGGAAATCAAGTATTTGTAGAATTTAATACACCAGAATATACAAAAAATCCAATAGTTTCTTATGCAGTAAATTTTGGAGAAGGCATTATACAAGAAAAACCAAAAAATGAAAGATTCTATAATACATACACAACACTAGGAACTTTTTATATAACATATAGCGCAATATATAACGATAATTCTAAAAAAGTATTCACAGAAAAAACACCATTTATTGTCAAAAAAAATTGGGATGAATATAACAAAGAAAGTATAAGAATTATAAGTGAGGCAAATTTAGAATTGCCATATAGTTTAAATGATATTTCCATACAACCAAATGAATTTGGTGATGCGGATATATTCAATACATGTTTAACCAGAATTGATGAAAATTTAAATTATTTAAAAAACAATATTCAAACAATTAATAGTAATGCTCCTTCATATTACTATGGATGGATGGGTTCAAATCAAGATAATAGATCGGATGGTATAAGATGGTATACCCCAAGCTATGGTTCCGAGTTTTACGAAACTCCAAACTATGCAGCATCAGAAGGAACATCATATTTCACAGACATAAAAGATATACATATAGGAAAATACATATACGTGTTAGATGATAAAAGATTCAGACTTTTTGAAAAAGATAAAAATTGTAAAGAAATAAAATTTTTAAAAGCATCTGATATGGATGATTTGTTTTTTAATCCACAATCAATAACCGTAAATGAAGATGAAACATCCATATATGTGGCAGATTCAATTAGGAATAAAATATACAGATTTGATTTTGATTTTAGTGATTTACAAAATCCTTTATTTGGATTGGTTTTAACCGTTGGAACCTTGGGTGGACTAAATGATAATAGCAGGTTCGATTTCCCATCTGAAATATTCTTATGGAATGATAATGTATTTGTTTTAGATTATAACAACAATTGCATAAAACAATATAGTGGATCTTTATCTTGGATACATACATACTATGATGATGTTTTAAAAGATGATCAAATAGTAAATTTTACAGTCCATGAAAGTGGATTAATATATGCAGTAACTAAAAATTTAAAAGTTCATATATTTGATGAGTTAGCAAAATCGGTATATTCCACATTTGATGTTGCTCAGATCGGAGAATCGGAAATAGTTAAAATGGAATTTGATGAAAATGGAGAATTTTTATACATAATAACTACCGGAAATGTTTTTAAATACTCTTCTGTTGGTGAATTTTTAACAACATTTAATTTACCAAATATAAATGGATTGAAATTTACATCGTGTAAACATTATTCAAATAGAGAATTGTATGTCTCGACCAACAAATCAATTTTAAAATTCCAAGACTTTGTTGATTTGTTTAAAATAGGAGATGGATTGGATTCTAAATATTGGTCTTTGGATCAAATATTATTAAAGAAAGAAGAATTTGCAACAGATATAAACTATAATTTGGCATTAAATAGAACCGCTCAAAATTTAAAAACATTTAGAAATTCATTAAATGGAAAATTTGTTTTAGTATCAGAACAAACAGCCAGAGGAACAGCAACATATTTTTCACTAATACCAATACTAAAAGAAGATAATGTTAAATTTGGTTCAGATGTAGAAAATGAAAAATTAAAAATTGGAGTAAATGAATTTTATATTCCCGATGTAGTCAATAGAGAATTGAAAAAATTACACGATTCTCAAATAAGTTTGAGGGAAAATTTGGACGTTTCATTTTCTGATAGTTCATCATCAAATTTAGACGGAGAAAAATCAAAATGTGGAGGAGATTTCTGTTGGTCATGGAGAGCTATGTCTTGTTATGATCTATCTTTACCTATAATAAGATTATGTAACATAAATCCAATAACATATGCGGAGTTAATGGATACATTTCAGGTTAATTATGCACCAACAAAACAATGGAAAGATGCAACATCCAATTGTTGTAATGAATATACATCACCATTAACATAAGTATTTAAAAATATGAGCAATAGATTTCACTCGAAATATCACAGAAAAAACCATCATACATACGGAAATGCAACAAATCCTGATGCATCACACGACCCTATAGCAAGTCCAGATCAACCATTCTTAGGAGATTTCTCATTACAGGGTGCATTATGTGCAGTTGCACCAGCAAGTGCATATGCGGGATATTTTTATTCATCAAAAACTGGTGTTCGTACTATTGGTGGAGAAATTGGTTTAGCAGCATTTAGTTTTAATACACCACTTTCTACTGCATTCGGTAAAAACATAATGCACGGTACAGTTGGTATAAATACAAATTCTATAACTCCTACTTATGTTTTGGATGTATTGGGAAATACAAATTTGAATGGAAATTTAAATGTAGTTGGTGATGTTGATATAGATGGTGGAGATTTATCAGCTTCTACTCCCACTTTTAATTTGTTAAATACATCACATACAACGACAATTAATTTTGGCGGTAGTGCTACGAGCATAAAAATGGCAAAAGCAGATGCTACTAGTACTGTTAATATAATTGGAACAAAAAATAGCACATCCTGTACCGATGGAGCATTAGTAGTTGATGGTGGGGTTGGTATTGCAAAAAAATTAAATGTTTGTGGTGGAGTTAAGTTTAATAATGATGATGAAAGTACGTCATGTGAAACTGGTGCATTAATAGTAGCTGGTGGGGTTGGTATTCAAAAAAATTTAAATGTATGTGGTAATGCAACAGTAAAAGGAGATTTAACCGTATTGGGAGCATATACATATTTGGATACCAAAGTACAAGTTACATCTGCAATGACAATTGAAAATACCGGAACTGGTCCTGCATTAAAAGTTACACAAACAGGTAATGAGGCAATTGCACATTTCATAGATTCTGATGGAGATGATATATATTTTTCTAATAATGGAAAAGTAGGATTAGGTACTGATGATCCAAAAGCACATATTCATATTTATGAAAATTCGGAAAATCCAGAAATTCGAATACAGGCGATTAATGATGCACATAATCCAATTCTAAGATTGGCGGGTAATGGAGACATAACAAGTGAAGGATTTTACGTACAATATGATAATAATAAAGGTGATACATATTTTAAAAATATATTTCATAATACCACATATAATAATGCATTTCATTTTCAAACCGGATATAATACCACTACCGAAGCTCTTACTATAAAATCTACAGGTCAAGTAGGTATATTAACAACAAACCCACAAGAATCATTAACCGTAAATGGAAATATTAGTACAAATGGTAATGTGCTATTAAACGATTCTAAATTTATTCAATTTGGATATGGCGCAGTAAATGATGGAGGAAGAATATTTTTTGAACATATTTCCGATGCTAACAGTAGATTAATATTTGAAACAATTGATAATGGAAATGAAGCATTAATATTTAGACAAAACGATACTGGAACAAATCCAAATAAAATATATAATAGACTGGTTATAGGAACCGATGGTAGGGTTGGAATTGGAACAAATACATTAACAGCAATAGAGACATTTCCACAACAATTAACGGTTTATGGTGGAATTAGTTCACAGCAACAGAATTATGCCACGGGATTTAGATCTTATCAAGGAGTTCCATCAAATGCTGATTCATCAATAAATGGTTATGCTTTTGGTTCAGATGGCGATACTGGTGTATTTAGTCCAATAATAGGAGCAGGAGGAGCAAGTAATGGTATAGTATCACTATTTACCAACAATGTTGAAAAATTAAGAGCAGATAATAGTGCGGTTACAGTATATGGTAATTTTTCAGTAACTGGGTCAATAACAAATGATCCAAAAGCACCCGTAACAACAGCAGTAAATTATCTTGTATCACAAAATGATCACGATAAAACAATTTTGGCAGATCATGCAACAACTACTATAAATATCCAATTACCAACTGGGTTAAAAGCAGGAACACAAGTTTCGGTAATAAGAGTAGGTGCTGGTGTAGTACAATTTGCACAAGGTACAGGAACACCCACTATATTATCAACACCAAATAACGATTTTAAAAAATTGGCATTTACAAATTCAGCGGCAAGTGCATACTGGACTGGTACATCTTGGTATCTTGTAGGAGATTTATTATCATAATGATATGGCATCACTCGGACTAGGATATTATGGTAGTTGGTATAATGTTGTTTTAAATCTAACTACTCAGGCCAATGTCAATCTATATAATTTTATAACATCCAACAGTTCATGGAACAATACTAGTAAAAAATTAAAGGCAATTATAACTATACCAGCAGGATATAGTATATATTCAACTAATCCTTCCACTCCTGCATTATTAATACCACCAAATTTATTTAGACCATATGATTTAATATTTTTAATAAACAATGGTTCTATTTTAGGTGCGGGTGGCACAATAGGAACAGGTGGAGAAGGGGATCAAACACCCACAAATGGTACAAATGGAGGAAACGGAGGAACCGCATTAAAAGTACAAAAACAGATATATTTAAATAATAATGGAAATATATATGGTGGAGGCGGTGGAGGCGGTGGAGGCGGTGGTGGACAAGAAACCTTTACTATAACAGGAGGAGTATTAAAAAGTTGTTGTAGTGCTAGTGGTTGCGATGATTGTCCAGTAAATATTTTAACAGATGCATATGGTGGTACAGAATATTGGTATAATACTAGAAGTTATGATTGCAGTCCTTTAAGCAATAATTGTAGTGCAACATGTAATCCACCATGTTGTGACCCTCCCGAATTAAAAAGAGGTGGAATAACATATCAATGTAGAGCAAAAACATGGACATCGGCTAATGGAGGAAATGGTGGATTGGGACAAGGATATACACAATCTGCGGGATCTGGTTTAGCAGGAACAGGAAATGGTGGTACAGGAGGAAATGGTGGTACATGGGGAACAACTGCACAAAATGGTAATAATAGTCCAATTAAAAACGGTGGAACCGGAGGAAGTGGTGGAAATTGGGTAGAGGGTATCGGTAATATAATTTTACAAAGTCAAACTAATGTATTGGGAGGACAAAGTTAATGGCATCTCTTGGACTAGGATATTATGGAAGTTGGTTAACAGTAGTTGATACAATAACTACTGACCAACAAAATTTAAATTTATGGACATATATAAGTACTAGAGCAGCTAGTAGATTTAATTGGAATAGAAATGGTGGAAAAAAATTAAGAGGTATAATCACAATTAATGCTGGGGTGAATATATATTCCAATAATCCATTAACACCAGCTATAACTATTCCAGCCGATAGTGCAAGTACATTCAGATCATATGATCAGGTTATAATAATTAACAAGGGTTCAATATTAGGAGCAGCAGGAGTTGGTGCAATAGGAGGAGGTAGTACAGCGGGTTTTGATGGAGGAAAAGGAGGAACTGCTATATACACTAGAAGAAACCTTATTATAACCAATAATGGAAATATATATGGTGGAGGTGGAGGCGGTGGAGGTGGAGGTGGAGCATATAAAACAGAAGTATTAACATCATCTACAAATTGTCCAGGTGCATCCTATTGTGGTAAATGTTGTATACTCAATTGTCAAGGAAGAAATTATTGCTCTACTCCAAATGACTGTACAGTTGGAGCAGGGTGTGGTTCTTCTTGTCAATATTATAACAATTCTTCTGATTGTAATGGATCAACTGTTGGTACATGCAATACCAAATATAGAGAATGTACAACATATACTGGTGGAAAGGGAGGAAACGGACAAGGTTATGGGTCGGTTCCAACTTCGGGTACAACAGGAATAATATATGGAGCTTCTATATTTACCGGAAGCGGTGGAGATGGTGGAGCATGGGGGCAAGATGGAGAAGATGGTATAGCAGGTTCAACTACAAGTTTTGGTAATGGTGGACAAGGGGGTTGTTGGATAGATGGTTCAGAATTTACAACAATTCAAACCAATAATGATGAGAGAGGCTATCAATGTACTAGTAGCGGATCTGGTACATTACCAGTATTATGGTCGGGATGGAGTTCACAACCTTCTATAACAACTACCCCATCGGATGGTTCTGGTGTAACAATTACTACACAATCAACTGATCTTTATATAGAACCTAGACAGGCATTAACTAATATAACAGTAAATTCACCAAACAATCTTGGAGGTGCTATAGATTTATCAAATTGTAGATTGTTACAAACAATCACATGTAACACACAATCTATAGCATCATTGAATTTGACTAATTGTTCTAGTTTAAAAACGCTTAATTTTAATAGTAATAATTTAAGTACTTTAAATGTGTCTTCTTGTGTATCATTGGAAACGTTAAATTTAGAAAATAATAATATTCGTGGAAATTTAAGTGGATTATCTAATATTTCTTTAACACAAAATACAACAAGAACAATATCAATAAAAAACAACAATATGTCAGCAACAAATTTAAATGACATATTTAATCAACTTCCACAAAAACCACCAAGCATAACACCAGAATGGAGCATTTATGTAGATAATAATACAGGAACATGTTCATGCAACTGGGTTACTGCAAAAAATAAAGATTGGAGAGTTTATCCAACATTATATAGTTTAACTAAAACTATAAATGGATCAACTGTGACTTTTGGATTGGATACATCATTATTAGGCGATGAAAATGTAGCATATACTATAACAGGAGTTACAACAGGTGAAATAAATGGAGCAAACTTAACCGGAAATTTTGTTTTATACAAAGGATATGGAACACAAGCATTTACTGTCACCACATCAACAGCAGGAACTAAAACCATGACAATTACTATCAATGGTGCAACTTGTTCTACTTCTATATCAGTTACTATTGTTACAACAACATCAACAGGTTGTAATGGTATTGTTACATGTACTTGTACTGACAATACTCCTACCGATGGTTGTCCACCTGGATTTAATGGCGATCCATGCTTTGGAGGATGTTTTTGTGGTCGAAGTGGTAATACGTATAGTTATTGTGGTTATCAAACAACCATATCGAGAACATTAACATAATAAAATAGAAAATTTAACACTTATTATTAAGTATTATATAAATGCTAAATTTTGAAAAAACAATAAATTTAACAACATCTTTGCATAACACTATAACTAGTTTTTATGCACCATTAACATTAACTATAAATCCATCATCATTAATTGTTTCTAAAAAAATATATAAAATTGAATATATTTTTGATGATGAAATTAAAACACAAACTTTATTTTACAAAAAAACAACTACCGAAACTCTACCATTTTCAAGTGAAATAGGAGATCCCAGAAATTATAAATGTAATAAAACATTTTATATTACATCAACCGCCACATCGCAAATTTTTGGAGTTAGTGCAAATGTTTATCAGTTAGGAGTAACGAATCCTACTAAAATTGAATTTAAATTAAATTTAATATCGCCTAAAATGGATGGAACTGGTGGTTTTTTTGATAGTGTTCAATTATTGTACACCAGAATGTTTGGTGTAAACAACGACATTTTATATGTATTTGAATCGGTAAATCCTAATTATTACATTCCGGTTGTGGTTAATTGGAATAATAAACCAGTAATAGAACCAATTGTTGATTTATCTTCTAAATCTAGAAGAGCATATAATATACTCAAACCATTTCAAAATCAAAATGTGGAAAATCCATATAATATAGATTTTGTTGATAAACAAAAAGAAGTTGAAAATGATCCAAATTATCCAGATTGTAAATAATTATGAATAAGTTAATAGAGAATCAAAGTTCCGGTGAAATATGGATGAGAACTCCCAGTGGTAAAATTTTACCATCTACTGATGCATTATCAGCCTTAAATTTAAAATATAGTACTATAAATCCAGATTTTCATTTTGAATTGATTAATAATGAAATAAAAAGATTTGACTTTTTTTATGATGTTATTTTTATAGAAACTGCATCAGGATATATTTTTGATAAATTATCAAAAAATGAAAATGTATTAATACCAGAAAATAACGATAATAGATTAACATTAAAACCAAACATGGAATCTAATCCAGATTATTGGTTGGATGAGGTAAATAAAAAAATATATGTCGTTGATAATGAAATAAAATATTGGACTTCTGTATCAGTTAAAATAAACGTAAAAATTAAACAATTTGATATAACAAAAAATTTGTATTCTACAAAATTTTCTTATGATATAGAGTTAATTTATAGTAATACTATTACAAAAAAACCAACAATAGAACCATGTAAAATATCATATAATCTTGATACCAGATGTTTTAATATATCTTTTATATTACGCGGAAATGATGAAGAATTTGGTTTAATTAGCAGTACATTAAAAAAGAATCAAAATTTAGTAATAAATAATATAAATTGTTTATTACCATACACAACAGTACAAAAAATAAACTCAAATGTATTAGTAGATAAATTATTAGAAACTGATTTTTACAGTTAAGTATTATAAATGGAACTATCTTCAAAAAAAATATCAGATATATATTGGTATCCTATTAATTTTAATTTAATGGGTAATAAAATCAATATAAAAAAAACATATTTTGTTTTTAATAATGGTTTTAAATCAAATATATATGAATTTTTAAAAGATCCAAATGATATAAAAATAAATAAAAAAACCGGAATCGTTTTGACTAATTTTTTATCAGGACAAGATATGTTTGAAGACAAAAATTCTCCTGAGATTTTAACGGATCTTTCTAAGATAGAAACTCCGTTAAAAACAACAGATTCTTTTGTTTTAACACTTTCAACATATCAAAATAAAAACATATTATATAAATCATATAATAACAGCTTTTCATATTTAGATACCATGAAAATAATATTCGATGATGATACAATTTCAATCGAATCATATAACGGAAATGTTTTAACTTACGATAATTCTAATAATTTATTTTTTTCATCTAGAATATCACCGCCTTCAAATACACAAAAATTCAATTATTTTTTGGGTGAAGATAACATAGTATTATTTTCATATGATAGTAACTATACAAAAGCAGTAACTATAAATTCAAATAGAATATTGTCACTTACTAATGTCTCATATAATTTAAATTCTACTTTAGGAGACTCTAATATATTAAACTTTATATCATATAAAAGAAATAATTTGTTACCAGATAGCATTAAAAATAGTTATTTTTGTAGATATGAATCTAGTCCATTATTATCTCAAAAAGATTTAATACCAACCCAAGAAAGTTTAAAAGAAAATTATAAACAAAATTTTCTATCATTTTTTCCATATAAAAATCCAAAATTTAACGATGTCACCGAAACGGTAGATTATGATTTACAAATACATGGTTTAAAAAATTATCAAACACCGGAATACAACTATTCCAGAGGTGTTGATTACATTGGCGATTATCCATCGATTAGAAGAGTATATAATAATATATTCTCTGGAACCAATCAAGAAAATGGATTGGAAAATATATATTTAGGGTTTACTACAAATACATATTTAAAAAAATTTGAAACCGATAGAAACACAGTTTTTTACTTTCCACCAACAACTCAAAGAATATCGGTACAAGATGCAGGATTGATCGAAGATGGGGCATATTATGGAGAATTGCCTTATGTTTCAGATAGAATATATACTAGACAGATATCATACGAGGAACTAACGCCAAATGTTCCACAGCCTCCGTCTATGCCTAGATTAGATGGAACATGGTTGTGTACATGGTTATCTGGAAATACAATGGGTCAAAAGAAGTGGATGGACAGATATTTCAATTCCGCTTATTATACAACCGATACAGCATTAGGAGCAACTGATTTGTTGTACAACGAAAAGTTAAACCCTGATGTTGATTTTGAAGTTTGGGATCAACCATCATCTTTATTTTTTGAACCCGGTGGGCAGTATATATACTTCCGTTCTGGACAAGAAAATTCTAAAACATTTTTGACATATTTAAGTTCAGATTTTTACAATCCACTAGGATCTAAAGTATTGGACATATCAAATTTTACCAGTTCACCATTAATAGACAACACACCATATAAAAACGATGGTTTCATAGTTGGAAACGACGATTCAAATTTTAAAGGAGAATATTTAAATTTAAATGGAAAAAATCATATAGTATTTCCTGCTAAAAATGTATTATTGGAAAAAAATCATTTAACACTTTCCTTATGGTTAAGAGTTGAAAATTGGGGTAATATAAACGGAGATCAAATAATAGGAAATTATTATGATAGTGGATTTGGATTTATAAATGAATCATCCTTAACATCACCTCTTTTTACAGTTGTTGATTCCACATCAGGAAATATTTTCAATTTAAATTTTAAACTTTCTCATATAGATAATATATCTATTCCATATAAACCAAATAGTCAAAATAATATAATACAAAGATTGATAGATTTCGGCTATTGGGTGGTAGATTCATATAATAGAATACTAAGAAAATATAACATAGAAGGAAAAATTGAAAAAACTGTTGATGTAACAGAATTAAGCGATATAACATATATAGATCAACTAGAAATAGATTCTCAAGAAAATTTATATCTATATTGTGTAAAAGATAAAAAAGTAGTAAAACTTAATTCCGAAGGAAAATTATTATCAACTAATATACTCACAAAAGAATACAAAAGAATTGAAATAGATTTAGATGATAATCTAAAATACTCTTATGGTAATACTTCATGTATCGATAATCAAAATAGTTTATGGGAAGTTATAGGTGGAAATTTATATAAAGATCAACAGATATATGCAAATCTAGGACCAATGCAACAAATAAGCTGTGATGCTAAAAATAATTTATGGTTGGTTCATCAAAAAGATAAAATAACAAAATTCAATATAACAGAAGACCGATTTGAATTTACAAAAAGCATAGGAAAAAATGCTTTGATAGATGATGATTGTTTTCAATATAATGGTCAGTTTAGATTTTTAAACTTTATTAAAACACCTAAAATAAGCAAAGTATGTGTGGAAACATCTGATAAAACAGAAGACTTGGCTATTTTGGTAGATGATTCTGATAAAATAGCATACTTAATAAATTCCGAAGGAGCATTAGTTTCTACATTAAGTTTATATGGATTATTAACAGTAGATTTAGCAACAGTAATAGAGAATCATAATTTCAAAGCATTAGGTGATTTTAGCAGTTATCAATTTTTAAGAAAATTTGGATCATTAGATAAAAATTTAAGTTGGAAATTTAAAATAGCAACTGCAAATGGAAAAGAAGGAAGATTATTAAAATTAACATATGATGTTAAAGATCTGCCACCGGGCTGGCATAACTTTGTTTTTAATTTTGATTCAACAAATGGTACTGCAAAATATTATATAGATACTATTTTAGTAGCTGATGAAAAATTCGATAAAGCAAAATATCAAATACAATACGATTACAAGTCATCCTTATTGGTAGGTGCATCAAATATAAAAAATACTACATTAAATGATTTAATTCAGGTTGAAGATGCGTACAAACTACTTGGAGATATTGGTCAAATTTTGATGTACAACAAATCCTTAACACAGGGAGAAATTGCACAAATATATTTTGCATCACCATTATCTATTGATAAAGGACCATTAAAATGGAATATCCCAATTGGAGAAAGAAATTACGTAGAAGAAATAAAACATTGGTTTCAAATGCAATTACCAACAAGTAAGAGCAAATATTATAATATTAATATCCATAATTTAAAAGCAGACGATAGTGTTAAAAAATTAATAGAAGATTCTATAAGAAGCAATATTAAGAAGATTACTCCTGCGCATACCGATTTATATAAAATAAATTGGTTCGATTCAACTAGAGAATAAATTTTTAAAATTATATTTTAACCAAAGATAATAAATAATTTGCTTTATTTAATGCGGATAAAATTTCTTCTTTGGTATTATTTAATCCAGATATAACCGAACTGATGTATGAATCAAATTCCGGTGAGTTTAATGATGAACAAATCGATCCACATACACCATAATATGTTTTTAGTATTGAACCATCACAATCCACATACAATTGTATATCGTCAAAATTGATATCATTTGATATATGAGGAAATTGTTTTGATTGTTGTTTACAAGTACCAATTATTTCTTCTTGTAGATCATCAAAAGAATCGCTTAATGAACCATACAAGTTTCCTAGAATGTTATGAGCATCGTAATTTTCAGTATACCAATGACACATTTTAACAATAGATAAAGATTTATTTAAAAATAAACCAAAGGTTCTCGTTGAATCCAAAGAATTTTCTATATTATCTTGAGAAGAAATTACTGTTATGTTTACATTATTCATTTAAACTAATTATAAAAATTTAAAAAATTTCAATAAAATATTTGACATTTATATTATTTTATATAAAATATAATATATGAATATTGATCCAAATTACCAATACTTATCTAAAATATTTTTAGAACTTTTAAGCTTAAATCAAAACTTTAAAGCATCTTTTCAGTCTTTGGCTCCGGAAATCTATGCCGATATCGAATCAGCATCAACCAATCCCAACTGCTCATGTAGAGGTAAAGTAGAAAATTATGTAAACTCTAATAGAGAAAAGTGTGCAAAATTTTTAAATGAATCTTCTACGGAAATTAAATCTTTAATTAATTTGCATGATATCGAAAACAAATACGGATTCGTAATCTACGGTGGAAAAGTAGAAAGAGTAAAGGTTACTGAATGGAACAATTTTTCTCAAAAATTAAATAATGATAGAGCAGCATATAGACAATTTTCTCTTTTAAGAGTAGATGATGAATATGTTGATGTTTTCTTTTTATGATATTTTTTGAATTTTTAACATACATAATACTAAGTTTGAGTGTTAGTTTTATGTGGAGTTTTTCAGAAATATTTGCTCCCGTTAGAAATTTGGTTGCAAGGATTCCATATATAAGAAAACCTTTGATATGTCCAGAATGTAGTAGTTTTTGGATGGGTGTATTAACCAGTTTATTTTATAATCCACTTTTTGATACATTAGGATATTATTCATATCCCTTTTGTGGATTATCGGTTCACCTGTTCGCTTGTTTTTTATACAAGATTTATTTTAAAATTAACTAAAAATTTATCAACAAATATCTGCGCAACTAAAAGTAGCATAGTCTGGTGGGGGGCGATCCAAATACACATTCACATTTGAACCCATGTATAATGCACCACCGCTCAAAGTCCCTGTTGCGTAAAGACCACCACTACCCTCCTGTACATGTATATCAAAATTATCTGGCTGTGTAAGATGAGCGGGGTATTTTATCCACAGTGTAGCACCATTTGATATGAAGATGTTGCCGTTTACTGTTACGCTTTCACAAATTGCAACTTTACCCGTTATAACCCAATTACCACTAGTACGGATGCAACCAGTTTTTGAAGTATCATTTATAAATATAAGAATATTAATAGCCTTATTAGGAATTTCAAGAGTTAATATCTCCGTATTTTCAGTAAAAGCGTCACCTTTAATATTAAAGGTGACAGATGCTGTATTATTGTTAATATAAAAGTTACCTGTTAAACTTGCACCATTTATATCATCAGAAGAAACACCTATAATATTATAAGGCACGTTCGTATAATTAGCTACATTTGTAGTATTTAATGTAATCGTCACAGATTGATTTTCATTAACCACATAATATTTTAAATTATTAATAGTTTGAACTGATGCATTTGTACTTAATGAATAAGTAGGATTATTATCTAATATGTTAACTGACACAGAAGCTTTTCCATTATCAAGAGAAAGAGTTAATATTTCTGTATATTCATTAAGAGTGTCACTTTTAATATTAAAAGTGACAGATGCTGTATTATTGTTAATATAAAAGTTACCCTTTAAACTTGCACCATTTATATCGTCAGAAGAAACACCAGTAACAGTATAAGGCACGTTAATAAAATTAGGTATATTTATAGTATTTAATGTAATTGTCACTGACCCTCCTTCGGTTACAGAAGGAGTAGATTTCATTAATGAATAATCAGATGGAAGTCTATTATAAATATGCATTGCAGGTGATTGAGAAAAATAATTATTAAATCTATCATAATATTCTATATAAAAATATATATCCTCACTAGTATATTTTTCTAATGCTGCGAGAGTAATTTGTGCTGTATTATTAATAATAGTAAATTCTCCTGTTTCCTGTGTTATCGATCCAACATTTTTAATATCACCATATTTCACAGCCCATTTACACAAATACCCATCAGGTATAGCAGACCTGACACCATTAGAATCATTATTAGATGTTATATAAACATTTAAACTATCTCCTGTATACATAGAAACATCACTATATTCAAAATTAATGCATGTACTTCTATCATATATTAAAGAAAGACTTTCACCAGCACAAGTAACTGTAAATATCGCGTCACTAAAGTTGCTTTGTCTACATCGTTCACTCCTTAATAAGATTAATGATATAGATGCGGTATTGTTTATAACTGTAAATTGTCCATTAAGAGAAGATGAAAATGAACCAAATTTAACACCGGAAATATATAATCCCGTAATACTATATGGAAATACTGTACCATCGGATTGATTCGTTGTTGTTAAAGTAAATGTGATAGTTTCACCAGGAAAAACACGATTTTTTGAACTAGTTAAAATAATAGATCTAGGAGTTGATCCAGAGATTTGTGTTTTTAATTGTTTTCTTACATTAAATGACATATTATGATTATAATAATGGAAACGTTACGATAAAAGGATCTTCTACAATACTAGGTAAATCTCGTAATTCTTGTCTATATGTTTTAATTTTTTGTTTTTTTTCTTCGGTATAGGTTTCCCATTTATCTATTAAAACAAGTATATCAGATTCTTTTAATAAATTGTTTCTATTTTCTCTAATAATTTGCCATTGTACATTAATTTGTTTTTGTATTTCTAATTGAATTTCTTCTTCTGTTTTATCTCTGGTTATAATAGTTTGAACCACTTTATCATCAAAAATTTCTAAACAAGAATTACAAAAAATTTCTTTATTTTCTGATATCGTTTCTACTGGAATCCAATTGTATTTTTTTAATATATTATCATTCAACGTATTAAAATTAGATATGTTATTCCAATTTGTAGGCAATGTTCTAGGGTGAATTTTAATTTCTCCATTTTCTATTAAACAATATTTTTTCATAATTTTATTGATTTGTATTTACAATATGTGCATACCATTCGGTTCCACCTGTTCTAGTTGAAAATACAAATGTATCCACTTTATTTGCATTAGTTGTTAGGGTGGGAAGAGTTCCTCCTGACCATCTTGTTCCGGTTGGCCAAGTAATAGCCCTAGCCGTTCCGTCACAGCATAATTGAAGTGTAAATGAATACATATAACTATTCAATCCTGCTGTATTTGAAAATGTCCAAGATTCTATAGGTCTGTTTAGATAAACCAAGAACGTATTTGCGGCTTTTGTATCTATAGTTAAAGCATTTGATGCATTTATAACCGGAGTAGTTGTGCTTTCAGCAACAGATTTAAAAATTATTCTGTTTGATGTTGAATCATCATTTATTTTACTTAAAAAATTTCCAAAATTATTAGAAATATTGTTTATAGTAATAGCAGAAGCCTGAAGATTGGTAGTTAATGTGGTTACATTATTATTTGTAGCATTTATACTATTACTTAAATTGTTTATGGAAATAGCA
>Ga0114977_10000593_pt1 | contig 24042 bp, 23 predicted proteins | sample S_130805_MF_Meta_FD_87026 | JGI IMG/M metagenome (GOLD analysis project Ga0114977, IMG submission 87026) | Freshwater microbial communities from Lake Simoncouche, Canada to study carbon cycling - S_130805_MF_MetaG | ecosystem: Environmental > Aquatic > Freshwater > Lake | place: Lake...
AATTTAGAAGTTTCGTTTATTAATAAATATGTTGGTAAGCAATATTTAGATAATACTAGTGATGATAACAGAAGTATTAAACCATATAATTTATTAGATATTCGAATTAATTACAAAATTAAAACAAATCTTATACCGGAAATTTCATTTATGTTTTCGCTGTATAATGTTTTAAGTGAAAACTATTTTACCAATGGGTATACCTATAGCTACTATGAAGGAGAAGTATTAAAAAAGTATAATTTTTATTCACCTTCAGCTCCCATAAATTTTTTAGGAGGTGTTAGTTTTAAGTTTTAAAAGCCCGTTTAGAATATGGAGCCAATTACATGCATTAGTTTTTCAATTTGACTTTGCCATAATAATTTAGAAGATTCTCTTTCAGATATAGAATCTGCAAAGTCTGTGATAATAAGTGAAATATCGTTTGTTAATTCGTCGCGTTGAATTCTAAATTCAAAAAAACTACCATCGATTTTATCAACCCATTGAAAACGGACCAATTGTAAATCTAGTGTTTTTAATAATCTAGCTTGTTGCATTTGATCGTCCCAAATAAATGTATAAATTCCATTTCTAATATTTAAATCATCGCAAAACCACTCAGATAATCCACTGGGTGTTGATAAAAATTCGTAGAGCATTTCTGCGGACGAGTGAACTACAAATTCCATTTCAAATTTACCTGTAGGTTCTTTTTCGAGTTTAACCGAATATGAATCTAAACGTTTTATCGGATTAGTTATTGAATTAGAAATTGAAGCAATCTTAGATAAAGGTATTTCGTTTTTAACTTTTACTGGTATATTATTCGAAATTGCCAGCACTTCATTAAATTTCTTATCGTACTGTACTTTTTTTGCTAAATTTTCAGCTGCAATTTTATCAGCTTTAGAATTATCTTTTTTTAGTAATGGTTTTTTTACTACTATTTTTTTAATTGGTTCTTTTTTAACAATAAGATTTTTCTTTACCTTTTTGATGATTTTTTTAACAGGAACTAGCTTTTTTGGTTTAGTTACTATTGGTTTCTTTTTAGTTACTTTTTTAACTAATGCTACTTTAATAATTTTTTTAACAGATTTAGAATTGTTTTTTTGTTTTTTTAAAGTCTTTTTTTCAAGTTGTTTTTTCTTTAAAGGAACAACTTTTTTTGCACTTTTATTTTCTGTTTTTTTGGATTTTTTTGGATTTTTTGATGATTTTTTCTGAGGGCTTGTTTTAACAGCCTTCTTTTTAATCGTGTTTTTTTTCGTTTTTGTAGGCGAAAATTTCTTCTTCTTTGACATACTCAATTTTTTTTTAGTAATATAGAATATTTTTTTTAGAAAGCAAATAAAAAATATATATTTATTTGGTTTTAATTTAACCAAAGTCAAATTGTTTGCCATTTATAAACAGAAATACTATATTTGCACCCCTTAAAATGGCGGGATAGCTCAGATGGTTAGAGCGCAGGATTCATAACCCTGAGGTCACGGGTTCAACTCCCGTTTCCGCTACTATAAAAGCCTTAAAGTGAATGCTTTAAGGCTTTTAAATTAAAGTTATTTTTTTAAATTTTTATTGTATTTTTATTTCAAATTTACTTCATTTATCATCTTTTCATTTGATTCTTTACCAACCGAAATGTTATTTTTTAATACCCAGTCATAAATTTTAGTTAGAAACATAGTTTTTTGATTAATATGTTCTAATTTAATTTGGATGCTTTTACCATCTTTTTTTACAAAATAGAGGATTTCATGTCTATATTCAATTAAAGATATTTCGTTAGCAAATAATTTTGTTTGTTTATTTTCTGCTAATATCAAAAAATTGGTTGATAAATAAACGTAACACAAGTGTTTTTTATATTTTAAATAGTTTGTAATTAACTCAGCAAAAGCTAATGTTAAACAAATTGGATATAGGTTTTTTACTGCATTAGTTGTGAGAAATAATAAAACTGAAATCAGGAAAAAAACAGTTGTTTTTAAAGCCCTAAACATGATGTAGCTATTACTAAAGTATGGAAATCGATTAATATTTAGGCCTGAAATAAAAGTTGAATTTAAAATCTCATAACAGCTCAAGATCAAATAAAAAAATCCAGTTATTAGTTGTGTAATAAATAAATCATTCCATTTTATAAAATGATTAAAAAAATTAAAAAGGGTTATAAGTAAAATGCTTACTAGCAGCATGTTTTTTACAAGGGATACAACAATAGATTTCATTAGATTGATTTTCGCTTACAAAAGTACATAAAAACCATACCTTATTTTATAATATGAGTTCAAACCAATTTATTTTCATTCATCCGATTTTCATTTTTTTGTCAGTTAGATTCAAAGTTGTATTTTTACAGTTATGATGTTTGTATACCCTTTGTTTTTATGGACACTTGCGGTAGTCTCTATTCCTATTATAATTCATTTATTTAATTTTAGAAAATACAAAAAAGTATATTTCTCAAATGTTAAATTTTTAAGAGAACTTAAACAAGAGAGTAAATCAAAATCTCGACTTAAAGAAATTTTAATTTTATCAGCTCGTTGTTTAGCACTTATTTCAATTGTATTCGCATTTGCTCAACCTGTTCTTAAAAATAAAAATAATATTAATTATCCTGGAGCTAATGCTATTAGCATATATATCGACAATTCATTTAGTATGTTAAATATTAATAAGCAAGGTACATTATTTGAATCTGCTAAAATGAAAGCAAAAGATTTGATTAATGCCTATAGTTCTAATGATAAATTTCAGATTATTACAAATGATTTTGAAGGAAAACATCAACGATTTTATATTAAGGAAGATGCAATTAATTTAATTGATGAATTAAAGATTACTCCAAGTCCAAGATCTATCAATGAAGTTATCAATCGTCAAAATGATTTTTTAAACGCATCAAATTTATTAAATAAAAAGCGTTATTTATTTTCTGATTTTCAAAAATCAACTGCAGATATAACACTTTCATCTCAAGATACAGGCATAAAAACAATTTTAATGCCATTTCTTGCTAATAAAGTAAATAATTTATACATCGATTCTTGTTGGTTTGATACTCCTTTGCAACAAGTTGGTTTTATTCAAAAATTAAATGCTTTTATTGTTAATCACAGCAATACTGCCATTGAAGCCGGAAGCGCAAAGCTTTTTATAAATAATCAACAAATTGCACTTTCTTCATTTTCGGTTTCTGCGAATTCAAAAACTGCCATTAAATTTACTTTTGAATGTAAAACTGCTGGTTTTAATCGTGCAAATATTAAAATTGATGATTATCCAATAAACTTTGATGACGAATTATTTTTTACATTTAATTCAAATCCAAACATCTCTCTTACTTTAATTAATGGTAAAGATTTAAAAAAAGAGGAGTCTTTAAGTTCATTATTTATTAAAGATAGCTTATTTAAAACTCTAATTCTTAATGAACAAACCATTGATTTTGGTTCTTTTCGATTATCAGATGTCATTATTTTAAATCAATTAACCGAAATTAGTTCTGGTTTATTAAGTGAGCTTATTAAGTTTTCTGAGAAGGGAGGCGCTATTGTTCTCATTCCAAATTCCGATATTAAAAATTCTAATATTAATGCTGCTTTAAGCGCCTTTAATTTACCTGCATTAGGACAAAAGGATACCTCAAAATTAAAAACGGAAAAATTAGAATCGCTATTTTTTGAGGGGGTTTTTGAAAAAAAAGACCCTCAAATGAATTTACCATTAATTTATCAGCATTACTCTTTAATTAAAAAATCTCAACAAGATTTTGAATCTATTTTAAAACTTCAAAATAATGATGATTTTTTGGGTTATACCAAATTTAACCGCTCTACCGTTTATTTATTTACTTCACCTTTAATCGAAAAGGCAACTAATTTTGTTAAACACGCCTTATTTGTTCCAACCTTTTATCAGTTATGCTTCAAATCAGTAATTCCCGGTCCTTTATATTATACAGCCGGTTCAAATGAAATGGTTCCAATAAAAAGTGAGTTAAAGTTAAATGAAATACCAATTCATATAAAACAATCAAAATCAGAATTTGATGTAATTCCTGAAATGCGTTATGTTAATTATTTATCTTGTTTATATCCAAGGCAACAAATTAAACAGGCCGGCTTTTATGACGCCATGATTGACCAAACCCTTGTTTTACCTTTATCATTTAATTTTTCGAGAAAAGAATCTATGTTGAATTGTTTTTCTGAAGATGAACTTAGTGATTTAATTTTAAAAAAAGGCTTAAAAACATTCAGTATCATTGAAAATAGCGAATCTAATACTACCAATCAAATGATTGAAATATCAGAAGGTAAAAAATTATGGAAATTTTTTATAATTTTATCATTGCTATTTATTAGTATTGAAGTGATTTTATTAAGAGTATTAAAATAAATAAATATGAATTTATTAATTAAGCAAGCCACTATTATTTCTTCAAATAGTAAGTTTCACCATAAAACAATCGACATTTTAATTGAGGGTGGTGTGATTACCGAAATCAAAAATAATATTCAAACGAAGAGTAATGTTAAACTAATTGAAGTAAAAGGCTTATGTGTTTCAACAGGATGGTTAGATTTACAAGCTGTTTCTTGTGATCCAGGATATGAGAATAAAGAAGATTTAGATTCTTTAATTAAATGCGCAGCTTCTGGTGGATTTACAGGTGTCTGTATTCATAATTATAATTTGCCTCCTTTGCATAATAAAGTTCAAATTGAATATGTATTAAATAAAACTCAAAACAAATTGGTTGATGTTTTTCCATTTGGTACAATTACTTTTGAAGGTAAAGGAAAAGATCTTGCAGAAATGTTTGATATGAAACAATCTGGTTCTCTTGCTTTTAGCGACTATAAAAGCCCAATTAATGATGCTGGTTTACTGATGCGTGCATTACAATATTCAACAAATATTAATTCGCTTATTATTACTCATGCAAACGAGGATAGTATTTCTCATTTAGGTCAAATGAACGAAGGGGAGATTTCAACCTCTTTGGGATTAAAAGGGATGCCATCATTATCTGAAGAATTAATGGTTCAACGAAACATTTCTATTTTGGAATATACTGGCGGACATCTTCACATTCCTACCATTAGCTCTAAAAAAAGTATTGAGTTGATAAAAAAAGCTAAATCAAATGGTTTAAATGTAACTTGTGGAGTTGCGGCGATTAATTTATTTTGTGACGACTCTTCATTGCTTGAATTTGATACTAATTATAAATTAAACCCTCCTTTAAGATCAAAGAAAGATATGCTCGCCCTCAGAAACGCTATTGAAATTGGTGTTATTGATGTGATTGTAAGTGATCACGCTCCTCATGATACAGAATCGAAGGATTTAGAGTTTGATTTAGCTGATTTTGGAATGATTGGATTACAAACTGCTTTTAGTTGCGCCTTAGAGGGTTTAAAAGAAAATAATATCGATTGTATTATTAAATCATTTACTTCAAATCCTCGTCAAATTCTTGGATTAGATGAACCTCTTATTGCTGATGGACAATTAGCAAATTTAACTTTATTTACTTTAGAGGATCAAACGATTTTGACTGCCAAATCAAATCTTTCTAAATCACGAAATTCTCCATTCTTCGGAAAGCCATTAAAAGGTAAAATAATTGGAATAGTAAAAGGGTCTAAAACTTTTTTTAATTAGTTTATATATAATTAAGGTATTTGTTTTTGCAGCATACTTAATTTATAATGAACATCTAAATCAAATTCGTTTGTTGTACAATTTTCATTTAGATGAAGGTAAAGTAATAGACATTTAGCTTTAAGTTGAGAGTAATTTTCGTTTTCGTTTTTAAACAAATAAAAATAAAGTTTTTCATACATTAAGTTTGCTATAATTTTTTTTTGATCTAGCGAAAGTCCTTCTCTATTTATGATTTCAGAAACAAAAAAATCGATATTTAAATTTTCAATTTCATTCATTTCTAATGAGGTAAACTTTTGAATGGCATTTTTAATTTCTTCTTCAAATTTAGTCCATTCATTTTGCTTTTTAAAACCAATAATTAATGCTAGAACTTTTCCAAATTCTTCTATTTGACGAATAATAAAATCTTTTCGTAACATTAAGTAATAATAGAGTTATAAATCTTTAAAGCCTGTGTAATTAAAAATTCTTTTTCGTTGTTTTCGATAATAAAATCTGAATTTTTAATTTTAATTGCATCTGGTAGTTGATTTTTTATTTTTTTAAGAACATCCTCTTTTGATATTCCATCTCGAAGCATTACTCTTTTTATTCTATCTTCTTGAGGAGCAACAACAACAATGGTTTTATCTACTTCTTTTTCTAATTTAGCTTCAAAGAGTAAGGCCGACTCTTTAATGATAATTTTATCAGGGTTTTTTTCCTTAATTTTTTTTAGTTCAATAACAACAGCCGGATGAATAATTTGATTTAATTGTTCGAGTTTATTTGAATTTGAAAATATAATTGATGAGATGTATTTTTTGTTTATTTTATTTTCTGAAATATAACTTTCTTCCCCTAGCAATTTTATAATTTGAGATTTAATGATGGGATCGAAATAGAGTTGTTTTGCTACAGAGTCACTATCAAAAACAATACATCCAAATATTTCAAAAAGCTTAGCTATTGTTGATTTTCCAGATCCAATTCCTCCAGTTAAGCCTACTATCATTTATTTCTAATATTTAATATTTCTACTTCTTTTGGTTCAATACTCATAATAGTAACATGACCAGGTAGCGTGCTTAAAAACACCTTGCATTTATTATTTTTAAGATTAATGTTAGAGCTATTTATTGTTGCTTTAAATAGGAGGGTATCTTCGTTATTAATATTATTTTGAAGAGATGTAAAACGAACTTTTACTCGCGAAGGAAAGATTGCTGTTTTTTCGTTTAGTTTATTAAAATTATTACTAATTGGTATACTTATGGTTTGTTCTATTAACTTAGAAACATCAATAAAAATAGTTGCTTCTGTTTCACTGGTATAAACATTTTCTGAGGGCTTAATAAATTTTAACGTGTGATTTACTGATTGACTTATATTACTTAAAGTAAGGGGAGTGGTATAAATACTATCTATCTTTTTTATGATACTTGTGTCGCCCCAAATGGTAATAAATGAGGGATTAATTCTTGGTGTTAAATATCCAAATCCTTCTTTACAATTTAAATAAAGTGGAATTTTTATTGGCACATTCTTTTGATAGCCTATTTTTTCAGTAAAATAAAGTGTGTCGGGATTAATATGTTTAATAAGGACATCAAATTTTAATACCTCATTAAAATCAATTTGTGATGAGGACAAAACATAATTTTGATTTTTGTTTACTGCTTTTAAGCTGTTAAAATCAATATCGAGTTCTTTTTCAGATTGATTAAGCATCAAAAGAAGTAATTTTAATCCACTGGCTTTAACATCAATACTTAATTTTTCTGGAATTTGTATTAACGGTTTTTTATTTTGTGGAATGTTTTTAAAATTTACGGGTACTTTAAATGTATAGGTATAAACTATATTTAGCGAGTGAAATAGCCATAATAGAGAAGAGATAATTAAACAAATAAAAAAAGCCTTAGTTTTACTAGGCTTTTTTTTGTTTAATATTTGATTTGATGAATTCAAATAATGTTAATTAGTTTTGTTTTAAAGAAGCTGTAGCATCATTTGATACAGCATTTTTTGAAATCTTCATTTTAGTTCCATCTTCAACTTCCATAATTAAAGTGGCATCATCTTTTACTTCAACTATTTTACCATATATGCCGCCAATGGTTAAAATTTGATCTCCTTTTTTTAAAGCCTCAATAAATTTTTGTTGATCTTTTGCTTTTTTCGTTTGAGGTCTAATCATAAAAAAGTAAAATACGACCACAATCGCAATCAAAGGTAAAAAAGACATTATTCCACCTTGACCGCTTTGTCCAGCTGGTGGAGACATTAAAATTAATAATTGATTCATTTTTTTTTATTATTTATAGGTTAAAGATATTTATTTAGCAACTTCAGCAACAATAATTTCTGTTTTAATGCGAATAATACGTGTAGCTGGCTCGCAATTGGTAACAACGGTAATGGTTTTTTCTTGAATCCCACTTTTTCCCTCACTGCTAAATACTACATTTATTTTAGCGCTTTGTCCGGGATTAATGGGTTCTTTTGGCCATTCAGGTACTGTACAGCCACAACTACCACTCGCGCCTGTTATTATTAAACTTTTAGAACCTGTATTTTTAAAACTAAAAGCATGGGTTACTTTTTCTCCTTGTGTAATTTTTCCAAAATCAAATAGTTCTTCTTCGAATTTAATTTCTGGTAAATCTTTACTTGATTTGCCTTCTGCTGTAGCTGAATTAGAAACATCTTCAGAATCAATGGTTTTTTTATCATTGCCATCTTCACATGATATTAAAACAAGTAACGAAAAAGAAAATAATAATTTTTTCATATCCTACAAAGATAAAGAGTTTATGATATAAAAAACAAAAAAAGGTTTAATTTATAAAGACTTTTTATTAAAATTATTAAAAAAAATTTTGTTTTATTAGCTACTTATCTATTCTAACTAAATTTAGGTTTAAAAATAAGTTATTAACTCAAATTCATGTTTTTTTCATTTAAAAGAATTAATTTTCTACTTTTATTTTAAGGTATTGAAATGAATAAAAATAAGATTTGTGAATTATTTAATATAGAAAAGCCAATTATCCAAGCTGGAATGATTTGGTGCAGTGGCTGGGAATTAGCAAGTGCTGTTAGTAATGCCGGTAGTTTAGGTTTAATAGGATCTGGAAGTATGTATCCTGATATTTTAAGGATTCATATTAAAAAATGTAAACAAGCAACTAATAAACCCTTTGGTGTAAATATTCCACTTTTATATCCCAATATAGAAGAACATATTAAAATTATTATCGAAGAGGGAGTTAAAATTGTATTTACCAGTGCCGGTAACCCCAAAATATGGACTAATCATTTAAAACAACATGGCATAATTGTTGTACACGTGGTAAGTGCATTAAAATTTGCACTAAAATGTGTTGATGCAGGAGTTGATGCCATAGTAGCAGAAGGCTTTGAAGCTGGCGGACATAACGGCAAGGAAGAAACCACCACTTTTGTATTAATTCCTCAAATAAAAAGTTCAATTTCATTACCTATTATTGCTGCTGGAGGGATTGCAACAGGAACCCAAATGGCTGCTGCTTTTGCTTTGGGTGCTGATGGGGTTCAAATTGGTAGTCGATTTGTTGCAACATTCGAAAGTAGTGCTCACGAAAATTTTAAAAATAAAATAATTCAGGCTAAAGAAGGCGATACCCAATTAACATTAAAACAATTAACCCCGGTGCGATTAATAAAAAATAAATTTTTTGATGAAGTTATTCAGGCTGAACAATCTGGAGCCTCTATTGAAGAGTTAAAGAATTTATTAGGAAAAGCTCGTGCAAAAAAAGGTATGTTTGAAGGTGATTTAATAGATGGTGAATTAGAAATAGGTCAAGTGAGCGCTTCTATAAATGAAATAAAGACAGCTGCCGAGGTTGTAAATGAGATTTATTCGGAGTTTAAAAGCGTAATAAAAAAAATATCTCTATTAGATTTATAATCTAAACTAATAATTAAAGCAAGTTGTTATTAAGTTTTATCTTTGTAACTTAATATTTATTCTATGATTGAATTCAAAAAATATATTCTAAAAAATAATTTAACTGTTATCGTTCATCAAGATAAAAGTACACCAATGGCCTGCCTTAACATATTATATGATGTTGGTGCAAGAGACGAAGATGAAAGTAAAACTGGCTTTGCACATTTATTTGAACATTTAATGTTTGGTGGTAGTATCAATATTCCAAATTACGATGAGCCGTTGCAACTTGTTGGCGGAGAAAATAATGCATTTACTACAAATGATATTACAAATTATTATTGTACGGTTCCTGCTGATAATTTAGAGACTGCTTTTTGGTTAGAAAGTGATAGAATGATCAGTTTAGCTTTTACAGAAAAAAGTTTAGAGGTTCAAAGAAATGTTGTAATTGAAGAATTTAAACAACGTTACCTAAATCAGCCATATGGTGATGTTTGGTTATTGTTAAGACCTTTAGCATTTGATGTTCATCCATATAAATGGGCTACTATTGGAAAGCAAATTTCACATATTGAAGAAGCTACAATGGATGATGTAAAATCATTTTTTAAAAAACATTATAATCCAAGTAATGCAATTATGGTTGTTGCGGGTAATGTAGAATTTGAAAATGTAAAAAACATGGCAGAAAAGTGGTTCGAACCTATTTCATCAGGAATAAAACCAACAAGATCTCTTCCCGAAGAGCCTAAACAGACTGCACCAAAAAAACTAACCGTAGAAAGAGATGTTCCAACAAGCGCAATCTATAAAGTTTATCATGTTTGTAACAGGGCAGATGAAGCTTATCATAGCATTGATATTTTATCAGACATTTTAAGCCGCGGTAATTCGTCGCGTTTATATAAGTCTTTAGTAAAAGATAAGCAATTGTTTTCTGAAGTAAACGCTTATTTGATGGGTGATTTTGATAAAGGACTTTTTGTAATTAGCGGAAGAATCTCCGATCATGTTACAATGGATGCTGCTGAAAATGGCATTTTAGAAGAACTTGAAAAAATAAAAAACAGTTTTATAGATTCGGATGAATTACAAAAATGTAAAAATAAAGTGGAATCTAGCGTTACTTTTAGCGAAACAGATGTTTTAACAAAAGCTACCAATTTAGCTATTTCAGAACTTTTGGGAGATGCTAATTTAATAAATGAAGAAATTTATAAATACGCCCAGGTAACCAAAGAAAAAGTGAAAACTCAAGCCAATTTGATTTTAAACGAAAGTAATTGTAGCACCTTATATTATCTATCAAAATCCAAATTATAATGTTTAATGATTCGTTGTTTTTCGAAAAAAAAAATTCTCTTGTAGATATAATACAACAAGAAAAATTACAATTTAATTTGTTTCAATATTTAAATTACAAGGAGTATAAACAAAATCGTTTAACATTTTTAGATAAGCAGTTAAATTCTGATTTGAATAAAGAATTTTTAAATCAATTTTCACCCAAAATTGGATTGTTTCCCGGAAGTTTTAACCCTTTTCATAAAGGCCATTACAATGTGTTGCAAAAAGCCGAACAAATTTTTGATAAAGTAATTATTGCTTTTGGAAAAAATCCTGATAAAAAAAATAAAAATTTTAATGTTCCATCAACAATAAAAAATAGGCAAGTAGAATATTTCGATGAATTATTAACTGATTTAATAAATTCCTTAAACCAAGATTTGGTTATTATAAGAGGTTTAAGAAATACTAAAGATTTTCTATATGAACAAAAACAATATCGTTATAATCAAGATTTAATGCCAAATATAAAAGTGATTAATGTTTTTTGTGATAAAGAATTTGAACACATAAGCTCCTCGGGCATAAGAACACTCGAAAAGTATAATAAACATCAAAACTATTTATTAGATTGATTTTGTTTTTAGATAAATATTTTAATCGTTTTTTTTGGATAACATGTTTAACAGTTTTTATTTTTATTGTTTTACGTGCTTTTTTTATCCCATTTAGCCACGATGAAGCAGCTACTTTTTTCTTTTATATTCAAAGTGGTAATTATTTGCCGTATAAAGCTCATGTATATACTAATAATCACATTCTAAATAGTGCTTTAGCTCATGTGTTTTTTAATTTTTTTGGCTCACATCGATTTATTTTAAGGCTTCCCAATGTTTTATCATTTTTATTATTATGTATTGGTGTTTATAGGCATTTTAAATATTTAAATAATTTACCTTCTAAATTAATTTTGATTACTTTTTTAATTCTTACACTTAATTTTTTAGATTTTTTTGAGTTATGTCGCGGTTATGGTTTGTCTATAGCATTTTTAGTTATTGGCTTATCTTATTTATTAGATTATTTTACTTTAAAAAACAGTCGTAGTTTTTTTTTATTTTCTATTTTTTTTCAACTTGCTCTTTCTGCTAATTTAATTTTAGTTGTTTTATTTGCCTTATTACTTGCTTTTGTCATAATATTTCAAATACGCTATAAATTATTTTTTAATTTATATAATTTATGTTTACAATTTATTAATTTGTCTCTTTTATTTTTTTGGATTAAATTTTCATTTTTTTATTATTCAAAAGGCGTTTTAGATTCGGGTGCTGGAAATAATTATTGGAAAATTTCATTTCAATCTTTAATTATTTGGATTTTTGGAACTGATCAAATTTGGGTTCAATTAATTGTTATTTGTTGCGTCTTAACTTTATTGTTTTTTATGTTAATTAAATTTAATAAAATTTCAACTGAATTTTTTTCGGTCAAATTTTTTTATCCCTTTATTTTCTTTTCACTAATCCTAATTTTTTATCTTCAAAAAATAATTCTTCACATAAATTTCCCTGAAGATAGAACAGGACTGTTCTTTTACGTTTTTTTTATTTTAAGCTTTTCTTTGTTAATAGATAGTTTCAATATATATGTCGCTAGAACAATTTCTTTAGTTTTATTTTTATTAACGCTTAGTTATTTTATAATTAATATTAATATTTCTAATTTTTCATCTTTTTTTTATCAAACTATGCCGAAGTCTTTTTATGATGTATTAATGAATGAATATAAAAAAACAAAACAAATTTTTACTATTGGGGGTCATCGCGTTAGAGAATTAAATTATGCCTTTTTAAATTATAGAGGTGGCTCAATTTTAAATCATATGGATGATTCTGAAAATATGCACATGAATTGTGATTATTATTTTGCTCTTAAACAAGAAAAACCATATTATGATTTTTTTTACAATGAAATAGCTCAGGATGAAAAGTGGGGTAGGGTTCTTTTAAAACGAAAAAATAAAATTAACCGAACAGTAATTCATCAGGTTAATCAATTACCTATTGTGTTTAAAGGTAATCAAGAATATTTTGAGTTTTTAAGATTATCAGACTCAACTTTATGTTCAAAAAATTGTTTAGAAGCTGATATTGAAATTGAATTTTCTAAAGTCCCTTCACCCTTAAATGGATTTCTTGTTTTTAGTGTCGAAAACGATTTAAAAGAATGTGTTTATTATAAAAGAGTTCCATTAAATTGGTTAGCTTTTAATTTAAATAGCAATACTAAATATTTTAAATTAACAACCGGTAAAATACCTTCTAATTTTTCATCATTAGTAGTTTATTTATGGAATATTGATAAAAAAGACCTTATATTTAAACTTAAAATATTGCAGTTAAATGAATTGAATGCAAAGGGTATTAATTTTGAAATACCTGCTTCATTTTACCCTTTAATAGAAAAAATTACTAAAAAACCTTTACTATAAAATGTTAAATCGTGCCCAAGCCCCTTCTTTCAAAACCATTGATACTATAAATATAATTAAAGCTAATCACACTAAATTTAGTAATGGCATTGATTTTTATTCGCTCTCTGCAGGAAGTCAGGAAATTGTAAAAATTGAGTTTATTTTTAAAGCTGGCATGTATCATCAAGCTGCTTCTTTAATTGCTTCCTCAACTAATAATTTGTTGGAAGTTGGTTCAAAGTCATATAGTGCCAATCAAATTAGCGATGGGATAGATTTTTATGGTTCTTTTTTAGAATTACATGTAGAGCAAGATTTTGCCATTGTTAGTTTATTTTCTTTAAACAAATACTTAAATGAAAGTTTAAAGTTTATCGAAGAATTAATTAAATATCCAACTTTTCCAGATGATGAGTTTAAATTATATATAACTAATAAAAAACAAAATCATTTTATTAATTCTCAAAAAGGTGATGTTTTAGTTAGAAGAAAATTTTCTCAATTATTATATGGCGAAAAACATCCATATGGATTAACTGTTGGTGATAATGATTTTGATAGAATTAATATTTCTGAAATTAAAGAATTTTTTAGTCAATATTATACCTCTAATAATTGCACAATAATTGCTAGTGGTAATCTCCCAGACTCAATTACCGAAACACTTAATTCTTTTTTTGGTGAAAAAAAATGGGGACAAACAAATGATTTAATTTTACCTAAATCTTATTCAATTGAAACAACTAAGCAACAAAAACATTTTATTTATAAAGAAGATGCTATTCAATCTGCTATTCGTGTTGGTAGAGTTTTGTTTAATAAAACACACCCTGATTATTTTAAATTTCAGGTCTTAAATGCTATTTTAGGTGGATATTTTGGCTCGCGATTAATGGCTAATATTCGAGAAGATAAAGGTTATACTTATGGTATTGGTAGTGGTGTAGTAAATTTAGTAAACACCGGGTCTTTTTATATTTCTACCGAGGTTGGAAATAATGTTACAAGTCAAACCTTAAAAGAAATATACAAAGAAATTAAAATTCTTAGAGAGAAATTAGTAAGTGTTGATGAATTAGAAACTGTTCGAAATTATATTTTAGGCCAATTTTTAAGAAGTGTTGATGGTCCTTTTGCTCTAGCCGATAAATTTAAAGCTATTTGGGAATATAATCTAGATTACACTTATTTTGATTTATATTTTAATGCTATTAAAACTGTTACTCCCAATGATATTATAGATCTAGCCAATAAGTATTTACAAGAAAAAGATTTGTTAGAATGTGTTGTAGGTAAAAATTTATAATTTTTTTTCTCAACTATTTAAAAATTTTACTCTTGATGGTCTAGTACGTATGAGTTTTATGTTGAATTAAAAAATTATAAATTAATTTCTTTTTTTCCACTAACGTAATTAATATGACATTCATCAGCTTTAATAATATATTGTTCATTCACTACTAATGAGTCAGTTATATATCCTTTAAATATAAAAATCTCTTCTTTATTTTTAATTTTATTTTGATAATTATCGCTTAAAATGATATAGCTATTATTTCCTAATATATTGTCTTTTTCATAGCGAATAGTATCACCAGTGTATTTTCTTATAGTGTAAAAATTATCTAATACGCCTCCTTTTACATCAATTGAAATATATCGCCATTCCATTGTGCATATCACTTCTTCTTCTTTAGCGCATGATATAAAAAAAAGAATTGTAAAAAAAATTATAATATGTAAGGAGAATTTCTTCATTTTTTTATAAAATAATATAAAACTTGATACCCTCAAATTTTCTCTTAAAAATAATATAAAACTTGATATTCTCAAAGTATTAATGCCAATATCTTAATTCCATATTATCATTAAAATTGTAATTATTTCATCATTTTAAAATTTATATTTTTTATAAGTTTATTGTTTTAATTAATTATCTTAATAAATAATTGATTAATTTTGAAAAAAATGTTCTAAAATAAATACTTATTATGAGAATAATTGAATTTAGAGAAGCATTACGTGAAGCATTATCTGAAGAAATGCGTCGTGATGATAAAATTTTTTTAATTGGTGAGGAAGTCGCCGAATATAATGGTGCTTATAAGGTGAGCAAAGGTATGTTAGCAGAATTTGGTGCTAAACGAGTTATTGATACCCCAATTGCTGAATTAGGATTTACTGGAATTGCTGTAGGCGCTGCATCTAATGGCTTAAGACCTATTGTTGAGTTTATGACATTTAATTTTAGTTTAGTTGCAATTGATCAAATTATTAATAGTGCTGCCAAAATGCATAGTATGAGTGGTGGACAATATAGCGTTCCTATTGTTTTTCGTGGACCTACTGCTAGTGCTGGTATGCTTAGCTCTCAACATTCTCAGGCTTTTGAAAATTGGTTTGCCAATTGCCCAGGTTTAAAGGTAATCGTGCCAAGCAATCCATATGATGCTAAAGGGTTATTAAAAAGTGCTATTCGCGATAATGACCCTGTAATTTTTATGGAAAGCGAGCAGATGTATGGAGATAAAGGCGAAGTACCTGAAGAGGAATATTTAATTCCTATTGGTCTTGCTGATATCAAAAAACACGGTTCTGATGTTACGATTGTTTCTTTTGGAAAAATATTAAAAGTAGCAATGAATGCAGCTATAGAATTAGAAAAAGAAGGTATTTCTGTTGAATTAGTTGATTTGAGAACTGTTCGCCCTATTGATTACGACACCGTAATTAATTCGGTTAAAAAAACCAACAGATTAGTTATTGTTGAAGAGGCATGGCCATTAGCAAGTATTTCAACCGAAATTACATATAAAGTTCAAAAAGATGCTTTTGATTTTTTAGATGCTCCAATAATTAGAATTACTACTGCTGATACTCCTTTGCCATATGCTAATTCATTAATTGAAGCAAGTTTGCCTAGTGTTGCTAAAATAATTAAAGCAGTAAAAGAAGTCATGTATGTTTCTAAATAAAGAATGCAAATAGCCTTAATTACTGATGGAATTTGGCCTTATGTTATGGGTGGAATGCAAAAACATTCCTATTATTTATGTAAATATTTAGCTCAAAATAAAGTAAATATTCATCTCTTTCATTATAATAATAGTAATTTCGATATTAATAAACTAGAATTTTTTTCGGACGAAGAACGTAAATATATTCAATCATCGATAGTCGATTTTCCAAAATCGGGTTATTTTCCAGGTAATTATTTATATAATTCGTATAAGCATTCGCGTTTAATTTTTGAGATTATTAAACCAACACTATCTAATTATGATTTTATTTATACTAAAGGCTTTACAGGTTGGTATTTGATTAATCAAAAAAAAATTAAATCAATTTCTTGTCCGCCAATTGGAGTTAAATTTCATGGTTATGAAATGTTTCAACCGTCACCTAATTTTAAAACTAAACTTCAACATGTTTTTTTATTACAGGGAATTGTAAAATCTATCTCTAAAAATGCAGATTATGTTTTTTCTTATGGTGGAAAAATTTCTGAAATAATTAAGTCTATAGGAGTGATTCCTTCTAAAATTATAGAATTACCATCTGCCGTTGAGTTAAAAATAGTGAGTGATAACATTCAACCAACTTCTGAAAACATTAAATTTTTATTTTTAGGAAGATACGAGCGAAGAAAAGGTATCGAGGAATTAAACCTAGCAATTGATTTATTTTTTAAATTAAACCCTAACTCAAATTGTGAATTTAATTTTATAGGGCCTATCCCCAATAATAAAAAAATTAATCATCACAAAGTTAATTATCACGGCACAATAATCGATTCTAATACTTTGTTTAATCTTATAAAACAAAACGATGTTTTAATTTGTCCTAGTTGGAGTGAAGGTATGCCCAATGTTATTTTAGAATCTATGGCTAATGGCTTAACATCTATTGCAACTAATGTTGGTTCAACTCATCTGTTAGTTAATTCGAAAACAGGTTGGTTAATTCAAAATGTTGATGCGAATGAAATTTATAAAACAATTTGTTTAGTTTTAAGCACTTCAACCGAAGAAATTAATCAAAAAAAAGAATCTGCTCTGCAATTAATTAAAGATAATTTTGTTTGGGAAACACTAATTAAAAAGCTTCTTCAACAATTAAATGATTTGAAATAATTTAATCAACCCAATCGGCAATAAATAAATTAGTATCACGGGTTCCTCCATTATCTCTGTTCGAAGAAAATAATATTTTTTTTCCATTTGGAGAAAACATTGGAAAAGCATTAAACATACTTTTATTTGTGATTTGTTCTAATCCAGTTCCGTCTTCATTAATTAAAAAAAGTTGAAAATCGTAGCCTTTTGTGCTATGATGATTACTAGAAAAAAGAATTTTTTTACCTTTTGGATGATAAAATGGAGCCCAATTAGCTTTACCCAGATGAGTAATTTGTTTTAAATCGTTTCCATTAATGTCGCAGGTGTATATTTCCATACTTGTTGGAGCAACTAATCCCTGAGCTAACAATTCTTTGTATTCTTTTATTTCTAATTCTTCGATAGGCCTCGACGCTCTAAATACTATTCTTTGTCCATCAGGCGAAAAAAAAGCACCTCCGTCATAACCTAATCCAAATGTAATTTGTTTTTGATTTTTACCATCGATGTCCATAGTCCATAATTCTAAATCACCACTTCTGTCACTTGTAAAAACAATCTTATCTCCTTTTGGAGATATTGTTGCTTCAGCATCATATCCCTCTGAATTTGTAAGTTGTGAGCTAATATTTCCTTCCAAATCGGCTACATAAATATCAAACGATTTATATACAGCCCATAAATATTTACCTTTCTTTTCAGGCACCGGTGGACAATCGTCGCCACCTTTATGTGTTGAAGCGTATAAAATATGTTTATTATCTTTTAAAAAATAACTACACGTGGTTCGTCCTTTTCCAGTACTTATCATTTTAGGTTTATAGGTAGAGTCTTTTTCAGCTTTGGTTATATCTAAATTGAATATTTGATCACATTTTAAACCCCATTTAGAATTATTACTTTGAAAGCTAGCGTTTTTGTTATCGTAGCTAAAATATGCTTCTGCATTATCTCCACCATGTGTTAACATTTTTAAGTTTTTTAGATGCAATTCATTTTGACTAATTGCTGTCGAACCAATCATCAAGTTAAAAATAATTGTATAAATTTTCATTTTTTTTTAAATAATCCGTAAAATTAAACAATTGCAATCTAATTAGCAGTTAATTATTAGTTATTTTATAAAATAATAATTAAATTATTTATAATAGTAATAGCAATAAATTAATTTTTAAATTATAATGTTTTTGGATTAATAAATAATTAAGCAAATAATTAACTTTTAATTATATAATTACTTTTAGTTTGTGTTTATGAACTGTTATTTCAAGTGAGGTATTTCCCTTCATTTCTCCATCTATATTAACTCTTTCTGGTTTTTGGGTTTCTATTTTTATATAGTTTGTTTGAACATATTTTAGATAAGGGCTATTTAAATGTTTCCCACTAAATATTTTAGGAAAAAGCATTAATAGTTTTAATCTGCTTGTCTTTTCTACTATCAAAAAATCAATCAATCCATCATTTAATTTAGCCAATGGGGCCATCTCCATCCCTTTTCCGGTAAATCTTGTGTTGCAAGCCAAAAGAAAACAATAATCTTTAGCATGGATTTCGTCGTTAAAATAAATTTTTGCTTTTAGTACAGGGTTTACAATTATATTTATTATAGTTGCTATGTTGTATCTAGCGGCCCCTAACCAACGTAATTTTTCGGCTAAAATATTGATATGAGAAACTAAACCACAACCGATAATATTAAAAGACCAAATGGTATTTTCATTCATTTTTATTTCAGCTAAATCAACTAACATTTCTTTACCATTTATTAATAGTTCGGTTGCCTTTTCAACGCTCAAGCAATCCAGATCACGACTAAATGAATTTCCGGTACCGCAAGGAAAAAGTAATAAGGGTATTGCTAACCATTCGGGTTTAATCATAATGGCATTAAGCATATCGTGCATTGTACCATCGCCACCAAAAATTGCAATTTTTTTTATTTTTTTTATATCGAAAATATTGGTGAAATTAAAAAAATCGTCTTTGTTTTTACCTTCAAACAATTCGGTGTCATATCCGTTTTGTTTCATAATTTCAACTACATTTTTTGCAATTAATAAAGCATTACCTTTTCCTGCAAAAGGATTTACTAAAAATAAAATAGTATTTGGAGTATTATTCATAATTTAATTGTTTTTTGTAAACTAATAAAAATATAATCAGATACTAAATCGCATTTTGATAACCCCTAAAATTGCTTCTTTAAAAATTTTTGTGTTCATTTTACTTTCACCAAATATTCTATCGGTAAATATTATTGGAACTTCTACTATTTTAAATCTTTTTTTGTATGCGCGATATTTCATTTCTATTTGAAAAGCATAGCCTTTAAATTTAATTTCGTTTAATTCGATAGTTTTTAAAACATGATTACGATAACATTTAAAGCCTGCTGTTGTATCTTTTATGGGAAGCCATAGAATTAAACGAACATATACTGATGCAAAATAACTCATTAAAATTCTTCCTAAGGGCCAATTATGAATTTTTCCACCTTTACAATATCTTGAGCCAATAGCTAAATCAGCACCATTTTCGCATACTTCTAATAATTTTATTAAATCGTTAGGATTATGGCTAAAGTCGCAATCCATTTCGAAAATATAATCAAAATTATTTTTTAAGCCCCAATTAAATCCATCAATGTATGCACTCCCTAAACCCATTTTACCTTTACGTTCTTCAATATTTAAACGATTGATAAATTCTTTTTGAAGTTTTTTTACCTCAAGTCCTGTTCCATCTGGTGATTCATCATCAACTATCAGAATGTGAAATTCTCGCGGTAAACTCAATACCATTCTAACCATTTTTTCAATGTTTTCAATTTCATTATAGGTTGGAATAATTACTAAGTTTTTACTCATTTGTATTTACGAATATAATAGTTTAAAAATAAATCCAATATTTATATTATCAACTTTATATTTTTGTGTTGATTACTATTAATTTTTTTAATGTCGTTTGTTTAATTAAACTATAATTAGTTAATTTGGTAATAATATAAATTTATTTAAAATAATGTCAGAACTATTTAGAACAAAATCACTAAGTAAATTATTAGCAGATGCTGCTTCTGGTGAAAAAGGATTAAAAAAGACTTTAGGAATGTGGTCATTAATTGCCTTAGGTATAGGTGCAATTATTGGTGCAGGTTTATTTGTAAGAACTGCGGCCGCTGCTGCAGATAATGCTGGATCTGGCGTAACAATGTCTTTTGTTGTTGCTGCTGTTGGATGTGCTTTTGCAGGTTTATGTTATGCTGAATTTGCTTCAATGATTCCAATTGCAGGAAGTGCTTATACTTACGCTTATACTACAATGGGCGAAATAGTTGCTTGGATCATTGGCTGGGCTTTGATTATGGAATATGCTTTGGGAGCAGCTACTGTTTCTATCGCCTGGAGCGAATATTTAAATAATCTTCTAGGAGGGAGGATTCCATATGAACTCTGTCATTCCCCTTTTGAGCATGCTTATAAAGTAATTGGAGCTGCTATAACTCAGTTTCCTGAAGAGCTCAGTAAAACTGCAAAAAACGGAATTTTAGTTCTTTCCGATCATCAATATGAATCGCTAACAGAAAATTTAAAGTCTAGTGTAACTACTTTTTCAGGACTAATTAATTTACCTGCATTAGGTATTTTATTAATTCTTACCTTATTATTAATTAAAGGTACTCAAGAATCTGCTATTGTTAATGGTGTAATTGTTTTTATTAAAATGGCTATTGTATTAATTTTTATCGCAATTGGTTGGGGCTTTATAAATCCTGCCAATCATACCCCTTATTTAATTCCTGAAGGAACAGCCGGACATGATAGTATTTTTACTTGGGGTTATGGAGGTATTTTGGGTGGTGCTGCTGTTGTGTTTTTTGCTTTTATTGGTTTTGATGCTGTTTCTACAGCTGCTCAAGAAGCCAAAAATCCAAAACGTGATATGCCAATAGGAATTTTAGGTTCATTAGCTGTTTGCACTATTTTATATGTTTTATTTTCTTATGTGTTAACTGGTGTTGCTCACTGGAGCGAATTTGCAGCTGAAGGAAAAGAAGCTTCTGTTTCTTTTGCAATTAAAAAATACATGATAGGTTATGAATGGCTCGGAACCAGCGTAACAATTGCTATTTTAGCTGGTTTCTCTTCTGTTATTTTAGTCATGTTAATGGGCCAGTCTCGCGTATTCTTTTCTATGTCAAAGGATGGTTTATTACCTAATGTATTTTCTAAATTACACCCAAAATTTCAAACACCATATAAATCTAATATGATTTTATTTGTTTTTGTTGGATTGTTTGCTGCTTTTATTCCTGGCAGTGTTGCTGGTGATTTAACTTCTTTTGGAACATTATTTGCTTTTATCCTTGTTTGTGGAGGTATTTGGATTATGAGAAAACGACATCCAGAAATTCCTCGCCCATTTAAAACGCCTTTAGTTCCTTTAGTGCCTATTTTAGGAATATTGGTCTGTTCATTTATGATAATTGCACTCGATGTTTTTACATTGGCCTCTGCTGGAGTTTGGATGATTTTAGGTCTTATTGTATATTTTACTTACAGTAAAAAAAGAAGTAACTTAAATAATTAGAATATAATATCTAACTTATTGATGTAACCAATTTCTATTTTTTAATTATGACATTAAATGAAATTAAAATTTAGTTTTCTTTTTTTAAATTTATTGATAGTAAATTATTTTTTTTCTCAAAATCAAAACGATACTTTGAGATTATATTATTTAATTAATCAGTATAAATCATCAGCCCAATTTTATAAATTAGATTCAATGTTAAATCAATTGGGTGATAAAAAGTTTTTATTAAATATTAATGGATATGCCGATTTTTTAGGCTCTAATTCATACAATAAATTATTATCAAGCCGCAGAGCATTAGCAGTTAAAAAATATATTCAATCAAAAAAATTAAATATAACTAGTATAGAAATAAAAGCTCTGGGAGAACTAAATTCTAAATCACAAACTAATTTAATTGTTGGGCAACCAAATCAAAGGAGAGTAGATGTGATAATCTTAAATGATATTAAAATAAATAATGATCCAACAAAAAAACAAAATAATATTTCAAGTAATAATATAAAAGCTACTATTTCTTTAAAAAAAGGAGAGCGTACAACACTCGAAGGCTTGAGTTTTGAGCCAGGAAGGCATTATTTGTTGCCACAATCTAGAACAGTTTTACAAAGTTTACTTGAAACACTATTAAAATCAGAAGATTTAAAAATTGAAATTCAAGGACACATTTGTTGTAAAGGAGATAGTGACGATGGTTTTGATTTTGATTCTAATAATAATAAGTTATCAGAAAATAGAGCAAAAGTTGTTTATGATTTTTTAATCAAAAATGGCATTGAGGCAAATAGACTTAATTTCGTCGGATTTGGACACACACAACCAAAAGTTTTTCCTGAACAAAATCCAGATGACGAACAAGCAAATAGGAGAGTGGAAATTAAAGTTTTGGAATAGTCAAGATTAAAAAAATATGCTAAGACCTCAAGAAAAAGAAAAATATAAAACTATGAAATAAAATAAAATCTTTTAGCTTGAGGCTTAACAATGAGTTAAATTAGATTTCTAATTATATACAAATTTAATTGTTTTTAAATTAAAAAAAAATAATTATTAGGTGAATTGTGTTATTTTATAGGTGAAAACTTATGTTTTAACATTTTTTTAATTTCTGTAAAATATTTTACGACCAAAGGAATCTGTTTTTGGATTTAAAACAAGGTTATTATTTATAATTTGATCAACTGCTTCAGAAATATATTAAAAATAAAAATTTTTTTTGGGCTCAAATAAATTAAATTATTACCAGGATTGATTAATAAATTAACTCTTAATTTTGAACTCAAAAAACAATAAATATCATAAAATCTACTTCGATTTTTACAGTTATTAATTAAAAAAACATCTAGGAGTTAAGCCAATTAATTATTTTTTTACTTTTTGGTTTAATCCAGGGATTTATACTTTTAACAAATTCTCCTTTTTCGTTAATTAAAAATTTTTGAAAATTCCACTTCACTCTTGCATTTGAAACCCCATTTTCTGATTTAGAACCTAGCCAATTGAATATTGGATGTTTATTTTCACCTTTAACATTGATCTTTTCCATCATTAAAAATGAAACTCCGTAATTTCTTTGACAAAATTCATTAATACCTTTATTATCTTCCGGGTCTTGATTTGCAAAATCGTTTGTTGGAAATCCAATTATAATTATTCCTTTTTCTTTGTATAAATCATAAATGGCTTGTAGGTCTTTAAATTGCGGCGTAAAGCCACATTTACTTGCTGTATTTACAATTAGTATTTTATGTCCTTCAAAGCTTTTAAAATCAATGCTCTTCCCATCAATGGATGTAGCAGTAAATTGATAAATGTTACTTGTTGCTTGACCCTTTATTTGAAAAAGAGAATTAAATAATGCTAAAAACATAATTAGTTTTATAAATGTGGAGTTCATATTTCAATTTAAAATTAAACCATTTTACTTAACTAATTGTTTATTTTATTTTACTATTTAATTAATTTCATGT
>Ga0114977_10000597_pt1 | contig 23989 bp, 24 predicted proteins | sample S_130805_MF_Meta_FD_87026 | JGI IMG/M metagenome (GOLD analysis project Ga0114977, IMG submission 87026) | Freshwater microbial communities from Lake Simoncouche, Canada to study carbon cycling - S_130805_MF_MetaG | ecosystem: Environmental > Aquatic > Freshwater > Lake | place: Lake...
GTAAATATCCATTCAATGCCATCCATGGGAAATTTGGCCATCCAAAATACAGATTGAAATAGAATAAACAACACCGAAAATAAAATGGCATAGCCCCCAACACGGTGTAAAAAAATAGTATCCAACTTTTCAGATCTTTTTTTCTTTGCAGTAGGGTCGGGTTCTACAACTCTTTTTTTCATGATCTCTTGTATCCGACCATAACGTTCTAAAATTTCCTGCGCCTGTGTTTTAGTATGGTTAAAATCATTATCTATTTCAATTTGATCAATGTTTTGCTGCATTTCATTTTCTAGTGGGAATGCTTCATGATGCATTAAATAATGTAATGCTGCATAGTCACTATGGGTAGGATATAATTTTTTAAAATCATCAATGGCTGCTGGTGCTAATTTTTTATTATCAATAAAACTTTCTTGGTTTCTTGACCTTGGTGTTTCAATTATATTAATTAAGGCAGATCTTAATTCTTGTAAACCTTTATTTTTTCGAGCATCTACGGCAACAACGGGTATGCCTAAATCGGATTGCAGTCCAGCAATATCTATTTTGATTCCTTTTTTTGCCGCTAAATCATTCATGGTCAGCGCCAACACCACTGGAATTTTTAAATCAATTATTTGACTACAAAAAAGTAGGTTTCTTTTTAAATTACTTGCATCTGCTATCAATAATATAACATCAGTTTTTACATCTGCATCAACTCCCATGAGTACTTTGTAAGCAACCCATTCATCCTCTCTTTTGGGATAAAAACTATAGGTGCCAGGTAAGTCAATTAAGGTTGTCGCTTGTTTTCCTAAAACCAATTCCCCTGTTTTTTTATCTACCGTGACGCCAGGGAAATTGCCTACTTTTTGGTGCAAGCCAGTGAGTGCGTTAAAAAGGGAGCTTTTTCCGCTATTGGGGTTACCCACTAATGCAATATGTAATCCGGCTTTCATGAGTCGCAAAGCTAACTTTTATGATTGGGTAAAGCTTACGAAATGAGAAATTGAGGGTATTGAACCCAATGACTAAAATCATAGGATTCCTGTACAGTTTTACCCTTTCATTTCACCTAAAGTCATTTTATGGTCATGTATTTGATTAAAGGCAACTATTTCCTCATTGCTTTGCTTATTTTTGTACCATTAAAAATAATATGATGCGTAAAATTCTTGGGATGGTTTTATTGGGTTTACCCTTTTTCACAATCGGGCAATCACTTAAAAAAGCGGATAAGGTAATTATTCAAAATGTTGAATCGCACATAAAGTATTTGGCTAGTGATGAATTAGAAGGTCGTCGCGCAGGATCGGTAGGTGAGCAAAAAGCAGTGGACTATATTGTCGCTCAATACCAAGCCCTTGGTTTAAAACCAATGGGCGTTGACGGTTTTATTCAGCCTTTCCCCATTGATGAAGGCAAAAGATTAACAGCGGGTTCTTTTTTAAATATTAATAAGGAAGTTGTCGTGTTAGATAAAGAATTTATTCCCTTATCAAATAGCGGGGTGGGTCAATTTAATTCAGCAGCAGCCATTGCCTTAAATGAAGCTAAACAAGTTTGGTTTAAGGATTTAAATGAAGTGTTAGATGCTGCTGTAACCAATCCGCATTTTGATTTAAATCAATGGATTATTGAATTTACAAATCAAGTAAAACAAAAAGGAGGCAGCGCTTTATTTTTATATAACAAAGGCACTTTTGTTGATAATATTCAATTCAATAAGTTTGATACTTCTGCCGCTTTACCTATTCCTGTTATTTACATTACTAAAAATGGTTGGTTGAAACATTTTAATGATGATATTGACACTTATAATATTAATGCCAATATATCATTTGAACATGCAACACGTACTGCGCATAATGTGGCTGCTTTTATAGATAACCACGCCGAAAATACAGTAGTGATTGGAGCCCATCTTGATCACTTAGGTTACAATGAGGATCACAATGCATTGGATGTAAATAATAATATTCGTAATGGTGCTGATGACAATGCAAGTGGCACAAGTGCTATTATTGAATTAGCTAAATTGCTCAAGAAAAAATCACCTAAAAATAATAACTATTTAATCCTACATTTTTCAGGAGAGGAGTTGGGTTTATTTGGTAGTAAATATTGGTTAGAGCATCCCACATTTAAAGGCAAGTTGAATTACATGATCAATTTGGATATGGTTGGTAGATATGATACTGCTCGCAAGTTAACGGTGGGTGGCTTTGGTACTTCAAGCAAATGGGCCACTGTTTTAGCAAATACACCCACTACATTGTTGACACATTATGATAGTGCTGGAGCGGGTCCTAGCGATCATGCTAGTTTTTATCGTAAAGATATACCTGTGTTATTTATGTTCACAGGAAGTCATAGTGATTACCATAAAGCGACGGATGATTGGGATAAAATTAATTATATCGGTGAAGCAGCTATAATTAAATATGTTCATGCTATTATTAAAAATACAGATGCGCAAGGCCAACTTGATTTTTTAAAAACACGTGAAAACTCAATGGGTAAAAGCAATAAATTTACAGTTAGTTTAGGTGTAATGCCTGACTATGCTTTTACAGGAACAGGTGTTCGTATCGAAGGCGCGACCGAAGGAAAGTTAGCAGAAAAATTAGGTTTAAAAGGCGGCGATATTCTTCTTCAATTAGGCGATTATAAATTAGTAGATGTGATGGGCTACATGACGGCTTTGTCTAAATTTAAAAAAGGAGATAAAACTACTTTGATTTATAAAAGAGGTACGGTGGAAACAAAATTAGATATACAATTTTAATTTGTTCATTTTTAATCATGATGAATTGACAAGATGAGTAGTAAATTAATTTTAGATCAGGATGCCATTAACGAAAATGATTTCGAGGGTTCTCGAATTCTAGGTATTTCGGCGCCTATCAAAAATTATCAGTTTTGTATTTTATTAAATCAATACATGGGCTTTGAATTTCGTTTTAATCCCGATCATGAAATTGCCTTGAAACGAAAAAATAGAACTTATTATTTTTCAATGTATGAAGGCAGTGAGCCTACTACTTCCATTCAACATTTTGTATATCACAACCAATTTGATGGCGAATATTTATTACCCGAATTAAAGCACATGGACTTTATATGGTGGATAAGAGGGGAGTGGATTGATGACGAAAAAGTAAACGACATTTTACATATGGTGCGCGGTATCAAAGGCGTCCAATTAGTAGCCGAACTTACCCCTGAGCAAATTAAAAATAAAGGACACTTAATTTTTGAATAAGTTTCCTATTTCTGTTTTAATCTTTATTGACAATAATTCTTTTTTCTGATGCGGCACTACATTCGCCAATTGGTTGTTGGTAAGCGATGCCCATGGCTGTTAATATATTTTGCACTTCACTTAAAGCACTAGGCGCTACTGCTATCAATAGACCTCCATTGGTTTGTGGATCTGGTAGTAATTGTACTGCTTCTACTTCGTCTACGCCTTCACCAAAATACACGCCTTCTTTGCAAGAAGCCCAGTTGCGTGCTGTTGCACCTGGGATGGCTTTTTGCGCGATATAAGTACGCACTTCTTTGATGATAGGTATTTGATTATATCTAATGGTTGCAGTTAAATTACTTCCTTGCATCATTTCGGTTAAGTGTCCGAGTAATCCAAAACCTGTTACATCGGTCATGGCATGTACTCCTTTTATTTTTCCTAATGCTGCTCCTGCTTTATTAATGGTGGTTAATTGTTTTACTAGTAATGTTAAATCAGCATCACTTAATAATCCTCTTTTTTGCGAAGTAGCCATAATGCCCACCCCTAATGGTTTGGTCAGAATTAATACATCTCCTTCTTGTGCAGTATCGTTTCTTTTTAAATTTTCAATAGGGACCAATCCGTTTACCACTAATCCAAATATGGGATCCTGACTATCAATACTATGTCCACCTGCAATGACAATACCCGCTTCGGCACAGGTTTTGCGCGCTCCATTCATTACTTCGGCTGCAACACTTGCAGGTAAACTTGCTAAGGGCCAACCCAAAACTGCTAATGCAAAAATGGGATTACCTCCCATCGCATACACATCACTAATGGCATTGGCTGCTGCAATTTGTCCAAAGGAAAAAGGATCATCTACAATTGGCATAAAAAAATCTGTTGTACTAATCATGGCCGTATTTTCATCAATTTGATAAACAGCTGCATCATCTCTGCTATCATTACCCACTAATAGTTGAGGCACATTTTTTCCAACATTATGCGATGCTAATATTTCTGAAAGTATCGCTGGCGAAATTTTACAACCACATCCGCCGCCTTTTGAATATTGTGTTAATTTGTATTCCATTTTTATTTTATAAACTTTTTATATTGATTAGTTGTGTTTCCATTTTTTTTATGGTGTCATCGGCGCCTTGCTCCAACCATAAATTTAAGGCCTCACTTAATGAAGCAGCTAATTTTTTTTGCATTGTTTTTATTTCCCATTCTTTTCCTGTAATCTGTTTTAATGAAACCGGATTCCCCGCGTCAATTGAAAATTGGGTTTGGTTGATATTAAATCCAATTCCAATCAGGGTCCAGTTCCATTCGGTCCCTCTAAGTATATTCTCGATCAAAATGCCCCCTGCCTTTCTGTCACGCCAATAAATATCATTGGGCTTTTTGATTTTTGTATCCTCCCCAGCCCATTGCCCAAAAAAGGATTGGGCACCCAAAGCCACCGCTGCAGAAAACCCTATTTGGTCATTTGGACCCCATTTGACCCCTGGTTTGATGGTTTTTAGCTCCAAAATATAGGTACAAAGTAGGTTTTCCCCCTTTTGGCTCTCCCAAACCCTCCCATGCTGTCCCTTCCCACTCGTCTGAAAATCAGTTTGATACACACTGCCAGATAAGGCCTTTTGGGCATGAATCTGCTCCATGGCATACATATTGGTACTATCTATCACAGACAGTTCAATGAGCGGCTCGCCTAATGTGATAATTGGTGTGGCAGGTGACAAAGAATTGTTATTTTTGTAAAGTTAGCATAGAATAATATTTTATTTATTAATCTTTAGACTAATAAGGCAATAACAAATAAATTTAAAGCATCATTGGAACCTCTTTCCGCACTAAAAAATCGACCTAAATCGTCGACCCCTCAAATTACCCGTAACGCTAAGATTTTCAAAACCATTATTCAGGCCATTCAGGATAAAAAAGGTGAAAATATTATTAGCTTAGACTTAAGAAAAATTCACGAAGCCGCTACTGACTTCTTTATTATTTGTGAAGCTAATAATACGACCCAATTAAAAGCCATTGCTGATTATGTTGAATTTGAAGTTAAAACCAAATGCTCAGAATGGGCTTATAAAAGTGAAGGTAAATCTGCTGCCCAGTGGTTGCTGATTGACTACATTAATATTGTAGTTCATATTATGCATCCTGAATCAAGGAAGTTTTATCAGTTGGAGGAAATGTGGAGTGATGCCGATACAAAAATGCACGATTTATAAACTAATTTAAGAAAGCGTTGTTATAAAATAATACGAGTTCCTATTATAAACAAATTTGTCTCCTTTTTGAAATAGATACAACATTCCACAAAGGGGTTCGATTTAATAAAAGTTGATTATGATTCCTGATAATAATTCAAAAAAGAAAGGCTCGCCTTTAGGCGATGGCCCTAAGTTGCCTAAGTTTAATTTGTATTGGATTTATGGCTTAATTGCAATTTCACTATTGTCTGCCAAATTTTTTCAAATGGCACCAGAGATTAGACCAACTACTGAGCAGGAATTTAAACAAGTCATGCTTACACACGGTGATGTGGAGCGCATTGATTTAATTCAAAATAAAGAATTAGTAAGGGTATATATTAAACCCGATAGTATTGAAAAAGATTTTTATGTTCAAAAGCTAGGTCGCAAGTTTGAAAAAGCGAAAGTAAAAGGGGTTCCTTTATTTGAATTTAGTGTTACAGATTGGAATAGTTTTAACGAACGCTTGCAAAAATTTTATGAACAAAAGGCAATTGTCGAAGTTCCACAAAATACAGTGAAAGAAGGAGAGTGGTTTGGTCCTATCGCGAATACTATTTTCTCTTTGGTATTAATTGTCGTTGTTTGGGTTTTATTAATGCGTAAGATGGGTGGTGGCGCTGGTGGAAGCGGCGGCGGCCCTGGTGGCATTTTTAATGTCGGAAAATCTAAAGCCACTTTATTTGAAAAGGGTGGTACTAAAGTCAATATCACTTTTGCAGATGTGGCTGGGCTTGAAGAAGCTAAGGAGGAAGTAATGGAGATTGTTGACTTTTTAAAACAACCAAAAAAGTATACTGCGTTGGGTGGAAAAATTCCAAAGGGCGCTTTATTAATTGGCCCTCCAGGCACAGGTAAAACTTTATTAGCCAAAGCAATGGCAGGTGAAGCGCAGGTTCCTTTTTTTAGTTTGAGTGGATCCGATTTTGTTGAAATGTTTGTGGGTGTGGGAGCGAGTCGTGTACGTGATTTATTTAAACAAGCGCGTGAAAAAGCGCCTTGTATTATATTCATTGATGAGATTGATGCAATAGGACGTGCGCGTGGAAAAAATGCAATGATGAGTAATGACGAGCGTGAAAATACTTTGAATCAATTATTAGTGGAGATGGATGGATTTGGCGGCGACACAGGAATTATTATTTTAGCAGCCACCAATCGTCCAGATGTATTAGATAGTGCTTTATTAAGACCAGGTCGTTTTGATCGTCAAATTTCTATTGATCGTCCTGATGTAAAAGGCCGTGAGGAAATATTTAAAGTGCATTTAGGCCCTATTAAAATTTCTGAAAATTTAGATGTTCATAAATTAGCCGAACAGACTCCAGGATTTGCAGGTGCTGATATTGCGAATGTTTGTAACGAAGCGGCTTTAATTGCTGCTCGTAAAGGAAAGACGGGTGTTGAAATGAAAGATTTCCAAGATGCCATTGATAGAGTGATTGGCGGTTTGGAAAAGAAAAATAAAATTATTTCTAAAGAAGAAAAAGAAGTGATTGCTTATCACGAAGCTGGCCACGCTATTTGTGGTTGGTTTTTAGAACACGCTTATCCTTTATTAAAAGTAACAATTGTTCCTAGAGGTACTGCAGCATTGGGATATGCCCAGTATACTCCTAAGGAGCAATACTTATATACCATTGAGCAATTGACCGATCAAATGTGTATGACTTTAGGTGGTCGTGCTGCTGAACAAATTTTCTTTGGTCGCATTTCAACTGGCGCTTCTAATGATTTACAGCAAATCACAAAAATGGCGTATTCAATGGTGACTACTTATGGAATGAATGATAAAATTGGAAATGTAAGTTTTTACGATCCTTCTCAGGAGAATACATTTCAAAAACCTTTTAGTGAGGAGACAGGTAAAATTATTGATGAGGAAGTGCGTAAAATGATTGATGGCGCTTATCAAAGAACCTTAGAATTATTAACCACTAAAAAAGCGGAAGTTGAAAAGCTTGCTAAAGAATTGTTAGATAAGGAAGTGTTGCATAAGAGTGATGTGGAGGAGTTGATTGGTATGCGTCCTTATGAGGAGAAAAAAATATTAGAAGATACATCGGCCAATGAAGTGAAGGCAACTGTTAATACAGACGAACCTTTAGTGGAAGCTCAAAGTGATGATAAAACTACTCAACCTGAAGCAGGCGGGGGTAGTTCAAATGAAGCTCCCATCACGAACAACGATGATATTCATTCATAAGTACTGAAACCAATTAAATGGAATCACAAGGCGCAAGAACTAAAATATTACAAAAAATTAAACAGGCTTTGAAGGATCCTGTGCCTGTTCCTTTCCCAGATCAAGTTGCGGAAACGCCTATTTTTTTCCCAACCGATCAGGAATTGACGATTGAATTTGCTGAAAAATTTACAGAGCTTTTAGGTAAATTTATTTATTGCGCTGATGAAGCCGAATTAGTTGATCAATTAAGCAAACTAATTCATTCTAATAAATGGGATAAAATTTATTCAAGAGAAGATGGTTGGTTGGATGATATGAAGGAATATCATTTTGATCCTGTGAATACCGACGATTTAGCGGGTTGTGATGCTGCTATTACACTTTGTGAACATTTAGTTGCAAGAACAGGCACTATTGTTTTAAGCAGTCAGCAATTAAGTGGCCGAACTACAAGTGTTTACGCGCCTATTCACATCTGTATTGCTTATACGCATCAATTGGTTTTTGATATTTCAGATAGCTTGGCTCAATTTAAAAAGGAAGCTGATGTCATTCCAAGCATGATTAGTTATGCGACGGGACCTAGTCGAACGGCAGATATTGAAAAAACTTTAGTCGTGGGTGTACATGGCCCAAAGGAAGTGTATTGTTTTTTAGTGGACAAATTAGTGGATTAGTTACATTGTATGATAATAGGGCTTTAAAAAATTGAATGCTATATGGAATTAGCGCAGGGCAAAAAAATATATTTTCTTTCTGATTTCCATTTAGGGGCACCTAATGATATCGCTAGCCGTGAAAGGGAAGCGCAGTTGGTCGCCTTTTTTAGAAAAGCGAAATCAGATGCTGCTGCTTTTTTTATTGTGGGAGATATTTTTGATTTTTGGTTTGAATACAAGACAGTGGTCCCTAAGGGATTTGTTAGATTATTAGGTTGCCTGGCTGAAATAAGTGATGCGGGCATACCGCTACATATTTTTACTGGAAATCATGATTTATGGATGCGTGATTATTTAACAAAGGAATTGAATGCGAAAATTTATACCGATCCTGCTACATTTGAATGGGCAGGTAAGCAATTTTATATAGGACATGGAGACGGATTGGGCCCTGGCGATCAAGGTTATAAGTTCATTAAAAAAATATTCACCAATCCTATCTGCCAATGGCTTTTTGGTTGGTTACATCCCGATTGGGGCATTCGTTTAGCCAATTATTTTAGCGGTAAAAGCAGGGCCAAGACGGGTATGAGTGACGAACAGTTTTTAGGCGAAGACAAAGAATGGCTAATTGTTTATTCAAAACAAAAAGCCACCGAAATAAAAGTGGATTATTTTATTTTTGGTCATCGTCACTTTGCAATTGATTTAAAAATTAATGACACTACTCGCTATATTAATTTAGGCGATTGGATTCGTTTATATACTTATGGTGTTTTTGATGGTGAAACCATGCAGTTGTTGGAGTGGAAAAAATCCCAATCACTTTAATATTTATTTTATGAATTTAGATCAACAAATATTGGGGAATTCAATCAGAAGTTATTTATTTATTTTGGCCGTTTTATTGGCTACTTTTATTTTTAAAAGATTTATTTCTCGTTTTTTTGCCAGCTTAATTTATACCTGGGTTGATAAAAAAAATCATTCTGAATTACGAAAAAGTCATGTCCACCGATTGATTGTTCCTATTGAGCAATTTTTACTTTTCTTTGTTGCCGCCATTGCAATTTACAAATTACAGTTTCCGGCATTATGGAATGTGCAAATATTTAAATTTACATTAGAGCAGGTTTTAGAATCTTTTGTCAAATTGATTTTTATCATTCTGCTCATTCGTGTTTTTATTCGTACGCTCGAATTTGTGGCTATTATTTTAGAGGAAAAATCTAAATTAACTACATCTCTATCAGATGATCAATTGGTTTTGTTTTTTCGAGACTTTTTTAAAGTTATACTATACATCATTGGGGCACTTTTAATTTTACGCTATGTATTTAATGAAAACATTGGCAACCTAGTTACGAGCTTAAGTCTTGTGGGTGCCGCTGTTGCTTTATCCATGCGGGAAAGTTTAGAAAATATCATAGCTTCCTTTATCATCTTCTTTGACAAACCCTTTACTGTAGGGGATTTGGTTAAAGTAAATAACTTTACAGGCACCATTGAAAAAATTGGGTTAAGAAGTACACGTATACGCACTCAGGAAAAAACTTATATCTCGGTTCCCAATAAACAAATGGTTGATACTATTGTAGATAATATCAGTTGTCGTACCGAGCGTAAAATTGAAATGGATGTACAGTTAAGTGTGCATACCTCTGCAGTTGCACTAACGCAATTTGCAACTTATATGCGCTCCGAAATTGAAAAGCTTAACGCTGTTTTAAATAGCACTGTTTTTGTTGCTGAGGCAGGTAAGCAATTTCACGTCATTCACATCGAATGCTTTATTTCTATGAATGTGGAATTTTCCGATTTTCAAACTTTGCGTGAAACCTTAAACATTAAAGCCATCGAGTACGCCAATGCGCATGAAATTAAGTTTGCCGAAAAAGGGTAATTTAATTTATAAGTTTTCCTTTATGGAAACTAAGAAACCTCTTAAGTTTTTTAAACTATTTAACAAGGCAATATTCTTTTCCGCTTTTTCCTTATTGTTTTTCAAATAAGTTTTAGCACCATCTATTGAATATTTTTTTTCACGAAGTAAGTAATGAATTTGTTTTAAAAATTCAATATCCTGTACTCTAAATAATCTATCTCCCTTTCGCGTTTTACGAGGTTGGATTTGTTTAAATTCTTTTTCCCAATATCTTATTAATGAAGTATTTACATTAAACCAATGTGCTACTTCGCCAATAGGGTAGTATAATTTTTTTTCTAAAATCTCTGCGCTAGGTATATTTACTTTACCCATGTCGGCATCCATGGATGCAAATGACTTGCGCCCTCTTTTTTGAATATCGTTATTACTATTCAAATGTTGCGCAGATCTAGATACAATAGGTAGTATTTCTTCTTCTAATACTTCTACCTTAGCTTCTATTATGGGGATTGATTTTATTTTTTTTGGTGCAGCAATAGGTACATCATGATTGATTTCATTTCCAAATAAGTCCAATTGATGTAAATCTCTAGCCATGTAACAAAGTTAGGGGACTATTTAATCGAACTAGACCCTACAAATGATTGGTGGATAAATTGTTAAGTAATCTGTATTTTTGTATATGCGCCTATTTATCCTTGCCGATTCTTGCTTTGATATCCCTACACTGATCATACATCGTAAGATATTAGATATTGTCTTAGCGGGTCAATCTTCGGCGCAGTTGCATTTTTATATTGTAGGGGACCATTTCCCTTCTGAGCTGGAGGAGGCTTTGCACAGCAATGAGCAGGTGTCGGTTTTAAAAACACGACCCGCTGAAAGGTTGGTTAGTGAAGTCACTAATGCCATGGTGCTTCATTTTGGTATGCGATTAAAAGGAAGTGATTCATTTCCGCAATATTTTATCCCTTTAACTTATCCTAATATTGATCATTCGCATTCTATTTTTCGTCGTTGGAGGATGCAGTACTTATTCAATCAATATATAAAAAAATCGGCTGGCGTATTTATGATCAACGAATGGGCTGAACAATTCTTTGATCAGCATTATAAAAAACGAGCGGTTGGTTTTCAAAATGCGATACTACCTTTTTCTGCGCCACCTTCTTTTGAATGGCTTACTTTATCAGAGACAAAATCAGAATTAACACAGGGATCTAACTATTTTTTATTTTTTTCTCATCCAGATCAATTTGTTCCCGCTTTAAAGGAATTCTCTCAATTCAAAAAATGGCAACAAACCACTATGGCGATGGTTTTTGTTTTTGATTCAACCAAGCAATGCAAGATTGCTACTGAATTATTAAAAGGGTATAAATACAAAGAATCGATTTATATCAAATGTATTGACGAGCTTAAATTAGAATGGATTGCGGCTACTTATGCCATTTTATGGAGTAGTATACATTTTAATAAAACAAGCTGGATTCCATGGGCTATACATTATGACATACCCCTTTTGTTTGATCAAAATTGTCAACTTCCTGAATCTTGGTTAAGTGCTGGAGAAGTTTTTCCATTCAGCGATGCTATGGCTTTATCTAATCATTTTAAATTGTATTATAAGGATGAAGTATATCGTCAAGCGCGTTCGAATATGGGAAAGGAATGGCTCCATAATTTGGAATTGATTGCCCCGACATCAGACTATGTTCATATCCCCAATGACTTAAAGCCATAACAACAATCTTATACAATAAATTAGTATTTTTGCTTCACAAATAACATATATGCATCAATCCACTATTCATGTTCAAATTGATTTAGACGAACAAAAAATTCCTCAAAATATTAAATGGTCTGCCTCAGATAGTACCGCCAATGAAGCACAGGATGCACGCGCCATGATGCTTACATTATGGGATCCTACCGATAAGACCGCTTTGCGTATTGATTTATGGACAAAAGATATGATGGTAGATGAGATGGCCGATTTTTTTTACCAGAACTTAATGGGAATGGGCGAAACTTATTTACGCGCAACACAGGATACGGACATGGCGAATGATTTCAAAGAATTTGCCTATTCTTTTTATAAAAAATTTAATGCAAATCAAATTGCACAAAATAATAAATAGACAATTATGAGTTTAGAAACCGAAGTGATGTCCTTAATGAAGGATGCGATGAAAACCAAAGACGAATCAATGCTTAGAGGACTTAGGGCCATCAAAGCAGAAATCATAAAAGCAAAAACAGAACCAGGTGTCAATGGTGACATTTCACCTGATACCGAAATGAAGCTATTGCAAAAATTAGTTAAACAACGCAAGGATTCATTACTCATTTTTGAACAACAAAATAGACCTGACTTAGCCGTAAAGGAATCTGAAGAAATTAGCATCATCGAAAAGTTTTTGCCAGCTCAAATGAGCGAAGAAGCGGTGAAAGCTGCGGTGCAAGCCATTGTCCTTGAGGTAGGTGCAACCGGCCCACAAGATTTAGGTAAAGTAATGGGTGTGGCTACTAAAAAATTAGCTGGACAAGCCGATGGCAAAGTTATTTCTGCGATGGCTAAATCTATTTTAACACCATAAAATATGTGGTTAGATATTTTAATAGGCACTTTATTTATTATCGCCATTTTACAAGGGTATCGACATGGTTTAATTAGAGCTATTGTATCTTTTTTTTCATTGTTCATTGGACTTATTCTAGCTTATCAATTGGCAGGATGGGTGGCTAATCAATTAAAACAACATACTAAAATTGAAAGTCATTGGTTGCCGTTTATTTCATTTATTGTTGTTTTAATCTTGGTGTTAATATTATTAAGATTTTTATCTGGTTTATTGCAACAAACTGCCGAATGGCTACTATTAGGGTGGCTCAATAAATTATTAGGCATTATTTTATATGGGTTTATTTATTTTACCATTTGTAGTGCGTTGGTGTATTTTTTACAAATTTTAGGTGTTTTAGAGCCCGCTAAAATGAAAGATGCCTATAGTTATTCTTATTTACAAAAATGGTGGCCCTATTGTATCGAAAAAATGAGCACTTTGTTGCCCTTTATCAAAAATACCATTGCCACTTTTCAAACTCAATTAACTAGGCCGCTTAAATAACCCCTTGATTGGTAGCCTATTTATAGTCTTTTTCTAAAAGGGGGAGTTCCGTTATGATTTCGTTAAATCTTGTATCACTAGCCCTTGTTATTATTAAGCTGTTTTAGTAGTTTTTACCATGATTTAAGTATCTTTAACCTTATGGCAAATGGTGTATTTGCTCAAGCATATTCATTTAAGTAATGTATAGGTTCAATTTTTAATTTACATGGAATACGAAATAAAAAAAGATGGAAAATTTGAATACCTCGAAGTAGGCGAAGGCGAAACCTTGATGCTGTTGCATGGTCTGTTTGGAGCATTAAGCAACTTTTCCGATTTAATTGAAAAGTTTAGGCATACCCACAAAGTGGTAGTACCGATGTTGCCCTTATTTGATATGGATATTTTACAGACTAGCGTTACAGGGTTGGCTAAATTTGTAAATGAATTTATTGAAGCAAGAGCGTATGATCATATTCATTTGTTGGGGAATTCTTTGGGAGGTCACGTAGGTTTAATTTATATTTTAAAACATCCTGAAAAAATAAAATCTCTCACCTTAACAGGCAGTAGCGGTTTATATGAAAATGCAATGGGAGATAGTTATCCAAAGCGAGGGGATTATGAGTATATCAAAAATAAAACAGCCGAAACTTTTTATGATCCTAAGATGGCTACTAAAGAATTAGTGGATGAGGTTTTTGAAATAACCCGTAATCGACTTAAGGTAATAAAAGTATTAGCCTTGGCTAAAAGCGCTATTCGTAATAATTTAGAATCAGAGTTAACTGATATCAAGCAACCTACTTTACTTATTTGGGGAAAAAATGATACAGTGACGCCCCCACTAGTAGGGGAAGCCTTTAAAAAATTAATTCCCAACAGCCAGTTGCACTTTATTGATCAATGTGGGCATGCTCCTATGATGGAAGTGCCTAATGAATTTAATAGTATTTTGGAAAAGTTTTTAAATGAACTACCTAAATAACATTCCATGTTAGCATCTTCCATTGCGATATCCAACTTTCCCATGCTTCATTTTGAAGATAAGGTTTCATTTGCATTGCAGTGTATGGAAGATTACGATATTCAGCACCTTCCCTTGATTAAGGATGATTATTTTGTAGGGTTAGTGAATAAAGATGACCTTTTACATTTAGAAAGTAATCAAACTTTAATTCATTTAGCGGATCAATTACTGCGAATTGGTATTTTAGGCACTGCTCATTTTACTACCGCATTAAATTTATTTGCTAAAAATGAATTATCACTTTTACCTGTGTTAAATGAACAACAAGAGTGTATCGGCGTGATTGCCCAAAAAAACTTGAATGACTTGTTGGCTAAATTTTTAGGGGTAGCAGATCCAGGCGCAATGATTGTTGTTTCGGTATCACCCTATCAATATTCATTAGCTGAATTAAGTAGGTTAGTAGAAACCAATAACGCACAAATAACGCAATTGAATACCAATTTTGATGAGGCTACAGGGGCCCTCATTATTTCAATTAAATTAAATAAGGAGGAGGCAGACGTTATCATAGCAACACTTCAACGATATAATTATCAAGTACTTCATTATTTTGGTAATACTATTTTGCATAACGATATTGAAGATCATTACCATCATTTAATGAATTATTTAGATGTATAGAAAATTAAGGGTTCTCATACTATTTTTTGTTTTTCTAATATTTTTTTCTGTTATTACAAAAGCGCAAGTGCATATTAATTCAATTAATATTGAAGGCAATGATAAAACAAAAAAATATATCATATTAAGAGAACTTCCTTATCATGCTGGTGATAATGTTAATAAGGATTCCTTATCCTTTTTTAATAATTTATCTCAACAACAACTATTTAATACCTCCTTATTTTTAGTCGCGAAGGTTTCTGCTGAATATCCATTACCTAAGGATAGTAGTATTGTGAATATTCATATTCAAGTACAAGAAAGATGGTATTTTATACCTAAACCCATATTTAAATGGGTTGATCGCAATTTTAGCCAATGGTGGAATGAACAAAATCACAGTTTAGACAGGGTGAATTACGGCATTAATTTAAGTATGAAAAATGCAACTGGAAATAACGATAGATTAGTTCTTGGTTTTGTTGCAGGGTATACGCAACAAAATATTATTAGGTATCAATTTCCATATCTTGATAAAAAACTAAGATATGGCATGGGTATTGGTTGGCAAAACTATAAACAAAAGGAAATAAATTATACAACCGAATTTGATAAGCAAATATTTTTAAAAACTATTGGGATGATAAGAGAAGGATATCGTGCGAATGTAGATTTTCTTTATCGCCCTAATTTATTTGAGCATCATTCTCTTCAATTTGGTTTTGGTAAAGATGCATTATCTGACTCCGGATTTTTAATGCAACCTTTATTTTTACCAAATCATACCAATTCATTTTCTTACGCTGATGTTACTTTAGATTTCAAAAAAATTAAATTTGATTACAACGCCTATCCTACTCAGGGAAGTGCTACTGAATTCATTGCCTATCAACGATTTTCATCTTCGGTATCATTAACCTCTTTCCAGTATAGAAAAATTATAGCACACTCCTTTTCAAAACAGAATTTTATTTTTGTTGAGTCAAATTCAATAGTAAAGTTTGTACCTAATTTTAATTATTCAGATTATCGTTTATTAGGCTATGGAAATCTTCAATTGAATGGATTAGAATATTATGTTGTTGACGGGAATGCGGCGAGTATTTTAAAAACATCTTTTCATCATTTATTAGGTGGTTTTACAGTAAAGAATCCTATAAAAACTAAGTTTTTGACTGACTTTAAATATGATTTTTGGATTCGCTTTTTCACCCAACTTGGGTATGTTTATAATGACCACTCTTTAAATACAAATAGGTTATCAAATACTTTGTTAAGAACCGTTGGTATTGGCTTAGATATAATCAGTATTTATGATTTTGTGTTAAAAATTGATTATAGCTTGAATCAGCTTGGTGACAAAGGAGTATATTTGCACGGCGGTATTAATTTTTAAATTTTCATGAAAGTAGCAATATATAGTAGAGGTTTTGATTTAGATCAACGACAATCCTTAAGTGCATTGTTGTTGGAATTGCACAAGCATGATATTTCTATTTGTATTTTTCATGACCTTTTGAAAAAATTTAATCTAAACGCGCCAGCAGGAAAAGAGGCGTATATCCCTTTTTCATCTTCGCATGATTTACCTGAGAATATTGATTGTTTAATCAGTTTAGGAGGTGATGGTACCGTTTTGGATTCGGTCACATTAGTAGGCGATTCAAATATTCCCATTTTAGGAATTAATTATGGACGATTAGGATTTTTAGCATCTATTTCTAAGGATGAATTATCATTAATGGTAGATGCCCTAGTAAATCGCACTTATGTTATTGATAAACGTGCATTAATTCATTTAGATGCTAATATTCCTATTTTTGGAACCACCCCTTATGGATTAAATGAATTTGTAATTCATAAAAGAGATACCTCTCCCATGATTAAAATTCACACTTATTTAAATGGCGAATTTTTAAATTCCTATTGGGCAGATGGTTTAATTGTTTCTACTCCTACTGGTTCTACGGGTTATAATATGAGTTGCAATGGCCCCATCTTATTTCCAGATTCTGCAAGTTTTGTTATTACACCAGTTGCGCCTCATAATTTAAATGTACGATCTATCGTCGTGCCAAATACTTCAGTAATTTCTTTCGAAATAGAAGGCAGAACAGATGAATTGATTTGTGCTTTAGATGCACGAAAAGAGATTGTTCCTAAATCAATTGAGCTCGCATTAAAGCAAGAATTATTTTCAGTAAGTTTCATAAGACTTAATGAGAACAGCTATTTAACCACATTGCGTACTAAATTAACCTGGGGGTTAGATAAAAGAAATTAAATATAGTATGGGTAAAAGAATTTTAATTTCACTTTGTTTTTTTTATGTTGTACAAACTACAATGGCCCAACATTATGAATTATCTGAAAATAAAGTTGAGATTGGATTAATGACGGGTTTGGCTTCCTACAATGGAGATATTGCGCCCGATGTTCAAGTATTTAAAAGTAATTATGGTGTATTTTTTAAAAAGCAATTAAATAATTATGTTGGTATCCGATTAAATGCAGAGATGCAAAAATTAGGATCAAATGACTTGCTTTCTTCTGATCCATATTCATTTGCAAGAGCTAAGAAATTTGAAATCAATTCAGTAGAAGTAAGTGCAATGGCAGAATTTTATTTTTTGAATTATATATTAAGATCACGAGATCATAAATTTTCACCCTACCTTGGTTTTGGTATTGGATACATTAAAAATTTAGAAACATTTCTTCCAACTCCACCACCCGATGCTTCCAAAACCATTCCTTTAACTTTCCCTATCAATTTTGGGATAAAGTATAATATTTTAGGCCAATTTAATTTGTTTGGTGAAGCCACCTACCGCTTTACAAGTATTGACGATCTAGATTTTGTGACAGATAGTCCAATTCCACCATCAACTTCGGTCTATGAAGGTGGAGCGCCTGGCAACGATCAATTTTTTTCACTCAAACTAGGCATTTCTTATGCTTTTAATAAGATTTATGGGTTGGAACTAAAAAAAGACCAACAAAATCGAAAGAGCTTCTTTAATTGGTTTAAGCGAAAGTAAAGCAGGAATCGACTAATTTTAAACTATGGAAAATTTGGATTTAAATAGGTTACCAAAGCATATCGCCATTATTATGGATGGCAATGGAAGATGGGCGCAGGAAAAAGGCCAAGATCGACTGTATGGTCACTTCCATGGGGTGCAGAGTGTTCGAAATATTGTAGAAGCCGCTTCGGAAATAGGCATAAAATACCTCACTTTATATGCTTTTAGTACCGAGAATTGGGACAGGCCTGCCGCTGAAGTAGCTGGTTTAATGAGCTTATTTGTTGATACGATTTCGAAAGAAGTCCCAGATTTACATAAAAATAACATCAAATTGCACTTTATTGGTAATCTTTCCCTCCTGCCAGATGATGCTAAATTAGCCTTAGAGCAAGCGACCCAGACTACCTCAAAAAATACGGGTTTAGAGCTGATTATTGCCCTAAGTTACAGCAGTAGATGGGAACTGATTCAAGCCATCAAAAATATCGCAGAAATGGTTCATTTAGGTACATTGGCGCCTGCCGATATTAAGGAGGCTACTTTGGAGGCAGCCCTTTCTACCAGTGCATTTCCGGACCCTGAACTCATGATTAGGACCAGTGGAGAATACCGAATAAGCAATTTTTTATTATACCAATTAGCATACGCTGAATTGTACTTTACAGAAACCCGTTGGCCCGATTTTCGGAAAAAGGATTTAATCGAAGCCCTTCTCGATTTTCAATCGAGAGAGCGCAGATTTGGAAAGACTAGTGTTCAGATTCATACAAATGATTAAAAAAAATAATATACTTTTTTAAGGTTTTAACAAAGACTTTGAAATATTACGAGTAATTTGCGACACTTTTAAAATTATAAATGTTTAGCCCCTTTGCAGATGCAGAAATATCTTCCATTTTATATAGGATCTTTAATGGTTCTTTTTTTGTCCTCGACATCTTTTGCCCAGGTGATTCCTGTGAAGGATTCGGTTTCGCAAATTAATGTCAAATTGATTAATATTTTTAATCAAAAAATACCTGCCAAATATAAAATTCGCGCCATCAAGGTGGTGGGTAATAAGGAATTTGATGAAAATTTATGTTTATCACTTTCTACTTTAAATATTGGGGATGAAGTCATGCTTCCCGGAACTGATAATTTTGCAAAAGCCATCCATAAATTAATGGATCAAAATTACTTTAGTGATGTAAGCGTATACATAACTGATTTAGTGAATAATGAAATAGACGTTGAAATTAATGTAGTAGAACGCCCTCGTTTATCTAAGTTTAATTTTATCGGCGTTAAAAAATCGGAGACAGATGAATTGTCTGGTAAAACTGGTTTAACACCCAATAGGATCATTACTGAAAATATGAAAATTACAGCAGTTGAGGGGATTAAGAAGTTTTATGCTGATAAAGGTTTTCAAGATGTAAAAGTGTTGATTCGTGAAAAAAAGGATGCCACTAAAAAAAATAGTTTACTCTTAGACTTTGATGTACGCCGCGGACCTAAAGTGCGTATTAATAATATTAATTTTGGAGGTAATAAGGTCGAAGAAGGGAAGTTGAAAAAAAGTTTAAAGGAAATACATGAGAAATCTAGGTTGACTCTTTTTCCGATAAATGACAAACCAATGATTGTCAAAACAACTCCTTATACTTTTGAACAATATGTAAAGGAAAACGGTTATTTAACCTTTACCAAAACAAGAAAGATTTTAAATCCATATATGCGATTTAAATTATCATCTTCCAAATTCAGCGAAAAAAAATATGACGAAAGCAAGGATAACTTAATGAATTACTATAATGCATTAGGCTTTCGTGACGCAGTGGTTGAAAAGGATACGGTTTATCATAATGCTGCAGGAAATCTAAATATCGACATTCAGTTAAAGGAAGGCCGAAAATATTATTTTGGTAATATTAGTTGGAGAGGTAACACAAAATATCCTGATTCCATTTTGAGCAGCATATTAAATATTAAAAAAGGAGATATTTATAATCGTGAAATTCTTTTTAATAAATTAGGAAAAACACAAACAGCCGAAGGAGGTGACATAAGTGGTTTATACCAAGATGATGGCTATTTATTTTTTAATGTTGATCCAATTGAGACTGCCGTTTATAATGACACCATCGATTTTGAGATAAGAATGAGAGAGGGCCCTCAAGCGACCATCAAAACCATTCGTATTGCAGGTAATGAAAAAACAAAAGACTTTGTAATACGTCGTGAGATAAGAACTATTCCAGGCGATAAGTTTAGTCGAACTTTACTTGTTCGTTCTCAAAGAGAAATTTCTCAATTAAATTATTTTGATCAAGAGAAAATTAAAATTGATCCTATCCCCAATCCAGAAGATGGGACGGTTGATATCAATTATACTGTGACCGAAAAATCAAGTGATCAACTTGAGTTAAGTGCAGGTTGGGGTGGCTATATTGGTCTTACAGGAACGATAGGAGTCACTTTTAATAATTTTTCATCAAAAAATATATTTAAAAAAGCTGCCTGGGATCCATTACCAATGGGGGATGGTCAGAAATTGAGCTTGAGAGTGCAAAGCAATGGTAAAGCTTTTAGATCAACCAACTTCACTTTTACGGAACCTTGGTATGGTGGAATTAAGCGAAATACATTAACTGTAAGTTTGTTTAATACTAAATATGGTCAAACTTATGATTTAAACACTGGAGCATATGATCCAAATGCAGCAGATGCTCGATATATTTCTACAACTGGGGTTACTGTTTCTTTTGGACGTCAGTTATTATGGCCCGACGATTATTTTTCATTGAGCATGGGGGTTAACTATACACGCTATACTTTAAAGGAATACGCCATTGATCCATATAACTTACCTAATTTTTCAAACGGTAATGTTAATAACATCAATTTTAGAGTTGCATTACAACGTACTTCAATTGACCAACCTTTATTTCCAAGAACGGGGTCTACTTTTTTATTAAGTGCTCAATTAACGCCACCTTATTCTTTGTTTAATCCTAATATTGGTACAGCATCCAATCCATATGAATTTTTAGAATACCATAAATGGCGTTTAAATGGTGAATGGTTTGTCCCATTAGGAAGGCCAACAGGCGAGGATCACAACAAACAATTTGTTTTACGTTTTGCAGCTAAATTTGGATTATTAGGTCGTTATAATTCTAAATTAGCCATTTCGCCGTTTGAACGTTTCCAATTGGGCGATGCAGGTTTAAGTAATCAAATGGCATTATTAGGTTACGATATTATTGCTCAAAGAGGGTATCCAGTTTATGAAACTTCCGATATTAAAGTGAATCCTGATCAACAAACGGCTAGACAACATTTTACTATTTTTAATAAGTATGCAATTGAGGTTCGGTATCCATTAAGTTTGGCTGCAAGTAGTACTATTTATGCTTTAGGATTTTTTGAAGCTGCAAATGGATGGTATAGCACGAAAGAATATAACCCATTTAATTTACGCCGTTCAGTTGGATTAGGTATGCGTTTTTACCTTCCCATGTTTGGATTGCTAGGATTTGATTATGGTATCGGTTTAGATCGTATTAATGGAACAGGCTCATTGAAAGATGCAGGAAGATTTACCTTTATGTTAGGGATTGAACCAGAATAGTAATTCAGAAAATCAAATTGTATTTTAATTTTAAAATGATAGAGCATGCAATTAAATAAAGTTTTTTTAGTTTTAGCTATAACGCTCATGTCTGCATTTGCGACACAAGCGCAAACTCGATATGCCATCATTAACACAAAGTATATATTGGATAAAATTCCTGAATATAAGGAAGCGGATAAAAAATTAAAAGCGCTAGGTGATCAATGGCAACAAGAAATTGACCAAAAGCAAATGACGCTTGATAAAATGTATAAAAACTATGAGGCTGAACAGTTTATGCTTTCGGATGACCTTAAAAAAAAGAGAGAGGATGAACTTTTTATAAAAGAAAAAGAATTGAGAGACCTTCAGAAAAAAAGATTTGGGTATGAAGGTGATTTGTTTAAAGAACGCCAAAAAATGGTTAAACCCATTCAGGATAAGGTATATAATGCCGTTCAAAAATTGGCTACTGCTAGGTCTTATGACTTCATTTTAGACAAAAGTGAAGGAATTACCATTATATTTGCAGACCCGAAACTGGACAAAAGCGATGATGTATTAAAGGAATTGGGGATTAATAATTAATAAAAAAACACAAAAAGTAATTTTTATGCTACGCGCCTAGGATGGGCAAATGACATAAAACAAACAAAAAAACAATAAGTTATGAAAAAAGGTTTCCTATTTGCTGCCATTTTATTTGTTGCAGCTTCATTCAACAACACCATTTCTGCCCAAAGCAAAATTGGTTATTTTGAAGATCAAAGTGTCATTGCTTTATTCCCTGGTATCCAAAAATTAGATACCGTTTTAAGATCTTACCAACAGGATTCATTGCAAGACGAGTATAACTATACTTTAAAGGATTATCAAGTGAAGGATAGTATTTACAGAAAAGATTCAGTGGATTTGTCTAAGCGTCCAAAAGCATTACAAATGGCAACTGATGATTTAAATCGCTTGAAATACAAATTGATTAATTGGCAACAATACTCTCAACAAGCGATGGAGCAAAAACAAGAAAATTTGTTAATGCCTTACAGACAAAAAATTGCTGCAGCATTAGCTGAAGTAGTTAGAGAACAAAAATATGATTTTGTTTTAAAGCAAGAATCTTTGTCACCGTATACCAACCCTTCGATTGCAGACAATATAACCATTCGTGTTGCAATGAAGTTGAAATTACCTTTACCAAAGGAAGTGGAAGAAGCATTTAGAGTGGCTACAGGTGGAGCACCTGCTGCTGCAAAAGCGCCTGCTGCGGCTCCTGCTGCAAAAGCGCCTGCAAAAAAAGGATAATATTTTAAAATATATTTTACCAAGAACCTCGTTGTTTACAACGAGGTTCTTTAGTTTTACTAAATAAAATAAAAATATGCTGACTGCGCCAATTGGTGTTTTTGATAGCGGATACGGAGGGCTCACTATTTTAAAGGAACTAAAACATAGTTTACCTCAGTATGATTATATTTATTTAGGCGACAATGCTAGGGCGCCTTATGGTCCACGCGCTTATGATACAGTATATCAATACACATTAGAAGCAGTTAATTGGTTTTTTAATCAGGGTTGTTCATTGGTTATTTTAGCTTGCAATACAGCCTCAGCCAAAGCACTTCGAACCATCCAGCAAAAAGATTTACCCATCCTAGCACCTGACAAAAGGGTATTGGGAGTGATTAGACCCACCACTGAAATTTTAGGTCAATTCTCTACCACCCAGCAAGTGGGCATCATGGGAACCTTAGGTACCATTCAAAGTGATAGTTATCCTATTGAACTTGCTAAATTTTTTCCAACGCTTAAAGTGTTTCAACAAGCCTGTCCATTATGGGTGCCTTTAATTGAAAATGGTGAATATGATAAGCCTGGCGCAGACTATTTTGTTCATTCTTATTTGGATCAGTTATTTGCCCAATCAGCCAACATTGATACCATTCTATTAGCCTGCACCCATTATCCACTTATAGCGGACAAAATAAGGGCATTTATGCCCAAAGGGGTAAACTTGGTTACTCAAGGGGCTATCGTGGCCAAAAGCCTTGCTAAATACCTTGAAAGCCATCCTGATTTGGCTCAAAAATGTAGCCAATCTGGAAACTTAAGTTTTTACACGACCGACAACCCCCAAGCCTTCGAATTACAAGCCAGTACCTTTTTTGGACAAAAAATTGAGGCAAAACATACAGTTTTAGCTTAAAAAATAAAAAAATACCCTATTTTTGCCGTCCTTTCACAGGTAGTGGTATGGTGACTGCTATTAAGAACAGGACGAAAACGAAATTTAAAGTACAGAAAAGAAAAAAATTTAAGACATACTATGAAACGTACATTCCAACCACATAAGCGTCGTCGTAAATCTGTTCACGGATTCCGTCA